>Ga0208357_1000002_pt1 | contig 315271 bp, 281 predicted proteins | sample NGESurdeep092012_6_FD_184487 | JGI IMG/M metagenome (GOLD analysis project Ga0208357, IMG submission 184487) | Arctic peat soil microbial communities from Barrow, Alaska - NGEE Surface sample F52-2 deep-092012 (SPAdes) | ecosystem: Environmental > Terrestrial > Soil > Wetlands > Peat ...
GTTTGACGGGGACCTTGGGAGAGGGACCGGGTCGCTTCTGAGAGGGAGTTGTATTTCGCGTGCATTCATTTGGGGATCATGTGCTTGAGAGTCCGTGTGCTCACGGGGCTGGCGTAATAGGACGCGTCAGCGTCGCTGACGCGTCTCTCTCTCTCTCTCTCTCTCTCTCTCTCTGGCCGGGCCGGCTCACAGCTAGACCCAGACCAGCTTCGCCGCTTCGCCGGGTCAAACACCCGGCTTGGTCTTTCGTTCCCAGCTATGGGGTACTCGCGCGCTATAGGCGCGCGTTCAGCTCCTTGTTCTTCGGCTGTCGTGGGTTGTGTGCCCTCGACGGCTTTGTGCTGCCCGGGCTCGGGCGGGTTCTGTGTCCGGGTGTGTGAAAAGGGGATGGTGCGATGAGTTCTCGCAAGTCGATCTTGGCCGGTTTGATCTCTTTCTACGCGATATGCGGGGGCTTCGCGCTGACCGGTGCACCCGCAAACGCCGCCGCAATTCACAATTATCTCTCCGAGATCACGGAAGTGCCGGCTGGACCCGGTGTGTCCGATCCTGGGCCATTTGAATTGATGCAGTCGATGACTGTCGATTCCGGACATCTATGGGTTGCGGAAAACACTGGCGGAGCCTCGCGGGCGGACGAGTTCGACGCGTCGACGGGTGCCTTCATTTCGCAGTTCGTCCCGCCGGCGTCCCTGAATTTTGGTAGGGAAGGAGGTGGCATCGCGGTCGACCACGCTAACGGCACGTCCGAGATCTACGCGGGCGCGACCAATGCCGCAAATGAATCGGTCGTGGCGGTATTCGACGAAGCCGGGTCACTGCAAGCCACTTGGACAGGCCTGAGTACCCCTGGCGGGTCGTTCGGGTCGGGCTCTATCGAGGTCGCAGTGGACAACTCGACAAGTCCGCTGGACCCGGCGGCTGGCGATGTGTATGTCGACGTGCCTTCGCAGAAGGTCATCGACATCTTTCATCCGGAAATCGACGGTGAAGAACATTATGTCGGCCAGATAACCGGTGCCTCCCCCACAGAACCTTTCGTCTATCCGGCCGAGATAGCCGTGAACGAGAGCAGCGGCGATCTCATAGTCCTCGACAACCTCGGGGAATCGAGTGCTATCGAAGTGCTCGAACCCGCCATGCTTGGGGAATACACGCTTGCGCATAAGATCACAGATCTCTCGCCCGGGAGATCTTTGAAAGAGACTTTCAATATTGCGGTAGACAGCAGCAACGGTGAGATCTATGTCACCGAAGGCTTCGAGCCGGTCGTAATCGACGAGTTCAGCGCGACGGGTACCTATCTCGGCGGCATAACCGGCGCCGACTCGCCCGGCGAAAACATCAAGGACGTCTATTCGCTAGCAGTTGATTCCCCATCCAATGATGTCTACATCGCGGATAATCGTGGAGGAGGTAATTCTGCGGTCAAGATCTTCGGGCCTGACCGGGCGATCCCAGACGTGACAACAGGATCACCTGTGGGGCTAACGGCACGGGGTGTGACTCTTACGGGAACCGTAGATCCAGATAAAGCCGGTGCTGGGACCTGCCAGTTCGTATGGGGAACGACCACGGAGTTCGGGCAAACGGCACCATGCTCAATGCCTACACCAGAAGGCGAAAGCCCGACACCGGTGGAAGCGCATCTCAGCGGGCTTGAACCAGATACGACCTATTATTACCTTCTCCATGCGACGAATGTAAACGGTACCAACTACGGCGAATCGTTCCAGGTCCAGAACTTTACGACGCCGGGCCCAAAACTTGACGCTGAGGCCGTCTCTGCGGTGACGGCTGGGTCCGTAACCTTCGACGCAACGATCAACCCGCACAAAACGCCCACGACGTATTACTTCCAGTACGGAACGACAGGCGATTACAGTACTGACGTCCCTGCCCCCCCTGGATTCAGCATTGGCTCCGGGGAAGGCGGCATCGAAGTAAGTCAACATGTGCAGGGTCTAAAGGCCGGCACGATATACCACTATCGCGTGGTCTCTCTCAGCGATGTGGAACCGGGTGAGCTGGAAGAGTTCGACGGGCCAGACCAGACGTTCACGACCCAGGAGGGGAGCCCCGGTGGGCTTACGTTGCTGGATGGGCGTACGTATGAGCTAGTGACGCCCGCGGCGAAGGAAGGCGCTCTAATCTATGGACAAAACTGGGGGCAAGTGCAGAATTCTGAAAAACCCCTCACTGCCCATGCCTCGGCCGATGGTGATGCGATTGTGGATTTGGCGAGCCGGCCAACCGAAGCCGAGCCTATGGGCAACGCGGTGCATGTCTCGTTGCTCTCAACTCGTGGTCCAAGTGGCTGGTCTTCGCAAGTGATCGCGCCCGCTCACAACGAAGCAACTTTTGTGTCGATTAACAACGGTGGAGAGTATCGCTTCTTCTCCGAAGACCTCTCGCAGGGTATCGCGCAGCCGTTTGGCAATTTCACCCCACTCTCTCCGGAAGCGAGCGAATCGACAGCGTATCTGCACACAGACTATTTGAACGGTAATCCCGAAGCCCACTGCCAGGCGTCTTGCTTTCAGCCGCTGGTGACCGCCGCGAATACGCCGAAGGGAACCGTCTTTGGCGAAACGTTGGGCAGCGGTCAATGCTCATACTTCATGTGCGGGCCACTGTTTGTAGACGCGACGCCTGATTTGAGCCATGTGATTCTCGCGTCTCCGGCTCAGCTCACCTCCGTGTCGGCCCCCGAAGGTGGTCTGTATGAGTGGTATGAAGGGCGGTTGCGGTTGATCAGCGCTCCGCCTGAAGGCCAGACGGGGGTCCTCAGGCTTGCGGGCGCTTCGGTGAACGACGAAGTGGGAGGCGTCACGCGTCTGACGCCCGGTGAATACGATGCCAGGCACGCTATCTCCGATGACGGCGCGCGTGTGATTCTGGCGGGAGATGGGCTCTATCTGCGTGATGTAGCGACAGGCGAACTCGTGAGACTGGATGTCACCCAGGGTGGGGCTTCCACTTCCACGGATCCGGCATACATGACGGCAAACACGGATGCGTCAAGGATCTTCTTTCTCGACAATGCCGGTCTGACGTCGAGTTCCTCGTCAAGTGGCACGGATCTTTACGAATACGATCTCGACGCTTCTCCGTCTCGTCGTTTGACAGATTTGACAGCGGACTCGAACGTAGGTGAAGCGGCGGACGTAACGAGCGTCTTTGGTGCAAGTGACGATGGCTCCTATGTGTATTTTGCGGCTGGCGGGATGCTCGCGCCAGGAGCCGTTGACGGCAAATGCACACACGAAGGTATCAGCGGTTACGGCTCGGGGCCTGTGTGTAACTTGTATGTGCTTCACGATGGTGTTACGAAGTTGGTTGCTGCGGATTGGAATGCCGAATCGTCAGGCGAGCGAACGGCGCGTGTGTCACGCGATGGCAGTTGGTTTGCCTTTATGTCAAACAGAGACCTGGCAGGTTATGACACGCATGATGCGATGAGCGACCAGTCTGACCAGGAGGTCTATCTGTATGATGCGGATGCGGGCAAGCTGGTCTGCGCGTCCTGCAATCCAACTGGCGCACGGCCGGTGGGAGTTCGATTGAACCAGTCCGCCCTCGTTGCTGGTAGCCTGCTAGGAGGGACGTGGGCTGCGTCGAGCGTGCCGCCGTTGACAGGTTTTGATGGCCGGGAAGAATCTCGCTACCAGCCGCGGTATTTGTCGGATAGCGGGCGCATGTTCTTCGATAGCAACGACGCCTTGGTCCCTCAGGATGTAAATGGGACACAAGATGTGTATGAGTACGAGCCGGCCGGTGTTGGGACGTGTAACGCATCGACACCGACTTTTGGCGAAGACACAAACGGTTGCGTCGACCTGATCTCCTCTGGTTCCTCGGCCGAAGAAGCGGCATTCATGGACGCGAGTGAAACGGGTGGCGATGTGTTCTTCATCACGTCTTCGAAATTGGTTTCGCAGGATTTCGATAATGCGTTGGATGTTTACGATGCCCATGAATGCACGACGAGCGCGCCGTGTTATCCGGTCCCCCCGGCCGTCCCGCCCGTATGTTCGACGGGTGATGCCTGTAAGGCTGCCCCCACCCCGCAACCGTCGATATTTGGGGCGGCGCCAAGCGCGACGTTCTCAGGCAGGGGCAATGTTTCCCCCCCGACTTCTGTCGCTAGCGTAAAGCCGAAGTCGCTGACGCGTGCGCAGAAGTTGGCCCAAGCGTTGCGTGTGTGCCGCAAGAAGGGTCGCAAGCAGCGTGCGGTGTGTGAAGTGAAGGCGAGGAAACGGTTTGGGCCGGTGGGGAAGTCTCATAAGGCAAATGCTAAGCGGAAGGGCAGGGGTTGATCATGGGGCGACTGATCAGGAACGGCGCGCTGTGCGTAATAGCCGCTGGCGTCTTGGCGTGTGTAGCAAGTGCCGTGCCTGCCTATGCCCTGTCGCCTTGGTGGCATTTGGTCTCGACCTCGCGACCCACTTACCTGCAGGTCGGCGCCGCCAAAGACGAGATACAGGAATTGACGGTGAGCGCGACCGAAGGCGTGTACTTGTTGGAAGGCATCGATGGGGAACGCGTGGTCCTGTCTGCCGATGAGGCGCCACAGGAAGCGCAGGAAGGCTTCGAAGAAATATATGGCTCCGGCAACGTCGAAGTAACGGGTGGCCCCGGACCGGAGCCAGGGATTGAATATGGCGCATATCAAATAAAATTCATAGGAGCGCGTGCCGACGAGCGCGTCGAACCCCTCAGGGTTGGGCGTGAGCTCCTCACCTATCAAGAAGAAGAAGAACCACCCACCGGTAAAGCGACGTTGAAGGAGGTCGTGAAAGGTCGCGCTGACGGGCAGATTCTCGTAACGGCAACTAACCTCGGTGATGAATACGCAAATCCAGCTACAAATCCGATCACGATCGCCGATGCGCTACCGGCGGGGTTGGAAGCCGTCGCGATTGAAGGAGAAGCCGACGAAGAATACTTCAGAGTCTCGGGAACCAATCCGATGGAATGCACTCTAGGTACGTTGACTTGTACATTCACCGGCACGAAAGGTTCGGACGAGCGCGTAGCCCCGTATGAACAGATCCAGGTGCGTATAACGGTGAAAGTGAAGGCTGGCGCGAAATCGGGTGAAGTCAACGAAGCCAGTATCACCGGCGGGGAAGCACCAAACGCCACGGCCAAGCAATCCATCGCGGTAAACGGCGCCGCTGTCCCATTTGGCGCGAATGTCTATGAGATACGTCCCGAAGAGGAGGGCGGCAACGTCGATACGCAGGCGGGCTCTCATCCGTTCCAGTTGACGACGACGATTCTGTTCAACGAAGGGATCGAAGGTGAGCCGATCGCTCTCGCCAAGGACCTGCACTTCAAGCTGCCCGCGGGCTTGATCGGCAACCCGTCGCCTTTCGCCCAATGCCCACTCCAGGACTTCCTGGAAGATGCGAAATGCACCACACCTACTACGTTGGGTGTCGCGAGGGTGAATATCCGCGTAGTCAGTCAGGGTCGCTACAGGATCGCGCCATGGGTGGCGCCGATCTATAATCTTACGCCAGCGGTGGGCGAGCCCGCCCGCTTCGGCTTTATGGTCGAACGCGTTCCCGTGATCCTGGACACGGCGGTGCGCACCGGCGAAGACTACGGTGTCACGGTGAATGTCACCAACGTCTCCCAGACAGCGGAATTCGTCGGTAGCGAAGTCACATTCTGGGGAGTGCCGGGCGATTCGCGACACGATGGTGCACGCAATGAATGTCTTGCCGCCGGGAAAGATGAAAGGCCGGAATCTTGCATAGTGGAAGGGGTACATCCACCGCCGTTCCTGACACTACCGACATCCTGCACAGGCACGCTGCACACAACTGTTGAAGCGGACTCGTGGAAGCAGCCGACACTTGTCGAATCGCTTACAAACACCGATGTGATGCCGGCGCTTGACGGCTGCAATCGCCTACAGTCGAGTCCGTCGATTGAAGTGGCTCCTGATAGTCAGGCGGGGAGCACTCCGACGGGTTTGGCGGTGTCAGTGCATGTGCCGCAGGAAGTGAGTTTGGATCCGGAAGGTTTGGCCGAGGCTGATGTGAAGAACACGACTGTTGCGTTGCCCGCGGGTGTGGCGATCAATCCTGCTGGTGCCGATGGGTTGCAGGCGTGCTCCGAAGAGCAGATCGGCTTGAAAAATGCTGAGATACCCACGTGTCCGGACGCGTCGAAGGTGGGGCTGGTGAAGATCAAGACACCGTTGCTACCGAACGATCTCGAAGGCTCGGCTTATCTGGCGGCTCAGAACGCGAACCCGTTCGGGAGTCTTGTAGCCATTTACGTGTTCGTGGAAGATCCGATCTCCGGTTCGCGTGTGAAGCTGGCGGGCGAAGTTGTGCCGAACCCGGTGACGGGCCAGTTGGTCTCGACGTTCAAGAACACCCCTCAGCTCCCGTTTGAAACGTTCGAACTGCACTTCTTCGGTGGGGACAGGGCACCACTGGCAAGCCCTGCCCGTTGCGGCGCGTACACGACGACGGCGGCGATCGAACCATGGACGGAAAGCGGCGAAGTGGATTCCAGCTCGACGTTCGATATTGCGAGCGGTCCGGCGAGCTTCAATGAACCCGCCGGCCAGTCCTGTCCAGGCACACGGCTGCCGTTCGCGCCGTCGTTGAACGGTGGTGCGACGAACATAAACGCGGGGGCGTTCTCGCCGCTGACGCTGACGTTTTCCCGCAAAGACGGCGAACAGAACATCCAGTCCGTCGAAGCGCACCTACCCCCCGGTCTCTCCGGCATCCTCTCCAACATCGAACTGTGCCCCGAACCACAGGCAAACCTGGGGGAGTGTGGTCCGAACAGTTTGATCGGCGAAACCACCGTCTCCGTGGGGGTCGGCGGCGATCCGTTCGCGGTCGGCGGCGGCAAGTTCTATCTCACCGGTCCCTACAACGGCAGCGGTAGCTGCACCGTGGGTACCCCGGGTTGCGCGCCGTTTGGGATCACGTTCGAGGTGCCCGCGAAGGCCGGGCCGTTCGACCTGAAGCGCAACACCGCCAACCCCGCGAGCGAGGATCCCTGCGATTGCGTGATCGTGCGGGGCAAGATCGAAGTCAACCCGATCAACGCCGCGATCACGATCACGAGCGATCCCCCCGGCTCGCCGTATGCGATCCCTACGAGCATCGAAGGCATCCCTTTGGAAATTCAGCACATCAACGCGACTACCACTCGCGGCGACTTCCAGTTCAACCCGACGAACTGCGAAAAGATGCAAGCCACCGGGACGATCCACTCCAGCGAAAACACGACCTTCAACGTAAGCGTGCCGTTCCAGGTCACCAACTGCGCGATCCTCGCGTTCAAACCCGGGTTCAAAGTCTCGACCTCCGGGAAAACGTCGCGGGCGAAGGGTGCGAGCTTGAATGTGAAGCTTACCTATCCCAAAGCGCCGTTCGGGTCGCAGGCGAACATCAAGAGCGTCAAGGTCGACCTGCCGAAGCGACTCCCCTCCAGGCTCACAACACTGCAGAAGGCTTGTACCTCAGGACAGTTCGAATCAAACCCCGCAGGATGCCCCGCAGACTCGATCGTGGGTCATGCGACCGCGATCACACCATTGATCCCTGTGCCGCTTACCGGTCCGGCGTATTTTGTCTCCTATGGTGGCGCGAAGTTCCCGGAACTCGTGATCGCACTCCAAGGCTACGGCGTCACCCTGGACCTGCACGGCGAAACATTCATCAACAAAGCCGGCATCACCTCAAGCACGTTCCACACCGTCCCCGACGCGCCCGTCGGCAGCTTCGAACTGAACCTGCCCGAGGGCAAATACTCAGCGCTCGCCGCCAACGGCAACCTCTGCCAAACCAAACTAACGATGCCGACCGCGTTCACCGCCCAAAACGGTGCGACCATCAAACAAAACACCCCAATCACAGTCACCGGCTGCGCAAAGGCCAAGAAGGCAAAGACGAAGAGGAAGCACAAGGCAGCGGCCCATAAAGGGAGCGCACACGGGAAACGATGACATGGGCGCTAGAACGAAGGCGCTGCCGTCCACGGCGGCGTCCAGCCCCGGTCGGGGGACGATGCTCGATGGGAGGGTGCGAGCCGGTGGGGTAGCGCCGACGCGCGACTCTCACTCGGGGGAGCGCATGATCGAGATCCAGCGCGCGCGGATCCTGGCGGCGATGGTCGAGGTTTGTACCGAGCGTGGGGCCGCCAATGTCACCGTCGCGCACATAGTCGATCGCGCCGGGGTCTCCCGTCGCACCTTCTACGAGCTCTACCGCGACCGCGATGAGTGCTTCCTCGGCGCGTTCGACGATGCGCTTGCACGTGCTTCGCGTCGTGTCCTCGAGGTGTACGACCCTGCGGCGAAGTGGGCCGAGCGGGTTCGGCTCGCGTTGATCGGTCTGCTGAGCTTCCTTGACCGCGAGCGTGGTGCTGGACAGCTTCTCATCGTCGGTTCGCTTGGCGCGGGCCGCGAGGCGCTGGAGCGTCGCCGGCTCGGTATCGCCCAAATGATCGCGCTCGTGGACGAGGGGCGCCTGGAGACCAAGACGAGCGGTGCACTGCCACCACTTGCGGCCGAGGGCATCGTCGGCGGTGTGCTCTCGGTCCTGCACGCACGACTGATCGACGCGAACAGCGAGTCGCTGCTCGGACTGGCGGGGCCGCTGATGAGCATGATCGTGCTGCCCTATCTGGGCCCGGCTGCCGCGCGCCATCAGCTCGTACGCCCAGCGCCCACTCCGCCCAAGGGAGGCAAGACTGCACCGGCGGATCCCTTGCGCGATGTGGGGATGCGTCTCACCTATCGCACCGTGCGTGTCCTGATGGCTGTAGCCGCCAACCCCGGATCCTCCAACCGCGACATCGGCCTTGCCGCTGACATCCAAGACCAGGGCCAGATCTCAAAGCTGCTCACGCGCCTGTCGCGGCTCGGCCTGATCGAGAACACGCCCGCCGGCCTCGCCCGTGGTGCGCCCAACGCCTGGATGCTCACCCCCAAGGGCCGCGAGATAGAGCAGGCGATTGCGACGCCGGTTGAGGGGTGAGTGCCACCGGATCGGCGTGCTCGGTGAAGGCGATCTGCGCGCAGCCCGGTTGTCTGTTTGTAGCGTAGTTTGCGCTACCCTGACGTCGTGGCATCCGCTCCCCTTCCCATCTCCCTGAGACTCGGACGAGAGGGGCTTAACGCGCTGGAGGAGATCGCCCGTCGGCGCGGGGTGAGTCGCGCCGAGGCAGCGCGTCAGGCCATCACCGAGACGGCCGAGCGGGAGCGTCGACGCACGGGACTCGCGGCTGAGGCGCGCGGTCTCATGCAAGACCCCGGCTACGTCCGCGAAGCGCACGAGGTGGCAGAGACGATGGAGCAGCTGCGTGGTCCGTGGTGACGTTCACGCGATCACGCTCCCGAGCAAACGGGGCCACGTCCAGCAAGGCCGCCGCTACGCGGTGATCGTCCAGGCCGACGACCTTCTCGCCCTCTCCACGGCGATCGTCTGCCCGACCTCGCGCTCGGCCTTCCCCGCCAGCTTTCACCCGGAGATCACGCTACAGGGTGAGCCCACTCAGGTTCTCTGCGAGATGGCTGGCGCCGTAGACGTTCGCGGTCTCGGTGAGCAGGTGGGTCACCTCACCTTGGAGGAGCGGCGGGCCGTCGATGACGCTCTGCTGCTGGTGCTCGACCTGCCGTAGAATCCTCAGCAATGCTCGGCCCTTCACGACCGCTCCCGCGTGTCGGCCGACCTGTCCGCGTCAAGCACTTCGGTGGCGGGTCTGAGCCCGGCACGATCCTCGCCATCCGCGAAGAGGGACGCCACGTGACGGTGCGCGGCCAGGACGGCGAGCTCTACGAGTTCGTTCTCTCCCCGGCCAGCGCCCGCTTCCTGACGGCCGGCGACGCGCACGGCCCACGCTTGGAACTGCTCGGCGAGCCGGCGACCTGACGGCCGGCAAACGAGCGCCGATCGTGCCATCCGCTATGGCGCCTGCACGTCGGGGAACCACTCCGCGCAGTGCTCTCGCAGCGTGTCCCTCACCCATGCGCGCTCCTGTGCGCTCGCCACGCGCAACCGCGCCAGCAGCTCGCGCGGGCGCTCGATTGACGCGCCCGCGATTGTCCAGCGCACCGCCAATCGCTCGAATAGCAACTCCACCGCCCGCTGCCACGCGTCCTCCTGGGTGGCGGCGGCGCGCCCGCGAATGCCCGCGAGCGTCTCGGCGTACTCGAGCCGGGCGCGCGGGGTGAACGAGCCGCGCAACGTGAGCACGTTGCCCTCGCCGTCGGTGTAATCGCTCGTGGGCGCGCTCAGCTTCCGCTCGCGCGCGCGACGCTTCTTGGCCACGCGCTATCCGCCCCGGTGAGTACGCGCGCGCACCGGCTGCGCCTTGGTATGTTCGCGCGTCGCGAGGGTGGGCACGCTCCTACAGTGTCTCCGCGGCCTTCAGCAGCTGTGACCGCACATCCCCGCCGTGTGCCCCGGAGGATGTCACCGGCTTCGCATGGCCCGGCCACGCCGCCGCCGGCTCGAGCTCTGCCAGCTTGCGGATGCTCGCCTTGGCCTGCTCGGTGTTGTAGTTGTAGAGCTGCTCGGGCACGTGCGGCGGGCAGCTGCGACCCCACATTTCAAGCGTGTAGAAGCAGTCGCTCACGAGCGCCAGCCGGTCGGATTCACGCCACAAGCCGATCTGTCCGGGTGCGTGGCCCGGCAGCTCAATCACCTTGAAGCCCGCCACCTCATCGCCCTCGGAGAGCGTGCTCGCGATCTTCACCGGCCCGTCGTCCCACGCCCAGCGGTGCATCGCCCGGTGGATCTGGCGTTGCGGCGTCGGCAACCCCACGAGATCCTTCGGCCAGTAGCGGAAGCCACCACTGCCTTCTGCGTCCTTGACCTCATCGGGATGGCACAGCACCGGCACCCCCAGCGCAGGGGCTGTGCCGCGGTGGTCTGTGTGGCCGTGGCCGAGCACGATCCGCTTGATGCCGCCGAGCTTGGCCCCGGCGCTTGCCACGGCGCGCACCATCGTGCGCGCGCCCGCGTCGTACATCGTGACCCCGCCCACGCTCTCGTCCTCGATCAGGTACACGTTGCAGCGGCCCGGCTGACCTTGCACGACCCACACGCCCTCGGCCACCAGCTCGGCGTCGCGCGTGGGGATGTTCGCCACCTTCGTCTTCACGTTGAATGCGCCCATCAGACGCTGTTCGGCGGACGAGTTCTGCGGTGGCATCAGACCGATCTGGCGGGCCGCGGTCAACCCGTCGGAGAACGCGTCATTTGCGTGCACGAGCCCATCGCGCACTGTCAGGACGTCCACTCCTTCCAATTTCAGCGGGTGACCTGTCGCCTGTACGCCATTCAATGCGCCGGGTCCCGCGAACGTGCCGGTGATCTCCCACTGAACCGCGCAACGCTCGCCCTCGGTCGTGGTCTTGACCACCTCCATCTTCATGTCCGGCATCGCTTCGATCAATCCGCCGATGAACTCCCTCACGCCCTCCGGTGCGGTCACGTCGACCTGGCCGCGCACGTTCTCGCGCCCGCCGTCGGCCCACATCGCCACCGCCGCCTCCACATCGTGTGCGCCGATCGCCTCGAAGTAGCATCGCGCCACCGCCTCGGTCTCGCCGCCCGCGGCGCTTTTCTTGCTGGTGGCTGCCTTGTGGATGTTGGCGGCCGCCTCCTGCACCTTGGCCGCGGCCCTGCTCTTCTCAGCCTCGTCGTTGACCATCTCGTCTCCTTTGCTGGCCGATCTTCGATCGGCCGCCGTGATCTATGAGTCTAGGGCTCGCCTGCTCCCTTGGGTAGGGCGCAGGCAGGGCAAGCACGGCGCCGCCATCTCACGGCGCAATCGTTGCGAGTAGTCTCCGCGCCGGTGACGGAGCCGGCCCGTAAACGCGAGCTTGGAAGGGGCGAGCGTGTGCTCCCCGGTGTCTTTCGCCTGCGCCTGCCACTGCCCTGGCCAGGCGTTCCTCACGGCAATGCGTGGGCTGTGAAGGCAGGCGACGGGGTGGTCTTGTTCGACACGGGCTACCACGAGCCCGGCTCGATGGTCCAGCTGGAACGCGCACTTGCCATGTGTGGGCTCCTCGTCGAGGACATCCGCCTGGTCGTCTGCACGCACGCCCATTCCGATCACTACGGTCAGGCGGGGGCGATCGTGGCGCGCACCGGCTGCGAGCTGTGGATGCATCCCAAATACGAGCACATGTCGATCGGCGAGCATGACCCCGAGGCGACGCTGCAACGACGCATCGAGGTGGCGCGCCAGAGCGGCGTCCCCGAGGCTCCCCTGAAGCGCTTCGCGCAAGAGCGCGAGCACCACGAGTCGGGCATCTCGGCGGTGATCGCACCCGACCGCGAGCTGCTGCCGGGCGTCGTCGTCAACACCGACCTCGGCCCGTGGAGCGTGTACGAGACGCCCGGTCACGCCCCCTCGCACGTGTGCCTGTTCCAGCCCGAGCGGCGCCTGTTGATTTCCGGAGACCACCTGCTCGGGCGCATCTCGCTGTTCTTCGACTTCGGCTACTCGCCCGACCCGGTCGGCGAATTCCTCTCCTCACTGGGCGTGGTCGAACGGCTGGGCGCGCGCCTGTGCCTGCCCGGTCACGGGCGTACGTTCACCGACGTGCGCGCCCACATCGATGGCAACCGCACGCTCGTCGCCGAGCGCTTGGAGAAGGTGCGCGGCGCGATCGAGCCGCAGCCGCTGACCGCCTTTGAGATCGTCCCGCGCGTGTTCAGCGATGAGCTCGCCACCCACGGCGGTCCGTGGCTGTTCTCGGAGACGCTTGCGCTGCTCACCCACCTGGAGGCGGTCGGCCAGGCCACGCGCGTGGGGGACGACCCGGTGCGTTGGAGCGCCACCGATCGGAGACCGGCGGATCTTTGATCAGCGGGCACGCCATAGCGTAGGCCCGGAGGGCCGGAGCCAATCAAACAACCTTGACACACTCGTGTTAGGCTTTGTCGATGCGCATCGATGAGTTGCTTGCCGGCGAGGAGCCCGTGTTCTCCTTCGAGTTCTTCCCGCCCAAGACCGAGCAGGGCGAGCAGAACCTGTACGGCGCGCTCGCGGAGCTGCACACGCTCGATCCCTCGTTCGTGTCGGTCACCTATGGCGCGGGCGGCTCCACGCGCGCCAAGACGATCGAGATCGTCAAGCGCATCAAGGACGACTACGGCCTGGAGGCGATGGCCCACTTCACATGCGTGGGCGCCACCGTGCCCGAGCTGCACGCCACGCTCGCGGAGATGCGCGCCGCCGGGATCGACAACGTGCTCGCCCTGCGCGGCGACCCGCCCGCAGGCGAGCAGGACTGGGTGAAGACCGACGGCGGGCTCGAGTACTCGAGCGAGCTGGTGCGGCTGATCAAGGGCGACTACCCCTTCGCGATCGGCGCCGCGTGCTTCCCCGAGACCCACATCCACGCCGCGAGCCCCCAGGCGGACATCGACTACCTCGCCGAGAAGGTCGCCAGCGGCGTCGACTTCCTCATCACCCAGCTGTTCTTCGACAACGCGCTCTACTTCGACTTCGTGGCGCGCGCGCGTGCCGCCGGCATCGAGGTGCCGATCGTCCCGGGCATTCTCCCCATCACCCAGATCGGCCAGCTCGAGCGCATGACCAAGATGTGTGGCGCGTCGATCCCCGACGGACTGCGCCGTGAGCTGCACGCGCGCGAGGACTCGCCCGAGGCCGTGATCGACTTCGGCGTCGCCTACGCCACCCTGCAGTGCGCCGAGCTGCTTGCTGCTGGCGCTCCCGGCATCCACTTCTATACGCTCAACCGCTCCCCCGCCACGCGCGCGATTCTCGGCGCGCTGAAGCTCGCCCAGCCCTGGAGAAAGGCTGCGTTCGGGGAAGCGTCAGCGTTCACCGCCTCGCCGGCACGCTGAAGGTCGGCGCCGACTTCGGCCGTCCGGCTTAGGCCTTACCCCGGTTCGATCTCAAGTCCCTCGGCCACGCGTGGCGTGCCGTCGGCCGCCTCGTAGCGCACGTCCACCGAGTCGTCCTGTTTGTAGGTGCCCACGCCCCACGCGCCCAGGAACCAGCGGCGCTTGGAGATGTGGTCCTTGCGCAGCTCGCGCTCGAACATCAGGGTGTGGCCCTTGGCCTGGAAGTCGGTGCCCTCGTGCTGGGGCACACCGTTGATGAACACCTGGTAGGGCTCACGCACTCCGGCGGGCAGCTTCACGATCGACTTGGTCATCTGGCGGATTATCTACCCGGCGCAACCCATACGCTCTCAGGATGGGCACTTTCACCGACACCCCCCACGATCGCGGGCGGGCAAGCGAGATCGAGTACACGGTGCGCCGCTCCACTCGCGCGCGCCGGGTGCGCGTCAACGTGCGCGCCCACACCGACGTCGAGGTGGTCCTGCCCGCGCACGCCTCCGAGCGCGCCGCGGCGGCCGCCGTGCGCGAGCTCGCCCCGTGGATCGAGCGGCGGCTGTCCGAGGGTCGCCGCGCGCTCGCGCACGTCGCCGAGCGGGCGGGGACCGTCCCCTATCTGGGCACCCCGCTCGAGCTGATCCCGCAGCCGGGGCGCACGCGTGCCCACCGTCGTGGGGAGCAGCTGTTCGTTCCCGAGGGGGACCACCGCCCGGCGGTGGAGCGCTTGTACAGACGGCTCGCCCGCGAGGAGGTCGCCACGCGTCTGGACGCGGCCGTGGCCAACGTTGGGACCTCCTACAACGGCCTGTCGATCCGCGCCCAGAGCACCCGCTGGGCGTCCTGCTCGGCCAAGGGCGCCATGAGCTTCAACTGGCGTTTGCTTCTAGCCCCCGAGCCCGTGCTCGACTACGTCGTGTGGCACGAGGTCTGCCACCTCGACATCCGCGACCACTCACCGCGCTTCTGGGCCTTGGTCGAGCAGCGCTGCCCCGGCTGGCGCGAGCAGCGCGATTGGCTGCGGAGGTATGGTGCGACGCTGGTGCTGTAGGACGCTCGATTGGAGGTTAAGCCATAACCTCCAATCAAAGCTCCTGGTTTTGGGAGGTTACGTCTAGCCGCGCTGAGCGATCGGCACGTAGTCGCGGTCGCGCTCGCCCGTGTAGATCTGGCGCGGACGCGCGATCTTTTGCTCTGAGTCCTCCACCATCTCGAGCCACTGGGCGATCCAGCCGCTGGTGCGCCCGATCGCGAACATCACCGGGAACATCGCCACCGGCAGCCCCAGTGCCTCATAGATCAGCCCGGAGTAGAAGTCCACGTTGGGGTAGAGCTTGCGCGAGGTGAAGTAGTCGTCATCGAGTGCCCGCTTCTCGAGCTCTGTGGCGATGTCCAGCAGCGGGCTGGTCCCGCGCACCTCGAACACCGCGTCGAGGTGCTTCTTGATGATTCGCGCCCGCGGGTCATAGTTCTTGTAGACCCTGTGCCCGAAGCCCATCAGGCGCTCGTTGCCTGCCTTCACGCTCTCCAGGAAGTCGGGGATGTTGCGCGGCGACTCGATCCTGCGCAGCATCCTCAAGGCCTGCTCGTTGGCGCCGCCGTGCAACGGCCCATACAGCGCCGCCACTCCCGCGGCTACCGCCGAGTAGGGGTCCACCTGCGTGGAGCCCACCGAGCGCACAGCGCTCGTGGATGCGTTCTGTTCGTGGTCGGCGTGCAATATGAACAACACGTCGAGCGCACGCTCCAGCCGCGGATCGGGCTGGTACTTCAGCTCGGTCATCTTGTACATCATCCCGAGGAAGTTGCCCGCGTAGACGAGGTCGTTGTCGGGATAAACGTAGGGCTGGCCCATGTTGTGGCGGAAGGCGAATGCCGCCAGCGTCGGCATCTTCGCGAGCAGGCGGATGATCTGGATCGCGCGCACCTGCTCGTCGTGGATCTTGTTGGCGTCCGGGTAGAAGGTGGACAGCGCGCCGACCGACGCGACCAGCATCCCCATCGGGTTGGCGTCGTAGCGGAACCCCTGCATGAAGTCCTTGACGTTCTCGTGCACGAACGTGTGGATCGTGATCTCATAGACCCACTCGTCGAGCTGGGCCTGGGTCGGCAGCGCGCCGTTGATCAGCAGGTAGGCCACCTCCAGGTAGCTTGAGTGCTCGCACAGCTGCTCGATCGAGTAGCCGCGGTGCTGGAGGATCCCCGCCTCGCCGTCGATGTAGGTGATCGCGCTGCGACACGACGCGGTGTTCATATACGCCGGGTCATAGGCCATCAGGCCGAAGTCGTCTTCGCCGGTCTTGATCTGGCGCAGGTCCATCGCGCGCACGGTGCCGTCGGTGACGGGCAACTCGTAGGTCTTGCCCGTACGATTGTCCGTGACGCTCAGTGTCTCGGCGGTCCCGCCGCCATTCACGTTCGCGTCTCGAGTCGTTGCTTGCTCGGTGCTCATCTCGGCTCCTCTCGGCTACTCCCACCGTAGCGACTCTCGGTCGCCTCGACCTGACCCTGATATTTGCTGCCAAGGCTTTCGTGCCCGTAAGGGCGCAGTGCGGGTGCATCGAGCGTCATGAACGACAGCTGCGCGATCGGCAGCCCCGCATACAGCCGGATCGGCACGCGCGTCAGGTTGTTGAGCTCGAGCGTCAGCGTCCCCTTCCATCCCGGGTCGCAGAAGCCGGCGGTCGCGTGCACGATCAGCCCGAGCCTGCCGAGGCTCGACTTGCCCTCGATGCGCGCCACGATGTCATCGGGTAGCTCGACGTGCTCGAGTGTGCGCCCCAGGCAGAACTCGCCCGGATGGATCACGAACGGCTCGTTCTCTCCGACCTTGATCTGCTCGGTCAGGTTTGTGGGCGGCTCGCGCAGGTCGATCGCGGTCACCTTGTGGTTGTGGAACACGCGGAAGGAGTCCCCCAGGCGCAGGTCGAGGCTCGCGGGCTGCACCATGCGCTCCTCCCACGGGTCGATCTTGATGTGCCCGTCGGCCACGAGCCTTGAGATCGTGCCGTCGGAGAGCACTGAGGAGGGGGTGGCCAAGCTCATCGCTGGCGGATTCTTTCAGGCGCGGCAGCTGAGGTGCGTCAGCGCTGTGCGAGTCGTCCGCGTGCGACGGCCGTGCGCACCCGCGAGGGCGGAGTGAGCGGGGCGTCTCCGTGGGGGCCGCGGCGCGGCGATCGCGGCAGGCGCGTACGTGGATGGTGAGGGTGAAGCGGGCTTCGGCGTGGGCCGATCCCACCGTCCTCTTCGGTCGCCTCGGGCGTCTGGCGCACGGCCCAGCGCACGAGCAGGTAAAGAGCCACGATCGGGATCTTGAGGAACACCATCAGCCAAATGAAAGTCCAGGCATCCACTCCTACGAAGAGTACTACCAGCGTCGTGGCTCAGAGAAGTCGTTTCTTCTTTGGGTGATCCGTGTTGCGCTCCGGATGCGAATACCACCCAAACCGAGTCGGGCGCGCCCAGGATCAGCTCATCCGGCGTTGGGATCCGCTCATCCGAACTGACGTACGACCGAAGGAGAAGGATGACTATGTCGCACACGATCAACCTCGACCACATAGATGCCGATGGCGCTGTCCGCGAAGCTCACGCGGAGGCGATTGACGGCCTACCGGAGGGCGATACCCGCCTGGGGTTCCTGCGCAAGTCCGCCGTCACCGCGGGCGTCGCGATGAGCGGTGGGGCCGTCCTTGGGGCGCTCGCTCCGGGCGCGATGGCAAGCTCGGGCGGCGGTCGTCCGCCGGCGAGCTTTGGCAAGGGGGATATCGGAATCCTCAACTATGCGCTCACGCTGGAGTACCTGGAGGCCGCTTTCTACAACGGTGCCACCGCGGCCAACATGGCGCTCAATCCTCAGACCGCGGCTTTCCTGAAGGTGGTCACCAAGGATGAGAATGCCCACGTCGCGTTCCTCAAGAAAGCGCTCGGATCGAAGGCCGCCAAGGAACCCAAGTTCGAATTCAAAGGCGCCAACAGGAGCGTGGAAACGTTCATGAAGACAGCAGAAGTGCTGGAGAACACAGGCGTTCATGCCTATTCAGGGCAGGCGCTGAACATCAAAACGGCGGCCTACGTCAAGGCCGCGATCTCGATCCTCACGATCGAGGCGCGTCACGCCAGCGTGATCGGCCTGCTCAACGAACCGGCCGGCGAAGACATCGCGCCGAACGGTCCGTTCGACACGCCTTACACCGCGAGCAAGGTGCTGGCCGCCGTCAAGGCCACGGGCTTCATCGTTTGAGTCGGCTGCTTCGCCTCTCGCACTTGTCCGCCCAGCGTGGGGGGTCGCCAATGTGGCGGCCCCCCCACGCACTTTCCGTTCACGCCTCCTAGGAGGGGGCAGGCCTTGTGGCTTGCCCCTAGGGCTGCCTCAGCCGCGCCTCAGCCGCGCAGCTTCAGAGGTGCGCCGTTGAAGTGGGTCATCTCGCTCAGTTGCTGAACGCGCGCGACGATCTCTTCACCGGAGAGTCGCTCGATGCGCTCGGTGCCGAACTCCTCCACGTTGAAGGAGGCAAGTGCGGTGCCGTGCGCCATTGCGCGGTGCAGCAGGTCGCCTGAGAGACCCTGGTCGGGGTGGGCGGCGATGTAGCCGACGAACCCGCCCGCGAACGTGTCGCCCGCACCGGTCGGGTCGATCACCGTCTCCAGTGGGTATGCGGGCAGCGCGAAGAAGCCCTCACGAGTAACGAGTGCTGCGCCGTACTCGCCCTGCTTGGCCACGATCACGCTCGGTCCGCGTCGGCCGGCAGCAGACCCGTCGCGGGCTGAGCCGCTCCCCTGGGTGCCCCAGGCAAGGACATCGCGGGCCGCCGAGACGAGGTTTGGCTTACCCGTCAGCTGGCGCAGCTCCGCGTCATTGAGGATCAGGCAGTCCACGCTCTCGATTGCCTTCACGAGCTGGTCGCGTGCGATGTCGATCCACAGGTTCATCGAGTCGAGTGCCACGAAGCGGGCATCGGGCAGCTGCTCGCGCACCTCGATTTGCAGGTCGGGCACGATATTCGCGAGAAACAGCACGTCGCTCTCTCGCGAGCGCTGTGAGAGCTTGGGCTGAAAGCCCTCGAACACGCCGAGCTGGGTGTCCAGTGTCTCGCGCGAGTTCAGGTCCCAGCCGTACTCGCCCCGCCAGAAGAAGGTCTTGCCGCCCGTCACGCGCTCGATGTCTGAGACGTCCACTCCGCGGCGGCGCATCACCTCGAGCTGTGACTCGCCGAAGTCGTCGCCCACCGGCCCCACAACGCGCACCTCCTCGAAGAAGGAGGCCGCCAGCGCGAAGTGCACGGCGGCGCCGCCGAGCATCCGCTCGCGCTCCCCAAACGGAGTCTTTACGGCGTCGTACGCGATCGATCCGACAACAGTGATTGGCATCGGCGCGGACCCTATCGGACCGTCGCCCGACGGTGACGGCGCACGCAATGCGACGGTGGCGAAGGCATCGTCCATTCGCGCGTCGGGACGCCGAGGAGGTCCTATAGCCTCAGCTCCATGCGTGCGATCCAGATAACCGAGTTCGGCGGCCCCGAGGTGCTCGAGCTCGTCGAGTTGCCCACCCCCGAGCCGGCGCCCAACGAGGCCCTGATTCGCGTGAGTCGCGCCGGCATCAACTTCGCCGACACGCACACCCGCACCAATTCCTATGTGCGCAAGGCCACCCTTCCGCTCGTCCCCGGAGGCGAGGTCGCGGGCATCGTCGTCTCCGCGCCCGCCGGCAGCGGCCTCAGCGAGGGTCAGCGAGTCATCGCGCTCACCGGGTCGGGTGGCTATGCCGAGTACGCGCTCGCCCCGGCCGAGCACAGCTTCCCGATTCCCGAGGACGTTGACGACGCCACCGCGCTCGCCATCCTCATTCAGGGCCTCACCGCCTGGCACCTCTACCGAACCGCGGGACGCGTATCGGACGGCGAGAGCGTCGTCGTGCATGCCGCCGCGGGCGGCGTCGGATCGCTCGCGGTCCAGCTCGGTCATCGGCTTGGCGCGGGCCGCGTCATCGCCGTCGCCTCCAGTGCCGAGAAGCGCCAGCTCGCACTCCAGCTCGGCGCCGACGTCGCGATCGACTCGGATCCCGAGGGCCTAACGGAGCGGCTGATCGAGGCAAACGACGGCCGCGAGGTGGACGTCATCTTCGAGATGGCCGGCGGCGAGACGTTCGAGCGCTCCTATCGGGCGCTGGCCCACTTCGGCCGGCTCGTCGTCTGTGGCATCGCCTCCCAGGAACCCAACGAGATCCGCAGCGGCTCGCTGCTGCGCCACTCGCGCTCGGTCGTCGGCTTCTACCTGTTCCACTGTCTCGAGCGCCCCTCGATGATCGCCGATGCCCTCTCCGATCTGTTCGCGCGGGCCGCCCGCGGTGAGCTGCACGTGGTGGTGGGGGCCACCTACTCCCTCGAGAACGCCCCCCAATCCCATATCGATCTGCGCGAGCGGCGCACCACCGGCAAGCTGTTGCTCGACCCGTCTGGATAATCACCCGTCCATGGGCTCCGATGCGGCTGCGCCGACCCTCGGCCCGACCGACCCGCTTTGCCGTCCGGCCCGACCCCTTCCGCGGCCGGAGCGCCTGAGCACGTAAGCTCCTCTCGCGTATGCCCAAGACCTTCGCCGAGCTCGGCCTCTCCGAGCAGACCCTCACTGCGCTGCGCGACGTCGGTTACGAGTCGCCCTCCCCGATCCAGGAGCAGGCGATCCCGCCGCTGCTGGAAGGCCGCGACGTGATCGGCCAGGCGCAGACCGGGACGGGCAAGACCGCGGCCTTCGGATTGCCGATCGTGCAGTACATCGACCCTTCCGAGCATGAGGTCCAGGCGCTCGTGCTGACCCCCACCCGCGAGCTGTGCATCCAGGTGACCCAGGCCCTGCGCACCTACGGCGCCCACAGCGGCGTGGACGTGGTGGCCGTGTTCGGCGGCGCTCCGATCCGCACCCAGCAGGCCCAGCTTCGCGCCGGTGGGCACATCGTCGTCGGCACGGTCGGGCGCGTGCTCGACCTGATCTCGCGCAACTCGATCGTGCTGCACGCGTGCCGCTTCGTAGTGCTCGACGAGGCCGATGAGATGCTCGACCTGGGCTTCCTGGACGATGTCGAGAAGATTCTCTCGATGACCCCCTCCGGGCGCCAGACCGCGCTTTTCTCGGCGACGATGCCACCCCCGATCCGCAAGCTCGCCGACGGGTACATGTACGAACCGGAGATCATCCAGGTCGAGGCCGCGACGCTCACGATCGACACGGTCGCGCAGTTCCAGCTCTCGGTAGAGACCAAGGACAAGGCGGCTCGGTTGGTGGAGGTGTTGCGTGCCGAGCGGCCCGACCAGGCAATCGTGTTCGTGCGCACCAAGATCCGCTGCGACCAGCTGTTCCGCACGCTGCGCGACGGTGGCATGAACGTGCGCGCGCTGCACGGCGACATGTCCCAGGGCTCGCGTGACGGCGTGATGCTGGCCTTCAAGGGCGGGCGCGTGCCGATCCTCGTCGCAACCGACGTCGCCGCCCGTGGCCTCGACATCTCTACCGTCACCCACGTCGTCAACTACGACGTGCCCACGAGCCCCGACACCTATGTGCACCGCATCGGGCGCACTGGCCGCGTCGGGCGCTCCGGTCGCGCGATCACGTTCGTCGAGTCCCGTCAGACACGCGAGCTGGAGGCGATCGAGCGCCACATCGGCACCAAGATCGCCGCATGGGAGGCAGGTGTCAAGGCGCCGCCCACGCCGGTCAAGGAGCGGCCGCGCAGGCACTCCAAGCCCCAGATCGCGCGCTCTGGCTCAGAGCCGTCGGTGAAGATCGTGCTCGGTAGCGGGCGCGCGGCGGGACTGCAGGTGGCCGACATCGTCGGCGCCGTCACCTCCGCGACCGGCCTCGATGGCGAGGCGGTGCGCGATGTGAGCGTGCTCGAGCGCTTCTCGTTCCTGTCGGTCCCCTCCGCCGAGGCCGACCGCGTGATCGAGGCGCTCAGTGGCGAGGCGGTGCGCGGCCAGGCGCTGCACGCCGAACGCGTGCGCTCCAGCTGAGCGTCCCGCTACCCGGCGATGGACTTCGGTTTCGACGAGGAGCAACGGCAGTTCCAGGAAGCGGTGCGGAAGTTCGCGCGCAAGCGGTTGGCCCCCCGCTATGCGGAGGATGACCGGCGCGGAGAGCTCGACCCTCGCACGCTCCCGGACATGGCCTCGCTCGGGCTCACGGGGATCGCGATCGACGAGCGCTACGGCGGCCAGGGTGCGGACGCGGTCACCACCGGGATCGCCGCCGAGGAGGTGGCGGTGGCTGACTTCAATGCCGCCTACCTGCTGCTGATCCCGTTGCTTGCCGCCGAGGTGATCGGTGTGGCGGGAAGCGACGCGCAGCGGGCCTCGATGCTGCCGCCGATCGCCGACGGGTCGCTGCTCCCGTGCTTCTGCCTGACAGAGCCCGAGCACGGCTCCGACGCGGCCCGACTGCGCTTGCGCGCCGAGCGCGACGGCGCGGGCTGGCGGCTCACCGGAGAGAAGACCTCGATCTCACTCGGCATGGGTGCGCACACGGCGATCGTGTTCGCCCGCACCTCTGAGGACGGGGCGCGGGGCATCTCCGCGTTCTACGTAGATTTGGACGAGCGCTACGTGCAGCGCTCGGCCTTCAAGGATCTCGGCAGCAAGGCGATCGGGCGGGCGGCGCTGCACTTCGACGGGCTGCCCGTCGCGGCGGACGGCCTGATCGGTGGCGAGGGTGAAGGCTTCATTCGCTGCATGCAGGGCTTCGAGTTCTCGCGCGCCATCATCGGTCTGATGTGCCTTGCCTGCGCGGGCACGGGACTTGACGAAGCGCTCACCTACGCTCGCGACAGGGAGGCTTTTGGCAAGCCGATCGGCGCCAATCAGGGTGTGGCGTTCCCGCTCGCGGAGGCCGCCACACTGCTGCGCGGTGCGCGCTGGGTTTGCTACGAGGCGCTGTGGCGGCGCGACGCCGGCCTGCCGCACCGCATCGAGGCGAGCATGGCCAAGTGGTGGGCGCCCAAGGTCGCGGTGGACGCCGCCCACCAGGCGCTGCTCACGCTCGGGCACTCCGGCTACAGCGAGGAGCTGCCCGCCGGTCAGCGCATCCGCGACCTGATCGGCCTTGAGATCGGCGACGGGACCGCCCAGATCGCCAAGCTCGTGCTCGCGCGCGAGCTGCTGGGCCGCGCGTTCGCGCCCTGAGTGGTCCTCGACGCATGGGCCGCGGCAGGGACGAATTCGACCCGGCGCTAATCTCCGCGACACGCTTCACGATCTCCGAGCCCCCCACTCCACTACCGACAGGAAGGCCTCAAGCGAGATGTCCACCGCCACGATGACCACCACAGAGGGCACGATCGTCTTCGAGCTGTTCGACGAGGACGCCCCCAAGACCGTCGCCAATTTCCGCAAGCTCGCCTCCGAGGGCTTCTATGACGGCCTCAACTTCCACCGCATCATCAGCGACTTCATGATCCAGGGCGGCTGCCCCCAGGGCACCGGCACCGGTGGGCCCGGCTACACGTTCGAGGACGAGATCAACTCGCACAAGGTCGTGCGCGGCGCGCTCGCGATGGCCAATGCCGGCCCCAACACCAACGGCTCGCAGTTCTTCATTGTCACCGCCAAGTCGTGCCCGTGGCTGGACGGCAAGCACACGGTGTTCGGCGAGGTCCAGAGCGGGATGGATGTGGTCGAGAGCCTTGAGGGCGTCGCCACTGACGGCGGCGACAAACCGGTCGAGCCGGTCGGCATCGCGACTGTCGAGTTGTCCGAGTAGACAAAACAGTCTGGCTGAGGAGCCAATCGGGTGTAGCCTTGTTCGCTGAGGGCGAAGTCAAGAGCGAAACGAGGCAGGGAGACAGCGATATGGCGACCGTCGAGCACGCACCCCACACTGGCAACGGAACCCACCCGCCCTCGCCTCCTGGGGCGGACATACCGGTCGAGAACCCCGCCACGGGTCAGATCGTCGCTCACGTGCCCGACCTCGACGCTGCGGCTGTCGCCGAGCTGGCCACGCGCGGACGCGCCGCTCAGCCTCAGTGGGAGGCGTTTGGTTTCGAGGGCCGCGCCCGCATCCTGCTGCGCGCCCAGAAGTGGCTGATCGACAATTCCGAGCGAGTGGTCGCCACAATCGTCTCTGAGACGGGCAAGACCTACGAGGACGCCGAGCTCGCCGAGATCGGCTACGCCGCCAACGCGTTCGGCTTCTGGGCCAAGCAGGCCCCCAACTACCTCGCCGACGAGCGCATCAAATCCTCCCAGCTCTTGGTCAAGGGCAAGAAGCTGATGCTGCGCTATCGCCCGCTCGGCCTGATCGGCGTGATCGGCCCGTGGAACTACCCGCTCACCAACTCCTTCGGCGACTGCATCCCCGCGCTCGCCGCCGGCAACAGCGTGATCCTCAAGCCGTCCGAGGTCACGCCGCTCACCTCGATGCTGATGGCCGAAGGGCTGCGCGAGTGCGGTCTGCCCGACGGTGTCTTCCAGGTCGCCACCGGCCGTGGGGGCGCGGGCGCGGCGCTGGGCGACAACGTCGACATGATCATGTTCACGGGCTCCACCGCCACCGGGCGCAAGGTGGCTGAAGGCGCCGCCAAGCGCCTGATTCCCTGCTCGCTCGAGCTCGGTGGCAAGGACCCCATGATCGTGCTCTCCGACGCCGACCTGGAGCGCGCGGCCAACCTCGCCGTGTATTACTCGATGCAGAACGCTGGCCAGACCTGCATCTCGATCGAGCGGGCCTACGTCGAGGCGCCGGTATACGACGAGTTCGTGAGCAAGGTCACTGAGAAGGTCCGCGCCCTGCGCGTCGGTGCTCCCAAAGGCCCCGGCTCGGTCGATGTGGGCGCGATCACGTTCGCGCCCCAGATGGACACGATCTCAGAGCACGTCAGCGACGCGGTAGACAAGGGCGCCCGCGTCCTCGTGGGGGGCAAAGCGGTGGAGAACGTCAGCGGGCGCTTCTACCAGCCGACCGTCCTCGTCGACGTGGATCACACGATGAAGGTCATGACCGAGGAGACCTTCGGGCCGACGCTCCCGATCATGAAGGTGGCCGACGCCGACGAGGCGGTGCGCCTCGCCAACGATTCCCCTTACGGCCTGGGTGCGTCCGTCTTCTCACGCGACACCGAGCGCGGCGAGGCGATCGCGCGGCGCCTGGAAGCGGGCGCGGCGAACGTCAACGACGCGATCGTCAACTACACGGCGCTCGAGCTGCCGATGGGCGGCGCCAAGGCGTCCGGCATCGGCTCCCGTCACGGAGCCGGAGGCATCCGCAAGTACTGCTCCCAGCAGGCGATCCTCGTCACGCCGCGCCTCGCGCTCAAGCGCGAGCTGCACATGTTTCCCTACAAAGCGAGAACCACGCGCATGCTCGTGCGCGTATTCGGGTTGATGTACGGCCGCGGCAAACGCGACTGAGACGGATGTGGGGCGCTTCGCATTGCTGGGCCCTCGCTTGAGCTGAGACCGTCTCAGGGATTGAGGGGGACTCCTAGCAGGCGTTCCAGCTCGGGGATCGTGGTCTCGGAGCTTGTGTGATGGACCGTCGCCATGCCGAGCTCTTGTGCTGGTGTGAGGTTGAAGGGCAGGTCGTCGACGAACACGCACAGCTCGGCGGCTACGCCGGCACGCTCTGCCCCGAGTTCGTACATGCGCCGCGCCGGCTTGCGCGTGCCCTCCTCACCGGAGATCACCAGTCCGTCGAAAATCTCCGCCAAGACATCGTGCGGATAGCGATGCACGCCCCATGAGTTGGAGACGAGCGCGGTGCGGATGCCCGCTTTGTGGGCGGCTCTGACCGCCTCGACCATCGCCACATCCGGCTGCACCCCTGCGAACAACCCGTCGATCAGCCCGTCTGAGGAGACGCCCAGCAGCTCGGCGAAGCGCTGCTCGAAGGCGACCTCGTCCATCGTGCCCTTCTCCAGCGAGATCAGCATCTCACGGAACTCGGGGTCGGCGCTGAAGCGCTTGCCGAGCTCCGCCGGGTCGATCTCCTCGCGCACGCAGTACTCGTGGAAGGAGGTGAACAGGTTTGTGGTGAGCACCCCGCCCCAGTCGATCAGCAGACCGCTGCGGCCGTTGGTCGTCGTTGTCGTGCTCTCCAAATCGGGCGATTCGTGGGCGCGCGTGGAGCCCTCGTTTGTGGACTCATCCACCGAGCGCCACCTCCTCCGCCTGACGGGCAAGCTCGAGCACGCCCTCGCCGAACTGCTTCAGGTAAGGATCGTCGGTGGTCCCGGCCACGGCACGCTTGTAGTTGCCCTCCATGAACACCACCGACTTCCACAGCGCAAGCGTCACGTACCAGCGCAGATCCTTCATCGAGCGACCTGAGCGCTCCTCGTAGCGGGCGATCAGCTCTTCACGGGTCGGATAGCCCTCGGCACGAGTCACGCGGCCCAGGTGCTCGCGCAGGCCTCCTTCGGGGTCGGCGGCCTCGGTCCAGAACATGCACATGTAGCCGACATCGGCGAGCGGGTCTCCGATCGTGGACATCTCCCAGTCGAACACCGCCACCAGCTCGGCAGGTGCTCCCTCGGCGAACATCGCGTTGCCTAGTCGATAGTCCCCGTGCACGATCGTCGCCGGGGTGGGATGGTCTTGATTGGGTATGTGCTCCGCCAACCACGCCTTCACGCGCTCTACGGCGGGGATCTCGCGTGTCTTGTTCAGATCCCACAACCCGCCGAAGCGTCGCAGCTGGCGCTCCAGGTAGCCGCTGGGCTTACCGAAGCCCTCCAGTCCCGCACCCATCCAGTCCACGGCGTGGATCTCCACGAGCGCGTCGATCAGCTGATCGCCGATCTGCCTGCGCTGCTCGGGCGTGTCGAGTGCAGCAGGCGTGTCGGAGACGATGACCTCGCCCTGGACGTGCTCCATCACATAGAACGGGCACCCGATCAGCTCGTCGCGATCGCACACAGCCAGCACCCGGGGCACGCGCGCGGGCGTGGGCTCGAGCGCCCGCAGCAGGCGCGCCTCGCGCAGCACGTCGTGGGCGCTCGGTGGCAGCGGCGGGCGTGGGGGGCGGCGCAGCACAAGCTGCGGACCGCTGTCGCGCTCGATCAGGTACGTGACGTTCGAGTGCCCGTCGCCGATCGGCTGCGCCCGGATCTCGCCGGCGCCGAGGTCGTGTTCGTCGAGGAACCCTCGCAGTGGCTCCAGGACGAGCAGCGGCGGCCGTCCTTCGGGCGCGACGTCTGCATGGCTCTCGACAATGTCGTCCGGTGCGACTGCTGCACTCATCGGCTCGCACGCTACACGGAAAGCTCGGCTGTCTGCGCCGTCGTGGCGGTGGCGGCGGCGGTTTTCGCGGACAAGCTCGCGACAGACCCCAACGGCTCGGAAAGCGAGCTGGTCGCGCCGCAACATTGTCCCCACCGAGGTGTCTTAAGCCCCCAATGCCCAACATTCACGCACTCATCCCCCAAAGAATTCGAATGCTCTCGCTGATCCCGCTCGCCTGCGTCGCTACGGCAATCGGCGCGTTGGCGCCCACCGCCGCGAGCGCATCCCACTCGCAGGCGATGTTCTTCGAGGCTCCTCGCGACCTGGTCGAAGTCACCCCGTCCGCGCGCGCGCAGGCGCTCGCGCAACTGCAATCGCTCGGCGTGAAAGCGCTGCGCGTGGAGCTCGACTGGGCCAATGTGGCCCCAGGCGCGCACAGCACGAAAAAGCCCAACTTCGAAGCCACCAACCCGGCCGGCTACAGCTGGGGCGACTACGACGTGCTGCTTTTCGAAGCCCGGCGCCTGAAATGGCCGGTCCTCTTGACCGTGACCTCGCCGGTGCCCGAGTGGGCGACGGCGGGCCACGACGACAAAAGTGGCGTCACCCGGCCCGACGACCAGGACTTCAAGGAATTCATGACGGCGGTGGGCAAGCACTACGCCGGCTTCGTGTCGCTCTACGCGATCTGGAACGAGCCCAACCATCCCGCCTTCCTTCAACCTCAGTTCAACTCGAAAGGCATGCCCGAATCGCCGCGCATCTACCGCGGCCTGTTCCAGGCCGGCTACGAAGGGTTGCGGTCCGCCGGCATTTCGAAACCGAAGGTGTTGATGGGCGAAACGGCCCCCGTCGGCTACGACAACGTGACCAGGAGCGAAATACGCCGGGAAGGCGCCAAGGCCCTACTGCACGATGTGGCCCCGCTTGCGTTCCTGCGCGAAACGCTTTGCCTCAACTCGAAATACCACAAGGCGAGCACGTGCGGAATGCTGCCGGCCTACGGCTACGCTCATCACGCCTACACGACAGGTGCCGGCCCGTCCTACAAACCGGCTGGGGCGGACAACGTCATGATCGGGGTGCTCTCGCGCCTGACGAGCGCGCTCACGAAGGCCGAAGCGGCGCATGCGATCCCGGCGCACCTCCCGATCTACCTGACCGAGTTCGGGATTCAGAGCTACCCCAACAGGGAACTCGGCGTGTCCTTGGCCAAGCAAGCCGAATACGATGCGATCGCGGAGAAGATCGCCTGGGAAAACCCGCGTGTGGCGGCCTTCTCGCAATACCTGCTGCGCGACGACCCGCTCGGCGGGAAGGCCGGATCGAGCGTGCACGGCGGCTACGTCGGTTTCCAGACCGGCCTTGAGACTGTCAATGGGACGCGCAAGCCGCTGTACTTCGGCTTCCCCGTGCCGCTGGTCGTCTCCAAGCTGGGACACGGCTTCTCGTTGTGGGGGTTCATTCGCCCAACGACCGGTGCCACCACGTTGAAGGTGCTCGTGGAGCCGAAGGGGTCGAAAAGCTACAAGACGCTGAAGGTCGTGCACACCAGCTCCAGCGGCTACTGGTCATTCAGCTCCTCGGTACAAGGCTCGCACTGGCGCGTGAGCTGGCGCAGCCCAGCGGGGGTTGCATACAACGGTCCTCCGATTGGGGCAAGCTGAGACGAACGTGGACGCGGCGCGGAGCTTTGTCCTCGGTCGCTCGCGTGCCAAGCACGCCACGCGGGGTGGGTGGGCATCCCAGTCATCGCTCCGCTTGGTCCACGTTTGCCTCAGACGCGTGATTTGAGACAGAGTCGGGCATCGTCCTAGGATGAGGGGCGATGCCGGAGTTGCCCGAGGTCGAGATAGCCGCCCGGCGACTCGATGAGGTCCTGCGCGGCGCGGAGATCGTCTCGGCGCTTGCTCCCGGGGTGAAGGTGATGCGGACGTTCGACCCGCCTCTCTCGGCGCTTGAGGGGCAGCGGATCGAACGGGTGGGGCGGCGCGGCAAGCACTTCGTCGTGGAGGTCTCCGGCGATCTGGTGCTGCTCATCCACCTGATGTCCGCGGGGCGCTTGCAGCTGTACGACCGTCGTGCCGGACCGCGGGACAGAACCTCGCGCCTGCTTGTGCGCGTGCTGGTTGATGAGGGGGAGGGAGAGGGTCGTTCCCGTGAGGATATATCGCCGGGTGGCGCTTCGCGAGAGGGCAGTAACGTGAGTGGCCAAAGCGCTCCGGATGGAGCCTCGCCGGAGCGCGAGTTGCGCTTGCGGGAGTTCGGCTCAAAGCAGGCCGCATGGGTAAAGCTCTTGCGTCGCGAGGAGCTGGAGCGGGACGAGTCGATCGCGACACTCGGCCCCGAGGCGTGGCCGGAGCCGCTGCCGCTCGCGGAGCTGCTTGACGGCGCGCGTCCGCTGCACACGGTGCTGCGCGACCAGCACGTCATCGCCGGCATCGGGCGCTCGTGGGTGGATGAGATCCTGTGGGAAGCGAAGCTCTCGCCGTTCAAGCGCGCCAAGGATTTGGACGAGCAGGAGATGGTTGTGCTGGCACAGGCGATCATCGGCACACTCGGCATGGCTATCGACTCCTATGAGCAGGCGGTGAAGCTGCCGATCCCCGACAAGCTGCCGATGCCGCTGCGGGTACATCGCCACGAGGGCGAGCCGTGTCCGCGGTGTGCAACCACGCTTGAGGCTGTGCACTTCGAGGATTACGTGATCGCCTACTGCCCGACCTGCCAAACCGGTGGGCGCACACTGAAGGATAGGCGCCTATCGCGCCTATTGAAGTGATCGGATTGCTCAGCTCGCCTGCGCATCTCGTGGGCCTGACGAGCGCCGCCTGGCCCGGCGCCTACCCCGCTTGTCGGAGTGAGCGCAGCTTGCGGCGCTCGCCGATGCTGGCAAGCAGCACGCTCCCCTCGAACAGCAGGTAGAGCGGCACCGTCTCAAGGATGAGCGTGAGCGCGTCACCCGGGATGAATGCCGCCACGACAGCGCACGCGAGGATCGCGTAGCGGCGGTTGTGGCGCAGTTGGGCTGGGGTCACGATGCCGGCGTGCGTGGCTGCGAGCACGCCGACCGGCACCTGGAAGATGAGTCCCATCGCGAGCAAGACGATGGCCGCGAAGTGGTAGTACTGGCTGGCCTGCACCAGCACGTTGAACTGGCCGCTGTTAAAGTTCTGGAAGAAGCGCACCGCCGCGGGCAGCACCACGAAATAGCCGAACGTGACCCCAATCGCGAACAGCACCGGGATCGCGAGCATCAGGGGAGTGGCGATTTTGCGCTGCTCGGGGCTGAATGCTGGCAGCAGGAAGCCATAGAGCTCATACAGGATCACCGGTAGCGACAGGATCAGGGCGAACATCAGCGCCACGCCGATTGTGGTGTTGAAAGGCTCGCCAATCCCGAGCGTCACGGGCTTGTCGCCGCTTGGTGGGGCGGAGAGCCGCGAGATGTCACCTCGCAGATGCGGGGCAACATTTTGGAGCGAGGCGCGCGTAGCGGCGCTCGCGCCACTGCCGGGGCGCTGGAGCGTCGCAACCACTATCGCCAACTGGCTAGCCACGTCGCGGGCGTTCTCCTGAACGGTGTAGGTGGCCCCGAGGGGTCCGTTGCCCGCGCTCACCTGCTTCTGGGTCTGGTGGGTGAGCGGCTCGTTGATGATGTGAAGCAGCTCATGGTTCTGCCACATGCAGAACCCAAACGCCACCGCGATCGCCGCGATCGAGACGATCAGCCGGGTACGCAGCTCAGCCAGGTGGTCCACCAGGCTGAGCCGCTCTTCATATCCAACGCTACCGACCGCGACGGCCACGGGGGCTCCTTTGGTCCGCGCTCAAGGCTCGTACCTGAGCTTGCGCGCTGTTTGTCTTGGCATGCATGGCGTTTGGTGACTTACGCGACGCGATCGTCCTGAACGCTCGCCAGGGGGGCGGCAGGCGTTTGGGCTGTGGGAACCTGGACGGCTACCGGTGCAGGCGTCTGGGTTGCAGGGACCTGGGCCGGCACCGGTGTCGGGGCTTGCGTCTGCTCGGTGGCGGCAAACGGCGTGTGCGTGCCTTCGCCGCCGATTGCCTCCTTGAAGCCACGCAGGCCCGTACCGAGCGAGTGGCCCATCTCCGGCAGTCGCTTTGCCCCGAACACGAGCAGTAGGACGATGCCTAGAAAGGCTAGGTGGATTGGATTGTCGAGACCCATCATGAGAAAGTGCTACCTCCTGTTTTGACGTTCGTTGGATTTCGTTCTTAGGACTTGATCAGTGGCTTGACCGCCACCAGGACCTGAGCTTCGCTAAGCGGCTTGTCAAAGCCGCCCGAGGGCGTCGGGCTCTCCTCGATCAACAGGTTGATGGCGGCGGCATGCCGTGCCTCCACCTGCACGATCGCTCCGGCGCTCGCGAGCACTGCCTTGCTGGAGATCATCGGGGCGGCGCCGTTGTAGGCGCCGACTCCGGTGTTCTCTAGCACTGACGCCAGCGCTAGAAAGCTCTTTTCGTTGGTGACCGGAAAGACGAACGTGGGCTTCTTGACGGGTGTTCCGCCGAGTTGCTTGATCGCCGCTTCCAATGCCGCGACGTGCGCCTGCTCCTCTTCGCCGAACTGCTTCGCGTATGCCTTCGCCTGTCCGCTGAGGCCGACCTGCATGGCCTTGGCGTTGTAGAAGTCGGCCTCCAGGTACTCGAGCGTCAGCGCGTAGTTGAGGATGTCCACGTCACTCGTCGAGGTTTGGGCAAGCGCGCTCGAGACGAACGGGCCAACCGCGGCGGTGCCATACACCGCGCCGGCTGCCAGTGTGCCTCGAAGGATGAAGCTGGCGCGTGTCATACCGTGAACCTCGCATGACGCGAGTTCGAGATTTGCCAGGTTTTGAGAGCTCATGTCGGTCCTTTCGGTTGGTAGGGGTTACTGGCTCAGCCCAGGAACGGCTTGACTGCCGCAAGGACGGTGGGGATATCTGCTGGGACGGCGAACGCCCCATTTGGGGTGACCGACTTGTTCACGAGCGTGCCGAGCGTCGCGGCGTGACGCGCCTCGATCGAGTGGATCGAGAGCGCTGCTGCCAACACCTGCTTGCTCTGAATGTTTGCTGCCTGTCCCAGATACGCTGAGGCGCCAAGGTTCTCGACGGTATAGGCGAGCATCGCAACCTGCGTGGGGTTGTTGATCGGGAAAACTCCGTTGGGCTTCGCGGCGGTCTTGCCCCCGGCGCCCTTGATCGCCGCCGTCAGCGCTATCACATGCGATTGCTCTTGCTTTGAGAATTCCTCGAGCAGGGCGCCGACCTTGCCACTGAACATTTTCGCGGCGACGACCTTCTTGTAGAACTCGGTCTCCAGGTACTCGAGTGTCAGGGCGTAGTTGAGGATGCCAACGTCGCCGGCCCCGAACGGGTTTGTGGCGGCCGTCGTGGCCGTGCCCGTCGAGGTCGCAGCGGCAGTGGCAGAGCCGGTGCTGCTCGATTTGCTGCTGCCGCAAGCGGCGAGCACGAACGCGCCGAAGCTGGCGGCGCCTGCGCCGCCGACCATCTTCAGGAAGCGCTTACGATCGTGATCGTCGCGCACCAGCTGCTCGACGATGCCGGCCGGCTGGAGAGCTAGCTCATCCTCGGAGGTCGTGCGAGGTGACTCTTCGCTGATGGGGGTTGGCATGTCCGATACCTCCGTTGACGAGTTTTGGATACACCCCGGAAGCTGCTCTTTGGCGCCGGGCCCCACGCTGTGTCACTTGACTTGGCGTGGATCTCAGGGCTACTTCGCCGCCGCCCTCCAACCGGATCATTCGCGTCGCACTACTCGACGACGATCTCACCCTGCATGCTCGCGGGATGAATGGTGCACTCATAGAAATACTTGCCCGGCTTATCGAAGCGAATCGAGTAAGAGCCTGTCAGGCGAGTACCGGATGGCTTGAACTGCAGGCCACCGGGTTGCGAGGTGACGTTGTGAGCGGTGTCGATATGTCCGTCCAGCCATTGCCACGTCACGGTTGAGCCCCGCTGGATCGTCACCTTCGCAGGATGTATCGCGATGTTTTGAAGACGGATCGTCGCGCCCTTGGACGGTGTGACACTCGATCCCGTCCCGGCAGCGCTCGACGTCGCGCCCGACCCCGAGCCGCAGCCCGACGCGCTCGCGACTACGAACATGGCGGTTGCGCACATAACTGCGTACACCGCGACGGGGCGACGCTTGGTGTGTCTGCTGTTTGACATGTTGCTCCTTGGGGCAAACGTCGAGGTCTGGAATCGCACGCGGTTGTTCGCGCCATGCAGGTGTTCGCGGCGTGTCCGTGCGCGGATCACCGGTTATCGTTGCGACACTGCTGGGACCGATCCCAGGGGCAGTGATCCACGAACGGACCATCCGCGAATAGGGCATGGATGAATCAGCCCAACCTCAGAAGATGCCCAAAACATTGAAAGCCAAACCTAAGATCGATCTCTCGCCGGCGAAGCTGCGCAAGCTCGCGGACGAGGAGCTGATGGAGTTCGTGTGCCGCGATGAGGCCGTCGCCTTCGAGGTTGTGCTGGAGCGACATGCGGATGCGGCGTTCTCGCTGGCCTATCGCATGATCGGACGGCGCGCGCTCGCCGAGGACGTCGTGCAGGAGGCCCTTCTGTCGTTGTGGCGCACGGGCGCACGCTACGACCGTTCTCGCGGGAGCGTGCGTAACTGGATCCTCGGGATCACCCACCATCGAGCCGTCGACGCGCTACGCCGAGATGGAGTGCGTACCAGCAAGAACATCAGCGATGAAGGCCTCGGCGAACGCCTGGAGGCGCCCGAGCGCACGGACGTCGAGGTGGTCCGCCGGGACGAGGCCCAAGAGGTCCGTACGGCGCTCGAGGACCTTCCGGCCGAGCAAACCCGCGTGATCGAGCTGGCATATTTCGGCGGCTTCACTCACACTGAGATCGCTGCGATGCTCGATCTCCCGATTGGAACGGTCAAGGGCCGGATGCGTCTCGGCTTGGAGAAGATGCGCGGTCTGCTCCGCGCACCGGAGGCGGTGAGATGAGCCAGTTCAGCAATAGGAGCGAGTGCGAGGGGCGCGACCAGGCAGCCGCGTATGTCCTGTCCGCGCTCGAGCAAGAGGAGGCGGCGCGCTTTCGAGAGCATCTCAGCAGTTGCGCCGCGTGCAGGGCGGATGTGGCCAGCCTGCAACCGGTTGTGGACTCGCTACCCACCAGCGTCCCGCACGTGGTCGCCTCCGAGGAGCTGCGTGAGCGGGTAATGGCGAACGTGCGCTCCGAGGCAGAGTTGCTGCGCGCCGCCGGCTCGGGTGCCGATCGTCCACAGCCAGCTCGCCCACGCTGGCGCTCACGCCGGCTGCAGATACTGACGGTCGCCGGCGCCATGGGTGTGGGGGTGTTGATTGGAGCAGTTGCGCTGGATACGGGCTCGCAAACGCCAACACCGCGAGTGACCTCGGCGCAATTGGCCTCGTTGCCGTCCGGCGCCAAAGCTGTTCTGCGTCAGGTTGGGGGGCACGCAGAACTGGTGATGTCGGGTGTGTCCCAGCCGCCAAGGGGCAAGATCTACGAGCTGTGGCTTGCCCGCGAAGGCAAGGCGCCTCAGCCGACGGATGCTCTGTTCGGCGTGACCCACAGTGGTAGTGCCTCGGTCAACGTGCCCGGCAACCTCGCCGGTGTGCACCAAGTCATGGTTACGGCCGAGCCGCTTGGGGGCAGCCCCCATCCGACGAGCCTGGCGATCATCGTGGCGACGCTGCGCTCGTCCTAGCTCTCGCGTGGGATTCGATTAGCTATCCAGGGATGGCTCAGCCGCTGAAGGTGTGCTCGATGTAGGCTGGTGCCCTTGAAGCTCAACCGCTCGATTCCAAGTTCGACCGTCATCCCGGTGCTCATTTATCCAGACGTGCGCGAGGCGGTCGATTGGCTGGTGGCGGCCTTCGGATTCGCGGAGCGCGTCTGGATCGGTGAGAACCATCGGGCGCAGCTGAGCTTCGGCGATGGCGCAATCATCGTGGGGGATGTGCGCCACGATCGCCGGCCTCCGCGTCCAGGGGAGGTCACGCATTCGGTCATGGTTCGAGTCGAGGACGTAAGGGCGCACTGCGAGCGCGCTCGCGAGCACGGTGCGCAGATCCTCACGGAGCCGAAGGAGTTCGATTTCGGGGAGCGGCAGTACACCGCGGAAGACCCATTGGGCCACCAATGGACCTTCTCGCAGACGCTCGCGGACGTCGCCCCCGAGGAGTGGGGAGGGGTGACGGTCGCCGAGCCGCCCTCTACTTGCGTGCCGAGGACGCCAGCGCCTACAACTGGGGTGCCAGCTGCACGTTGACGGCGCATGTCTACTTATAAGCAAAGAGCGATTCCTCGGAGTAGAGGGGGTTGCGGCCACGCAGCGAGCTATAGGATCACGGCCATGACCGAGCAAGGACAAACGGCCCCCGACTTCGAGCTCCCCGACCAGGACGGCCGCTCCGTCAAGCTCTCGGACTTTCGCGGCCAGCCGGTAGTGGTCTATTTCTACCCTAAGGCGGACACGCCGGGTTGTACGACGCAGGCGTGTGGTGTGCGCGACCATCGCGCCGATTATGCGGCGGTTGGCGCAACCGTGCTGGGCATCTCACCGGACCCGGTGAAGAAGGTGAAGAAGTTCCACGACAAGTACGACCTTGACTTCGCGCTGCTCGCCGACGAGGGCCACGCCGTGGCGGACGCCTATGGCGTGTGGGCGGAGAAGTCGATGTACGGGAAAACGTACTTTGGCAACGAGCGGACCACGTTCATCATCGACTCCGCTGGGAATGTCGCCGCGGTGCTGGGCAAGGTCAAGCCGGCCGAGCATGACGAGTTGGTACTGAAGGCCCTGCGGGACGTGAGTCCTCCGGTTGTATAGAAGTCCTCGCTAGAGTCCCTGAGATGGAGCTTCGGGGGCTAGGCCACACCGGGGTCAAGGTCAGCCCCCTGTGCCTCGGCGCGATGATGTTCGGCGCGTGGGGCAACACCGATCACGACGACTCGATCAAGATCATCCACCGCGCGCTTGACGCCGGAATCAACTTCATCGACACCGCCGATGTCTATGCGCGCGGCGAGTCGGAGGAGATCGTCGGCAAGGCGCTGGCGGGTGGCAAGCGCGACAACGTGATCCTCGCCACCAAGGTTCACGGCACGATGGGGGAGGACCCGAACGAGTTCGGCAACTCGCGCCGGTGGATCGTCAGAGAGGTCGAGAACAGCTTGCGGCGCTTGGGGACCGACTGGATCGACCTGTACCAGATCCACCGTCCAGAGCTCGACACGGACATTGACGAGACACTGGGTGCCCTGAGCGATTTGGTGCGCGCCGGCAAGGTGCGCTACATCGGCTCCTCGACTTTCCCAGCGAGCCGGATCGTAGAGGCGCAGTGGGTTGCGCGCGAGCGCGGGCGCGAGCGCTTCGTCTGCGAGCAGCCGCCCTATTCGATCCTCGTGCGCGAGATTGAGAAGGAAGTGCTTCCGACCTGTCAGCGCCACCACATGGGTGTGATCGCATGGAGCCCGCTCGCCGGCGGTTGGCTCTCGGGTCGCTACCGCAAGGACATCGAGGTTCCTGAGTCGCGGCGCGCGCAGATGATTCCCTCGCGCTATGACATGTCGATCCCCGCCAACCAGCGCAAGCTGGATGCCGCGGACGCCCTCGGCCGGCTCGCGGAGGAGACGGGCATCAGCCTGATCGAGCTTGCTCTCGCGTTCGTGATCCGCCACCCCGCTGTCACGGCGGCGATCGTTGGACCGCGAACGATGGAGCACCTTGAGTCTCAGCTCGGTGCGGCTGATGTCGAGTTGACCGACGCCGTCCTCGATCGGATCGATGAGATCGTCCCGCCCGGTGTGAACGTCAACCCGGGCGATGGCGGCTGGGCCAATCCCGCGCTCGAGCCGTCCGCTCGGCGAGGGTAGTGCCCCAGTCGGGCTGCTGAGCGCGCTCTGATCGGCCGCTTCTCGCGCAGGGGACCGTAGGCTTGAGCATGTGCCCCTTCTTGTAGAGATGGTCCCGCACGGCCTAGCTTTCAGCGCGCTGCGCTTGCCCGTCCATGATCTTCTCATCAGCGCGTCCGGTTCGAGCTTCGTCTTGCGCGGCCTGACGCTCATCGCCTCGACCTCGGTCGCGCACAGCTTCGACTCGTTCGTGGAAGCCGCGGGGCAGTTCTTCTCCGATCTCGCGGCCGTCCATTGGGGTGCGCTCGTGCTCGGCCTCACGTTCTTCGGCCTCAATCTCACGCTGCGCTCGCGCGCCTTCTTCCACAGCCTGCGGGCTGCCTACCCGGCGGTCCGATTCCAGTGGCGACGCATCTGGGGCGCCTATTTCGCCGCGGTTGGCTTCAACAACGTGGTGCCCGCCCGCGGCGGAGACGTGATCAAGCTGTTCCTCACGCGTAGCTCGATTCCGGGCTCCTCCTACCCCACAATCGCCGCGGCATTCTTCGTCGAGTCGCTGTTCGACGCCAGCGTCGGCGTGTTCGTGCTCATCTTCGCCTTCAGCCAGGGTGTCTTTCCCAAGCCGCCTGACTTCTCCAAGCTCAACTCATTCGACATCTCCTACCTGGCCGAGCACTTCCGCTTCACGCTCTTTCTGATCACGCTGTTGGCCGTGCTCGGCCTTGTCGCGTTCGCGCTGCTCTCCGTACGAGTCAAGGCGTTCTGGGTGCGGGTGCGCCAAGGATTTACGATCCTCACCGATCGCCGCCGCTACCTGCGCGAGGTCGCTGCCTGGCAGGCCGCGGCATGGGTGTGCCGCTTCGCCGCCTTCTGGTTCTTGCTCGACGCGTTTCGCGTGGGGGGATCCGTTGTCAACGTGCTGCTCGTGTTTGGCGTGGGCCAGGTTGCGGGCGCCGTCCCTTTCACGCCGGGTGGTGCCGGCGTGCAGCAAGCTCTGCTTGTGAAGGTGTTCGCCACGAGCGCTCCCACAGCGATCGTCGCCGCCTACTCCGTCGGCCAACAGATCGCGATCGCGGCATTCACCGCGATCGTCGGTCTCGGCGCGGTGGTGTTCATCTTCCGCTTCCGCTCCTTCAAAGAAGTGATCACGGCTGGTCGCGCTTCACGTGACGCCGAGCGTGAGTCCGAACGGGGCGAAGACGAGGGGGAGTCGGCTACTGCAGTCCCTCGCGCGCCTCGCGCACGAGTGTGACCGCCTCGGGGAAGACGACCGCGATCACGCGGCGGATCTGCTCTGCCTGAGCCTCGGCGTCGCCCTGGATGTTCACACGGTTCACCGCCGCAACGGTCATGTCAACGGCGAGCTTGATCGCATTGTCGGCCCATGCGAGTGCCTGTTGGCCCTGCATCTGTTCGGCAAACTGGGCTATACGGCGCTGAAGCTCGTCTGGGTCGCCGAATAGGTCGCCGAAGTCTCCACTCTCCATACCTCCATCCTAGCGTCCGATGGGTCCGGTTTCGCCCGTCCATTCGTCCGCCTGGCCGACTGGAGACCCTGTCTGGTGACTTCTCTTCTGACGCCCACGGCGCCTGCGCTGGGCGGCAGGCTCCCTATGGACGTCCCAACTCATACACTGCCGTGCCGATGGCCACGGCCGCAGAGATCAAGCAGCGGACAGAGTTCGAGTCCGACCGACGCGCCCGCCTTTCGGTTCCTGCTGCCGCGGGTGGCGTGCTCTTCCTGCTGAGCGGCATCATCCTGAACGCGGCGCTGAAGGAACTGCCCACCGTTGGCATCGTGCAGGGGCTTGAACCGGCGTTGCACGGCGAAGCCAGTCCGGCCATCAGCCCGAGGGCCGCGGAGGTCAAGTTCATCGACCATCACGCCTTCAATCTGATAGCCGGCAACGTGTTGACGGCGCTCGCTATCTTGGCGCTCACGCTGACGCTGCTCTTTATTCAGGACTCCACTCGTTTTCGTAGGCCCCAGACTTGGCCTCTCGGGCGTCCGCTGGTGCTCGTTGGGGGCATCGGCTATGCGCTGCTGAACCTGATCCACGAGGTGACCCTGGCGATCGAGGCGCACAAATTCGCCAGCGGCACCGACTTCTCGAGCAAGGCCGTAGAACGCGCGCTGCTCACATCTGGCTCGTTGGGCATCGCCTTGACACTGCTAGGCCTGATCGCGGCGCTCGCACTCACCGTCGGAATGATCGCGGTGATGGTTGGCTCACTGCGCGCCGGCCTGCTCCCACGCTGGCTCAGTATGTTCGGCATTCTCGCCGCCCTGTTGTTCCTCCCCCTCTTCGGCTCCAGTCTGGTGACCACGTTGATCCCGACGCTTTGGCTCGCCGCTACAGGGTTCCTGTTGTGGGAACGCTGGCCCAGCGGCGACCCCCCCGCGTGGGCCGCCGGCGAGGCGCGACCGTGGCCGTCGCAGTCTGGACGGGCAAAGGGCCAGGACGGGAAGGATGGGCCCCCGTCAGGTCTCGCGCAACGATTCATGGGGGCTCGCAACGGGGGTGAGCCCGCCGCCGATCTCGCCCCGCCGCCGACCCCCGTCCCGGGTGGCTCGCGTCGCAAGCGGCGCAAGCGCGGCTGACCGGCTCGGGACTCACCGCGGCTGATCGCTACGTGCGTCGCGTCCACGATGGCTGATCGTTACGCGCGCCGCGCCGCGATTTATGCCGGGCGCGCTCACGCTGGAGCGCATCTTTGGTTCACGCGGGGAGCCTTGCCGTCGTTTCATGCCAGGCACGCCGCGACTCACGCAGGCGCGCCTTATCCATTACGTCCCAAATCGCTCATTCAGTCGGGCCATCCCGGTGATTCGAAGTGACGATTGACGGCGCCTTCAAACGGGAATAAATAGAAGCAGACCGTCGTTGGCTATTAGCCCACCGCGATCGGGAGTCTTGACAAGCATCAAGTGCCGCCCGCACGGGTCGGCGGGAAGAGAGGGTCCCATGGAGGCCGCATCTATCCATCCGCGTGCCGCGCAGGCTGTGAGCCCGCCGGTCGCCGATGAGCGTCCCGTTGCCAGCTCATGGACACCGGCCAATCCGGCGCCGCTGGGTCTCGCCGGTTTCGCCATGACAACGTTTGTGCTCTCGATGTTCAATGCCAACCTCGTCAACGAAAAGGGCGTGCCGGTCGTGCTCGGACTGGCGCTCGCCTACGGCGGGATCGTGCAGTTGCTCGCCGGCCTGTGGGAGTTCCGCACCGGCAACACGTTTGGCGCGGTCGCGTTCTGCTCCTACGGCGCCTTCTGGATCTCCTTTTGGGCGCTCAATGTGTTCTATGTCAAGACCATCGGCGGCAATGTCGGTCACTCCGTCGGCGTGTACCTGTGGGCTTGGGCGATCTTCACCGCCTACATGACGGTCGCGGCGCTGCGCGTCAGTGGAGCGGTGCTGCTTGTGTTCGTGCTGTTGACCCCCACGTTCATCCTGCTGGCGATCGGCGCGACCGGACCACATCTCTCGGTTACCCACTGGGGCGGCTATGTGGGCCTGGCGACCGCTGCCGCGGCTTGGTATGCGTCATTTGCGATGGTCACCAACTCGACGTTCAAGCGGACGGTACTGCCGGTGATGCCACTCGGGGACTAGACAGGGCTAAAGTCAACTCAATGGCGAGGATACGAGGGGAGGTCTAGCTCATGGCGGTCAATACCGAAGCGCTCGACGCCGAGCTCGGGCGAATGCTCGAGGTGGAGCGCTTCGAGCCTCCCAGCGAGTTTCGCGAGCACGCCCTGCTGAACGATCCGGTCATCTATGAGCAGGCTGCGCGCGATCCGCAGGCCTGGTGGGCTGAGCAAGCACAGAAGCTCGACTGGTTCACCCCATGGGATCGGGTGCTTGACGACTCCAACCCACCGTTCTACAAGTGGTTTGTGGGAGGCACGATCAACGCCTCCCACAACTGCCTTGATCGCCATGTGGATGGCGGTCGGGGGGAGCGTGTGGCCTTGCACTGGCGCGGCGAGGACGGCGAGGAGCGCGACATCACCTACGCTGAGCTGCTGGCCGAGGTCAAGCGCTTCGCGAGCGCCCTGAAGGACCAGGGCGTGAGCAAGGGGGATGTCGTCGGCATCTACCTGCCGATGATCCCCGAGGTGGTCGTGGCGATGCTCGCGTGCGCTCGCATCGGGGCGCCCCACAACGTCGTATTTGGAGGCTTCTCCGCGGAGGCGGTGCGTGAGCGGATGGAGTTCTCCGAGGCCAAGGCGCTGATAACCGTCGATGGCGCCGCGCGCAAGGGCAAGACCGCCCCCGTCAAGGATCGCGTCGACGAGGTCATGGGGGACCTGTCCACGCTCGAGACGATCGTGGTGGTGCGCAGCAAGGGCACCCCGTGTGAGATGAAGTCAGGCCGCGACGTCTACTACGACGAGATACTGGCGGCCGCCGATCCAGAGTGTGCGGCCGAGCCGCTGGATGCCGAGCACCCTCTTTACATCCTCTATACCTCCGGATCGACCGCCAAGCCGAAGGGGATCCTGCACACCACCGGTGGCTACTTGACCGGTGTCAGTGCGACGCACCGCTACGTGTTCGATCTCAAAGCGGACACCGACGTGTACTGGTGCGCGGCCGACGTGGGCTGGGTCACGGGTCACTCCTACATCGTGTACGGACCGCTGGCCAACGGCGCCACATCGGTTATGTGGGAGGGTGCCCCCGACTACCCCAACAAGGACATCTGGTGGGAGCTCGTCGAGCGCTACAAAGTCAGCATCCTCTACTGCGCCCCAACGGCTATCCGGGCCTGCATCAAGTGGGGGGCGCAATGGCCGGAGAAGCACAATCTCTCCTCGCTGCGCCTGCTCGGCTCGGTGGGTGAGCCGATCAATCCGAAGGCGTGGCTCTGGTACCACAAGGTGATCGGTGGCGAACGCTGCCCGATCGTGGACACCTGGTGGCAAACCGAGACGGGCGCGATCATGATCACGCCACTGCCCGGTATCACCGCCACCAAGCCCGGCTCTGCGACGCAACCGTTCCCCGGCGTACAGGCGCAGGTGCTCAGCGAGTCCACTGGTGAGCCGGTCACAGAGGGCCAGGGTCTGCTTGTGCTGACACACCCGTGGCCGTCGATGTTGCGTACGCTCTACAAGGAGGACGACCGCTTCATCAGCACCTACTTCGAGCGCTTCGGCAAGGAGACCTATCTGGTCGGGGATGCCGCCCGCGTGGACTCCGACGACTACATCTGGGTGATCGGGCGCATCGACGACGTCGTCAACGTCTCCGGGCACCGGCTCTCCACTGCCGAGGTCGAGTCGGCGATCGTCGCCCACCCCGATGTCGCCGAGGCGGCGGTGATCGGCCAGCACGACGAGCAGTCGGGCCAGGCGATCGTCGCGTTCGTCACGCTACAGGGTGACCTGGAGGGCGACGATGCCGAGGTCGAGAGCATCCGCGACACGGTCGCCGAGCGGATCGGCAAGTTCGCGCGCCCGAAGCGGATCATCTGGTCGGATGACCTTCCCAAGACACGCTCGGGCAAGATCATGCGCCGCTTGCTGCGCGACATCGCGGAGGGGCGTGCGCTTGGAGACGTGACCACGCTGCGCGACCCGGCGGTCACCGCGCAGCTACAGGAGCGCGTGGCGGAATTGCAGGCGCAGGAGGACTAGCGGGCACGAGGATTCACCGCGGAAGGTCGTGCGAGCCGCGTGATCTTCCGCGGCGCATAGGGTCATCCCCTATAGGGACGATCTCCTGCCACTGGCATCATGGCTGGATGGCCTCAGCGGATGTGACCACAGGCCGTGCGACCACAGGCCGACTACCCGGCGGAGAAGCCCTGCCGCCAACGGCACCGGTGCGCGCTCGCTCCCGACTGCGAAGGGTACGGGCCCGAATCGGGCTTGGGCTTCGCGCCTTCGCCAAAGTGGTGGGCTCGCTGCTCAGGATCGCGTTTGCTTTGGCGGCCTTGCGCGCCATAGGGGTCTTGCATCCCGGCAGGAGCGTTGTGGCTCACGCGATCGTGATCGTCGTCGCTTTCATGGTCGTCGCCGGACCCTGGTTCCTGCGGCTAGCTCGTAGTCTCTCGTTCGAGCGCGCAGCGCGCATCCGCGAGCAGGAGCGAGCCGACGTTGCCGCGCACCTGCACGACTCGGTGCTCCAGACCCTCGCTCTGATTCAGACCCGCTCGAGCGACGGCGCAGCGGTGGCCACGCTCGCTCGTCGCCAGGAGCGGGCCTTGCGACGCTGGCTGTTCGAGCGACCCGATGCGCACAGCGGCGAGGGCGACACGATCGGGACGGCTCTGGAGCTGGCGGCGGGCGAGGTCGAGGAGCTTCACGGAGTCCCAATCGAGGCCGTGATCGTGGGGGACGGTCGTCTCGACATGAGGGCCGAGGCCCTGGTCCAGGCCACGCGCGAGGCGATGACAAATGCGGCCAAGTTCGCGCGCTGCGAGCGCATCGACCTATACGCCGAGATCGAGGCCACGCGCATCGTCGCTTTTGTCCGCGACCGTGGGGTGGGATTCGACGCAGACGCAGTTCCTTCCGACCGACGCGGTCTGCGCGACTCGATCCTCGGCCGGATGCGCCGTCACGGCGGCCGCGCCACGGTGCACAGCGCCCCTGGGGAGGGCACCGAGATCGAGCTCTTGATCGAGCTACAGCCGGCATGAGCGCACCGCGCTCGGACGGCGTTGCACGTCAGGGCTTAGAGCGCGCCGGCACGCCCGAGGCGCCCTGCCGAGACGCCACAAGTCACATCGACGCTAAGCCGCGAGTCGTGGTCGTGGACGATCACGGCCTGTTCAGGGCCGGCGTGCGCGCCGAGCTGGGCGACCGTGTGAGCGTCGTGGCCGACGCCGGCACGGTGGCCGATGCTGTGCGCGCGATCGAGCGGACCACACCAGACGTGGTGCTGCTCGACGTCCACATGCCCGATGGTGGAGGAGTGGAGGTGATCCGCAGGGTCCTGCCGGCGCTCCCCGCGGTGCGCTTCCTCGCGCTGTCGGTGTCGGATGCCGCGAGCGATGTGATCACCGTGATCCGCGCGGGAGCGCGCGGCTATGTGACCAAGACGATCTCCGGGGCGGAGCTCGCTGAGGCAATCGTCCGCGTGGCGGAGGGAGATGCCGTTTTCTCTCCTCGCTTGGCAGGCTTCGTGCTCGATGCGTTCGCCCGTGGACCCTCGCCGGGCGAGCAGGCAGAGCTCGATCAGCTCACCACGCGCGAGCGCGAGGTCCTCCAGCACATTGCCAGGGGCTACATGTACAAGGAGATCGCCCAGCGCCTTGAGATCTCGGTCAAGACCGTCGAGGCGCACGTGTCGGCGGTGTTGCGCAAGCTCCAGCTCTCGAGCAGGCACGAGCTCAGTCGCTGGGCCATCCAGCGACGGCTCGTGAACCTTGACGGGCCCTGACCACCGGCTGCTGAGATCTCGACCCCCTGATCGGTTTTTAGGCTTCTGCGGCCTGATCGAGTCTTGCCGTCTCGAGGAGCAGATCGCGCTGCGGAGGCTCGAGGCCTCGGCCTGCTGTCGCATGCCCTACGGGTAATCCCCTATGGTGGCCCGCGCTCGCTTCGATCACAGTGTCGGCATAGTCCCAACCAGCCGTCCAACACCATGCCGCCGCCGCTTTGCCGTGATCGCGACATCGGCGAAGCTGAAGCTCGACAAGGAGACCGATGTCAGCACTCGACCATAGCCCGTCCATGCCCAATGGAGACCCGACCGGGACGGCGATCCAAACCACCGGCCTGACCAAGCGCTTCGGTGATCGTGCCGCCATCGACGGCGTCGATCTGCAAGTGCCACGCGGTAGCGCCTTTGGTTTCCTCGGTCCCAACGGAGCGGGCAAGACCACGATGATCCGCATGCTGCTCGGACTCACGCGTGCAAGCGCAGGGAGCATGAGCGTGCTCGGGCGACCGGTGCCCTCAGAGCACGCCGGCGCCCTGGAGAGGGTTGGGGCAATCGTGGAGGAGCCGCGCTTTCATCCCTACCTGACAGGACGCGAGAACCTGAGCATCGTGGCCGCCGTGCGTGGTCCGCGAGCGCACGAGCGAATCGCGCCGGCGCTCGCGCGCGTCGGTCTCGCCGATCGCGCCGAGGAGAAGGTCAAGAAGTATTCGCTCGGCATGCGCCAACGCCTTGGCGTCGCGCGCTGCCTGCTGGCAGACCCCCTGTTGCTGATCCTCGACGAGCCCACCAACGGCCTCGACCCCGGCGGTATTCAGGAGTTCCGCGAAATGATTCGTGAGATGGTCGAGCAGGAGGGTCGTACCGTGTTCATCTCCTCTCACCTGCTCGATGAGGTCGAGAAGATCTGCGACCACGCCGCGATCGTGGATCGCGGCAAGATCATCACCCAAGGGCCGATCGCCGAGCTTGCCGAAGGCGGTACTCAGCACGAACTGATCGTCGGCGTCAGCGACACCGAGCGGGCGCTCGGCCTGATCGAAGCGTGCGGGCAAGCGCGCGAGTCGCACCGCTCCGATGAGGGACTGCGGGTGATGTTGGCGGATTCGGCGGACACCTCCCCAGCGGAGATGGCGGCCATCATCAACGCGGCACTGGTCAGCGCGGGTCTGTCGGTGTATCGCCTGGAGCCGGTGCGCCAGAGCCTGGAGCGACGCTTCCTGGAGGTTACGTCTCGATTGGCCGATGCGACCCCTGAGGAGGTGAAGGCATGAACGCGATCGCGCCCACCGCGGACACCTCCGATCACGCACACGGCGGTGGCTCGCTCGCCGCGGTAGCCACGCAGATGCTGGGAGCCGACGTACTGAAGCTGCGCAAGAAGCGCAGCATCATGATCTGGTCGCTTGTAATCGCGATCGCGCCGCCGGTGATCTTCCTCTTGGTGGGAGCGATCCAGCACGCATCCAACCCGGCCGAACACGGTCCCGCCGGCGGTGTGCACAATTTCTCCGACGGGCTGCGCGTGATCGCGCTGCTGTTCGGTCCGCTGTCAGCGCTGCTGATCGGCGTGGAGGCCGGCGCTGGCGATGCTGCCGCTGGCGTCTTCCGCGATCTGGTCGTGACCGGTCGCTCGCGCTGGGCGCTGTTCGCCTCGCGCGTGCCCGCTGCGCTGGCCGTGTGCTTCGCGGTGATCATCCCTGCTTATGTGGTGCTGTTGGCCGGTAGCTTCGCGCTCGCCTCAGGGCTGCCCACGCCCAGTGGCTCGCTGATCCTCGACGGCCTCGGCTTCCTGTTGTTGTCCACCGGCATGATGTGCGTGGTCGCGGTTGGCTTCGGATCGCTCACGACCTCCAAGCCGGGAGCGATCATCGCGCTTGTCACGTGGCTGATCGTCGCGAGCCCGCTGCTGGCCATGATCAAATCGCTCGGCAGCTCGCGCGACGCGTTGTTGAGCCAGGGGGTGGCGCACTTCAGTCCGGTCAGCACCGAAGGCGGGGGTCACGGCTCGACCGTGACGATGTCCGGCGGCACGGCGCTGATCGTGCTTGTGGGGTGGATCGTTGTGTTGCTCGCGCTGGGCACGTGGCGCACGCGCACGATGGATGCGTGAGGCCGTTGTGCTGTTCCGGCCGGCACATGTGCCGGCCGGCCGGACCGTACATGTACGGTCCGGGGCAGGGCCGCGTGCGGCCCTGCCGACCTTGCCGCAATGCGGCAAGGTCCTCAAGGGACTGAACTGACCTACACCTTGCGGTGCTCAGGAACCCACGCGCCATCCTCTTGGCGCGTGAAGTCCTGGAACAGCCCGGGCGCCTCGGCCTGCATGATGCGCGCGATCTCGTCGAACACGAGACGCAGCTCCTCCTCGGCGCCTTCGGCCGTGCGCATCTCGATCACGTGGCGCAGGGTGCGCGCGTTGGCCGTCCACAGGATGTCTGTCGATAGGCCGATCGGCGCGAGCCGGCGCAAGGCGGAGGTGACCTCCTTCTTGACGTGAAACGGCACGCCCTCTTCGTCGATCCCCAGCTGCTCGGCGGCGCTGACTTGGAACTCCTCGAGCTGCTCCACGATGCTCAACACCTGCTCGCGCACGGGCTCGAGCGCAGGCGGCACGCGGAAGCCGATATCCGTCAAGCGCACGTAGCGCAGGCTCTCCTGGCTGAAGGCCGAGCCAGCGCGATGCCTGACGAGCTCATGCGTGAACACGCGGCTCACGTTGCGCAGCGCAAACGACCAATTGGCGTGCTCCATCACGCTGCCATGGGCGCTGCGCAGGATGTTGGCGAAGTATTCGCGCTGGTCGGTGCGCACGCGCGTCACGTTCGGGTTCAACCCAGGCTCCCAGCTGCGATAGCAAGCCCTGCCGCCGAACTCGACGATCAGCTCGCCGTGATTGAGATCCCCACCCGCCCCGCCAGCGGACTCCTCCAAGCGGCGCTCCAGCCACGCCTCGCCGCCGACGTCCTTCAGATAGGAGCGCATGCCCTCGACATCGATCGAAGGACGGGCAATCAGGAAGACGGTGGGCGCGGTCTCGTGCATCGTGGCGGGCGATGCTACAACCCCGGTCGGGCGTCCTCTCCGAGTCCCGCTGCGCGCGCATATGCCGCGCACCGCCGCTGGCCACTCATCCCCCCGCGCTATCGCGGGAGCGTCCGCGGGGCGTCGCATGCGACCACTACACTCGCGCTATGAGCACCGCGGACATCGATGGCGGCTCGCCCAACATCGTCCAGGCTCTGGGCGTCAGTCGCCGCTACGGCGCCGGCGAGGCGGCCGTGGACGCGCTGGTGGACGTCAGCGTGGGCTTCCCCAGCGGTCGCTTCGCGGCGATCATGGGACCGTCCGGGTCCGGGAAGTCCACGCTCATGCACACGCTCGCCGGCCTGGACCGCCCGACCTCGGGGTCGGTCGCGATCGACGGCGTCGATCTGGGCGGCCTGGACGACCGCAAGCTCACGCCTCGGTCACCGCCATCGAACCGCAGAGCTTCAACCACGTCTACCGCGTGGAATGGACGCAGGGCTCCGACGCGGTGCTGCCAACGCTCGAACACGGCGGCACGATCCTGGCGAAGGCCTACGCCAAATCCCACCACCTGAGCGTCGGGGGGACGGTCTCGCTACTCACGCCCACGGGAAAGCACGTACCGCTGCGGGTCGTCGGGATCGCCTCGGACAACACGCGCCTGCTTGGCAATTTCACGATCTCCCGCGCGCTCGCGCGCCAGGCTTTTGGCCTGCGCGAAGACGCGCTTGACTTCGTCGCCTACAAGAGCGGCTACAGCGACTCCCAGGTGCAGCCCGCCGTGGACAGATTGCTGGCGAGCCAGTTCCCGCAAGCGCGCTCGCGCACGGCGGCGCAGTTCAAGGAAGACCAGGCCAACCAGATCAACACGCTGCTCGCGCTGATCTACGTGCTGCTGGCCCTGTCTGTGATCGTGTCCCTGTTCGGGATCGTCAACACGCTGATCCTGTCGATCTACGAGCGCACCCGCGAGCTGGGGATGATGCGCGCGATCGGCACCTCCCGCCGCCAGGTGCGCCAGATGATCCGCTACGAGTCGGTCATCACGGCGTTGATCGGGGGCGTGTTCGGGCTCGTGATCGGCGTCGTCGGCGCGGTGCTGATCACCACCTTCACGCTGTCGGGCTCGGGCTACGTGCAGGCGTTCCCGATCGGCACGCTCTTGATCCTGCTCGTCATCGCCGCCTTGGCGGGTCTGCTGGCAGCCCAGCTTCCGGCCCGCCGCGCCGCTCGCCTGGACATGCTCCAGGCGCTCGCCAGCGAGTGAGCCCGTACGGCTAAGCTGCCGGGACTATGGCTACCGAGGCTGCCGAGTCAACCGATCCCGAGCTGGACGCGAGCGCGTGGAACCTCGACCCGCTCGTCGACGGTCAGGGCCCCGACGGCGCGCGGGCACAGCTGGCCGAGGCGCTGGAGCGCTCGCAAGCGTTTGCCGCGCGCTATGCGGGCAAGCTCGCCGAGATCGCCGGCGCCGAGCTGGAGCAGGCGATGCGCGAGCTCGGTGCGATCCAGGAGCTGGTCGGTCGTGCGGGCACCTACGCTGGGCTCAGGTTCTCGGTCGATACGGCCGATCCAGCCGCCGGCGCGTTGATGCAGGAGGTGCAGGAGCGCGGAACGGAGATCGAGACCACGCTGCTGTTCTTCGAGCTCGAATGGGCGACCTTGGATGGCGAGCAAGCCGAGAGCCTGCTCGCTGACGGGCGGCTTGCGTTTTGCGCTCATTATCTGCGCAACGTGCGTCGCTACCGTGAGCACCTGCTCTCAGAACCCGAGGAGAAGATCCTCGCGGAGAAGTCCGTCACGGGCGCCAGCGCGTGGTCGCGTCTGTTCGACGAGCTGACCTCCGCCATCGAGGTGCGTCTGCCGGGTCAGGCTGAGGCCGGGGAGGCTCAGAGCGCGGGCGCGGGTCAGTGGCAGGGCGCGGGCTCTGCCACGACGGCGGAGACGGTCGCTCTCGACGTGGCACTCAGTCGGCTGGTGCTCCCCGACCGTGAGTTGCGGCGCACCACCGCGGAGGCCGTCACCGGCGCGCTCGCTCCAGGCTTGCGCACGCGTGCCTTCCTGTTCAACACGCTCCTGGCCGACAAGGCCACAGACGATCGCCTGCGACGCTACCCCAGCTGGCTGGCGGCCCGCAATCTGTCGAACGAGGCAAGCGACGAGTCGGTGCAGGCGCTGATCGAGGCGGTCCGCGCGCGTTACGAGTTGCCGCGGCGCTGGTATCGCCTGAAGGCAAAGCTCCTCGGCGTGGAGCGTCTGACCGACTACGACCGCATGGCGGCCGTCACCGAGGACGAAGTCACCTACTCGTTCGCTCACGCTCGCGAGCTCGTGCTCGACTGCTATTCGTCCTTCTCTCCCAAGCTCGGCGAGGTCGCCAAGGGCTTCTTCGACGGGCACTACATCGACGCGCCTGTCCGTCCCGCCAAGCGCGGTGGCGCCTTCTGTGCCTCCGCCGTACCGTCGGTGCATCCCTACGTGATGCTCAACTACACGTCACGTCGTCGCGACGTTCTCACGCTCGCCCACGAGCTGGGTCATGGCGTCCACTTCGCACTTGCTGCCAAGCAGGGCGTCTTTCATCAGGGCACGCCGCTCACGCTTGCCGAGACCGCCTCCGTGTTCGGCGAGACGATCGTCTTCGGGCGACTTTTGGAAGAGGACTCCTCGCCATCCTCGCGCCTCGCGCTGCTAGCCGAGAACATCGAGGGCGCGCTCGCCACCGTCTTCCGACAGGTCGCCATGAATCGTTTCGAGGATCTGGTGCACAACGCAAGGCGCGAGCAGGGTGAGCTGTCGGTCGAGCGCTTCGGCGAGCTGTGGGTGGAGAGCCAGACAGAGATGTTCGGCGATTCTGTGGAGATCACCGACGGCTACCGCTCATGGTGGTCCTACATTCCGCACTTCATCGGTTCGCCCGGCTATGTCTACGCCTACGCCTACGGCCAACTGCTCGCGCTATCGGTCTACCAGCAATACGAGCAGCGCGGCGATGAGCTTGTCCCGCGATACCTCGACCTGCTGGCCGCGGGCGGTTCGCGCTCGCCCGAGGAGCTTGGCCAGATCGTCGGCATCGATCTTGCCGACCCTGGCTTTTGGGACGCCGGCCTTGATCTGGTCGAGCGTCAGCTGCAGGCCGCCGAAGAGGCAGCTCGCGACGCTGGCCGCGTGTAGACGCTACCTGCGACGCCAGGGGGCGATGAGACTGTCCTCGATTCCCGTGCACGGCCGAAAGGAGCGGGCCTGGCGTGTGGGGCGGAACGAGCGCACCTGAGACGCCGGGCCGCGGATGTCGTTTCGGAACGTAGTGCCAATGACCGCGCGTCGTGCCGCCGCGCGGGCGAGGATCGCGTTCGCCACGGCGTCCGCATCGACGGCATACTGGGAGTCGAGCACAAGCTGTTTGAGTAGCTGTATCTGCCGCTGCATCGAGGTCACCACGGTCATTATCGGCAGCGGACTCCAGGCGTTCACGAGCCGCGGCTCGACCCGACGAGTGTTCGAGTGGCGCTCGACGCTCACCGTGGTATGTCCGGCGCACGGCCTGCTGGGACAGGCGCAGTCTGGCTCAGAGCAGACCCAGCGCGCTGCCCACCCCGTGCACGAGGTTGAACAGCGGCTGCGGGACGATCCCGAAGAAGATCGTGGCGGCGCCGGCGAGGACCGCTACGAACGCGACCTCCGGTTGGAGGCGGGGGGAGCCCGCGGCGAGAGCTGTGGGGGTCGCGACCCCACCGGTCCCGGCCAGCGCGGGTGTGCCGGGGTCGCTGCCGAGCGTGCCTTCGGGGTCCTCGTCAAGCTCCGGAGAGCCCCCAGCGATCGCGGGGATCGTGCTCGGCGGAGGCGTCGTGGCCGCGGTGGGAGCCGAGCTCATCCACATGGTGGCGATCACCGGTAGGTAGTAGCCGAGCGAGATCATCGAGCCGATCACGATCACCACGCCGAGCCACGTGTACCCGCCCGCCACGGCGGCATCGATCAGGTAGAACTTTCCGATGAAGCCAGCGGTCGCGGGGATGCCGGCGAGCGCGAGCATCGAGATCGTCATCGGCCACGCCAGCAGCGGGCGCTCGCGGCCGAGGCCGGCGAGCGTCTGGATGCCGTCTCCCACCCAGCCGTCCGGATCCTCGTCCTCGGTGGGCCACTCCTCTGGGCTGCGGGCCTGTGCCAGCGCTCGCGTTTCGCGCTCGCGCGCGACGATCACCGCGAACGCCGCCATGTTCATCGGCAGGTACACCGCCAGATAGAACACCAGCGCCTGGGCCCCGAGCTGGGTGGAGACCACCACGCCGGCGAGGATGTAGCCGGCCTGGGCCACCGAGGAGTAGGCGAGCATTCGCTTCAGCGAGGACTGCCCGAGCGCGCCCACGTTGCCCACGAGGATCGTGATCGTGGCGAGCACCGCCAGCGCCGGGCCCCAGCTGGCGTGGGCTTCGATCAAGGCCACGTCGAACAGACGCAGCAGCACACCGAGCGCCGCCACCTTGGTGGCGACCGCCATGAAGGCGGTGATCGGGGTGGGCGCGCCCTCGTACACGTCCGGGGTCCACTGGTGGAAGGGTGCCACCGAGGCCTTGAAGGCAAGGCCCGCAACGCACAGGGCGATCCCGGTGAGCAGCATCGCGTTGCTTGCCAATCCGCTGGCGGAGATCGCGCTTGCGATGCCGCTGAAGTCGGTGGCTCCGGTGGCTCCGTAGAGCAGCGCGATTCCGTACAGCAGCGTGGCGGAGCCGACTGAGCCCACGATCAGGTACTTCAGACCAGCCTCCAAGGAGTGCTCGTTGCGCATTTCGGTCGCGCACAGCACATACAGCGGGATCGACAGGAGCTCGAGCCCGAGGAACAGCGCAACTGTGTTCTGGGCGGCGACCAGCAGCGCCATGCCGCCGATCGTGGTGAGCAGCATTGCGTGCAGCTCCCCGTGCGCCGCTTCGCGGGAGGCGCGCGAGCGCCAGGCCAGCAGCACCGTGGCCATGCCGCCCACGGCCAGGATCAGATTCAGCGTCAGCGACAAGCGGTCGATGCGCAGCGCCCCCGAGACGATCGACTCGGGCGTGCTCCAGCGCCAGATCGTGAGGCCGAGCGATGCGCCCAGGGCCACGAGCGCAAGCGTCGGCACGACTTGCTCGCGTATCCAACGCGAGCCGAGCAAGCCCACGAGCAGGACCACGATCGCTCCCCCGAACAGCGCGATCAGCGGCGACAGCGCCGCGAAGTCGACGTGTGGGCCTTTGAGGTGGGCGGTGGCGAGGAGGAGGTTCACTGGCCCGAGCTTTCGGTCGATTCTTGCGAGGTACCGGTCTGCGAGCCGGATGCTTCGGAGCTGGAGCCACCTGCAGCTTCGGAGTTGGATCTGCCCCCGATGGTGCCGGATTGCGTGACCGGGGCATTGGCGTTTTCCTCGACGCTCGCGGTGATCGGCGTAAGTGCGGCGTGGGCTGCGGCGACCGATGCGCTGGCCGAGCTTTCAGAGCGCTTCAGCGCGCCTTGGGGATAGAGCGCGAGGAACATGATCACGGCGAGCAGGGGAACGAGCACGAGCGCGTCGGTGCGTGTGAGGTCACGTGATTTCACGTCCTTGCCGACGCGATTGTGCATCGCGCGGATGAACACCCGTAGGGCATAAACGCTGGCCATCACAACACCGCTGAACGCGATCACGGCAATCACGAGCTTGGCTTTGAAGACGCCCAGCAGGATCAGGAACTCGCCGACGAAGTTGGCCGAGCCGGGCATCGCCAGCGTGGCGAGCGCGACCACCAGGAAGATCGTGGCCAGAACCGGCGCGCGGAAGGCGATGCCGCCCATCTGGCGGATGTCCTGCGAGCCGCCTGAGCGCTGGGCGAGCAGCGCGATGATGAAGAAGATCGGCGCGACCACGAGCCCGTGGTTGACCATCTGCAGAAGCGCCCCCTGAGCGCCTTGCGGGTTCAGCGCAAAGATGCCGAGCGTGATGAAGCCGAGCTGTGCCACCGAGGAGTAGCCGGCGATCAGGCGCGCGTCGGTTTGCGTGAAGGCGACCGCCGACCCGTAGATGATCGAGCACAGCGCGATGATCAGCATCAGCGTCTGGAAGTGGGCAGCGCCTTGGGGAAAGAGCGGCAGCACGATCGCGAGGAAGCCGTAGGCGCCGACCTTTGAGAGCACACCGCTGAAGACCATCAGTACCTCGATCGGCATCGCCCGGTAGCCGTCGGGCATCCAACCGTGCAGCGGAAAGGCGGGCATCTTCACGAGGAAGGCGGCGGCGAAGAACAGGAAGATCCACTCCTGTGAGCCCTTGCTGAGTGGCAGCCCCTGCAGCTGGGAGAGCACGAAGGTGATGTGCCCGCCGTTCTGCTCGCCCGCAAGCACGCCGGTGGCGATCGCGGCGGCCAGCATCAGCAGCGAGCCGACGAGCGTGTAGATCACGAGCTTGATCGTCGCTTTGACCCGATCAGGGCCCTCGCCCCACGAGCCGATGAGGAAATAAAACGGGATCAGCATGAGGTCGAAGAACGCCACGAACAGCGCCAGATCCTGGGCAAGGAAGGCGCCGAGCACAGCCGACTCGGCGAGCATGAACTGGAAGTAGAAGAGCCGTGGTCGCTCCCACGAGCGCAGATTGGACGCGAGCACGGCGGCGAAGAACAGCAACGCCGTCAACCCCACGAGCAACACGTTCAGCCCGCTCACGCCCAGCTTGTAGTGGATGCCCAGTTCGGCGATCCACACGATGTCGGTCACGTCCTTCAAGCCATGCGACCCCGGGCCGTACTGGACGATGTAGGCGATCGCCAGACCGAGCGCGGCGGTGGTGCCGGCCAGTGCGAGCAGGCCCGGCAGGCTCCACTTGCGCGGGCCGGAGTCGGCATCCGAATTCGCGGCGCCCCCCGCGCCCCCTTTCGGGTACAGGCGCGCGGGAGACCCGCCGGTTGGGATGAGCGCACCGAGCAGCCCACAGGCAGCCGGTAGCCAGATCAATATCGAAAGAGGGGGCATCTCAGCTCACGTCTGCAACAGGAAGTAGAGGCCGAGTGCCGCCACGCCGAGCACGACCAGCGCGGCGTAGTAGCGCAGCAGGCCTGTTTGCACCGCGCGTACCGAGGCCGAGCCGGCCTTCACGAGCCCGCTTGTGCCGCCGACGATCGCCCCGTCGACAAACACGCGCTCGAAAGTGTTCTGGGCAAAGTGCCCGGCCAGGGCGGCCGGCTTCACGATCAGTGCGGCGATCAGCTCATCGAAGTACCACTTGTTCACGAACAGCGTGTATAGCGGCCGCAAGCGCGTGCGCGCGGTCACGGCGATGGACGGCTGCTTGACCCAGATGCGCCAGGCCACGGCGATACCGGCCAAGCCGAGCAGCGTGCCGAGGGCCAAGCCGAACCACAGCAGCCCGTCACGCGTGTGCACCGTGTACAGCGCCGAGCCGGCGAAGCTGGGTTCCAGGAATTTGTCGATCACGTAGTCCACGTTGGGGATCTGCACCAACCCCGCCCCGACCGCTCCGATCGCGAGGATCACCATCGCCACGCGCATCGGCATCGCGCGCTCGGCGATCGCGTGCGTCGGGCCGGGGAAGCCGACGTCGGTGTCCTCGACCTCGCCGTTGGCCGGGTTGGTGGGCTCGGGCGCGTGGTAGAGGTGGCCGCCTTCGAGCTCCTTGGCCTGCTCGACCGGGTCACCGTAGAAGGCTCTGAAGATCATGCGGAAGGTGTAGATCGCGGTCATGAACGCGCCGATGTACCCGAACACGTACAGCGCCCAATGCCAGCCGCCGCGCTCCGCGGTCACGAGCAGGATCTCGTCCTTGGAGAAGAAGCCGGAGAAAGGGGGGATGCCCGACAGCGCCAACCCGCCGATCACAAAGCAGGCGAACGTGAACGGCATCGCCTTGCGAAAGCCTTTCATCTTGTCGAGCGACTGCTCGCCGCCCATCGCGCCGATGATCGAGCCGGCGCTCATGAACAGGAGCGCCTTGAAGAAGGCGTGGGTCATCAGGTGGAACATGCCGGCCGCGTAGGCGCCGACGGATACGCCCATGATCATGTACCCGATCTGCGACATCGTCGAGTAGGCGATCACGCGCTTGATGTCGGTTTGGGTGACCGCGATCGTGGCGGCGATCACGAGCGTGGCGCAGCCGATCACCGCGCCCACGTCCTGCGCCGCGGGCGCCAGTTCGAAGAAGGGGTGCATGCGCGCGATCAGGTACACGCCCGCGGTCACCATCGTCGCGGCGTGGATCAGCGCGGAGACCGGTGTGGGGCCCTCCATCGCGTCGGGCAGCCATGTGTGCAGCGGGATTTGCGCGGACTTCGCGAACGCCCCCACGAGCAGCAGCAGGCAGCCGGCGGTGACGTCGCCTTCGCCGCTGGAAAACACGTCCGGCGCCGCCTTGAACGCCTTCAGGAAGTCAAGCGTGCCCGTGTGCTTGAAGAGGAAGTACGTGCCGAGCACGAGCCCCACATCGCCGACCACGTTGATCACGAACGCCTTGATGCCGGCTTTCGTGGCCGTCGAGCGCCGGTACCAGAAGGAGATCAACAGGTAGGAGGCAGCGCCCACGAATGCCCAGCCCACGATCAGCAGCAGGAAGTTGCCCGCCAGCACGAGCAGCAGCATCGAGAACACGAAGAAGTTGAGGTAGGCGAAGTAGCGCGCGAAGCCCCTGTCCTCGTCCATGTACGCCACCGAATACAGGTGGATCGTGGTGGAGATGCCCGTGACGACCAGGATCATGAAGACCGACAGCGGGTCGACCAGGATCGACATCTGCGCGTCGATCCCGACCGTGCTCGCGTAGTTCCACAGCGAGGACACCAGCTGGCGGTGGTCGGCGGCGTGGCCCTGCAGCGAGATCAGCGTCGCGAGCGCCGCAAGGAAGGCGAGGCCGATCGCGGCCGTGCCGATCCAGCCCGCGCTGCGACCGGGCAGCTTTTTGAAGCCGGCGCCGATCACGATCGTGCCCAACAGGGGGAAGGCCAGCACCAACCATCCGAAAGTGGTCGTGCTCACGAGGGCATCCCCGCTGTTGGCGCGCAGCGCTCGAGGACCGCCGAGAACGAACAGCAAATCCTCATCCTTGAAGCTCCCGTAGCTCGTCCACGTCGATGGGCAATCTGCGGCGATGAATCGCCACGATCATGCCCAGCCCGATGCACACCTCGCACGCCGCGACGGTCATCACGATGATCGCGAGGATCTGCCCGTCGCCGTTGCCCCACATGCGCGAGAACGCGATCAACGAGAGGTTGGCGCCGTTGAGCATCAGCTCGAGGCACAGCAGCACCACGAGCGGGTTGCGTCGCGTCATCACGCCGAAGGCGCCCGTGCAGAAGACGATCGCCGACACGGCGAGGTACCAGCCGATGCTCACCAGCCACCCCCGTGCGCGCCGCTGTCGTCGTCTTCGAAATCGGCCGTTCCGCGTGCGTGCGCGAGCGCGAGGCCTTCGACGCCCTCGACCATCGTGCCGGTGCCGCGCGGGCGCAGCAGGTCGAGCGGGGTGAGCCGGTCGCGCTCGTCATCGTCGTCCAGCCCGCCACGTCTGCGCGCCAGCACCACGCCGCCGACCGCCGCGATCAGCAGCAGCAGCGAGGATGCCTCGAACACGATCAGAAAGCGCGTCAGCAGCAGGTTGCCGATGTAGGCGGGCGTCCCGAACGTCGTCGGTCCGGGCGCATACGGTGCGCCCGCGCCTTCGACGGCCTTCAAGCCGCTGCCGAGCAGCGCGATCAACAGCTCCACGAGCAGCGCGCCCGCGAACAGCGCGCCGGTCGGCTTGCGTCCGTCCGCCCCGCGCGAGCGCGAGCGGCGCGTCAGCGTCCCGTTCAGCGACTGCTCCTCGCCGCCCACGTACGCCACCACGAACACGTACAGCACCATCACCGCGCCCGCGTACACGACCACCTGGGCGGCCGCCACGAATTCGGCGCGCAGCAGCAGGAACAGGATCGCCAGCGACAGCAGGTGGCCGACGAGCGCGAGCACGCTGTAGAACGGGTTGCTGAATGTGACCACGCCGATGGCCCCCGCGATCACGCCGATCGCGGCGATGAAGAACAAGATGGAGCTCACTCGCCCTCCCGGCGTAGCGGTGTGCGCTCCAGCGGCTCGGCGAGCAGCATCTCCTTGGTGAAGATCAGGTCGCTGCGCGTGTAGTCGGACAGCTCGTAGTCGTGGCCCATCGTGATCGCGTCGAACGGGCACGCCACCTCGCAGTACCCGCAGAAGATGCACCGCGACAGGTTGATCTCATACACCGCCGCATACCGCTCGCCCGCGGACACCCTGTGCTCGGGCGTGTTCTCGGCGGCGACCACTCTGATGCAGTCCGCGGGACAGGCCGCCGCGCACAGCGAGCAGCCAACGCACTTCTCAAGGCCGGTGTCCTCGAACTTGTGCAGCTTGTGCCTGCCTCTGAAGCGTGGGTAGACCGGCGTCTTCTGCTCGGGATACTCGATCGTTACGGGTTTCTCGATCATCCGCCCGAATGTGGTCTTCAATCCGCGCAGGGTCTCGCCGAATGCGCGATACGTGCCCTGTGCGGGGCCGGGAGCGGGTGTGCGCATGACCTCGATCACGTCGTCTCCGGGGGTCCACGTCATCAGTGCGTCACCACCACGAGCACGGCCGTCACAAGCGCGTTGAGCGTCGCGAGCGGCAACAGGATCTTCCACCCGAAGCTCATCAGCTGGTCGTAGCGCAGGCGCGGCAGCGTCGCTCTCACCCAGATGAACAGGAAGGTCATGAGGCCCATCTTGAAGAGCACCACGAACGGGTCGACCCAGCCGGGCGGGTGGATCCCAAACGGCAGCAACCACCCCCCGAGGAACACGGTCGTGACGATGCCCGAGACGACGAGCACGTTCAGGTACTCGGCGAAGTAGTAGGAGGCGAAGCGCCCGCCCCCGTACTCGGTGTTGTACCCGCCCACGAGCTCGGCGTCGGCCTCGGTCAGGTCAAACGGGGCGCGGTTGGTCTCGGCGAAGCCCGCCACCAGGAACACGAGGAAGCCGAAGAACTGCGGCACCACGTACCACATGCCCTGCTGCGCTTCCACGATCCCCGTCAGCGACAGCGTGCCGGCGGTGAAGATCACGCCCACCAACGCAAGCCCCTGGGAGACCTCGTAGGAGATCAGCTGGGCCGCCCCGCGCATTGCGCCGAGGAAGGAGTACTTCGAGCCCGAGGACCACCCGCCGAGCATGATCCCGTAGAAAGCGACCGCGCCGAAGGCGAACAGGTACAGCGGGCCGATCGACACATCCACGCCATACAGCCCCACGGGCGTGCCGAAGATGTGCTGCACGTTGCCGAACGGGATGATCGCGAACGCCGCGACGGCCGTCAAGATCGAGATCACCGGGGCCAGCGCGAACAGGAAACCGGTCGAGGTGGAGGGACGGAACTGCTCCTTGGTGAGCAGCTTCACGATGTCGGCCAGTGGCTGCAGCGCTCCGTAGGGGCCGACGCGGTTGGGCCCGTAGCGCGCCTGGAAGCGCCCGAGGATCTTGCGCTCGGCGATCAACACGATCGGTACCAGCTGCAGTCCGACTGCAAAGATCACGATCGCCTTGATGATCTGGATCCACCACGCTTCGTAGTAGCCGACGATGGCGAGTGTGGTCATCGCCGCGTTGCCTCCGTGTGCTCGCGAGGGGCCGTGGCGCCGCTGTCGTCTCGCGTCGAGCTGGGCATCACGACGCCACCGCGACCGCGCGCTCGTGTGGGCGTACGCCCTTGCCGCCGATCTCCTCGAGCGTGAGGCCCGCGTATTGGGGCACCGCATCGAACAGCTGCCGGGAGGCCATCCCGCCGGTGAGCACGTCGAGGTCGAGGCCCACTCGCGTGGCGACGTCGGCGATCACCTGCCACTCCGCGCGACTCTCACCCGGCCGGGCGACGGCTGGGCGCAGGCGCTGGATGCGCCCGTCGGGATGCACAACCGTGCCCTCCTTCTCGGGGTAGGCGCCGGCGGGGAACACCACATCCGCGTGCTCGCGGATCGCGTCGGTGAGGAACATGGCGTGGCTTATAACGGTTGTCGCGCTTGCGAGTGCTCGCCCCCACAGCTCGCGGTCCTGCTCGTCAGCGCCTCCGAGCGGGTCGGCGCCGAGCAGGTACAGACAGCTCAGCTCCCCCGCGCCCAGTGCCTGCGCCATCGCGCGCGCGTCGAGGCCATCTCGATCGACCTGACCGAGGCCTGGGCCGGCGTTGGGAAGCGCACCCGCCTCGCGCAATCCTCGGCCGTTGCTCTGGGCTGGGATTTCCAAGAGACCCGCGTTGTCCGTGTCGGCGATGCCCAACGTCCCCGCCAGATCGAGCAGCGCCTGCGCGGCGCGCGGACCCTCGGGGCCGGCTGTCAGGCGCTCGCCCCACAGCACCACGATCTCCTCGCCCGCCTCTTTCAATGTCGCGACGAGCTCGCCCGCCGACTGCTCTCCAAGCAGGTCGGCGGCGCTCGCGCGGATCAGCTTCATGCCGTGGCGGCGCACCCCCTTGCGCAGGCGCAGGTCGAGGATCGCCGCGTCCTCGATCAGATCGGCTTCGAGCACGAGCACCGCGTGAGCGAACTCGAGATCTGAGACCTTCGCCTGCAAGCTCGGCTCGGCGAGTGCCTGGTGCAGCTCAAGCGGCAGCGTGCCCGCCACGCGCGAGTCGATGTTCGGCGAGCCCAGGCCCTCGCGCAGCAGGCGTCCGAGCAGGAAGCCCTCCTCGTTGGTGGCGCCCCGGCCCACGATCGCGCCCGTCTGCGCCCCGGCACGCTTCAAGCGCGTACCGGCTTCATCCAGCGCCCGCTCCCAGGAAACGGCGCGCAGCTCGCCACCGTCGCGGATCATCGGCTGCGTCACGCGGTCTTCGCCGAGCTTCGGGTAGGCAAAGCGCCCTCGGTCGCAAAGCCACCCGTCGTCCACCTCGGGGTGGTCGCGCGCCAGCACGCGCAGCACGCGCTCGTCGCGCACCGTCAGCGTCACGTTGCACTGCGCTGCACACAGCGTGCACACCGAGCCCGCGTCCTCGATGTCCCACGGCCGCGCCCTGAAGCGGTAGTTGCGCGAGGTCAGCGCGCCCACCGGGCACAGCTCGACGATGTTGCCGCTGAACGGGGCCACGTACGGGTTGCCGTCGAACGTGGACACGTAGGAGTGCGCGCCGCGCTCCAGCAGCACGAGCTGATAGTCCTCGGCGACCTCCTGGCTGTAGCGCACGCACCGATAGCACAGGATGCACCGCTCCCTGTCGATCGCGATCGTCGGCGAGAGCTCCAGCGGCTTTACGAAGTGGCGCTTTTCCTCGACGAAGCGTGTCTTGCCCGGGCCCCACCCGAAGGTGATGTCCTGCAGCGGGCACTCCCCGCCCTTGTCGCACACCGGGCAGTCCAGGGGGTGGTTCACGAGCAGGAACTCCACCACCGCTTCCTGGGCTGTTTTCACGCGCTGTGACTGGGTGTGGACGACCATGCCGTCCTTCACTGGCGTCGAGCAGCCGGTTTGCAGCTTGGGGATGCCCTCGATTTCCACTAGGCACATGCGGCAGGCGCCTACTGGGTTTCCCAGCTTGGGCTCGTAGCAGAAGACTGGGATCTCGATGTCGCCTAGCTTGGCGGCGTCTACGAGCATCGCGTTTTCGGGGGCCTGCACCTCGCGGCCGTCTATTGAGAAGGTGATGATTTTGGGCTCTGGCCTAGGCATTTGGTCTCCGAACGGCCTTTTTATTGGTCTGCGCCGCGGGGCATCCTGCCCCGCGTTTGATGGCTTGCGGCGCCGTCCCGGCGCCGTTAACCGCTTCAGGCCTTTGGCCCTTCGCTCCCAACGACCTCGTCATGCGAATGCCTCTTGTGCCACTGGGTTTGCGCCCAGGCCGTTGCGAGCGCGGGCGGCCTCGATGTGCTCTTCGAACTCCTCGCGGAACTTTGCGATCAGCGAGCCGATTGGCATTGCCATCGCGTCTCCCAGGACGCACAGGCAGTTGCCGATTATGTGCTCTTGGACTGAGGCCATGATCTCTATGTCCATTGGGGTGGCGGTGCCCTCGTCTATGCGTTCGAGCATCTTCACGGTCCAGTTGGTGCCCTCGCGGCAGGGGGTGCACTTGCCGCAAGACTCGTGGCGGTAGAACTTTGCGACCTTCAGGGCCACATCGAGGATCGGGGTGGAGTCGTCCACGACGATGATCGCTCCGGAGCCGAGCATCGAGCCGGCCTTGGCCATCGATTCGAAGTCGTACGGGAGGTCCAGGTCCTCGGCCTTGAGCACCGGGGAGGAGGAGCCGCCCGGGAACCAGCACTTGATCTCGCGACCCTCCGGGGGGCCGCCCGCGAGGCCGTAGATGATCTCGCGCGAGGGGGTGCCCAGCTCGATCTCATAGTTGCCGGGCTTTTGCACGTGCCCCGACACCGACACGAGCTTCGTGCCTTTGGAGGTCTCGGTGCCGAGCTTGGCGTACCCCTCGCCGCTCATCCTGATGATCGTCGGGACGGTTGCCAGCGTCTCCACGTTGTTGATTAGCGTCGGGCCCTGGTAGAGGCCCTGGTTGGCAGGGAACGGCGGCTTCAGGCGCGGGTTGCCGCGCTTGCCTTCGAGCGAGTCGAGCAGGCCTGTCTCCTCGCCGCAGATGTACGCGCCGGCGCCGCGATGCACCACCAGCGAGAGCGAGTGCCCCGATTTCAAGATGTCCTCGCCCACGTACCCTGCCTCGCGTGCTTCGGCAAGCGCCGCGTCGAGCACGTCGGCCTGGTGTGAGTACTCGCCGCGGATGTAGATGAACGAGCGGCTGGCGCCCGCCGCGTAGGAGGCGATCACGATCCCCTCGATCAGCATGTGCGGCGACTTCTGCATCAGTTCGCGGTCCTTGAACGTGCCCGGCTCGGACTCGTCGGCATTGCACACGAGGTACTTGTCGATCGCGCCCTTGGGCAGGAACGACACCTTCTTGCCCATCGCGAAGCCCGCTCCGCCGCGCCCGCGCAGCCCGGAGGCTTCGAGCTGTGCGAGCACGTCCTCGGGCCTCGTCGCGAGCGCCCTGCGCAGCGACTCGTACCCGCCCCGTTTGGAGTAGACCTCGAGTGTCGCGAGACCGGGCTCGTCGATGTCCTTGAACAGCAGCGCTTCGGTCATTGGCCGTCACCTCCGATCGAGTCGGCGGGAGGTGGGATCGCAGGCGCCGATACGCCGCCTCCGGACGCGTCTGTCGTCGAGCCCATCTCGATCGCGTGCGCCGGGAACTCGCGCGAATTGGCGTGTGGGTCGGCGACGAGCCTGGTGGACAGCTGCTTGTCGGGGAGCACCGGTCGCCCGGAGCGGGTGTCCTCGAGCAGTCGCGGCACGTCCTCGAGTGTGAGCGGGCCCACGAACACGCCATCCACTGAGGCCATCGGCGCGATGTCGCACGCGCCCAAGCACTCGAACGAGCGCACGTTGAACTCCGGGTCGTCTCCGGCCGCCTCGCAGACAGCAGCGTGCAGCGCATCGGCGCCGCGCAGCGAGCAGGAGATGTTGGTGCACACGTAGATCGAGTGACGGCCGACCGGCTCGGTCTCGAGCATGTCGTAGAAGGTGGCCACGGCCGCGAGGTAGGCGGGGGTGACGTCCATCACCTCCGCGACCTGCTCGATCGCCTCGGGCGAGCACCAGCCGTGCACGCGCTGCGCCGCCTCCAATGCCGGCAGTGCCGCCGAGCGGCTGTCGGGGTAGAGCGCCATGTGCGCCTCTATGTCGGCACGCAGAGCGCCAGGCACCTCGATTGGGACGCGTGGCTCGGCCATCGACTCGATCTGCTTGGAGGACACGGCAGGGACCTCAACCGGCTCGGAAGCGTTCACCGGTCGATGCCCCCCAGGATGGGGTCGAGCATCGCGAGCGTGGCGATCATGTCGGCGATGTAGGAGCCCTCGGCCATGTGCGACAGCGCCTGCAGGTTCACGAACGAGGGGTCGCGCATATGTACGCGAGCGGGCTTTGAGGAGCCGTCGGAGCGCACGAAGCAGGCGAGCTCGCCGCGCGGGGACTCGATCGGGTAGTACACCTCGCCCGGGGGCACCCTGAAGCCCTCGGTGACGAGCTTGAAGTGGTGGATCAGCGCCTCCATCGAGGTCGCCAGCTCGTGGCGCGGGGGCAGCGCTACCTTGCGGTCGGTCGTGATGTGTGGGCCCTCGGGCAGACCGTCGAGTGCCTGATCGATGATCTTCACCGACTCGTAGATTTCGGCGACCCGCACGGCGAAGCGGTCGTAGTTGTCGCCGACGGTGCCCACCGGGATCTTGAAGTCGAAGTCGTCATAGGAGCTGTATGGGGCCGCCTTGCGCAGGTCCCATGGGTTGCCGGCGGCGCGCAGCAGCGGGCCGGTGACGCCGAGGCCCAGCAGTGTGTCGGCGTCGAGCGGGCAGGTGCCGCGCAGGCGCTGCAGCACGATCTGGTTGGCGTTCAGGATCGCGCCGTACTGGTCGGCTCGCGCGGGCATCACCTTCGTGAACTCGCGCACCTTCTCGGCGAAGCCGACGGGGATGTCCTCCATCACGCCGCCCACCTGGAAGTAGCGCGTGTGCATGCGCGCCCCGGAGGACATCTCGAACAGGTCGAGGACCAGCTCGCGCTCGCGCAGGCAGTACAGGAAGATCGAGACCGCGCCGAGATCCAGGGCGCTCGTTCCGAGCCAGATCAGGTGTGAGGCAATGCGGTTGAGCTCGAGATGGATCACCCGCAGGTACTGCGCGCGCTTGGGGACCTCCACCTCGGCCAGCGTCTCCACCGCGCCGCAATAGGCCATCGCGTTGAAGTAGTAGGACAGGTAGTCCATCCGCTCGACCACGGGGATCACCTTCCAGTAGGCCTTGTCCTCGGCGGTCTTTTCGATCCCCGTGTGCACGTATCCGATGACCGGCTTGATCGAGCGCACCACCTCGCCCTGCAGCGTCACGAGCAGGCGCAGCACGCCGTGCGTGGCAGGGTGATGCGGGCCGAAGTTGAGCGTCAGCAGCTCTTCGTGGGTGGCCTCGGTGGACTGCTCCACCTGTGAGAGCGTGATGCTTTCCTCGCGGCGTCGGTAATCGGACATCTGCTTCTCGGTGACCGTCATCTCCTCACCCCGGAGGACTCGTGTTCGCTGTGGGTGAAGATCACCGGTTCGCCGCCGACAGGGAAGTCGCGTCGCTGCGGGTGGCCCTCGTAGTCCTCGGGCATCAGGATGCGCCGCATGTCGGGGTGGCCGCTGAACTCGACGCCGAACATGTCATACACCTCGCGCTCCTGGTGGTCGGCGGTCGGCCAGCCGGGGCCGTCGGGCCCCGCGTGCGTGACCGAGTCCACTTCGGGCGCCTCGGTCGGCACGCGCAACATGACGGTGACGCGGTCGACCTTGCTCATGTCAAGCAGCTCGTAGTGAACTCCGAGGCGTGGCTCGTGTGGGTAGTAATCGACGCCGTGCACGCTCATCATCGACGTGTAGCCGCGCTCGCGCAGACGGGCGAGCACCGCGCGGATGTTCCGTGGCTTGACTTCGAGCGTTGCGCGACCGCGAAAGTGCAGCGTTCCGAGAATCGCCTCCACGCCCTCGCTCTCGCGCAGCTCCTTGGCCAGTAGCTCCAGCCCCGTGGCGTCAGGCACCGGGGACTGTCCGGTCGGCGCGGCCGATCTCCTCGGTGCCCCGTGCGTCGTAGCGCTCGCGCCAGCCGGCGTCGGGATCCTCTTGGACCAGCTTGCGCAGCTTGAGGATGCCGTGCATCAGGCTCTCGGGGCGCGGGGGGCAGCCGGGCACGTGCACGTCGATCGGCATGAACTTGTCGGCCGGCACCAGCGCGTAGTTGTTGAACACGCCCATCGAGCTGCAGCACGCGCCCATCGAGATCGCCCACTTCGGCTCGAGCATCTGGTCGTACAGGCGGCGGATGATCGGCGCCATCTTGATCGACACGCGTCCCGCCAGGATGATCAGGTCGGCCTGGCGCGGCGACGCGCGGAACGCCTCGAAGCCGAAGCGCGCGATGTCCATGCGCGGGCCGGCGGTCTGGAACTGCTCCATCGCGCAGCACGCGAGGCCGAAGGCGAGCGGAAAGAACGAGTTCGAGCGTCCCCAGGCCACGGCCTTCTCGAGCGTCGTCGTGAGCACACGTTCGTGGACATAGCGTTCAAGCTCCTCGCCGTCCATGCTCGCGGGGGCGGTCGGCCCAAGCAGCTCAGCGCCGCGCAGCAGTTCCTTGGAGTCGTGCTTGTTGACACGCAAAGCGCTCGCATCGATCTCGCCGCTCCCTCGACCTTGGCCAGTGGGGCGTACGCCGGGAGGAAGAGGCTCGCGCTTTATCTCCACTCGAGCGCTCCCCTGCGCCACACGTACACGAACGCCACGAACAGCAGCGCTATGAAGGTCACCGTCTCCGCGAGCGCGAAGCCGCCGTAGGTGCGCAGCTGCACGGCGATCGGGTAGAGGAACACCACCTCGATGTCGAACAGGATGAACAGCATCGCGATCAGGTAGAAGCTGATCCCGAAGCGCATCCCGCGCTTGACCTCAGACGGCAGGCCGCACTCGTAGGGGTCCTGCTTGTGCTCTACGCGCCTGCGCGGCCCCACCATCGTGTTGAGTACCACGAAGATCCCGCCCACGGAGCCGCCGAGGATGAGGAATACGATCGCGGGGAGATAGCTTCGCAACACGGAGGGCTGTTATATCACCGCTTGTGACAGACTGTTACATAGTGACGATTGCCTCGAAAGTATGACCACGGCGGTCGCGTGGGGGGCGATCGCACTGGCTGCGCTCAACGTCGTCCCAGGTCTGCTCGGTGCATGGCGCTGGTATCGCCACGAAAGCAGTCGCAGTTTCTGGTTGCTGCTGCGCGTCGGCCAGGTCGGAGCGCTCGTGTTCGCCGCGGGAGTCGGTGTGCTCGCCGCCGCCGGGCACTCTTCGAGCGAAGACCTCTTCTATCTCTACGCGCTGCTGCCGCTCGCGATCGGCTTCGTCGCCGAGCAGCTGCGCGTCGCCTCGGCGCAGACGATTCTCGACCAGCACGAGATCCCGAGCGCCCAGGCGGTGGGTGAGTTGCCAGAGCATGAGCAGCAGGAGATCGTGGCGCTGATCGTGCGCCGCGAGATGGGTGTGATGACCCTCTCGGCACTGGTCGTCGTCTTCCTGGCCCTGCGAGCTGCCGAAACCGCTCACGGGTTTTGAGGCCGCTGCGCGACGTGCTGCTGGCGGATCCGCAGGCGGCGCTCGATGCTCGACGTGTTCCGGGGAGGAGCGCAACCGATATATTCCGGCGCGCATGAGGCCGCCGATGAAGATGCTTGCCGCCGCACTGACGCTGCTTGCCGCCGCCGCGGGAATATCGGCCTGCGGGTCGCAGGGCATCTCGGTGGCGAAGTCGAGCCCGTACTACCGTGGCGCGGTTCTTTTCCGCGACCACTGTTCGGGATGCCACACCCTTGCCGTCGTGGGCGCGGAGGGCTCGGCGACGTCGATCAAGGACCGCCTGAAGACGAACGGACCGAACTTCAACATCCGCAAGGAGAACGTCGAACAGGTTCTCTTCGCGATTCGCAACGGCGGCTTCTCGGGGGCGATCATGCCCGAGAACCTTGTCGTGGGCGACGACGCTCAGGATATAGCCCGCTTCCTGGCGGCCTACTCAGGGCTGCAGGCCGAAAAGGTGCCTTCGGTCAACATCACCCTGTCCACCAAATAGGGGCTAGCGGGTGAGGGCGACGTGCTCGACCTCAAGCTGATCCGGGATCAGCCCGAGTGGGTGCGAGCCGAGCTTGCGCGTCGCGGCGAGGGCGCGGCGGCGGGTCTCGATCTCGTGCTCGGGCTCGACGGGCAGCGCCGCGCGCTCATCCCGCGCTTGGAGGAGCTGCGCGCGTCGCGCAACACGGCCGTCGAGGCGATCGCCCAAGCCAAGCGCGCCGGCGAGGACGCAAGCGACGCGATCGCAAGCCAGCGCGAGCTGGGTGGGCGCGAGAAGGAGCTGAGCCGCGAGCTGACGGAGATCGAGGAGCGGTTGCAGGCAGCGCTTGCGCCGCTGCCAAACCTGCCCGATCCGACGGCCGCCCCGGGCCCGGAGGATGAGCTGATCAAGCTCGTCGGCGAGCCGCGCGTGGGTGCGGGGGCGCGCGAGCGCGCTGGGAGGACTGAGGCGCCGGATGCCGCGGGGACAAGCGAGGCGATCGTCGAGCGGGCGCCGGGCGTGCGCGACCACCTCGAACTGGCCGGCTCCATGATCGACATGGACCACGCCGCGAAGCTGTCGGGCGCGCGCTTTGCCTACCTGAAGGGCGACCTTGTGATGGTGGAGCTCGCGCTGGTGCGGTTTGTGCTCGAGAAGCTGCGCGGGTATGGCTTCGAGCCGGTGATCCCGCCCGTGCTCGTGCGCGAGCGGGCGCTCTACGGGACCGGCTTTCTGCCGGACACCGAGCAGCAGATCTACCGCCTGGCCGACGACGACCTGTATCTCGTGGGCACCTCCGAGGTGGCGCTCGCCTCGCTGCACGACGAGGAGATCCTTCCCGCCGAGCGCCTGCCGTTGCGCTACGCCGGCTTCTCGCCGTGCTTTCGCCGTGAGGCCGGCGCGGCGGGCAAGGACACGCGCGGGATCTTCCGTGTGCACCAGTTCGACAAGGTTGAGATGTTCAGCTTCGTCGAGCCCGAGCACTCGACCGAGGAGCACGAGCGCATCCTCGCGATCGAGGAGGAGATCCTGACTGCCCTTCAGCTGCCCTATCGCGTCGTCAACATCGCCGTGAACGATCTCGGCAACTCCGCCGCCAAGAAGTACGACTGCGAGGCGTGGCTGCCGAGCCAGGGCCGCTATCGCGAGCTGACCTCGTGCTCGAATACCACCGATTACCAGGCGCGGCGCCTAAACATTCGCGTGCGCCGCGAGAAGCGAGTGCGGATGCTCCACACGCTCAACGGCACCGCCGTGGCCGTGGGACGCACGCTGATCGCACTGCTCGAGAATGGTCAGCGCGAGGACGGGACCGTTGCGCTGCCCGACGCGCTCGTCGCGTACGGTGCCCCCGCCGTCCTCGGCGCCTGATCTAGGGCGCGCTGCCGGCCAGCTGGATGTGGTCCGCCTCGGCCGGGCCGGGGAAAGGCCGTGTGAGGCCGAACTTCTCGAGGATCGACTCCGGCACGCCTTCGACGCCGGGCGTGTCGGATGCTTCCCCGCGAGTGTGCGGGTCGTTGGCGAAGCCGCCCACCTCGATCGAGTGCTCGGGGGTGCGATAGCCGGAGATACCGATTAGGTGCAGGTGCAGGGACTTGCCGAGCGTGTTCAGGCGTTGCACGAGGATCGGCTCGACCCCCACGCTGTAGTTGGTTCCGGGTGCCTGGAAGAAGCCGTAGTCGCCGGCGGGGCCGCCTGCTTCGATCGCGTAGCCGGTCGCGAACGACTGATTCTGCGAGGCGTACTCGCTCACGGCGATCGTCACGAGTTCTTTTTCGAGGGACTGTTGGTGCGAGCGAATTTCGCCCAGCTGTGAGCTCTTGCGGTCGCGCGCCTTGACGTACTCGAGTTGGTGGTCGAGCAGGGCGAGATGCAGGTGGGCAACCTCGTCGCGCTGCACGAGCACTGCGGTGTTCTCGCGCTGAGAGCTGTCCGTCAGCACGGTCAGGTGCTGTGTTTCCTTGGCCACGGCCTTGCGCGTGTCTGCCACCTGCACGGTTGCGGTGGCGTTCTCCTGGCCGATCGACTTGAGGTCATCGACCCGCTCGATCAGGTCGCCGAAGCCGTGCGCCTCGAGGATCACGGTCACGATGCTCGGCGGTGGGTCCTCATAGGCGGCGATGACCTGGGCGACGAGCACCTTGCGGTCCCGGGCGAGCTGGACCTGCAGCTTCGAGAGGTGGGTGTGCGCGGCCCCAAGCTGTGCCTTGAGATGTTCGAGAAGCTGTTTCTCAATCGTGAGAGTGCTTTCGAGCGCTCCGAGACGCGCTTTGAGATCGTCGATGCTTCCTTGGAAGCCGTCTATCTTGCTCGAGTCCGCCTGGATTTCCGCGCTGAGCTCGCTCGCTTTGGCTTTCGAGGAGGAGATACCGCTTTCAAGCGCGCCCTGGGACTGCCCGGCGAGGGCGGGAGCGGCCGCTGCGGCGGCGAGCAGCGCTAGCAGCGCCAGCGCGTGGCGCATACGAATCTGTAGGGGGCTGAATCTGCTCATCTGGATCGCGCGAGAGCACCCTCGAGAGCCGGTCAGCTCGCGATAGGTGAGTTCGATGCCATGCGCAAGCTAGCCACGCGAGCCCCCGATCACAAGCGCGGAGGGGTGCGTGCATACGGAGTTGCACAGAGGTAACGCTCCCCGATGCCTGTTCTCTAGGCAAATCTGGCGCCGCGCGCTGTCAAAGAGCGACGTGGCAGGGTCACTGGACAGTAGGCAGATGCACGCCACGGGTAATATCAAGCACGCGCGTGGCATCTGGGGGTCTCCTCGAGCGTATCGAGGGGTCTGACCGGGCTACGCGGTCAAACGTGGAGGAGATTCAGCGATCAAGGATCCTCGCCGCGATGGCAGAAGAGGTTGCCATCCGCGGCGCGTCATCGGTCACGGTGGCGCGCGTGATCGCGCGCGCTCGCGTCTCGCGAAGGCTTTTCTACGAGCTGTTCGCAGACATCGACGATTGCTTCCTGGCGACGTTTGACTGGGCGGTCGAGCAGGCGCGGGGTGTCGCGGTGGAGGCTTTCACGGCCGAGCAGGGCTGGCGCGAGGGAATCCGAGCGGGTCTTGCGGCTCTGCTGCGCTTCTTCGACGAGCAGCCGCTGCTCGCACAGCTGTGCGTGGTGCACGCCGCGGGGGGCGGGCCGCGTGTGCTCGAACGTCGCTCGAAGGTGATGGCTGAGCTGTGTGAGGTGGTCGACCGGGGTCGCACCGAGGCCTCTGGCTCCCGCGTCCCGGGCCCGGTGGTCGCCGAGGGCGTCGTGGGCGCCGTGGTCGCGGTGCTGTACACGCGCCTGCTCGCGAAGGGCACGGGTGTGGCGGGCGGCTACGTAGACCTGGGCGATGGCGAGCCGGCGCTGATCGAGCTGCACGGAGAGCTCATGAGCCTGATCTTGCTCCCTTATCTGGGGGCCGCGGTGGCAGGCAGGGAATTGAAGAGGCCCGCTCCGATGCCCCGGCGCAGCGCAGCGCATCCACGGATGCTGGAGCACTCGCCGCAAGAGGAACCGGCAGCCCGCCTGACCTATCGCACGGTGCGTGTGCTCAGGACGATCGCGGAGCTTCCCGCCGCCAGCAATCGCGAGGTAGCCGAACGTGCAGGGATCGTCGATCAGGGCCAGATCTCAAAGATCCTCACGCGCCTGGAGTTTCAGGGTCTCGTCGTCAACCGTCACGGCTCGAGTGCCACGCGCGGAACACCCAACTCGTGGTGGCTCACAGAGCGCGGCGAAGCACTTGAGCGTGAATTGCGGGAGCGGCCACCCGGCCAGCACGACTCCGGGCGTCAGCACGGGAAAGGCTCGAGCTCGCGGCGACGGTCGGGATAAGACGTTTCGCTGTGGCTACGCGCAGGCCCGCGCGTCTGCCGGATGTGGCCGGGCTCAGGGCACCCGAATCGAGATCGACCGCGCGGCGCCGCCCACAGGTGCGAGCGTCAAGCGATAGAGCCCCGGCGCCAGCGTGCCCGATCCGTGCAATCGACGACGGTTGACGCCTTTGATCGCTGCGAACGCGAGCGATGGTGAGAGCATGTGCCAGTGACGAGAGCTGCCCGAGCGGACTTGGACGGCGAGCGTGACGTGCATGGTGGTGGCCCGAGTCAACGTGCAGGAGAACGCAAGACTCGAGATCGCAAGACGACTATGTCTTAGGGCAGCCCGCGCATTGGCGGTGAGCGCAAGCGCCGATATGCGCGGGGCCTTGAGGGCGGGCGCGACGGTGGCGCCCGGGGAGCCCTTACCAACGGATGCTCCATCTGGCCCGCCGTTCGTAGAGCTCGATGCGGACCCGCCGCCCGGGGTTCCCGCGGAGTTGGCGCTGCCGCCTTCGGGTGCTTTCGATTTGCTCGGTTCTTCGCCGGGTTTGCTCTTTGGGGCGCCTTCTTCGCTGGGCTTGAACGCGCCGATTCCGGCGGGGGTGCCGACGCCCGTCGGTCCGTCGTAGCCGGTGGTGGCATTGCAGATCCACGCGCCCGCACCGCAGTCGAGCGGGGAGGTGAGCGATCCGCCACAGGTGGCGTAGTCGTCGTCGCACTCCCCATTGCCGCCAATCGTCACATCGTGTAGCACCGAGGTGCCGAGGTGCGAGTAGAGCGTTTGCGCGGGGTAGGCGACGCCGTGCGCGCCACCCGCGAGCGCGAACATCGAAGCGATGATCGGCGAGGCGACGCTGGTTCCGCCAATGGGCCACCATTCCAGCGGTGCGTTGACCGCTTGGCCCGGCACTTCTTCCTGGATGGTGGGAACGGAGTCATAGACGGCCACTCCCGTGTAGGGGTCGGCGTCCGCGGAGACGTCGGCTACAGCTCGTTTGGCGCCGCATCCCACTTGCGACCAGTCCGGGAGGGCTTGCTGCCACGGTGGGGCGGTGAACGAAACGCTGCACCCGCCGCCCCCGGCGCCCTGATTTTCGCCTTCGGCGCTCGGGTCCTCGTTCCAAACGGTCTCGCTCTGTCTGGCGCCGTCGGTCATAGCGAGCTTGGTGCCGCCGACGGCAACCACGTCTGGCGAGGTTGCGGGGTAATCCGCGCCTGCGAAGTAGCCGCTTTCCTTCCCTTCCTGCCGAGCCTGCTCAGCTGCCTCGGCTTCGGTCCAGTTGAGGTAGCCGTCATCGCCGGCAGCTGCGGTGATGACGGTGCCGGGATGGTCGAACGCCTGGCCGCTGGATCCTTCCTGGGGCCCTCCCCATGAGTTGGAGATCTCGGTAGCGTGAAGCCTCACAGCCGTTTCCTCCGCGGCTTCGAGGTCCTGATAGGAGGGGACGCTCGCCTCGACGAGCAAGATCTTGCAGTTCTGGCAGACGGCATGGGCCATCTCGATATCGGTCGAGATCTCGACCACCCATCCCTCGGCTTCTACCAGTTCGTCACAGGCTTCTTCCCGTTGCTCGAGCTCCAGTTCGCTTTCTTTTGCCTTTTCGGTCACGCAAACGGTTTCCTTGGCTTCCCTTGCCGCTTCGCTCTTGGGAAAGGGCAGCCCGCCGGTACCGCTCTGGCTCACCTGTTCGAAGCAACCGCCTTCACTTCCGTTGCACTTGTGTATGGCCGGCAGATGGAGCTCTTCGTCGTAGACCCCGAGGTCGGCTTCTGCTTTCGGGTCGTTGTAGGCGTCGATGAGCGCAATTGTCTGCGTGTTTGAAGCCGGCGCTTCCGGCTGTTCGCTCGGAAAATAGGCGCTGCGCAGGTTCTGCGGGGTCAAGCAGGCCGACGGGAACTCCGCCGTACATTCCGCCGCCGTCTTCACGCCGGTCGGCACGCTCTTGGTAGCGGGTGGTTGGACCCGCGCTTGTGCGGCGGGCGACTGTGCCACCAGCTCGAGTGCCATGCAGCTGGCGCGTCCTGGCGTGGGCGCAGAGCAGGCGCTGTGTGTCGTGTATTCGGATTCCGCCAGCGGTGAGGCGCTCGCCGCCGGCGCGACCTGGAGACCTGCCAGCGCGAGCATCGCCCAGAGCAGAGCGAGTCCCCAGAGTGTGGTGGGGACCCTATGACTGCCGTGTCTCACGTGCCCTATCTTGGCAGCCCACAGCGGTGGGGGCCACCTACCATGGGGCGTTCAGGTAGATCGAGCGTGCGTGGCCGTTGGTCGGCTTCACCGTCAAGCGGTAGCGGCCCGGGGACAGCCGGTTGTGGCCCTTGAGGGAGAGTGCGGTGCGACCCCGAGCAGTGGATAGCGTGAGCGAGTCGGGCAGCGTGACCCAGCGAGTGCGTCCGCCGCTGCTTGTTTGCCGGACGATCGTGACCTGCACTCTTGCGGGAGCGCTCAGCGCGAAGGAGAATCCGATGGCGGACACTGAGGGCAGACGGTGTGCCAGCGCGGCCGTGGCCTTCGTCGTGAGCTCGAGGTGGGAGACCACGATTGACCCCGCGCTGCCCGAGCCCAGGACCGGCGAGTTGCCTGTGCCGGTTTCCGCTTCTTCGGCTTCGACTTCGGCGGTGGCGGCTTCTGCTTCGCCTTCTTCCAGTTCTTCTTCGGGTTCTTCGCCTTCGCTGTCGCTTGCGTAGGCGATCGCCAGGGTGTGCATGCAGCCGGGGGCTGTCGCGGCGGGGACGGCGCAGTGTGAGCGGGTCGCGCCGGCCGCCGATGCTGACGGCGCGAGTGTGGTGCACATCATCCAGAGGCCCAGCAACGCGGTGAGTGGCATGGCAGCTCGCACGGCCGGGCGTCGCTTGCGATCGGGAGCTCTCCGCGGATGAGCCTTCGTGGTCACCTGGCCCGCCTGTGGATCGTTGTTGCCATAAGCAGACAATCGACTCGAACGAGGAGTTGCTTGAGGAATTGAGCCTGTTTGTAGGGGTTTTGGGTCTATCCGCGGGTATCCGGACGCGCAGCGTCATCCAAGTGCGCAGGATGCTCCCTGGGGTTGCTATGGCGGCGCACCGACGGTTCGCCTGTAGCGCCGCCGCAACAGACCACGGATCAGCCAAGGGCGCCCTGCGGGGCGCCCTTGGTCGTTGGGTGCTCCCTTTGGGAGGCCCTTCCCTCGGGTGTCTTGCGCATGGATGTTGCTGGTTGGTCGCATGCCGTGGACGCCTTTACCATGCGCTTTGCAGGCACGAGCCGCAACTCCGCTCCGCCGGCCGTTACGCTGGAAAGGTGGCCCGTTCGTTTGGCTTTTTGCTGAGCCCAGAACCGCCGTCGCGGCGCGTCGGTGGGCTCGTCGCGGTCGCGCTCGTGGCGCTCTGCACGCTGTTGATCTACCCCCTCAAGCAGGCTGCTCCGGTCGTCTCCCTTGGCGTCGTCTACATGCTCGCGGTGGTGATCGTCTCGGTCACCTGGGGTCTATGGCTGGGCATCGCCACCTCGCTGCTCAGCGCACTCGCCTTCAACTACTTCCACCTACCACCGGTCGGGCGTCTAACGATCTCAAACGGTGACAATTGGGTGGCACTCGTCGCATTCGTGATCGTCTCGATGCTCGCGAGCTCGGTGGCCGAGGTCACGCGCGCACGCTCGCGTGAGGCAGCTGAGCGTCGCCGTGAGGCAGATCTAGCGGCCGAGATGGCGCGGCTGCTGCTCGGGGGCCGACGGCTCTCTGAGGACCTGCCGACGGCGGCCGCGCGTCTCTCGCAGGTGTTCGAGCTGCCCTCCGCCGCGATCGAGCTGGAGGCGGTCGAGGGTGACGAGCGACGGGTGGCGTTCCCGCTGCGCGAGGGTCCGCGCCGGCTCGGGACGCTGCTGGTGCCGGCGGATAGCTCCGAGGCTGTCTTGCGTCGTCTGCAGGAGCGCGTGGTGCCCGCCCTGGAGTCGCTGCTGGGCGCCGCCCTGGAGCGAGACTCGCTGCTGGCTGACGTGGTCGAGACAGCGGCGCTGCGGCGTACCGACGTGGTCAAGACCGCCCTGCTACGAGCTGTCTCCCACGATCTCCGCTCGCCGCTGACCGCGATCTCCGCGGCAGCCGAGGCGATCGATTCTGTCTCGCTCTCCGAGGAGGAGCGTCGCGAGATGGCCGGGATCATCCAGCATGAGACGCGCAGGCTCTCGCGCCTGGTGGACAACCTGCTTGACCTCTCGCGCCTGGAAGCGGGAGCCGCCGAGCCGCACGCCGCGCTGACGTCGGTCGATGAGGTGATTCGCGCGGCACTTGCTGAGCTCACCCCGGCACCCGAGGATTTCAGCCTCTCGATCGACCGCGACCTGCCGCTCGTGAGCGTCGATCCTGTACAGCTGGAGCGCGCGTTCGTGAACGTGTTGGAGAACGCGCGACGGCATTCGGGGGGCCACCCCGTATCAGTCAGAGCACGCGCGGTACGTAGCCTCGGTGCCGTCGCCGAGGCCCCCAAGGTGGAGTTGGTTGCGGATCAGGAGCGCTCGGGCGCGGCGTTCGACACCGGTCTCGCTCCACTGGAAGGCCCGAGCGGAGCTCCGGCCGGCGACAGGCTGGTGGTGCGCGTGGTCGATCGTGGTCCCGGCATACCCCCGGCGCAGCTTGAGCGCGTGTTCGAACCCTTCTACCGGGCGGGTACACCGCAGGGAGGCCATCGCGGCTCTGGACTGGGTCTCGCGATCGCCCGAGGCTTCACCGAGTCCAACGGCGGCAGGCTGACCGTCGAGTCGCTTCCCGGCCAGGGCGCCACGTTCGTGTTCGAGCTGCCGCTCGCTCCGCAACGGTCATCACGCGAGCATGAGGACGACGTCGAGGCCCCGGCCATCCCCGAGCACGCGCGTTGATCGCATCGGATCGGCCGCCCGTCGCCCAGCGCATCCTCGTCGTCGACGACGAGCCGCAGATCCTGCGCGCGCTACGCGTCGTGTTGCGCGACGCCGGCTTTGAGGTGGTGCCCGCGGAAACGGCCGCCGAGGCGCTTGACCGTGCGGCCGTGCGTCCACCACAGGCGGCGATCGTCGATCTGATGCTGCCCGACATGGACGGCGTCGAGCTCACGCGTCTGCTGCGCGAGTGGAGCGAGATGCCGATCCTGGTGCTGTCGGCCATCGGCGAGGAGGAGCAGAAGGTCCGAGCGCTGCAGGCGGGTGCCGATGACTACATCACCAAGCCGTTCGGCTCGCGCGAGCTGGTGGCGCGACTACAGGCCGCTTTGCGGCGTGGGGGGCGCTCCGATGATGAGCCCCGGATAGCGGTCGGCGATCTGGAGATCGATCTCGCCGCGCGCGTCGTGCGCCGCGGCGGTGCGGACGTTCACCTCACTCCGATCGAGTTCGACCTGCTACGCGTGCTCGTACGCAACCGGGGGCGCCTGATGACCCATCGTGCGCTGCTCGGCGAGGTGTGGGGACCCGAGTACGGGGATGACGTGCAGACGCTTCGCACCCACATCGCGCGCCTGCGCGGGAAGATCGAGCCCGAGGGGACGCCTCGCTTCGTCGTCACCGACCCCGGCGTGGGCTACCGCTTTTCCGGATAGCGACGACCTCCTAGCAATCAGGGGCTCTCTATCCGCGCATAGAACGAACAGCTAATCCATATAGGTAGATCCGCTCGCCCCATGTGAGGGCCGCGCGTGGGGGCACCCGCGCCGTCACAAAATCGTTATGTGACGCGGGCAAATCGTCACGCGACCGTGATGGTCCGCGCCTAATAGTGGTGGACATGGACGTCGTCGCCATCGTTATCGGGATCGCAATGTTCGCGATTTTGCTGCTCATACTCGAGGGAATCGATCGCATATGAGTGTCACTTCGCCTCTCGGCGCGCTGATCGCACATATGAGCGGTGCCGATGTGTTCGGTCTGGTCGTCTCGCTGCTTATCATCGCGTATCTGTTTTACGCGTTGATCCGCGGAGAGAAGTTCTGAGATGACCGTCGCGGGCTGGCTGACGATAGTCCTGTTCGCGGTCATCCTGACCGCGCTGGCGTTGCCGCTGGGCAGTTACATGGCCGCGGTCTACTCGGGTCGGCGTGTCCTGCTCTCGCCGATACTCGCGGGGCCTGAGAAATGGCTCTACAAGCTCCTGTGCGTCGATCCCAAGCGCGAGCAGGACTGGAAGGGATACGCGAAGAGCCTGCTCATCTTCTCGCTTGCCGGTTGGCTTCTCCTCTACCTGATACTGCGCACGCAGACGGTCTGGAACTTCACGGGCCTGAACCCGACCGGCTTCCACTCGGGTTCGTGGAATGTCACGTTCAACACCGTCTCGTCGTTCATGACGAACACCAACTGGCAGTTCTACAGCGGCGAGACGACGATGAGCTACTTCAGCCAGATGGCCGGGCTCACCGTGCAGAACTGGCTCTCCGCCGGGGTCGGCATCACCGTCGCGGTCGCTCTGATTCGCGGGATCATCGGGCGCAGTGGCAAGAGCCTTGGAAACTTCTGGCAGGACCTGGTTCGGACGATCCTCTATGTGCTCGCGCCGCTATCGGTTCTCGCGGCGATCATGCTCGTCTCACAGGGGGCGATCCAGAACTTCTCCAACTATCTCACGGCTCACACGATCACCGGTCTGACGCAGAAGATCGCGATGGGGCCGGTCGCCTCCCAGGAGGCGATCAAGATGCTCGGCACCAATGGCGGCGGCTTCTTCAACACCAACTCTGCCCACCCGTTTGAGAACCCGACCGCGTTCACCAACCTCTTCGAGATGCTGCTCGTGTTGATCATTCCGGCGGCGCTGATCTTCACCTTTGGGCGCATGACCGGCAATCGCCGCCAGGGCTACGCGATCTATGGCGCGGTCATATTCATGTTCCTCGGCGCCGTGGCGGTGGCCTACATCGCCGAGGCGCACGGCTCGCCCGCCCAGCACGCCGCCGGCTTGCACACTGGCGTCATACCGGGCTCCACGGGTGGAAACATGGAAGGCAAGGAGCAGCGCTTTGGCATCGCGGGCTCAGCCTTGTTCAACGTCGTCACAACGGTTACCTCTTGTGGGGCCGTCAACAGCGCGCTCGAGTCCTTTACCGGAATCGGTGGCGCGGTCCCGTTTGCCAACCTGTCCGCCTCCGAGGTGATCTTCGGCGGGGTCGGCACGGGTCTCTACTCGATCCTCATGTATGTCCTTTTGGCGGTCTTCATCGGCGGCCTGATGGTCGGGCGCACCCCGGAGTGGCTTGGCAAGAAGATCGAGGCCCGCGAGATAAAGCTCGCCGGCCTGGGGATTCTGATCACGCCTCTGGCGGCCCTGTTCTGCACGGCGCTTGCGACCGCGAGCCATGCGGGCCGCGCGTCGATCTCAGAATTGGGCAAGGGCCCGCAGGGCTTCTCGGAGACTTTCTACGCTTACCTCTCTCAGGCCAATAACAACGGCTCCGCGTTTGCCGGTTACACCGGCTACATCCAGCCGAACGCCGGCAATCTAGGGGCCCACGGGGTCACCTTCGCCGACCTGCTTGGTGGCTTTGATATGACGTTCGCGCGTTACGCGCCGATCCTCTTCGCGCTGGCCATCGCCGGTTCCTTGGCGGGCAAGCGTGTGAGCCCGGCGGGCCTTGGCACGATGCGCACCGACAACCCCACGTTCGTGATCCTCTTGATCGGCGTGATCATCCTCGTTGGCGCGCTCACCTTCTTCCCGGCCCTCTTGCTCGGCCCGATCGTCCAGGGACTGACAGGACACCTCTACTAGTCATGCGCCGCGACATCCTCACATCCGCCATTGCCGTCGTTCTCTTCACGATCCTGCTCGGCGTCATCTACCCCTTGTTCATCACAGGTGTCAGTCAGGTCGCGTTTCCCGGTAAGGCCAATGGCCAGCAGATCCACTTCAACGGCAAGCTCGTGGGCTCGAAGATCATCGGCCAGAGCTTCGCCTCGCCTGTGATCGGCAAGAACGGCAAGCCAGAGGAAAAGGAAGAAGAACTCGTCACTGAGGCCGATCCGCGTTATTTCCAGTCGCGTCCCTCGGCGACCGAAGGCGGCGCCTACAACGCCGCGGCGAGCACCTTCTCCAATCGTGGTCCCAACGACAAGGAAACAGAGGAAGTCGATGCTGAAAACATCAAGGCCTACCTCGAACTCAACAAGCCATACGACCCGAGCTTGACGGTCGCCCAGGTGCCGGTCGATGCGGTGAACACCTCGGGCTCGAACCTCGACCCCGAAATCTCACCGGCAAACGCCTGGATTCAGGCGCATCGCGTGGCGGCTAAGCGCGGACTGTCGTTGAGCGTGGTCGATGGGCTGATCTCCAAGTACACCTCCGGGCGCGGTCTCGGCTTCTCTGGTGAGGAAGGCGTGAACGTGCTCGAGCTCAACCTCGCCCTCGATCGCCTCAACGCAGGAGGCAAATGATGTCCGCCGTAAACGCCACCTCTGAGCGTCGTGCGATCTCGCTGTTCCAAGGCGACATCGTCAAGCGCGCGCTGCTCGACAGCGTAAAGAAGCTCGACCCGCGCGTGCAGGTCCGCAACCCGGTCATGTTCGTCGTGGAGATCGGCTCGTTGATCACGACCGTCACGTGGCTGATCCAGGTGTTCGGCGGCAAGCCGCTCGGTGGCGGTCATGAGCCTGCCTGGTACACATTCACGATCGCCTTCTGGTTGTGGCTGACGGTCATCTTCGCCAACATGGCCGAGGCCTTTGCCGAGGGTCGCGGGCGCGCCCAGGCCGACACGCTGCGCAACATGCGCAAGGAGACGGTCGCCACGATGCGCAACGGTTCAATAAAGGCAGCCTCGGCGCTCAGTCGCGGCGACATCGTCGTGGTCGTGGCCGGCGAGCTGATCCCGGGCGATGGCAGCGTGATCGAGGGCATCGCCACAGTTGACGAGTCGGCGATCACGGGCGAGTCAGCGCCGGTGATCCGTGAGTCTGGCGGCGATCGCTCCGCCGTCACCGGTGGCACGCGCGTCACCTCCGATCGGATCGTTGTCGAAATCACGCAAGAGCCCGGCAAGTCGTTCCTCGATCGCATGATCGCGCTGGTCGAGGGGGCCGAGCGGCGCAAGACCCCCAACGAGATCGCGCTCGGCATCCTACTCGCGGCGCTCACCTTGATCTTCATGATCGTGGTGGCAACGCTGCGGCCGTTTGGCCTGTTCGCAGGTACGTCGATCTCTGAGACCACGCTGATCGCGCTGCTGGTCGCTTTGATCCCCACGACGATCGGGGCCTTGCTCTCGGCGATCGGGATCGCCGGCATGGACCGGCTCGTGCGGCGCAACGTGCTCGCGCTCTCCGGCCGCGCTGTGGAGGCCTCCGGTGATGTGGACGTGCTCCTGCTCGACAAGACCGGCACGATCACGCTCGGCAACCGCCAGGCCTCCGAGTTCATCCCGATGCCGGGCGTGCCCGAGTCAGAGCTCGCCGAGGTCGCGCAGCTCTCATCGCTTGCCGACGAGACGCCCGAGGGACGCTCGATCGTCGTGCTCGCCAAGACATATGGCATTCGCGAGCACGACATGACCACGCTGAATGCGGAGTTCGTGCCGTTCACAGCGCAGACGCGCATGAGCGGCGTGGACATCGACGGGCGGCGGCTGCGCAAGGGCGCGGGCGATTCGATCGTCGAGTTCGTGCAGGACGAGGGCGGCCAGGCGCCACCCGAGCTGCGTGAGCAGCTGGAGCGCATCTCTCGCGAGGGCGGCACGCCGCTGGCGGTCGCCCGCGACAGTCAGATCCTCGGCGTCGTCTATTTGAAGGACACGATCAAGGAGGGCATGAAGGAGCGCTTTGACCAGCTGCGCGCGATGGGCATCAGGACCGTCATGGTCACCGGCGACAATCGCCTCACGGCGGCCAAGATCGCCGAGGAGTCAGGTGTCGATGATTTCCTCGCCGAAGCCACCCCCGAGGCCAAGCTCGCCTTGATCCGCGAGCAGCAGGAGGATGGGCGACTTGTCGCCATGACCGGCGATGGCACCAACGACGCCCCCGCGCTCGCCCAGGCCGACGTCGGCGTCGCGATGAACACCGGCACTCAGGCCGCGCGCGAGGCCGGCAACATGGTCGACCTCGACTCCAACCCGACGAAGCTGATCGAGATCGTCGAGGTCGGCAAGCAGCTCTTGATCACGCGTGGCGCGCTCACCACCTTCTCGATCGCCAACGACATCGCCAAGTACTTCGCGATCCTGCCCGCGATCTTCCTCACGACATATGCGACAGGATTCGGTCCCCACCCCACCCAGGGCCCGCTGCACGTGCTCAACATCATGAACCTGGGCACGCCCCAATCGGCGATCGTATCGGCGATCATCTTCAACGCGCTCGTGATCCCGCTCTTGATCCCGCTGTCGTTGCGCGGCGTGCGCTACCGGCCGATCGGCGCGAGTGCGCTGTTGCGGCGCAACCTGTGGATCTACGGCCTCGGCGGCATCGTCGCGCCGTTCATCGGCATCAAGCTGATCGATCTGGTCGTGCACAACCTGCTTGGAGGTTAGGGTTGTTTATGTGAGTGATCATCGACATGCCTCAGACGGTTCTGGACCGAGCGGGGCGAGGACGCAGTGACCGAAGTGTGCTCCGCACACGAGGGAGTGAGGACGCAGACCGCGCGAAGCGTCCAGGGCCGTCTGAAGGTCTTCATCGGTATGGCGGCTGGAGTGGGCAAGACCTACCGCATGCTGCAAGAGGGTCGCGCCGAATCCGACCGCGGGCGCGACGTGGCGATCGGCTACCTGGAGCCTCACGGGCGCGAGGAGACCTCCGCGCAGGCCGCGGGACTGGAGGAGATCCCGCCGCGGATGGTGGACTATCGCGGCACTCCTTTGGCGGAGATAGATCTGCCCGCTGTGCTCGCGCGCAAGCCCGAGCTGTGTCTGATCGACGAGCTCGCCCACACCAACGCTCCGGGCATTGAGCACGAGAAGCGCTACGAAGACGTCCAGGACGTGCTCGCGGCCGGCATCGACGTGTACTCCACCGTCAACGTGCAGCACCTGGAGAGCCTCAACGACCAGGTGATCCAGCTCACTGGGACGCGCGTCCGCGAGACGATCCCCGACGAAGTGCTCGCCGGAGCGGACGAGGTCGTGCTGATCGACCTCACCCCCGAGGCGCTGATCGAGCGTCTGCGCGCCGGCAAGGTCTATCCGCACGAGCGCGTGCCCGCTGCGCTCAACAACTTCTTCAAGATCGAGAACCTATCCGCGCTGCGCGAGACCGCGTTGCGCCACGTTGCCGAGGGTGTGGAGATCAAGCGATTGGCACCCGCGCCGGCCGTGGCGCGTCGCGAGGAAGGCATCGCACCACCCACCGCGACCTCGGGGGCGGGCACTCAAGCGATCGCCGAGCGGCTGCTCGCACTCGTGGCGCTGGCGCCCCATTCACAAAGGATCGTGCGGCGAGCTTCGCGCTCGGCGGAGCGCCTGGGCGCGCGCCTGGACGTGCTCATCGTGCGCCCGCCCGGCAGAACCCCCAGCGCCGCGGATCGCGAACAGCTCGAGGCGCTACGGCGACTGAGCTCGATGCTCGGGGCGAAACTGCTCGTCGAAGAGGGCGAGGACGTGGCCGCGACGGCGATCGAGACGGCGCGCCGTCTCGGCAGCACCTATGTGCTGATGGGCGCCCCATCCTCGCGCCGCGGCCTCAAGCGCTTCTCCGAGCCGCTGCTCCTGCGCCTGCTCGAGGGGCTCCCGGGAGTAGACATACGCATCGTGGCGGACCCCACGCTGCGCGAGGACGGACGCGCGGCGGCTGAGCCGGAGGGGACTGACGCGTGAAGGTCCCTGTCGATGGGCAACTGACGCGCGAGAAGGTCCTTGTCGAAGAATCACGAAAGATTGCTTGCGCAGCGCAACGTCTCCGGACATAGGCTGTTGCAATGAACATGCCCACACACATTCGCCCACGCACACTTCTGCTCACGTTGCTCGCAAGCGGCGCTCTGCTGCTCGCTCTCGCAAGCGCTCTCGCCGGATCCTCGAGCTATGCCGCTGCCGGCAAGCCCCGTGCCCACGTCGCCTCCTCCTATCTCACCGGTCTCGCCGACCAGCAGACGGAGATGTTCACGAATCCCCTGTGGACGCAGCTGCACACAAAAATCGCGCGCTACATAGCGCCATACGACGCCGCTGTGCGACCCTACTCACTGCAGCTCGCCACGGCATGGATCCACGCGGCAGAAGCGGCCCACCAGCAGGTGCTCGTGGCCTTCTACCACTCTGAGTACACGCCGACGAAAATGCCAAGCGTCGCTGTCTATCAGCGCGACATCCAGAAGTTCATCAAGCTCTTCCCGCACGTCCGCCAGTACCAGCCGTGGGACGAGACCAACCGCGGCACGATCGTGGAAGTGATTAAAGGCAAAAGGCACACGGCGCTCGTCTCGCCCTCGCCGCTGCAATCGGCCGAGTACTACAAGTCGATGCGCAGCGTGTGCAAGGGCTGCACGATAGTCGGCCTCGACGTGCTCGACCAGCCGAGCGTCACGCCCACACTGCGGTACATCGCTCAGTTCAAGCAGGACATCGCGCGCCTGAAAACGGTGATGCCGAGCATTTGGGGACTGCACAACTACTCCGACACCAACCGCTTCCAGACCAGTCGCACGCGTGCGGTCCTGGCAGCCGTGCCGGGTCAGGTATGGCTCACCGAGACGGGCGGCATCGTGCAACTGGGCAGCGACTTCACCAACAAGAAAGGCTCGGGGCTCACGCGGGCCGCCAAGGCGCTTTCATTCATGTTCAAGATCGCCGGCTCCTCCTCGCGCATCAAGCGGCTGTACATCTACGATTGGACCGGTGGAGTGAGCTCGACGCGCTTTGACGCTGGGCTGATGAACGCCAAATATGAACCGCGCCAGGGCTATGTGACCGTGTGCAAGCAGCTGCACGCGGCTAAGTGCAACGTCAAAGTCGCTAAAAACTGAGGCAGGGCGTCTCAGGCGCTCTTGTGAGCTTTAGCTTGCGACCGCGCGTGGCGTGCGGTGTTTGACCGGGCCGCCGGCCACGATGCGTGCGCAGATCAGGGCGAAGAGGCCGACTATCGCCGCGAGTGGGGCAAGCGTGCGTAGGGGGTAGTTGCCAAAGCCCTTGTGCAGGGCGGTGTTGTCGCCGGCTTTGACGATGTCGAGCAGGCCCTGGTGGTCGATCCCAAGCAGAGTTGGGCCGAGCACCGCGAACAGACACCAGCCGGCGAGCACCACAATGCCCGCGGTGAGCGAGGCGCGCGAGATGCGGGTGCGGGCAGTGGCAAGCGTGGCAAGCAGCACGGCGCCGCCCGCGGCCAGGAAGAACGGCCAGATCCCGCCCCAACCGCGTCCGAGGCCATAGGCGCTCGCGATCGTCGGTTGGAAGAAGCCCTCGCGCAGGTAGCGCATCCAGGTGACCGCCTCGGTCTCATATCCGATCAGCGGATGGGTGATCGTGGCGATAATCGTGGTCGTCAGCGACACGCCCGCGAGCGCGATCGTGGGACCTGGGTAGCGCTTCAGCGCGATCCCGATTGGCAGCGCCAGGAATGGCAGCATCGTCATCAGGAAGCGCGGCCCCATGAAGCCACCGCCGAACGGGAGGTAGTAGCCGGAGTTGTAGCCCACGTAGCAAATGCACACGCCCGCGATCGTGAGCGCCTCGGCGCGTCTGCCGCGCCGGTAGAGCATCCATGTGCCGACCGCCCCCATCGCCAGCACGGGCGAGATCGTCAGGAGGCCGCGCGAATCGAGCAGCAATGTGGCCAGCACTCTGAAGCTCGGCAGCCCGATCCCGAAGAAGCCCTGCTGCTGGCGGGGGATGCTCGAGTAAGCCAGGTGTGTCCACGAGTGAAATGCATAGTGGTTGTAAAGCAGCAGCGGCACGATCCCGATGACGCCGCCGAGCACGTATGCGCCCGCCCGTCGCAACACTCCGAGCGGCGTGAGCGAATCGCGGCGCGAGAGCAGGTACACGCCGAGCACGAGCGCCACGAAGAACAATGGATACTCCGAGGCGCCAGCATAGCCCATGAGCAGGCCGGCCACCCACAGATACCACGGGTTGGGCGGTCCGTCGCGCTCGTGCCACATCAGCGCGAACGCCGCGAAGCCGAGGAACGCTGTGAACACGTGCGAGAACAGCAGCGTCGACAGCGGCAGCGTCATCGTCCCGAGGCCAAGGATCACCGCCGTCGCGGCGCCATACCCGGGTTGCAGGCGCTCCGCGAGATGGCCAACGAGCAGTAGCAAAAGCAGCCCCGGGAGCACATTGGCCCATAGCCCGATCAGATAGATCATCTCGTCGCCCGGGTGGTTCGGTGGCGCTACGTGCGCGTCTGTCCACGATTCGGCGCCCACGAAGTTCAGCGCGTCGTAGAACGGCAGCGAGTACAGAGCCAGACCGGGGGCGCGGGCCGAGTACCAGTGGCCCTTATAGAAAGCCTTGTCGCCGGTGTTTTCCTGGTAGCGGTCGATCGTCGTCTTGTCCTGGTTGAGCGAGCGGATCAGGTCATAGTGAGAGGTTTGGTTCCAGGAGAAGCTTTGGATCATGGTGGCGTAGGCCACGCCCACGAGCAGGATTGCCACGAGCGCCATGTTGCGCTTTGTGAGCCATGTCCGCCTGCGCAGTGCCGGAGGGATTGTGGGGTTCCTCCCAGTGGACCGCTCCTCTGCCGAGACGCTGCCCACCCGGACCGTAGCTGGCGGTGTCTCGGCAGAGCTCATCCGGCTGTCGCCCTCGATGTCGTTTGTGCCGCTGCTCATCCGTCGTGGCCGTGCAGTGCCTTCGGACCCGGGCCGATCTCATAGATCACGACGTTGCCCACACGCCGGCGTGTGACGCCCAGTCCCGCGACTGGCTTGGCGGCGGCCGCGACTGGATCCGGTGGCTCGGGGATCTCAGGGGCGTGCAGTCCTGGCAGTGCTGCCCGCGTCAGGTGCAGCACCACGGTGCGGATCCCATACCAGCGCAGCTTCTCGACGCTCGCCTTGTCGGGGAAGGCGCCCATGCCGCCGCGCAGGTCGTCGACCTGCGGCATGTCGAATGTGCTGTTGCCAATCGGGATCTTGTAGAAGCCGTCGGTCGAGAAGTACTGCCACACGCGATCGTCGGCACCGTCGGTGGGTAGATCCATAACCGGTCCCGGCAGACCGATCTCGGCCTTCGCGGGCTGTGGCACGACCGGGTGGCCGAGGTGCCCGGCCCCTTCGCCGACCACGCCCACGAGCAGCAGGGTGCCGACGACGCTCACCATGGCGCCCGCGGTCTTCGAACCCCACCCGGCGGCCCACCGGCGCGCGATCTCGGCCAATCGCCACGCGCCCGCGCCGGCAAGTAGCGCAAAGAACAGCGTGCCAAGCGTGAACACGCGGCCTGGAACGCGCACCCCATCCCAGCCGGGGGCATAGTCGTACAGCAGGCGATAGGGGTATCCCGCGCCGGTGAGGCCCATGCCGAACGCCAGGATCCAGCACACCACCGCCCCGCACGCGAATCCGATGCGCAACCGGCGCGTGTAGATCGAAGACGCCAGCCCGATCAGCGCGAGCACGAGGATCAGGCCGCCCGGGAAGAACACATCCTCGTTCTTGGAGTGCACGTGTGCCCTCGCGCCCGCGGTGATGCTTCCCCAGACGCGATTCTCCGAGGAGGCCGACAGCAGCGCCCACGGGCCCGAGGAGTAGTTCTCGACTTCCATGAGCGTGCGCTTGGCAGTGGGATACTCCGCCGCCACCTTCAGATAGGGGCGGGCCTGGTAGACGGTCACCACACCAACCAGTGCCATGCCTACGCAGGTCACTACGACAAGCCGGCGGGGGAGGCCGCGCACGCTCGCCATCACTCCCGGTCTGGATGAGCGCGCTCGCTTAGACGGGCCGCTGCTCGCGTGTGCTCCGTCGGGCCCGCTCGCGTCGAGCCGCGCAGCGGATCTAGGACGATTACGCCACCACCACACCACGGCGATCAGCGCCAGCACGGCGAGCAAGTAGGCGAACTGCAACCCGAGTGTGAAGCCGAGGCTGATCTGCCAGGCCGATACGAGCCACCCAGCCAGCAGCAGGCCGCGGGAGGAGCGCCGGTAGCCGCGCAACAGCAGGAACAACGCCAGCGGGATGCCGCCGCTTGAGATCACATGCAGGTGGCCGGCCTCCGTCACGCGGTAGGGGGCGTAGGCGAATGCCGCCCCGGCGACGGTCGCGCCGATCTTGCCGACGCCGAGCTCGCGTGCCAGCAGCCACGCGCCCACGAAGCACAGCGACCAAGCGAACAGGAAGAGCAGGTTGTAGCGGACGAGCGCGGCGACGGTTCCCGAGCCGAAGAACGCGGCTGGCCCGTAGCCGAGCAGCGAGTCGGAGAAGGCAAGGCTCAGCGGGTGGGGGTAGAACGCGTTTGAGTCGAACAGGTGCAGCGGGTCGTGCAGCATCGCGTGTCCCACCCACGCGATCTCCCATGCGGTGCGCACGGGATCTCCGAGATCTGGGGCGATGCGGCTCGACATGTGCAGCACGAGCGGCCACGTGGTCAGTACGGCGAGCGCGATCCCGCCGAGGATCACCCACAGCAGCTCGTAGCGGCCGATCGTCGGCGAAGGCGCCCAGCGGGCAGCCCGCGGCGCGTCGGCGCTCCCGCCCAGGGGGGCGATGGGAGCGTTGCTTGCGCGGGAATTCTCGGGTGTTGTGCGCGGCGGGCTGGGCACGCTCGTGCTCATCGCACCGTGTGTATCTGCGCGGCTTTGATCGGGGCAGCATACGTGAGCCGTCCGCCGTGTGGCGGGGTTCGCCGGGATTGCCTGAGCGGCGCCGTTGGATAGAGGCGTCCGCCGGGAAGTGGGGGCTTTCGGTAGAGGCCTGTTCAAAGGGCTCCTCTTGCGTCACACTGGAGCGATGCGCGTGCTCGTGGTCGGAGCCGGCGGTGTCGGGGCGGCGTTCGCGTCGATCGCCCAGCATCGGCCCGCGTTCGAGCGGGTCTCACTCGCCGATGTGTCCGCCGCGCGTGCCCACGACGTCGTGGCCAAGCTCGGCGAAGCCGACCGCTTCTCGGCCGAGCGCGTGGACGCCTCGGATCGCGCCGCACTCGTGCAACTGATTGAAAAGGTGCGCCCGGATGCGGTGCTCAATGCCTGCGATCCCCGCTTCAACGAGCCGATCTTCGATGCGGCCTTTCAGTCGCGCACCACATACCTGGACATGGCGATGACGCTCTCCCATCCCCATCCGCAGCGTCCCCACGAGCTACCCGGGGTGATGCTCGGCGACGTGCAACTTGCCCGCCACGAGCAGTGGGAGCAGGCCGGAGTGCTCGCGCTTGTGGGGATCGGGGTCGAGCCGGGTCTCTCCGACGTGTTCGCCCGCTACGCCGCTGACGAGCTCTTCTCGAGCGTCGAGCAGGTGGGTGTGCGCGATGGCGCCGACCTGGTCGTCGATGGCTATGACTTTGCGCCCACCTTCTCGATTTGGACGACGATCGAGGAGTGCCTGAACCCGCCGCTGATCTGGGAGCGCGAGCGCGGCTTCTACACGACCGCCCCCTTCTCCGAGCCCGAGGTGTTCGAGTTCCCCGAGGGGATTGGGCGGGTGGAGTGCGTGAACGTGGAGCACGAGGAGGTGGTGCTGATCCCGCGCTGGGTGCAGTGCGAGCGCGTCACCTTCAAGTACGGGCTCGGGCAGGAGTTCATCGATGTGCTGCGCACGCTGCACAAGCTGGGCCTCGACTCAACCGAGCCGGTGTCGGTGCGTGGCGCTGAGGTCTCCCCGCGCGACGTGGTCGCTGCTGCGCTGCCCGATCCGGCGACGCTCGGCGAGCGTATGACGGGGCGCACGTGCGCCGGAACCTGGGTGACGGGCATAGGCGCCGACGGCGCGCCACGCTCCACCTACCTCTACCACATCGTCGACAACGAGTACACGATGCGCGAATACGGCAGCCAGGCCGTCGTGTGGCAGACGGCGATCAACCCTGTCGTGGCGCTCGAGCTGCTTGACGAGGGCGTGTGGAAGGGTGCAGGCGTGCTTGGCCCCGAGGCCTTCCCGCCCGAGCCGTTTTTGGAGCGCCTGGCCGAGCTGGGCTCACCCCACGGGCAGATGGAGCTGTCGCCACCCGTCGGTTAGTTGCCACCCGTCAACTGAGGGGGAGTGGTGAGAGCCTATGGTCCGGGGCAGCGAGCGGTATGGGCGGCCGCCTCTCGCAGCTTCTGGTCGATGAACTCGTTGGCGGCGACCCTCCCGATGAACGGGGCGAGGACGATGTAAACGCCGTTGCAAGTGAAGCGCGACATCTGATCGCTTCCGCCTCGACGAGCCACGCGATAGCAGATCTCAAAGGCCGAGCCACCGATCGCTTCGGTCACACGGCGGGAAGCGGTCTGATCCGCCCGCAGGTTGCCCTCCTGGAGGAAGATCGTGAACGCGGCACGGCTGTCGTCGATGCGCTGGATAGCGGGAGCCCCCACTGCGTGGGACTCGACCAGGGCGATATGGGTGACGATCGGGTGAGTCTCCTGGAACTGCGTGCCCGCCCGCATCGCCGCCCACACGCGCTCGGGCCACGTGCTTGCGCTGAAGAAGGCGCTCGCAGACAGCGCCATCAGCTGCTGGATGGCGAGCTCGTGCACCGCGAGGAACGCCTGTTGCTTGTCGCGGAAGTGCTTGTAGAACACGCGTCGATCGATCTTCGCGGTTGCGGTTATATCGGCGACGGTCGTCACGTTGTAGCCCTTGGCCGCCGCTTCCTTCGCTGTCGCATACAGGATCCGCTCGCGCTGGTTGAAAGCGATCTCGCTCTTCGACAGCCTCGATCGTCCCGGTGGGATGGCCGGTGGCGGGCGCAGCGAGATCTCCGATACGTGGGGGGAGGGTGGAAGCGCCGGGCCCGGATCGAGCGTATGCCAGCGATGCTCGCCGGTCGGTGCCTGGTACATCTCCACCCAGCGGACGATGTCATCGCCGAGGGGCGTCAGGTCACGCTCGCCACGGCGCAGGGCTGGTGCGAGCAGCCAGCGTCCTGCTCCGAAGACCGTTTGAATTGGCAGGTCGGGGGTGAGTGTCCGCGGGGATGCCTTGGCTCGTGCGCGCTCGACGACTTCTGCCATCTGGTCGATCAGGCGATCGTGCGCGTCCAGTGCCGGTCGGCCGCCGGCCATCGTCTCGTTTGTCAAGAGAACGGCGCGGTCCGGGTATTCTTCGGAGAGCTCCACGAACCTGCGGATCGCGGCTTGGACGGCTTGCTCGGGTCCCACGGCCTTGACGGCACGCTCAATCTCCCAGACCAGGAATCGAGCCAGCTCGCGGTGGGTGGCGAGGAAGCAGTCGTCCTTGTCGGCAAAGTACTCGTAGAAGGTGGGTCGTGACACCCCGGCGTGGTCGATCACGTGGGAGACGGTTGCGCCGGCGTATCCGTGGCGGTGGGCGGCGGCGATCATGCCCGCGATCAAGCGTTCGCGTTGGGTGCTCTTGCGATCGGTCGGGCTGGGGATGTGCACGTCGATGCTCATGGTCTGGCTTGCCTGGCCTCTTGGAGCTTCTTGTCTATGAATTCATTGGCTGCGGCTGGTCCCATGAAGGGCGCGAGGACCAGATGAGTCGCATTGGGAGCGAGACGGGAGATCAGGTTGCTGCGACCTCGGCGAACCTCGTGGTAGCCGATCTCGAAGACCGCTCCGGAAATCGCCTCCATGACGATGCGTGGCAGCGGTTTGTGCACGAGCTGGCTGCCTTCTTGGAGGAAGATCGTGAACGCGGCACGGGTGTCGTCGATGCGCTGGATGGCGGGGGCGCCGACCGCGTGTGACTCGACGTGGCCTATATGAGTGATGACCGGGTGGGTCTCCTCGAACTGGGTCGTCGCTCGCAGCGCCTCCCAAACACGCTCAGGCCAGATACTGGCGCTGAAGAAGGCACTTGCCGCGAGGGCCATCACCTGGTGGATGGCGAGCTCGTGCACCGCGAGGAACGCCTGTTGCTTGTCGCGGAAGTGCTTGTAGAACACGCGCCGGTCCACGCCGGCGCTTGCGGTTATGTCAGCAATCGTGGCCGCGCTGTAGCCCTTCGTGGCAGCCACGTTAGCCGTCGCGTACAGGATTCGATCACGTTGATTGCGAACGATCTCGCTTTTGGACAACCGCGATCTTCCTGGCGGGATCGCCGGTGGCGGGCGCAGCGAGATCTCCGATACATGAGGCGAGGGCGGAAGCGCTGGTCCCGGATCGAGCCTGTGCCAGCGATGCTCGGCACTTGGCGTCATGTAGCTGTCCACCCAACTCGCGAGGTCGTCTCCCAGGGCGGTCAGGTTGTGTTCGCCACGGCGCAGGGCTGGTGCGAGCAACCAACGCCCGGCCCCAAAAACCGTTTGAATTGGCAGATCCGGGGTGAGTGTCCGCGGAGATGCCTTGGCTCGTGCATGTTCGACGACTTCGGTCATCTGGTCCATCATGCGATCGTGCGCATCCAGCGCCGACCGACCACCTGCCATCGTCTCGTTTGTCAAGAGAACGGCGCGGTCCGGGTACTCTTCGGAGAGCTCCACGAACCTGCGGATCGCGGCCTGGACGGCCTGCTCGGGCTTCACGGCCTCGACGGCACGCTCAACCTCCCAGACCAAGAACCGCGCCAGTTCGCCATGGGTGGCGAGGAAGCAGTCGTCCTTATCGGCGAAGTACTCATAGAAGGTGGGTCGCGACACGCCGGCATGCGCGATCACGTGGGAGACGGTTGCGCCGGCGTATCCGTGCTCGTGGGCGGCGGCGATCATGCCCGCGATCAAGCGTTCTCGTTGGGTGCTCTTGCGCTCGGCCGGGCTGAGGGTGTCTACGTCGATGCTCACGGTCCATCTTGCTTCGTCGGTGGCTGGTAACGGTAGCCGAATCGTGGGCGAAGAACCGCCCTGTCTCGGGGACCTTGCCGAGGGCGTCCGGCAGGGACGGTTGACAACTGCGGCAGGGTCGTTATAAGTGGCCTATGTCTGCTACCCACATGGGTGTGCCGACAACACATAAGGTCGGGTTTGGGTTGGACCCTGTGGTCTGACGCTAACCGGTTTTGGCAGGGCCCTTGGGAGAGGGACCGGGTCGTTATTGAGAGGGAGTTGTTTTTCGCGTGGTTTCTTTGGGGAATAACGTGCTTGAGAGTCCGTGTGTCACACAAGGGGCGAGCCCAACGCCTGGACACTCACCGAGCGCGGCCAAGCAATCCACGCCGCGATCGACATGCAGGAACCCGCGGCGCTATAGCTCCCCAGACACGGTGGGCCAACGCACAGCTCATGGCTCGACGAGTCATCTGTCAGAACTGGTCGACGATCTCCCGCGCCACGTCGGTCTGATCATGTTCGAAGGCGAGCGTCATCTGCTCCGTCGCCGCGTGGCTCAGTCCCGCGTCGTGCGCCGCCGCTCGCCATCGACTCATGGCTGCCATGACGTCACGAAGCACGGTGCGCGCATCGTCCGGCGAGAGGCGGAAGGCGCTCGCGACTTCCATGAGGGTGGCGATGCTGGCTGCCGTGGTGTTGTAGTCGATGGCGGTGCTCAGGTACTTGGGCCCCGGTCGTGGGTCTGGGTTTAGATCAAACGCTGGACACAGTGACCATCCCGCTGTGCTTGTACGCAAGAAGCCGTGGTTACGCAAGTGGTCGTCGGTGTTGCTTATGAGAATCGAGAAGGCGATTCGTCGCCATAGCTGCCGGAGATCTTCGCCGGCGCTCGCGGATTGGCGCTCGATCACGTCGGCTATGTCGAGATAGCTGCCCTCGTCGCCGTCGGTGGCCTCGAGCATCGTCATCGCGCTCACATAGCCGACCCGGCGAGCACCACGCCGGTCGAAGCGGTCGACGATCAGCACTGCCTTTCCATCGATGATGTGCAGTGCAAAGGGGGGGACCGAGATACCCGCGTCGCGAGCAAGCGTCAGAGCGATTCCCTCCCAGCGGATCACGTCCCATTCGTCGTTGGCCGGGCTTGGGAACTTGGCGATTGCCACGCGACCGCTTTGATCCAGCACGTGGGCCTTTGGCCGCGCTCCACCGAGTGAGCTTCCCCCGCGAAGCAGCGTTCGGAGGTCGGCGTCACCGACGTCCTCGTGTTCCAGTCGCTCCGACGCGTTCAAGAGCGTCGGGAGGTCGATGAGATGGGGAACGCCCGCTGTCTCCTCCGCTAGGAAGATCGCCGTCTTGGGATGGCGGAATCGGAGCGCTCCCTGACGCAGGTCGTCGCGTACTCCCAGCAGGTAATCGATCTCGCCGAAGCTACGCTCGGCGCCGCCTTCCCGCTTGACCCGCCGCCCCTCGGTGCGATTGACGAGTCTGCGCCCCCAGCGGTCCGGTGCGCAGTCCGAGAAGGCGGCGAAGATCGGGTGCTCCGCCGGTGTTTGCTGGGAGCCAGGGGACAGCGGCAGTACGGGATCGAGCTCATAGGCGTCCTGGCGTCCTAGATACTCCGTCGTGTAGCTGAACGTCGCCGACTCGGTCGCGCGGCGGCGGTGTGACCACAGGTGACCGGCGAGCACGTCTTCGCCTCCTATTTGGACGATCACATCGACCGCGGTGTCAGCCATCGTCTGGACTCGTCAGGCTTCGGGGTCGCACGCGCCGCGGAAGTTGCTCGTCGGCACGCAGTCGCCCGAGGTCCGTCTCATAGGGATCGAGCGCCTTGGGCAGACTGTCCAGGATGCCGAGTGCGCGAAGAATTCGCAGCAGGTTCTCCAGGCTCACCCCTCCCTCGCCGCCCTCAAGGCGGGCGAGCGTGTCGCGCGAGACGCCCGCCCGGTCCGCCAGCTGAGCCTGCGTCAGGCCCCGCAGCTTCCTCCACCTGGTCACGTCATCCGCCACGTGAGCGAGGGCGCGACGAATTGGCGGTGGGACTGCGCGGGCCGAGCGCATCTGGCGTCCTTTAGTATCTCTATATGGCATATAGCCGGTATTCTAAATCATAGTGCCTGGTATTACAATCATTAAGGTTTATTGTCCCGGAGGCTTGTCCAATCTGTACACCGCCAACGGACCTCGCTCGCGGACGCTAGCGGGCTTCGATGTGCTGACCGACGATGTCCTGACGGCAGCTGCCGCCGCGCGCAGCGGCCGTTGGACGCGGAAGCGGTGATTCACTCGGGCCGGCGGGCCGGTGCGCGCATACGTGTCGCTACCTCCGGCGCGAGTCGTGCCCGCGATAGGTTCGTGGCCGCGTCTAGGAACATGGCCGGAGCTCTTGGGCAAGTGCCGCCGGCTGGCGCACGCGTGGATGCTGGCGCGGCGCTGCTGGAGCTGTTGGGCTTCGCTGACATGGTTGCGGCCGGTCAGCCACCACGGCCCTTCGAGCCACTTGCATTCCCCACTCTGGCTGGGCTCACCAAGCGCCGCGCCGACGCGGCGATCGCACAGCAATCGTGAGCAACGCGGGCAGGCTCGGTCTTCGCCACCCTCGACCTGCATAGCGAGATGGCCAACCGCTCGCGCGAGGTCGCGTTCGGACCGGTGCTCATACCGATCCTCTCACCGGAGCATCTGATCGTGTGCAAGGCGATCTTCGACCGACCCAAGGACTGGGTGGACATCGAAGAGATCGTCGCCTGGGGGACCGAGGTCGAGACACCGACGGTGCTGCGCTGGGTCGACGAGCTGCTTGGTGGCGAAAGCGCCCAGCACTCGCGGTTGGCTGGCCTACTCGGGCCCGGGGGCTAGGCGCAGTGGTAGCAAGGAGGCCGCTTCAGGGAAGCCTGACTCCCGGATCCTCATTCCACGCGGCGAGGCGATTCATGGCGCGATCGCGGTGAGGGAGGTCGGTCGGCATCCTTCGCAGGCCATGGGCTCTCTCTACAAATATGTTTCGTCCAGCCCTTGACAGCAGACAACCATTCATGTATATATGCATGCAGGTCTTGTCATCCCGTGTGGGGATGACGGGCTCAACATAAGGTCGGGTCTGGGTTGGGCTTTGCGGTCTGACGCTAACCGGTTTCAGTGGAGCCCTTGGGAGAGGGACCGGGTCGTTTTTGAGAGGGAGTTGTATTTCGCGTGGTTTCATTGGGGAATAACGCAGTAGAGAGTCCGTGTGCTTCTGGCGGGTCCGATATAGGACGCGTCAGCGTCGCTGACGCGTCTCTCTCTCTCTCTCTCTCTCTGGGCCGGCGCATCTCTAAGCGCTAGCCGCTCTCGCCGTCCCTTCGGGGTGCGGCACGTCGGACCTAGGGTCCGGCTTGGTTTCTTCTGCGCGTCCAGCGCGCGTTCACGCTTTTCACTCGCTCGTCGTGGGTCTTGCGCCCAGGACGGCTTCGTTCTGTGCAGACCCCGATGGGAGGGATGTTGATGTTCTCTTGGATTCGTAGGCGCGTGACGTACGCAAACGTCGCCATGACGCTCGCGCTTGTGTTCGCGATGACAGGCGGTGCGTATGCCGCGAAGAAATACCTGATCACCTCGACCCGTCAGATCAGCCCGAAGGTGTTGAGCTCGCTCAAGGGCAAGGCGGGCCCGGCGGGCCCGGCGGGTCCTGCCGGTACGGCGGGCGCGGCAGGTATCGCAGGCTCGCAAGGCCCGGCCGGCGCTCCCGGCGCCAAAGGCGAAACCGGTCCCGCCGGCCTCGCTGGTTCCGCCGGTCCCGCCGGCGCAAAAGGTGCACCCGGCTCACCATGGACAGCGGGCGGCACCTTGCCGAGCAAAGCCACTGAGACCGGGGTGTGGGCGTTTGGGTTGGTGCCTCCCGGCACCAACGTGACCACCCTCAGAGTTTCGATCTCCTTCCCGATACAGCTGGCGGGCGGGCTGTCCGGCGCGGGATGCGAAACCGTCGAACCAAATCCGCAGCCGCATGTGGCGGACACGTGTCAGGTTCACTACATCAACGCGGCCGGCAAGGAAGCCATAGAAGCCGGCGAAGAAGTCACCTCAACCGCCTGCACCGGGTCCACCGCTTCGCCGACCGCGGCGCCCGGCAACCTCTGTGTTTATACCACGAGGCTCACAGCGGCTACGAGCCTCAATCGCTCGATCGCCTCGCCCGAAAATGCGGTAGAAACACCTGGAACAGGAACCGCCGGCGCCTACATCAAGTTCGAAAATGCAGAAGAAGAATCGCAGGGCTGGGGCACGTGGGCGGTGACAGCCGAATAGGCCTACTTCCTTTCGAGGCATCCGGAATTGTTCCCCGGGCCGCATTCTCGCGGCCCGGGGTCCTGGCTTTACGCAAACAAGAGAAAGCGCGTGATGAGCAGATGAGACACCTAGTGACAGGACGACCGAGGAAATCAAACCGTGCACTGCGGATCGCCTGCTCGTGTCTGCTCGCGCTCGCAGTCTATGTGGGGCCGAGCGTGTGCTCGGCATATGCGCTTGGTACGGAACCCCTATCGGAAAACTTCATCCCGCGGTTCGGCGAATTCGGTACGGGCTCCGGCCAGACCGGCATCCCGGTGGGAATCGGCATCGATCCCACGACAGGCGATCTCTATGTATCGGATTGGACCAACAGCCGCATCAACGAGTTCAGCCCCTGGGGCAACTTCATCAAAGCCTTTGGATGGGGCGTAGCGGATAGTGCAAACGAATTGCAGACATGCACGACGAGGTGCTTGCAGGGGCTCGAAGGGAGTGACCCCGGGGAGCTCAGTACCCCTTGGGGAATCGCCGTCGATCCCAGCGGGGACGTCTATGTCATGGACTATGGAAACCACCGCGTCCAGAAGTTCACCTCATCGGGCCAGTTCGTGTTGATGTTCGGCGGGGAAGTCGATAAGACCCAGGTTCGCCGACGCGAAGAACAGGAAGCAAAAGCGGAACCGGTGACGGTGACGGCGGACGATGAAGACGTTTGCACGCAGATCTCGGGGGACGAATGTGGTGCTGGTACCGAAGGTCCGCGTCACGGGCAGATCGGTAGCACCGCCATCGCCTTGAGCCAGGCGGGAGGCATCTTGGTCGCGGGGCTCACCGGTATTCAGGAATTTAGTACAGATGGTGTCTACCGATCGGAAATATCGCTGTCCGGCAAGCGCGTGTATACGTTTGCGGTGGATCCCACGAACGGCGACCTGATCGTGGCGTATGCCGGACCAGGCGTAGGAGGAGTGGAAGACAACATCTACGAGCTGACCCCTACGGGAGCTCCGGTTGCGACGATCGAAGTCGAATCTCCAGGCATCATCGCCACCGATTCGACGGGACGCGTACACGTTGACGCATTGACCGAAAGGGAACATGGCACCAACAGCATAATAGAACGGATCATGACGTTTGACATCAACAGCACGCATCTAATTTCGGAATTTGAGGTTCCCCAAGCAGCTGGTGAAAACACCGCCGTGTACGGTCTTGGCACGAACGCGATCGGCGACCTTTATGTGGCCAACCACAACAGCGGCAACCTGATCAGCTTCGTGAGCGCGTTTGGCCCTCCGCCGGTCAGCTTCGAACCGCCGCCGCCGGTTGCTCCCACCGTCGAATCGGAGTATGTGGTATCCGCCGACCTGAACAGCGCCGTGCTGCAGGCGCGCATCAATCCGCACTTCTGGAACGACACGACCGACTATGCCGAATACGGAACCGGCGATTGCGCAGCCGGCGGGTGCGTCGCACAACCCGCGGCGCCGGGCAGCATTCTTACGAGCAAGGTTGTGAACCAATCTGTCCCGAGCCAAGGCGTCCCGCTCACCGGGCTCAGCCCCGACACGACCTACCATTACCGTTTCGTGTCGCGGTCGGGGGGCGGCGGACCGGTGTTCGGTCCCGAACAGACCTTCACGACCTCGCCAGCATTTGTCGCCGACGTCGACTGTCCGAATCAGTCGCCGCGCATAGGCTTTTCGGCGTCGTTGCCGGACTGTCGGGCATACGAGATGGTCAGCCCGATCGACAAGAACGGCGGAGACATCCACAACCTGATCGATTTCGACGATTATCCGAACGGCCTCTTTCAGAGCTCGACCGACGGTGAAAAGTTCACATACTCCTCCAATCGGGCCTTCGCGAACGCGCCGAGCGGCCTGTTCGTAAATCAGTACATGGCTGAGCGCAACCCCGTGAGCGGATGGAGCACGACATCCATCTCCGCGCCGGTGCGGCCCGGCGTTGGAATCGAAGAACCGGGCTTCGAGACCGAGTACAAGTACTTCGAACCGGACCTCTCCAGCGGGTGGCTCGCTCCGCCACCTAACCCGTCATTGGCGCCGGGCGTCGAAGAAGGCGAAGCTTCGCTGTACCGTCACGACAACTCCACTGGCGGCTTCGAAGCGCTGATCTCGGACATCCCACTAGGAGGCGAGGAGGGCGCAAATCCGGAACTGGCGGGATTCTCCGCGGACGGCCAGCTCGTGGTGTTTGAAACTCCCGCCAGCCTGACCGCCAACGCCTCGACCAAACGACTTGACAGGCAGATCTACGAGCGCTCACGTAGAGGGGAAATCCATCTCGTCAGCGTGATGCCCGACGGCCTGGCGCGCGAAGAATCCTCTGCCGTGGGAGCGGTCAACGGCGTCTCCTCCAACGAGCGGCTTGCCAGCGTCAAGCACGCCGTCTCCGAAGACGGTTCGCGCGTGTACTGGTCGGAAGCCGTCGGATTTCCGTTCATCGGCAAGCTGTTCTTGCGTCTGAACGCGGATCGCGAACAGAGCGCGATGAATGGCGAAGAATGCCTGGAAGAAGAAATGGCCTGCACGATCGTCGTCGCCAATAAAGGGTCGAGGTTCGTGGCGGCCAGTGCCGACGGCTCAAAGGCCATCTACTTGAATGTCGGCGGCTCGCGCGACGAAGAGCTGGACGAATTCAACCTCGAAGAACGCACCTCGACCCCGATCGCCAAAAAGGTGTTGGGCGTCGCGGGGGAGAGCGAAGACCTCAAATATATCTACTTCGTCTCTACCGAAGCGCTAGCGCCCGGTGCGCGTGCCGGGGCGCCAAACCTGTACCTGCACCACGAAGAAGCAGACAGCCTGGTTGCGACCCTCTCGCCGGACGACGTGAACCTCCCATTCTCCGACATCACGACGGAATCGATATATCACGGGGCGCGCGTGACGCCGGACGGGACACGCATCGCGTTCTTCTCGACAGCCCACCTGACCGGCTACGACAATATCGACGCTGTCTCCAACAAGCCGGACTCCGAGGTGTACGTGTACGACACGCAGACGCAGAGGCTCACGTGCGTCTCCTGTGACCGGACGGGTGCGCGTCCCAGCGGTCGCGAATTCAAGCAGGCGGGCACGGGCACAATCGTGCCGGTGGCGGCGAGGATTCCCGGGGGCGAGAATCAATTCTACGCCTCACGGGCGCTCTCAGAAGACGGTAAGCGCCTGTTCTTTGAAAGCTACGTACCGTTGGTTCCGCGTGACACGAATGGCGCGGTCGACGTGTATGAGTGGGAGGCGCCTGGAACGGGATCGTGCAGCACGGAAAGCTCATCGTTCAGCAACGCCAACGAAGGGTGCGTCGAACTGATCTCGAGTGGTGAAAGCCCCCAGGGCTCGGAACTCGTCGACGCCACCCCCGATGGCAGCGACGTGTTCTTCACGACGACGGCGAGCCTGCTGCCGCAGGATCCCGGCTCTGTCGATGTCTACGATGCGCGGGTGGATGGGGGCTTCCCGCCGCCAGCCGCGCCGCCGGCCTCGTGTGAAGGAGAAGCATGTGCGGGGGCTCCGAGCCCGCCGAACGACCAGACGCCGGCGAGCACGACGTTCAGCGGGCCTGGGAATCTGCTCAGCGCGGCGCCTGAAGGCGCGAGCCCGAAGAAGCGCGATGTCGCGAAGACGGCGGCGCAGTTGCGAGCGGCGAAGCTCGCAAAGGCCCTGAGGCCGTGCCGCGCCAAAGCCAGGAGCAAGGAACGCAAGCGCTGCGAAGCGGCAGCACGAAAACGATATGGGGCCACGCACCAGGTAAAGAAGTCGAGCAAGGGGAGGGGCAAGTGATGAGGAAGTTTTATCTCCCCGTCGGCAAGCGTGTCTGCGCGGCCGCCGCGATGGTGTCGATGGCAGTGCTGGCGCTGGGCATGGGCGCATCGCCAGCGGGCGCCTCGTTCGGCCTGAAGCAGTTCGACGTGAAGTACGTCAACGCGGACGGCTCTCCGGCGATCCAGGCGGGCTCACACCCTTTCGCGATGATCACCACAGTGGACCTGAACACTCATGTCAACTCTGAATCGGTTGAAGTGCCCGATCAGGAACTCAAGGATCTGATGATCGATCAGATTGTGGGCCTTGTGGGCAATCCGACCGCTACGCCGCGCTGCTCCACCTCGGACTTCACCACGTTCAAGAACGGCGTCAAGAACAGCAGTTGTCCGGACAGCACCGCTGTCGGCATGACCGAAGTGTGGGCCGGCGGTGTGCTGGTCGGCGGCGGTGGTCACAGTGAAGTGCGGCCGGTCTATAACGTCGCGCCGCCGCCGGGGGTGGCCGTGAAGCTCGGCTTCGTGGTGTTCAGCGTGCCTGTCACGATCGAAGTCGAGGTCAGCCACGAATATCCTTACAACATCCGAGCGGTCTTGGTCAACATCCCGCAGCCTGTGCAGTTCGACTCCTCGAAGGTGGAGGTGTGGGGGAACCCGGGCGACCCCTTGCACGACCCTTACCGCGGGGACTGCCTCGATTCAAGTGGCACGCTGGAAGAACCGGTCAGCGAAGGCAACTGTCCGAGTGACTCCAGCGACCTGCCTTTCCTAACACTCCCGCGTGCCTGCGAAGGGCCCTTGACCACGTTCTACGAAGCTGACTCGTGGGAGAACCCGGGCGCGTTCGTGCGGGGTCTGTCTGTTGCCCACGATAACTCTGAACCGCCCAATCCGCTTGGTTTGATTGGTTGTTCGCGGCTGGGTTTCAGTCCGACGATTGTGGCTCAGCCGACGAGTTTGGCGGCGGAGAGTCCGACGGGCATGGATGTCGCGTTGAACGTGCACGATGAAGGCTTGACGAACCCGAACGGTCTGGCGCAGTCAGATATTAGGAAGGCTGTGGTGACGTTGCCTGAAGGCATGACGGCAAACGCGTCGCTTGCGGAAGGGTTGAACGTGTGTGGTGAAGCTGAACTGGCGCGGGAGACGGTGCAGTCGGCGCCTGGCGAAGGTTGCCCGCAGGAATCGAAGATCGGTACGGTTGAAGTGGAAACGCCGTTGCTTGAAGAACCGTTGAAGGGCTCATTGTATATAGCCAAGCCGTACGCTAATCCGTTCGACTCGTTGCTGGCCTTGTACTTCGTGTTGAAGGACCCGAAGCTCGGGATCATCATCGTGCAGCCGGCCAAGGTGGAGCCCAACCCGGTGACGGGACAGCTGGTGACGATTGTGGAAAACATCCCACAGCTCCCGTTCAGTCATTTCGGATTGCATTTCCGTGAGGGTGCGCGTAGTCCGTTGGTGACGCCGCCGGCGTGTGGCACATACAACGCGACCGCGGTGCTCACGCCTTCTTCGGGTGGTGCGCCGATCACGACTGACTCGATGTTCCAGATCATCTCCGGGCCGGATGCCGGTGCGTGTCCTGCGGGTGGTGTGCCGCCGTTCTCACCGCAGGTCTCGACTGGGACGCTCAACGATGACGCGGGGGCCTACTCGGAGTTCGATTTGCGCATTATCCGCAAAGACGGCGAACAGGAGTTGACGCGCTTCTCGACGGTCATGCCTCCCGGGCTGACAGGCAACCTGTCCGGTATCCCGTTCTGCTCTGACGCCGCGATCGAAGCGTCGAAGATCAAGACCGGCGCCCAGGAGACGGCAGAACCGTCGTGCCCGGCGGCGAGCCAGATCGGCCATACGCTTGTCGGAGCGGGTGTCGGGGCTGTGCTGGCGTGGGCGCCTGGCAAGCTGTACTTGGCGGGTCCTTATCACGGTGCGGCGTTGTCGATCGTGTCGATCACTTCGGCGACTGTCGGCCCGTTCGACCTTGGGACGGTCGTGATCCGCTTCGCGCTGCGGATCAATCCGATCACCGCCCAGGTCGAAATCGATTCGGCGGGGTCCGATCCGATCCCGCACATCATCGACGGGATCGTCGTGAACGTGCGTGAGATTCACGCCTACGTGGACCGCGAACGCTTCATCCGCAACCCGACGAGCTGCAATCCGATGTCGATCACTAACACGGTCACCGGGGCGGGAGCTGACTTCACTAATCCGGCCGATCAGAATCCTGTGACGCTCGCCAGCCGCTTCCAGGCAGCGGATTGTTCGAGCCTTGGCTTCAAACCGTCGTTCAAGGCCTCGACCAGCGGCAAGACCTCGCGCGCCAACGGAGCGAGCTTGAACGTGAAGCTCGTCTACCCGAAGGCACCCGACGGGTCCCAGGCGAACATTCGCTCCGTCAAGGTGGACCTGCCCAAGCAGTTGCCGTCAAGGCTGACGACCTTGCAGAAGGCATGTACTTCAACTCAATTCGACGCCGACCCGGCGGGATGCCCGGCCGCGTCGATCGTCGGGCATGCGACCGCCGTCACTCCGATACTGCCCGTCCCGCTGGTGGGTCCCGCCTACTTCGTCAGCTACGGTGGCGCGAAGTTCCCTGAACTGGTGGTTGTGCTCCAGGGTTACGGGATCACGATCGATCTGCATGGCGAAACATTCATCAGTCCGGCCGGGATCACCAGCAGCACGTTTCACACCGTCCCCGACCAGCCGGTCACCAGCTTCGAACTGACGTTGCCGCAGGGCAGGTATTCGGCGCTCGCCGCGAATGGCAACCTATGCGCGCTCACGAAGACCGTGCTCGTCAAGAAGAAGGTGAGCGTCAACCTCAAGGGTCACAAGCGGACCGTGACACGCAAGGTCAAGCGCACACTCCCAGCGGCACTCGCCCTGCCCACGGTGTTCACCGCACAGAACGGCATGACCATTCACCAATCCACTCCGATCGCAGTCACCGGCTGCCCTACAGCCAAGAACAAGAAAGCCAGCAGCAAGACAAAGAAGAAATAGGCCCACTCGCGGTCCCCTGGTGAATACCCCAGGGAAGCAGCGATGTGGGCCAGTGCTCAAAGACCATGCCTACGACACAACAAACACCGGCAAAGATCCCAAGGCCGCAAAGGGAAGGTCACGGACGCGTGAGTGTTCCCGCGGCCCGCGAGCAGCTCTCCGGCGTCCAGCGCGCGCGCATAGTCTCGGCGACGATCGATGTCGTGGCCGAACAGGGAGTCGTCAACGCGAGCGTCGCCCACATCGTCGCACGCTCCAGCGTTTCACGCCGCACGTTCTACGAGATCTTCGCCGACCGCGACGACTGCTTTCTCGCGGCATTCGACGATGCGATCGCGCTCGCGTCGCGCCGTGTCGGGGAGGCCTACGATCCCAAAGCCAAGTGGGCCGCCAACATCAGAGCATCGCTGATCGCTCTGCTGCGCTTCCTCGAAGACGAGCCCCTGATAGCACGCCTGATGATCGTCGAGTCGCTCAGCATGGGCCCGAAGGTGCTCCACCACCGCTCCCAAGCGCTCACACGAACAATGACCTTCCTCGATGGGGGACGCCATGAGACGGACAGTCAAGATGGGCCGCCGCCGCTCACCGCCGAGGGTGTCGTGGGCGCGGTGCTCTCCATCCTCTACGCGCGCCTCTCCCAAGCAAGCACCGGGCAATTGATGGAGCTCACCAACCAATTGACTTCGACGATGGTCCTGCCATATCTCGGAGTGGCCGCCTCGCGCAGAGAGCTCACTCGCCCCGTCCCCGAGCACAAAAGCAACCCTTCGACGCCGCTCGGGACGTCTGATCCCTTGCGCGAGCTCGGGATGCGCATCACCTACCGGACGATCCTGGTCCTCAACGCGATCGCAAACAGTCCCGGCTCGTCCAACCGCACAATCGGAGAGCTAGCGGGCATAGCCGACCAAGGCCAAGTATCCAAGCTGCTACGACGCCTGGCAGGCTATGGCCTGATTCAAACCACCGGCGACGCAGCCACCCGCGGAGAGCCAAACGCATGGACCCTCACCCCACACGGTCGATCCATCGTGCAAATGGTGGGGTAAGCCGCCATCCGTCTCAGAACCGCGCCGGCGCATGCTCCACCGACTCCTCGAGCAACCCCGGCTTGGCCGTTTCCAGCCGCCGCGAGAAAAAGTCCCTGAAGAACGGTCGCGAGACGATCATCAGGATCACGCCGACGAGCATCCCCCCGATGCCCATCCACAGCGGTAGCGTGATCCCGAGGATCGGTTTGGAGGACACGTTTTCGGCGTGTCCGTAGTACACGGCGGCGTAGCCCGCGACGCCGAACAGCATCAGCGCCCCGAGCAGCGGCGCGATGCCGAGCAGCAGGAAGTCGCGCACGCTCTTGGTCAATTCGTGGCGGTAGTACACGATGCACGCGATCCCGGTGAACCCGTAGTAGAAGCAGATCGGGAAGCCGATCGCGACGATCGAGTCTTCAAGCGCGCTTTCGGACAGGTTCAGGATCACGAGCGTCCACAGGATCGACACGCCGCCCATCATCAGTGTGGAGAAGCCGGGGGTGAGAAAGCGCGGGTGGATTTTCCCGAACGCCTTCGGGATCGACTTCCAATGGGCCATCGACAGCGTCGTGCGCGCCGTCGGCAGAATCGTCGTCTGAGTAGAGGCCGAGGCTGAGGTGAGCACCGCAATGATCAAGAACTTGTCCCACGGGAAGCCGAACACGTGCGAGCCGAGCACGCTCAGCACGTCGCTCTGGTTTTCGGGATTGGTGAGCAGGTGGGTGCCGCCGTAGGCCTGACCGGCCGCGCTCACGATCACATAGATCAAGACCAGCAGGATCGTCGACATCACCGCCGCGCGTCCCGGTCCCTCGTTGGCGTCTTCTGACTCCTCGTTGACCGCCACTCCCGAGTCCCACCCCCAGTAGATGAAGATCCCCAGCAGCACGCCGTCGATCAGCGCTTTGAAGCTGAGCGCGAACGGGTTGAACCAGGCGAACGCCGGCTCGATCGAGCCGGCCGGATGGTTGGCGTACACCTTCACGAACGTCACCACCGCGAACACGGTCAAGATCGCGATCTCGGCGCCGAGCAAGAACTGCTGGATGCGCGCCGACAGCTCGATGCCGCGGTAGCAGATCCACGTCATCAAGCCGATCCACACAACGGCCGCGACGATGATCGCGGGAAGCGATTCGCTGAGTTCGGTGAACCCAAACAGCTTGAAGGTGTAGATGCCCGCGATCTGCGCCAGCGACGCCATCACGAGCACGTCGGAGAGGAAGATCGCCCAGCCGTTCACCCAGCCGGTGCCCGGGCCGAGCGCGCGCGTCGTCCACGCGAACGTCGTGCCCGCGTCGGGGTCGGCCCGGTTGAGGTACTTGTAGGCCGCCGCGATCATCAGCATCGGCACGAACGACACGAGCAGCACAGCGGGCGCGTGCACTCCCACGCCGCTCACCGCCACGATGAAGCCGAGCGTCGCCGCGAGCGAATAGGCGGGTGCGGTGGAGGCTACGCCGATCACGAGGTTCGACAGGTAGCCGATCGCGTTCTTCTTCAGCCCCTTGTCCACCACCTCCCCCGACGCCCTGAGGTGTCCATCTGCGGCGGAGTCGATGCTGGCCATGGCGGCAACCCTCTCTGTCGCCGGCCGCCCAACGGGGCTCCTGCGACGGTCAAGTTGTGATCGTTACAAGCAGCTGGGCACAAGGCTAGGACCGGATCGGCCCGTCCACAAGGGGCGCAATCGCCAAGAAGTCGCAGTCATTTTGTACATCTCGTACAACGAATAGACATCTTGTTGAACGAGTGGCGCATTGAGAGGTACATGTCGGCGGAGTACCGTTGTCCTTGATGTCTATGTCAAGCCATCCTTCAGATTCCCCATCGCCCGCTTTCGCGGACGGTGGGTCAGTGGCGGGGTCGGGTTCGACATCGCCCGCTCTCGCGGTCGGTCGGTCGGTCGTGGGGAAGAGTTCGATGTCGTCCCCCGCGGCGGACCATCGAGCGGTGGCGGGAGCGAGTCCCGACCTGCAGGCGCTGGCCAAGCGCCACCTGTGGATGCACTTCACGCGTATGGGCGCCTACGAGGACCATGAGGTGCCCGTGATCGAGCGCGGCGAGGGTTGCTACGTGTACGACACCCGCGGCAAGCGCTATCTCGACGGCCTGTCCGCGCTGTACTGCGTGAACATCGGCCACGGCCGCGCCGAGCTGGGCGAGGCCGCCGCCGAGCAGTCCAAGCGGCTCGGCTTCTACACCAACTGGAGCTATGCCCACCCGCCCTCGATCGAGCTGGCGGCGCGTATCGCTCAACTGGCTCCCGGAGATCTGAACCGCGTGTTCTTCGTCTCCGGCGGCTCGGAGGCGGTGGAGTCGGCCTGGAAGCTCGCCAAGGCCTACCACACCGCCTCCGGAGAGCCGCGCAAGCACAAGATCGTCTCGCGCAACCTCGCCTACCACGGCACCTCGATGGGCGCGCTCACCGTCACCGGGCTGCCGCCTCTGCGCGAGCCGTTCGAACCGCTCACCCCTGGCGGGATCCACGTGGCGAACACCAACTCCTATCGGTGGGCCGAAGACCGCGACCCGCTGTGGGCGGCCGAGGCGATCGAGGAGGCGATCCTGTTCGAGGGCCCCGACACGGTCGCTGCGGTGATCCTCGAGCCGGTCCAAAACGGCGGCGGCTGCTTCGTGCCCCAGGAGGGCTACTTCCAGCGCGTGCGCGAGATCTGCGATCGCCACAACGTGCTGCTCATCTCTGATGAGGTGATCTGTGCGTGGGGTCGCCTCGGGCACTGGTTCGGGTGCGAGCGCTTCGGCTATGCGCCCGACATCGTCACGACCGCCAAGGGCATGACCTCGGCGTACGCGCCGATGGGCGCCGTGATCGTCTCCGACCGCGTCGCCGAGCCCTTCCAGCATGGGCATGCCATCTTCAATCACGGCTTCACCTTCGGCGGGCACCCGATGGCGTGCGCGGTCGCGATGGCCAACATCGACGTGATGGAGCGCGAGCACATCAATGAGCACGTGCTCGCCCACGAGGGCGAATTCCGCGCGATGCTTGAGGGGTTGCGTGACCTACCGATCGTCGGCGACGTGCGCGGCGCGGGCTACTTCCACGCGATCGAGCTCGTCAAGAACAAGGACACAAAGCTCACCTTCGACGCGCACGAGTCTGAGGAGCTGCTGCGCGGCTACCTCTCGGGAGCCCTCTTCGAGCACGGGCTGATCTGCCGCACCGACGATCGTGGCGACCCCGTCATCCAGCTCTCTCCGCCGCTGATCGCCGACCGCGAGCAGTTCGAGGAGATCGAGGCGATCCTGCGCCCCGTGCTCACCGAGGCGTGGGAGCGCATCGTCAGGCGATAGGTGAGCTGGGCATGGACGTCTATCGGCCAGTCCCGGGGCGCGTGAGCGCGCACACGCCGCAGGCGTCGCGAACGCTGAGGGAGTTGGCATGCTGACCGTCGAGAGCTTGCTTGAGGAGCTCGACCTGACGCTTGCCACCGGCGAGGAGAACGCGCAGGTGAACGTGCGCTGGGTGCACTCCACCGAGCTGCTTGACCCCACGCCGTGGCTGCGCGGGGGAGAGCTGCTGTTGACGACGGGCCTGCAGCTACAGGGAGCAAAGCCCCAGCGCGAGTTCGTCGAGCGCTTGGCCGAGCGCGAGATCGCGGGGCTCGGCTTCGGCACGGGCTTCGTGCACAAGAAGGTGCCCGCGGCGGTGCTCAACACCGCGCGCAAGCTCGGCTTCCCCCTGTTTGAGGTGCCGTACGAGCTGCCCTTTATCGCCATCACCGAGCGCGTTTTCGCGCAATTGCTCAATGAGCGCTACGAACTGTTGCAGCGCAACATGGCCGGCGATGTGCTCGCCGAGGCGCTTACCGGCAGGCTCTACCCCGACGAGCTGCAGGCGCGGCTGCGCCCGTTCGGAATCGGCGAGTCCGCGGCCGTGCTCGCCTTCGCGCTGCGCGAGCCCGGCGCTGCCGCCTCGACGCTGGAGGCGATCCTCGAGCGGGCGGGAGCGCACAGTCTCGTCGCGCTGCGCAATGGGTTGCTGTGCGCGGTCGTGGACTGCGAGGGCCCCATGGCCGCGGGTGCGCCGCTGGTCCCGCACGAAGCCTCCACCGCCGTCAGCCCACCGCCCAGCGGCGAGAGCGACCCGGTGGAGTTGGCCGGGCGCATCCGCCGCGAGCTGCAGGGCCGCTTCGGCGAAGTGCGCGCCGCGGCCTCCCGCGCAGCGCCGACGCACAACCTCAGGCGCAGCTTCCACGAGGCGCGCTGCGCCCTGGAAGCCGTGCGCCTCGCCAACGGCAGCGCTCCGGAAGTCGCCTCCTACAAGGACCTCGGCGCCTTCCAGCTGCTGCTCTCCCTGCAGGACGACGACGCGCTCGCCTCCTACTGCCAGAGCGTGCTCGGGCCGGTGGAAGGCGACGAGGGTGAGTACGGCGACGAGCTCTTGCGCTCGCTCGACGTGTTCATCGAACAGAACGGCCACTGGGAGAAGGCCGCCCAGGTGCTCTACTGCCATCGCCACACGCTGCGCTATCGGATCAAGCGCGTCGAGGCGCTTACCGGCCGTGACTTCTCCCACGCGCGCGACCGCATCGAGTTCTGGCTCGCGCTGCGGGGACGGGAGCTTGCGCGATGAGGCGCGCTAGTGGATCATTTTTTGGGATATGGGGTCGTTCCCACGTAGATAGGAGGCACCCCACGTGATCATTGGAGTGCCCACGGAGATAAAGCAGGACGAGTACCGCGTCGCGATCACCCCCGCCGGCGTACGTGAGCTGTGCTCGCGCGGGCACGACGTCCTGATCCAGGCCGGGGCGGGGCTCGGCAGTGCGCTCACCGACGCCCAGTTCCAAGCGCAGGGCGCGACGATCGTGGCGGACGCTTGGGCGGTGTTCGCGAGTGCCGAGCTGATCTTGAAGGTCAAGGAGCCCCAATCCTCCGAGATCGAGTTGCTGCGGGAGGGGCAGACCCTTTTCACCTATTTGCACCTCGCGGCCGAGCCCGAGCTCGCCGAGGGCTTGCGCCGCTCGGGCGCCACCTGCATCGCCTATGAGACTGTCGAGGACGCCGCCGGGCGCCTGCCCCTGCTCGCGCCGATGAGCGAGGTCGCCGGCAAGATCGCCACGCAGGCCGGCGCCTTCATGCTCGAGAAGCCGCTCGGCGGCCGCGGCATCCTGCTCGGCGGCGTGCCCGGCGTCGCCGCGGCGACCGTACTCGTGATCGGCGGCGGCGTCGTCGGCATGAACGCCGCCTTCATCGCGATCGGCATGCAGGCCGACGTGTTCGTCTTCGACCGCTCGATCGACCGCTTGCGCGAGCTCGAAGTCGCCTTCGGCGGGCGCGCCTCCACGGTTTACTCCTCGACGCTTGCGATCGAGGAGATGCTGCCCCAGGCCGACCTCGTGATCGGCGCCGTGCTCGTCCACGGCGACCGCGCTCCGCATGTCATCTCGCGCGCGCAGCTGTCGGGGATGAAGCGCAATGCCGTGCTCGTCGACGTCTCGATCGACCAGGGCGGCTGCTTTGAGACCTCGCGGCCGACGACCCATTCGGACCCGACCTTCGAGGTGGACGGCATCACCCACTACTGCGTCACCAACATGCCCGGCGCCGTGCCGATCACCTCCACCTACGCGCTCACCAACGCCACGCTCCCCTACGCGATCGAGCTGGCCGAGGGGGTCGAGCGGGCCATTGAGTACAGCGAGGCCCTGCGCTCGGGCGTCAACGTCCGCGCGGGCGAGATCGTCCACCCGGCCGTGCTCCACGCACTCGCATCGCTCGCCTCTATTGATGGAGTGCCCGCCCACCTGCCCGCCCACCCGTCCTCATCCCACATAGATAGACCCCAAATCCCCCAAATCGACAGCTCCCCGAGCAACCCGGGCTAGATCCAAGGAGGCAGCGCCGTGGCACCCGCCCCACAAATCCTTCGCAACCTGATCGACGGAGACCCGGTGGCCGGTGACGGCGAGGAGCGCATGGCCGTGCTCAACCCGGCCACCGGCGAGGAGCTTTGGAGCGCGCCCGTCTCCGATGCCGAGGTTGTCGACCGCGCCGTGCGCGCCGCCCGCCGCGCTTTCGCGGAGTGGTCGCAGCGCACCCCCGCCGAACGCGCGCAGGCGCTGCTCGCGCTTGCCGCCATGCTCGAGCAGCACGGCGAGGAGATCGCGCGCTTGGAGGCACTCAACGCCGGCAAGCCGATTGTGGCCGTCGCGCGCGATGAGCTGCCGGTGATGGCCGATAATCTGCGCTTCTTCGCCGGCGCCGCCCGCTGCCTGGAGGGTCGCGCGGCCGGCGAGTACATGCAGGGCTACACCTCCTTCACTCGCCGCGAAGCCATCGGCGTGATCGGTCAGATCACACCCTGGAACTACCCCCTGATGATGGCCATCTGGAAGATCGCCCCCGCGCTTGCCGCCGGCAATACCGTGGTGCTCAAGCCCGCGGAGACGACCCCTGTGACGACGCTGCGCTTCGCCGAGCTCGCCGCCGATGTGCTGCCGATGGGTGTCCTCAACGTCGTCATGGGCCCGGGTCGGCCCACCGGCCAGGCGCTGCTCGAACACCCCGATGTCGACATGATCTCGCTGACCGGCTCGGTCGCCACCGGCAAGCACGTCGCGCGCACCGCCGCCGAGACGCTCAAGCGCGTGCACCTCGAGCTCGGCGGCAAGGCGCCCGTTGTCGTCTTCGACGACGTTGACATGGCCACCGCGATGGAGACGATCGCCGCCACCGGCTACTACAATGCCGGCCAGGACTGTACCGCCGCCACCCGCGTGCTCGCCGGCTCAGGCGTCTACGACGATGTCGTCGCGGGCCTCGCCGAGCAGGCTCGCGGCCTCGTCCTCGGCGACACGCTAGACCCGCTCACTACGCTCGGCCCGCTCAACTCCCAGCGCCAACGGGGACGCGTCGAGGACTTCCTCGAGCGCCGCCCCGGCCACGCGGAGCTCGTCACCGGTGGCTCGCAGCCCGAGCGCGCCGGCTTCTACCTGGAGCCCACCGTCGTCGCGGGGCTCGAGCAGGAGGACGAGCTGATCCAGAGCGAGATCTTCGGCCCCGTCATCACCGTGCAGCGCTTCACCGACGAGGCCCAGGCGATCGAGTGGGCCAACGCCACGCGCTACGGCCTCGCCTCATCGGTGTGGACGCGCGACGTGGGGCGGGCTCTGCGGGTGTCCAAGGCGCTGCGCTTCGGTTGCGTGTGGATCAACGATCACATCCCGCTCGTCTCAGAGATGCCCCATGGGGGCTTCAAGGACTCCGGCTACGGCAAGGACCTGAGCGTCTACTCGCTCGAGGACTACACAGTCGTGAAGCACGTGATGGCTTCCCTGGCGCCGATGAGCGGCGCCTGACGGCGTCTTCGGCCCGAGCACACACGTGGCCTGCATCCTTGTCAGGCTTGCTCCTCGACCCCAGGGAAGAGCTTGGGATGTCTCAGCCGATGCGGGGTCGTGCGAGGACCTGGTAGATCGACACGAACTCCGTCTTGAAGATGTTGCGCGCCGAGCGCAAATATAGGCGCCACACGCGCAAGCGCTCCTTGCCCGCGATCTGCTCGGCTCGCACCAGGTTTTCGTCCAAGCGCTTGATCCACTCGCTCAGCGTGTCGTAGTAGTCCTTGCCGAACTCCTCCACGTGCTCGGTTACGAAGCCGGCGCGCTCCAGCGCGAGCTGAATGCGCGAGAGCTGCACGGGGTCCCCGTCAGGGAACACGTAGCGCTGGGTGAAGTCGCCGTGGTAGCCCACGTCCGTGTACAGGTGCGCGATCCCGTGGTTGAGCAGGCGGCCGTCGTCGCCGAGCATGTTCCTCAGTTTCTGCGCGTACGCGTCGATGTTGCTTTCGCCCACGTGCTCCACCATGCCGATGCTCGCGATCGCGTCATAGCGCTCGCCGTGCAGGTCGCGGTAGTCGGCGACACGCACCTCGACCTTGTCGCTCAGGCCCGCCTCGGCGATCCGCCGGCGCGCCAGCTCGGCCTGGGGCGGGGAGAGGGTGATGCCGACAGCCTTCACGCCGTACTCGCGTGCGGCGTGGATCACGAACGCGCCCCATCCGCAGCCTACGTCTAGCACGCGCTCGCCCTCCTTGAGCGCGAGCTTCTTGCACACCATGTCGAGCTTCGCGAACTGCGCCTCCTCCAGCGTTTTCGCCCCGCGCGAGAAGACCGCGCAGCTATAAGTCATCGATTTGTCGAGGAACAGTTCGAAGAACTCGTTCGACACGTCGTAGTGGTGGCGCACCGCCTTGGCATCGCGGTCCTTGCTGTGGCTGCGTCCCTTCAATCTCAGCTCACCCTTTGGGGCGCGCGGAGGGATAGTCAGCCCGCATGCTCTAAGCGCGGCGATCGCCAAGCGTGCGCGCGTCGCCCGGTCGATCTCAGGCTCCTCGAAGTCGTCGATCAGTCCGATCACGCGGTCCAGGTCGTCGACTTCCAGCTCACCCGCCACATACGCCCTGCCGAGTCCGAGCTCGCCGGGAGCCCGCACCACATGCGCCACCGCCTTGGGGGAGCGCACGGTAAAGATCGGTCCCGGGTCGGCATTTCCATTGGCCCCACCAATGCCGTTTGTGCTCGTGGCGGGCAGCTCGGTGCCGTCCCAGAAGCGCACGGTGAAGCCGCGCTTGGGAAGCGCGCTCTCAAGCTCACGACGCAGTGGCTCAGTCTTAGCGAATGGCATTGGCCCTCCAGCCAGTGTTTAGCTCGGTATGAACGGGATATTGCGCGTGTCGCGCGATGCATCTCACGTCGCCCCGGCGTGCTAGCGTCTGGTGACGAGCACACCGATGAGCACCGATTCTATCCAGCGCCCCGCGGCCGCCCGGCAGAGTCCCGACGACGCCCAGATCCCTCGCTCCGCGCTCGAAGGTCCCGCGCTCGACGGCCCGACCCCCGAGGACGTTCAGCCGCCCGCTTTCGAGAACCTCGATCGTTTCCTCACCGGACTGATCACTGTTGGCCCCATCGTCGCGCTCGGTTTCGCCGGCTGGCAACTGTGGGACGGCCTGCTTCACGGCTCGGACCTGATCGTGTTCGCGATCATGTATCTCTTCACCGCGCTCGGGGTCACGGTCGGCTTCCACCGCCTCTTTACCCACCGCTCGTTCAAGACATCCCCCGTCCTGCGCTTCGTCTTCGCGGTGCTCGGCTCGGCTGCGATCGAGGGCCCCGTCATCTCGTGGGTCGCCGACCATCGCAAGCACCACGCCTTCTCCGATCGCGAGGGCGATCCGCACAGCCCGCACGTGGATCACGGCACCGGCTTGCGTGGCGCCTTGAAGGGGTTGGCCCACGCGCACGTCGGCTGGCTGTTCATCCACACCGCCCGCGGCCATCGCGAACGCTACGCCCCGGACCTGTGCGCCGATCCCGTTGTCTCTTTCGTCGACAAGACCTTCTTCGTGTGGGCCATAGGTGGCCTCGGTGTGGCCTTTGGCATGGGCTACCTGATCGGCGGAACGCTCACCGCGGCGCTGACCGGCCTGCTGTGGGGGGGCGCCGTGCGCATGCTCGTGCTTCACCACGTCACCTACTCGATCAACTCCCTCTGCCACTTCTTCGGCCGGCGCAGCTATGAGACGGGCGACCACTCGCGCAACCTCGCCTGGCTCGCACCCTTCTCGCTGGGCGAGGCGTGGCACAACAATCATCACGCCTTCCCCACCTCCGCCTTTCACGGCTTCTCCTGGCGCCAGCTCGACATCTCCGCGCTCGTGATCCGCCTGTTGGAGAGCATGGGACTCGCCTGGGACGTCGTAAGAATTGCGCCTGAGCGTAGGGCCACCAAGAGCTTCGCCGCCTGAGTGCTGTTCGGCGGCGCCAGCCGTCACCCCTGATGCTCGACGTACAAAACCAGCACGCCTGCGCTCAGTTGCGGCGCCTGGCACCCACCGCCCGGTGTTCAGGCAGTAGGGGGTTTCCTGCTACGGTGCACACACGGAAGACATTTGTCATCCGCGAGGTTCTTGTCTTTGTTGGTGCTCTCTAGGGCGCGGATGGGGCCAGTACGAATCTCCCTTCCGCATCGCGGCCATTGGGGTCGCAAACAAAGGAGCATCACAACATGAAGTCCGAAACATTTGCCGACCTCGGCGTGTCCGAGGTCGTCTGCGGCGAGCTTGCCAAGCGTGGCATCGACTCACCTTTCGCCGTTCAGAAGATGGTCATTCCCGATGTGCTCGCCGGTCGCGACGTGCTCGCCCAGTCGCCCACCGGCTCCGGCAAGACGCTCGCCTTCGGCGTGCCGCTCGTCTCCCGCCTACGCGACAGCGACCCGCGGCCGTCCGCACTCGTCCTGGCGCCCACGCGCGAGCTGGCGTTGCAGATCGTCGAGGACCTGCGCGCGCTCGCCCACGTTCGCGCGCTCTCGATCGCGGCCGTCTACGGCGGCGCCGGCATCGTCAAGCAGGCACGCATCGCTTCACGCGCCCACATCCTGGTCGCCACTCCAGGACGTCTGCTCGACCTGATCGATCGTCGCGACGTGTCGCTCAAGCATGTCCGCCTGCTCGTACTCGACGAGGCCGATCGAATGCTCGACATGGGCTTTCGCCCGGTCGTCGACAAGATCGTGAAGATGTGCAGCCGAGATCGTCAGACGCTGCTCTTCTCCGCCACCCTGGAGGGTGAGGTGGGCAAGATCGCCGCCGCCTACACGACCAACCCCGCTCGCCACGAGCACGCTCATTCCGAGGAGCGCAAGGGTGACGTCGAGCACCGCTTCGTCTCCGTCTCCCACGAGGGCAAGGTAGATCGGCTCGTCGCCGAGCTCTCCGAGCCCGAGCGCGGCCTCACGCTCGTGTTCGTGCGCACCAAGCGCGGCGCCGACCGCCTCGTCAAGCGCCTCGCCGCGAGCAGCGTGCCGGCAGTGGCGATGCACGGCGACAAGTCCCAATCCCAGCGCGAGAAGGCGCTCGCTCGCTTCGAGTCGGGCCATGTCAACACGCTCGTCGCCACCGACGTCGCCGCGCGCGGCATCGACGTCTCGGGTATCACCCACGTCATCAACTACGACATGCCCGCCACCCGCGAGGACTACGTCCACCGGGTGGGTCGGACCGCTCGCGCCGGTGCATCCGGCGTCGGCGTCACGTTCGTGCTGCACGACCAGGCGCGCGAGTTCGCGGGCATGGTGGGCGAGCTCGGCCTGCACCGTGAGCTCGAGCTCGGCGGTTTCCCGAGCGATGCCACGCGCCCACCACAGGCCGCGCGACGCAACCAAGCGCGCCCCTCGCGCAACCGTAACTCGCGCCGGCCCCGCGCGCGGGCCGGCTCTTAGCGTCTGGGCGTACCCTTCCGGGTATGGCCGATGTCCTCCCGCCTGTCCGCGAGATCCTTGCGGACAGGGCCGGCGAGGAGATGACGCTCAACAATTCCTACCTCAACCCAGAGCTTGGGCGGATCGTGCGCACGCTCGGGCTGGATAAGCAGTGGGCGGCGGGCGAGGGTGCCCACCTGATCGACGTCGAGGGCAATCGCTACCTCGACCTGCTCAGCGGCTACGGGGTATTCGCGATCGGGCGCAACCACCCCGAGGCGATCGCCGCCGTGCGCGACACGATGGCGGCCCGCACCGCCAACCTGCCCCAGCTCGGGGTGACGCTGCTCAGCGGCGTGCTGGCAGAGCAGCTGCTTTCGCGCGCTCCCGGCTCCGTTGGCGCGATGGTGCCCGCCAACAGCGGTACCGAGGCGGTCGAGGCGGCGATCAAGATCGTGCGCGCCGCCACCGGCCGGCCGCGCATCCTGTACGCCGAGCACGCCTTTCACGGGCTCACGCTCGGCTCGCTCTCACTGAACGGCGATGCCATCTTCCGTGAGGGCTTCGGGCCGCTGCTTCCGGGGTGCGAGGCCGTCCCCTTCGGTGACACGGACGCGCTGGCGCGCGAGCTCGAACGTGGCGACGTGGCCGCGTTCATAGTCGAGCCGGTGCAGGGCAAGGGCGTCAACCTGCCCGCGGAGGGCTACCTGGCAAGCGCCCAGCGGCTCTGCCGCGCCGCCGGTGCGCTGCTGGTGTGCGACGAGGTCCAGACCGGTATCGGCCGCACAGGGCGGTTCCTGGCGCTGGAGCACTGGGACTTGGAGCCGGATCTGATCTGTCTTTCCAAGGCGCTCTCGGGTGGGCTCGTCCCGGTTGGCGCGGTGCTCGTCTCGCGCGCCGCGTTTGACCGCGTGTTCGACGGTATGGAGCGAGCGGTGCGCCACGGCTCCACGTTCGGCGGCAACGATCTCGCCGCGGCTGCCGCGCTCGCGACCTTGCGGGTGCTCGACAGCGAAGGGCTCCTGGCCCGGGCCGAGCGTCTTGGAGCGCTGCTACTCGAGCTGACGGTGCCACTGGTCGAGCGCTACGAGGTCGTCTCCAACGTGCGCGGGCTCGGGCTGATGTGGGCGATCGAATTCGGGCCACCGGAGGGCGGCGCGCGGCGTTCGATCTGGAACGCCGCCGAGCGCGCCCAGCCGGGCATCTTCTCCCAGTTGATCGTCGGGCCTCTGTTTCACGATCACCGCATCCTCTGCCAGGTGGCGGGACACCGCATGAACGTGGTCAAGGCGCTGCCGGCGCTGGTCATCGAGGAGCAGGAGGTCCGCCGCTTCGCGGCCGCCCTGGAGGACGTGGTGGCGCGTGCGGAGCGCGTCCCGCAGGCGTTCTTGCGCTTCAGCGTGAGCATGAGCCGCCGCGCGTTCGCCGCGCGCAAGTAGCCGGCTCTCCCGTGCACGCGCCGCGCGAGGCGATGGTCGCGGCAGGCACCGCACCCCAGCGACTACCCTGTCCGGCCGTGCTCGTTCCCAGAGATGACATACGCAACGTCGCGATCGTCGCTCACGTCGATCACGGCAAGACGACGCTCGTCGACGCGATGCTGTGGCAGTCGGGCGCGTTTCGCGCCGGCCAGGACGTCGCCGACCGTGTGCTCGACTCGATGGACCTCGAGCGCGAGAAGGGGATCACGATCCTCGCCAAGAACACCTCGCTGCGCTACGAGGGCGTCAAGCTCAACATCGTGGACACGCCCGGCCACGCCGACTTCGGCGGCGAGGTCGAGCGCGGGCTGACGATGGTCGACGGCGTGCTGCTGCTCGTGGATGCCTCCGAGGGCCCCCTGCCGCAGACGCGGTTTGTGTTGCGCAAGGCGCTCGAGTCGCGCCTGCCCGTGATCCTCGTGGTCAACAAGATCGATCGTCCCGATGCTCGTGTCTCCGAGATCATCGACGAGGTGTACGAGCTGTTCCTCGATCTCGACGCCGACGAGGAGCAGATCGAGTTCCCGATCGTGTACTGCAACGCCCGCGCGGGCATCGCCACGCTCGAGTACGACGCGCTCGCGCCGACCCCAACCGAGGGCACGCTCGCGCCGCTGCTGGACCTGCTCGTCAAGCACATCCCCGCGCCCATGTACGAGCCCGACCACCCGCTGCAAGCGCTCGTGACGAACCTCGATGCCTCCCCCTATGTCGGGCGACTGGCGATCTGTCGCGTGCGCAACGGCTCTATCAAGCGCGGTCAGCAGGTTGCGTGGTGCCGGGCCGACGGGAGTATCGAGCGCGCCCAGGTCTCAGAGCTGTACGTCACCGATGCCTTGGACCGTGTTGACGCCCCCGAAGCCGGCCCAGGGGAGATCATCGCCGTGGCCGGGATCGCCGAGGTCACGATCGGCGAGACGCTTGCCGATCCCCAGGATCCTCGCCCGCTGTCTGTCATCACGGTTGATGAGCCCTCGCTGTCGATCACGATCGGGATCAATACCTCGCCGCTGGCGGGCAAGGAGGGCTCCAAGCTGACCGCGCGCCAGGTGCGCGAGCGCCTTGAGCGCGAGCTCGTGGGCAACGTGTCGCTGCGCGTGCTCGACACGGACCGACCCGACGCGTGGGAGGTGCAGGGGCGCGGTGAGCTGCAATTGGCGGTGCTGGTCGAGATGATGCGCCGCGAAGGCTTCGAGCTGACCGTCGGTCAGCCGCACGTGCTCATCCGCGAGATCGACGGTCACCGCAACGAGCCCTTCGAGCGGCTCTCGATCGACGTGCCCGAGGATTTCGTAGGTGTGGTCACGCAGATGCTCGCCCTGCGCAAGGGCCGCATGGAGCACATGACCAACCACGGCACCGGGTGGGTGCGGATGGAGTACATCGTGCCCGCCCGCGGCCTGATCGGCTTCCGCACCGAGTTCCTGACAGAGACACGCGGCACGGGCCTCATGCACCACGTATTCGAGCGCTGGGAGCGTTGGGCGGGGGAGTTGCGCACGCGTATCACGGGGGTGCTCGTCGCCGACCGCAGCGGGGATACCGCCACGTACTCGCTGATGAGCCTTGGGGAACGCGGCACGCTGTTCGTCGGCCCCGGCGAGGAGGTCTACGAGGGGATGATCGTCGGCGAGAACTCGCGCGCCGACGACCTCGACGTGAACGCGGTCAAGGAGAAGCACCTCACCAACATTCGCTCCTCCAACTCGGATGTGTACGAGCGCCTGCAACCGCATCGCAAGCTGACGCTCGACCAGGCGCTGGAGTTCGTGCGTGACGACGAGTGCGTCGAGGTGACGCCCGAGACGGTGCGCTTGCGCAAGGTCGCGCTGGGCAAGACTGACCGCCTGAAGGCGGCGCGCCAGCGCCGTTGAGCAGCGAGCTGCCTAGAAGCGGCCGTTCGTGTCGGTAGGCTCATCCGGAAATGCGAGTCGGGGTCTATGTAGACGGTTTCAATCTCTATTACGGTGGTCGCAGTCTCTGCGGTCGCGGAACGGCTGGATGGCGCTGGATCGATATACGTTCACTTGCGACAGCGCTTGCCTCATCGCATTGGCCGGGCGCCACATTGGAGAGGGTCGTGTACTGCACAGCGCGTATCAAGGGCGCCGACAACCCTTCGGGAGCATCTGACCAAGACATCTACTTGAAGGCGCTGTTGGCCACCAAAAGCGTTGATTTCATCGAGTACGGCTCCTATGTATCTCGGGTCAAGCAGGCCCCCCTGGCGACTGCCGATGCGAAGGGACGTCCCGTGCTGACGCGCTCAGCCCCGCCAATCCTGGTTAAGGATGCATCTGATGTTCCGGTTCGCGACGCAGTGTTCATGGTGTCCCATGCGCGTCGGGAGGAGAAGGGCTCCGACGTCAATGTGGCTGCTCACCTGCTCCTCGATGTACTTCAAGGTTCCGTTGATGCGGCCATCGTCATATCCAACGACAGTGATCTGCGGTTCCGGGTGATCGAGGCACGTAAGCGGGTGCATGTCGGCACCGTGAATCCAGTCAAGAGCGTCTTGGCGGGTGACTTGCGCGGCTCCCCCGGTGATGGAGTCGGAGGGCATTGGTGGGCCAGGTTGCGGTCGGAAGAATTGCGGGCGCACCAACTTCCGAACCCTGCGGGCAACTATCGTCGGCCGCCTGGGTGGTAGATAGCTTGCAGTTGCTTGCCGGTCTTGTATCTCATGGTCTTCGTCCTATATAGTTCCGCTTATACCACCCGGCCCCTAGTGGGTCGGGTCTTTTTTTGGGCCGAACGACGAGTGCGTCGAGGTGACACCCGAGACGGTGCGCTTGCGCAAGGTCGCGCTTGGGAAGACCGACCGGTTGAAGGCGGCGCGCCAGTGGCGGTGAGCATCCGCGGGGGGAGATCTGCCTCCAAGGCTTGTCTCTCGCCGGTCGATCTCCGGCGAGTCCGATATTTTCGCCCAGCGCCGGTTTGGCCGTTGTGGTCGCGGATAGTGTGAGAGGTCGTATGACGAACGCGATTGTGGCCACCGGCCTGCGCAAGAGCTACGGGTCGATCGAAGCCGTGCGCGGCATCGACATCTCGATCGACACGGGGGAAACGGTCGCGTTGTTGGGACCCAACGGGGCTGGCAAGTCAACGACGATCGACATGATCCTCGGCCTGGCAGAGCCCGACGACGGCACGGTATCGGTGCTGGGCGGCTCTCCGAGTGCGGCGATCGATGCCGGGTGGATAGGCGCGATGCTGCAGACGGGGGCGCTCATCCGGGATCTCTCGGTGGAAGAGCTGATCGCGATGGTGGCCTCGCTGTATCCGCAGCCGCTTGACGTAAAGGACGCGCTCGAGCAGACCGGCCTGAAGGAAATCGCCGGCCAGCGCACCCAGAAGCTCTCTGGCGGGCAGACCCAGCGGGTGCGCTTTGCCGTGGCGCTCGTCAGCAATCCCAAGCTGCTGGTGCTCGACGAGCCAACGGTCGCTATGGACGTCGAGGGTAGGCATTCGTTCTGGGCGACGATGCGTGGGCAGGCCGCACTTGGCAGGACGATCCTGTTTGCCACCCACTATCTGGAGGAGGCTGACGCGTACGCCGATCGCGCGGTGCTGATGGCGCATGGGCGGGTCGTCGCCGACGGGCCGCCAACCGAGATCAAGGCGATGGTCGGTGAGCGCACGATTCGCGCGACGCTGCCGGGCGCCGATCTAGACGCGCTCGCACACCTGCCGGGCGTGAGCGGCGCGGAGCGACGCGGCGAGGCGGTCGTGCTGGCGTGCGCGGACTCCGACGTGGCGATCCGCGCGCTGCTCGCCACGTATCCCGAGGCGCGTGACATCGAGATAGCGGCGGCTGGTCTCGAGGAGGCGTTCTTGCAGCTGACGGGGGACGAGGGAGTGGCGCAGCTGGCCGGGGCGCCGTCATGAGCGCTCTCGCGTACACCCGCTACGAGCTGCTGCGCACGATGCGCAACCGGCGCTTCTTCATCCTCTCACTCGGGTTCCCGCTGGTGCTGTACTTCCTGATCGCCGGACCCACTCGCAACGTGCACAACTTCGACGGCACCGGCGTCTCGGCGCCGATGTACTTCATGGTTGGGATGATCGCGTTTGGCACGATGAGCTCGATGCTCTCGTGCGGCGCGCGCATCGCGGCCGAGCGCGCTGTGGGCTGGAACCGTCAGCTGCGGATCAGCCCGCTCTCGACGCGCTCCTATTTTCGCGCGAAGGTGCTGACCGCCTATCTCGTGGCGCTCTTGAGCATGGCCGTGCTGTACGTCTCGGGCGCTTCGCTGGGTGTCAGCATGTCGGCGCGCGATTGGCTCGAGATGACCGTGCTGATCCTGCTCTGCCTCGTGCCGTTCGCGGCGCTCGGCATCGCCATCGGCCACATGCTGACTCCCGACTCGATCGGGCCGGCGATGGGCGGCGGTGTCGCGCTCTTGGCGTTCCTCGGGGGGACCTGGTTTCCGATCCCGAGTCATGGCTTTTTGCACGACGTGGGTCAGTTGCTGCCCTCCTACTGGCTCGTGCAGGCCAGCCACATAGCGCTTGGCGGTCATCCCTTGGGGACTAAGGGATGGATCGTGATCGTCGCCTGGACGCTCGTGCTGACCGCGGTGGCGCGTCGCGCCTATAGGCGCGACACCGGGCGTGTGTAGCGCAGCCGTCGGCCGTGGACGCTAGGGTGGCGAACCATGAATAGATTGAGTAGACGATTGAACGCAGTGCTCGCGGCCGCGTGTCTGATGCTCGCCGCGATCGTGCTTGCCGCACCGGCTGGCGCCGCGGTGGTCCACTTCGAAAAGGAGAGCGTGCAGGCCTACGAAGCGCAGCTGCATCACGGTCAGATACACGCGCTGACGTTTCACTCGGGTACGCCCACGGGTCACCTGCACATCTCGCTGAACAACGGCGGGCACATGACGGTCTCCTACGCCTCCTCAGAACAGGCCAAGCTCGCCGCGCAGGCGCAGGCGGCGGGCGCACGCGTCAAGATCGCCACCGCCGTGACGAAGAAAACCGCCGCGGTTCACCACAAACTTCGCTACATCGCCGGTGGGATCCTGATCATCGTGATCATCATCGTGCTAGTCGTCTTGCTCATCGGTCGCAGGCGCGCGATCGTCGAGGATGGGCCGGCTCCGTCTGGCGAGAGCGCCGCTCCTTAGGGCCTATCCCTGTAGGCCTGTACGTCTGCTGCGGCCGATTGCCTTCGCGATGCTGCGTCCTCGGGCTCGACTTGGCACCACCAAGCCTTCGCCCTTGCGTCCTTGCCTCGCTCGACACTCAACCACGTCAGCCGCACATTCCCTACAGGGATAGGCCCTTAGCATCCCAAGAATAAGACTCAGTCTTATGATATGTTGCGGCGCGCTATGTGTAGATCGCGCCTATGGACGAGCTCCCGCTCGATCACGCGACCTCGTCTGACCGCGCGTCCACGCACGCGCGCCGCTCTCACGATCGCGCCGCTGGCCGCGATCCTCGCCGCGGGGGCGATCGGGCTGGGTGGCTGTGGATCGGCTGAACCGAGTGGACGGTTGGCCTCGGGCAAGCTCGAGGTGGTGGCGGCGGAGAACTTCTGGGGGAGCATCGCCGCGCAGCTGGGGGGAGCGAAGGTGTCGGTGCGGAGCATCATCGTGAACCCGAATACCGACCCGCACAGCTACGATCCGACCGCTGAAGATGCGCGCACGATGGCGGGCGCGCGGATGGCGATCGTGAACGGCATCGGCTATGACGAATGGGCCTCGCACCTGCTGGCCGCAAACCCGTCGGGTGGGCGGACGGTGCTCGACGTGGGCAGTCTGCTCGGCTTGACGCAAGGCGACAACCCGCACCAGTGGTACTCGCCTGCCCACGTGCACGCGGTGATCGATGAGATCGTGACCGACTACGACAAGCAGCTGCCGGCCGATGCGAGCTATTTCGCCCAGCGGAAGGAGGCCTTCGAAACGATCGGTCTGGCCCGCTACAACCGGTTGATCCAGCAGATCAAAGCGCGCTATGCGGGCGTGCCGGTGGGCTACAGCGAGAGCATCTTTCAGCCGCTGGGCGAAGCGCTCGGACTGAAGCTGGCCACCCCGTACAGCTTCGCGAAGGCGATCGCGGAGGGCAGCGAAGTGAGCGCCCAGGACAAGCAGACCGTCGATCGGCAGGCATCGGGTCGCGAGATCAAGGTGTGGGTGGTGAACAGCCAGAACCTCACACCCGACGTGCAGCGCGTGAGCGAACTGGCTCGCGCCGCGGACATCCCGATCGCGACCGTGACGGAGACGCTGTCGCCTGCGTCGGACAGCTTCGAGCAGTGGCAGGTCGCGGAGCTTGAAGGGCTGGAGCGAGCGCTGCGCGAGGCCACGGGGCGGTGAGCGGGATCGACGTGTCGCCTGGCGCGTCCACGCAGGGCGACAAGCCCAGCACGACCACGGCGGGCACGCCGGCGATCGAGCTGCGCGGCGCGCGTGCGAGCATGGGGGGGCGCGAGGTGTGGAGCGGCGTCGATCTGGTGGTACGCCAGGGTGAGTTTGTCGCTGTGCTCGGCTCCAACGGCAGCGGCAAGTCGACCCTGCTCAAGGCGGTGCTCGGCTTGGTGGACACCGCGCCCGGCAGCATTAGCGTGCTCGGTGAGCCGCCTGGGAGAGCCAATCGCGAGATCGGCTATCTGCCGCAGCGTCACGGCTTTGACTCGGCACCGCCGATCCGGGGCGTGGACCTCGTGCGGCTCGGCCTCGATGGGTCGAAGTGGGGGCTGCCGCTGGGGATCGGCCGTGGTCGCGCCGGCGCCCGCGGGGCCAGCGTGCGCGTGCAAGAGGCAATCGAGCTGGTGGGCGCGAGCGCTTACGCCGAGCGGACGCTGGGAGAGCTGTCCGGCGGGGAGCAGCAGCGCATATTGATCGCTCAGGCGCTCGTGCGCCGGCCGCGGATCCTGATGCTAGACGAGCCGCTGGACAGCCTCGACCTGCCCAACCAGGCGGCCGTCACCGCGCTCGTGCAGCGTATCTGCCGGACGGAGAACGTCGCGGTGCTGCTCGTCGCCCACGATGTCAACCCGCTGCTGCCCTATCTCGACCAGGTGATCTATCTGGCGGGCGGGCGGGCGCTGCAGGGTGCCGTGGAGGACGTCATCACCGGGCCGAAGCTGAGCGAGCTGTATGGAGTCGAGATCGAGGTGCTGCGTGCGCGCGACGGGCGCTTGGTGGTCGTCGGGCAACCCGAGGCGCCGCACGTGCACGGGCATAGGCATGACTGAGGAGTCGCGCGTGATGAGTTGCCGGAAATACCGCTGCCACCGCGCGCGCCCAGGTCGAGGGAGCGTCGGCTCGATGAGCAACCCCACGCGATGAGCAACCCCACGCGATGAGCAACCCCACGCGATGAGCAACCCCACGCGATGAGCAACCCCACCCTTACGTGGAACCTCGTCAAAGACGTACACGAGCTCCTCGCCTACCAATTCATGGTCAATGCGCTGCAGGCCGGGACGATCGTGGCGGTGATGGCGGGCGTTGTCGGCTGGTTCATGGTGCTGCGCAGGCAGAGCTTCGCGGGGCACACGATCGCTGTGATGTCCTTCCCCGGGGCCTCGGGCGCCGCTCTTGCGGGAGTGCCGAGCGCGGTCGGCTACTACGTGGCGTGCGGCATCGCGGCGCTCGCGATCGGGCGCTCCGGTGGCGCGGGGCGCCGGGGAGCGGGTGGGGGAGGCCGGGGAGCCATCGCAGGTCCCGGGGGCAGCGGCGAGTCGGCGGCGATTGGGGTTGTGCAGGTGGCCGGGCTGGCGCTTGGGTACCTGTTCTTGAGCCTGTACGGCGGGGTGTTCGAAGAGCTGCAGACGCTGCTGTTCGGCACATTCCTGGGGATCGACCGCAATGAGGTGCTCACGCTTGGGATCGTGGCGGTCGTCGTGCTCACGGTCCTCGCGGTGGCCGGGCGTCCGTTGTTGCTGGCGACGCTCGATCCCGAGGTGGCACGCGCGCGCGGGGTTCCGGTGCGCGCTCTCGACATTGGCTTTCTGCTTGTGCTCGGTTTGGCGGTGGCCGCCACGAGCCAGATAACGGGGGCACTGCTTGTGTTCGCGCTGCTGGTCGCCCCGGCGGCGGCGGCGCAGACGCTCACGCCGCGTCCGGGATTGAGCCTCCTCTTGAGCGTGGTGTTCGCGCTGCTCGTCATGTGGCTCGGACTGGCCGTGTCCTACTTCTCGATCTATCCGCTCGGCTTCTTCATCACCTCGTTTGGATTCGTTCTCTACGTGGTGGCGAAGCTCGTGCGTCACGTGGCGGCTTGGGTCAAGCGCGACGCGCGACCGCGTGAGCCACGCGCCGCGGCGGTGGCGTGATGCTCGCCCACGAATTCATCCGCAACGCGTATCTGGCCGGCTCGTTCGTGGCGCTTGCGTGCGGATTGGTGGGCTGGTTCACCGTGCTGCGGGGTCAGGTGTTCGCGGGTGACGCGCTCAGCCACGTGGCGTTTGTCGGCGCGATCGCGGCGGCTGTGGTGGGCGTGGACGAGCGCGTGGGGTTGTTCGCGCTGACGCTCGGATTGGCGGCGGTGATGGCGGGACTGGGCAGGCGCGCGCAGGCCGATGACGTCACGATCGGGGTGGTTTTCTCGTGGGTGCTTGGGATCGGGGTGCTGCTGATCTCCGTGCTCAGCACGGGCTCCTCTGGAGGCGATGGCCTGATCGTGGCCAACACGCTGTTCGGCTCGATCTTCGGTCTCAGCCTCGGGCAGGGATTGGTGGCCGCGGCTGTCGGTCTCGGGGTCGTGGTCGCGGTGCTGGCGATCGCGCGGCCGCTGCTGTTCGCTTCGCTTGACCCCGAGCTGGCCAGCCTGCATGGCGTGCCGGTGCGCGCACTCGGGCTGGCGCTCCTGATGCTGATCGGGATCGTCACGGCGGAGGGCACGCAGGCCATCGGCGCGCTGCTGGTGCTCGGGCTGATCGCCGCTCCCGCGGGCGCGGCGCTGCGACTCACACGTAAGCCGTACCTCGGCATGGCGCTCTCGGCGGCGATTGCGCTCGCGGCCATGTGGGGCGGGATAGCGCTGAGCTACGCCATTCCGTCGCTACCGCCGAGCACCGCGATCATCGCGCTGGCGGTGGGTGCGTATGCGCTTGCCTCCGTGGCTTCTAACATCGCAGCGTGGGCACCCATGAGCAATCCGCGAGAGCGACGGCCGGTAAGCGAGGTGCGCTCGCCGTGAGCGCGGATGCCCACGTCGGCGATCGAGACGGCGCGCGCGCGGACGACTTGGCCGCGCACGGTGCCGGCTGGATCGAGCGGGCCGAGGCGGCGCTCGCCGAGGCCGGGCACAAGCGCGGCGGTGCCCGGCGCGCGCTGCTGGAGCTGCTTGATGGCCAAACGTGCGCGCTCACGGCAACGGAGATCGAGGACGCGCTGCGTGCTTCTGAGCGACGCGTGAGCCGCGCGAGCATCTACCGCATCCTTGAGGAGCTGGAGGGGCTGCGGCTCGTGCAGCGCGTGGAGACCGGCCAGGCGATGGTGCGCTACGAGCGCGTGTGCGCCCACGACGAGCACCACCACCATCTTGTGTGCGACGGCTGTGGCCTGGTGATGCCCTTCTCCGACGACGCGCTCGAGCAGGCGATCGTGAGCCTCAGCCGGAGGGTGCCGCTGACGGTGTCCGAGCACGAGATCGTGTTGCGGGGGGAGTGCCGGGACTGCGCGGCGTAGCGACCGCGGCGTAGCGACCGCGGCGTAGTGCCGCTACTTGAAAGCCACCGGCGTGCTCTGCTTGGCGGTAGCTCCCACATTGGTGGGGGCGGCGGGTGAGGGGCGTGCAAGCTCAATTGTGGGGCTGGCCCACAGGTAGCTGAGCACGCAGCCGAGCGCGAGCACGGCGACGACCAGCAGGACGGGGCCGGAGTCCTCGGTCAGGGCGCCGATCACGCCAGAGGTGAGACCGCCGGCGAGCGCGGCGAGCCAAACGGGATCGGATGACACCGGGGCGAGCACTCGATCTCGGTTGCGGACCGCGAAGATCGAGGCGAGCAGCGCGAGCGCGGTAGCAACGGGCATCAGATGATTCTTCAGCTCGTCCCATGCCGCCGTGTAGCGGCGCACGACGATGTCGCGGATATCGCCGGGTGAGCGCGCATCGAGCACGCTGCCTGTGAAGTGACCGCTCCCGTGGGCGGTGGCGAGGTCGATCGCGGCGAGTGCGATTAGCCCCACGACGGGCGCCGCCATCACGATCAGCACGCGCTTACGGTTGAGGGTTCCCGGTAGCAGCATCACGGTCCCCACAGCGGCGCCGGCGCTTACGAGGATCACGCCGCCGACCCCCGCACCGATGCGCGCGGAGCCCTCGACGATCGCGAGCACGATGCCTGTGCCTGCCATCGTGGCAGCGGCCCGGCGACTCCGCACGGCTGGGTAGAGCGCGGCTGCCACAGCGCTGAACACGAGCACCGCCAGGCCCGACTTCAGCTCGTTGCCGATTCCATAGAAGCGTGCTCCAAATGCGGGGCTCGGTCCTAGCAACGAGCGCATCAGCAGCTGTGTGCCCGCCAGTGCGTCTACGGTCAACGCGATCACCGCTCCCGCCGCCGGCACGAGCGGGGCGCGTGGCCAGGGCAGGAGCCGGTCGGTGAGCGCTCCGAGCAGGAAGCATGTCGCCACGATCACCGCGAGCTCGACAGTGCGACTCGGCTCAAGCGCTGCCGGGACCAGCACCGCCACGGGAGACCACAACATCGCGATCGCGCCGCTGCGTATCGCCCACGCGGATCGCCTTCGGCGATTGCCTCGCCAGACGGGCAGGCGCACGGCGGTGAGCAGCAGCGCCCAGGCGAGCATTAGCCACGCGAACGCCGGCAGTCTGCGCGAGTCGATTACGACCAGGCGCGCCTTCAGCGCGCGCAGGCTGGCACCGTCGAATGCGCCGTCGAGGCGCACCGGCTTGCCGCGCATGTCGGCGGGTATCGAGAGTCCGAGGTGCTCGAGAATCGTCGGTCCGATGTCGATCGCGGCGATCATGCCGCGCTGGTTGGTGGTCTGAGAGGTGAGGGTGTCGCCGCCGGGGCCGAGCCCGGCGAAGGCGCTCCACAGCAGTTCGTGGCCGGGTACGCTGGGGGCGCGCTGGATGACTATCAGCAGCTCGCTGGCCGGGCGTGTGGCGGCGAGTGTGCGAAGGTCGGCGCTGCCGGGCGCGCCGGAGGGCAGATCCGCGACGACCAAACTGTGGGTGGCGCGTAGCTCGGCGATACGCGCGAGCAGCGTGGCCGGTGCTCCTAGAGAGACGGCGGCTATCTTGCCGGAGCGATTCGCTGCAAGCGGACCATCGGGATTGCTGTTGGCGGGGATGCTCACTATTCCAGGGAGGGCGTGCGGGCCGCCTGCTGCTGTGCTGCTCGCCTTCGTGTCGCTTGTCTCGGCACCGCCTGCTGCTGTGCTGCTCGCCTTCGTGTCGCTTGTCTCGGCACCGCCTGCCACTGTGCTGCTCGCCTTCGTGTCGCTTGTCTCGACACCGCCTGCTGCTGTGCTGCTTGCCACCGTGCCACTTGTCTTCGTGTCTCCCGAGCCGAATATGCCCGCGTAGGCAGCCCCGCTGGGGATCGAGGCGGCGAGCAATCCTGGGTCGAGCAGTTGCGGGGCGTCATCGGCGCGTTTGAGCACAGCCGCCCATGGTTGTACCTGCCCGCCGCCGGAGCGACCGAGCGCTGTAAGCGAGAGCGCGGGCGGGTAGGCGGGGCTGTAGGCGGAATAAGACACCCGCGCACCCTGCGTGACGTCGAGCAGCAGCTGGGCGGTCTTGTACGTGCCCTGTGTGGCGCTCAGGATGCCTGTCGAGAGCGCTGGTATCGAGCTGAGCTCGGCCTCGATCGCATCGTCTTCGGAGTTGCCATGATGCAGTGGCCCGGGGGCGACGAACACGACGAGCGCTGAAGGCTCCCCGGTTGCTCCTGTATCGACTGCTCGCGCCGGACTGGCCTGCGCTTGAGTGACCCGGGCTGGGCCGAGCTGGCCTGGTCCGGCGTGGCCTTGAGCCGCGGCGGGAGAGAGCCTTTGGCGTGGTCCTGCGGCTGGCGCGGTTGTCGGCCACCAGCCCGCCACCGCCGTGCACAGCAGGGCCGCAAGCAGCCCCCCGCGCATATTGCTCAGCCCTCTGTCCCCCCGCGCGTGCCGGCAGGCACTGGCTGCTCTTCGGAGGCGAACGTCGCGAGCTCGGCTTCATCTGCCGGGCTCAGGCGGGACGCGCTGCCCTCGATGTTCAAGCGCGGAAGCAATCGATCGAGGCGAGCTGGGATCGCCCAGGTGGCGTTGCCCAGGATGTTGAGCACTGCCGGCAGCAGCAGGCAGCGTACGACGACCGCGTCGAGGAACACCGCCGAGGCCAGGGCCAGTCCGAACTCCTTGATGACTCTGCTTTCACCGAGCATGAACGACAGGAACACGCAGATCATGATCGCCGCGGCCGCCGTCACGACACGTCCGGTGAGTGCCAGACCCTCGCTGACCGCACGGCGACTATCGCCGCTGCGAGTCCACTGCTCGTGGATGCGCGAGACCAGGAAGACCTCGTAGTCCATCGACAGCCCGAACACGATCGCGAACAGCATCACCGGCACGAACGACTCGATCGGGCCGGGTTTGACGCCCATGATCGAGTCGAGCCAGGCCCATTGGAAGACGACCACGATCACCCCCAGCGATGCGCCGATGCTGAGCAGGTTCATGAAAGCCGCCTGCAGCGGGATCACGAGCGAGCGGAACACGATCATCAACAGCAGCGCCGAGAGCAGCACCACCACGCCGATGAACAACGGCAGCTTCTTGCCGAGCACGCCCGCGAAGTCGACTGCTCCGGCGGTAACACCGCCGACATACACGTGCATGTCGGTGCTCGCCACCACCGGCGGAATCACTTCGTTTCGCAGTTGCGAGACTAGCTGTGTCGTGGCGTAGGCCTGTGGGGAGGAGCGGGGATACACGGAGATCGTCGCGACGTCTCCTGCCGGGTTGAACTTGGCCGGAGTCACCGCCGCGACCTCCGGGGTGCCGGCGATGGCCACGCGCAGATCTTCCACGGCCGCCTTGCCGGTGCTCGAGACGGGCGCCGTCGGCGGCACGCCCTTCTTTGCTACTTCCCTGGCGGGGGCGGTGCCCGGGACCTGCGCCACTACCTGCAATGGTCCGTTGAAGCCTTGGCCAAAGCCCTCGGCGAGCAGCTCGTATGCCTTGTAGGTGGTGAAGCTCTCCGGGTCATTGCTCGCGTCGCTGGATCCGAGCCGCAGGGCGGTCGCGGGCGCCGCGATCACGAGCAGGATCAGTGTGGCGGCGAGCGCGATCGGCCACGAGTGGGCCTGCACGAACTGGCTCCAGCGCAGCCACGCCTTTCCGTGTTGGACATCGGTGGCCTGAACGCCCCGACGCCGCGCGCGTCGTCGGGGTCGCACGACGCGCTTACCCGCGATCGTCAGCAGTGCTGGCAGCAGCGTGAGCGAGGCGAGCATCACGAGCAGCACCCCGATCGAGGCGGAGATCGCCACGCCGTAGAGAAAATCCACGCCGAGCAGCATCATCCCGAGCAGCGCGATCACGACCGTGCAGCCGGCGAACAGCACCGCGCGCCCGGCGGTGTCCATCGCCTGCACGACCGACTCGCGCACGTCGCCGAAGCTCGGGCCGGGCGTGGCGTAGGCCTCGCGGAAGCGGGTCACGATAAACAGCGAGTAGTCGATCCCCACCCCAAGTCCGATCATCGCGGCGAGCTCGGAGGAGAAGTTGGGCGTGTCGACCACGTGCGTGAACAACGCGATCGCACCGAGGCCGGTGCCGAGGCCGAGCAGCGCCGTGAGGATTGGCAGGCCCATCGCAATGAGCGACCCGAAAGTGATCAAGAGCACCACGATCGCCGCCATCAGGCCGACCGCGGTAGTGACCCCGAAGCCTTCCTGCTCTGTCTGCTCGATCGCTTGCCCGCCGAGCTCGATCTGCAGGCTTGGCGTGCGCGCCGCCTCGGCCGCTTTGACCACGCCTTCGCCCGCGCTCTTGGGTAGTTCGTTGGCCTTTTCGTTGAATACCACCGTTGCGAACGCGATGCGCCCGTCGGCCGAGATCGCCTTGCCGGCCTGGCTGGCGGCGTAGGGACTGATCACGCCGGAGACGTGTGGCAGGGTGGCCACTTTGGCGAACAGCGCGCTCATGTGGCTCTGTACCGACGGTTCGCGCACGTTGCCCTGCCCCACCTTGAAGACGATCGTGTCGCGGTCGCCGGCTTGTGCCGGGAAGCTGTGCGCCAGCAGATCGGAGGCTCGCTGCGCGTCGGAGTTGGGCAGCGTGAAGTTGTTCGAGTAGGCCGCCCCTCCGCTTGACTGGGAGATGACGTTGACGCCGATCAGCAGGATCACCCAGCCGATCGCGATGTATAGGCGGTGCGTTGTGGACCAGCGGGCGAACTTGAGCATCGTGAGAGCTTAGAACGATCGGGCCGGGATTACGGTCGGTGTATGGGCAACGCTGCTGAATGGAGCGTAGAAGCACGGTGCGAGGACTCCGTTACGCAACTGAGAACAGTGTCGCGGCTAGACCGATCGAATCCGCGCTCGTGTTCCCGCTGCGTCGAGCAGGCGCTTGATGTCGTCCGGGTCGCTCGTGAGGAGCGTGTCGCCGTCCTCTACAAGCAGACACACGGCCGCGTCGGCAATGTCCTTGGTTTCGCTGTGGCCCAACAGCGTGCCGCAGTCGCGTGCGCGTCGCGCATCCAGGTCGCACTCCACAAAACCGGGGAGAGCGCGAGCGAGCCTGGCCTGGCGAGCAGGATCGCGCCATACCTGAGCGACACACGTCGAGGACGTTATTGCCTCGGTGCCGCTCTCGGCGGCTGCTACCAGCATCGCCGCGATCGTGCGATCGCCCCGTTCCAGGGCAATCAGTGCGCCGGCGTCGAAGACGAGGGCAGCCATTGGCGAGCCTCGATGAGCTCCTGCTCGGTGAATGGTCCCCCGGTCTCATGCGCAATCTCCTCGGCCACTGCCAGCAACGCGTCGGTCCGCAGACGCGCGGACGCGGCCGTCGCGAGCCAACCTGACACGCCCTCAGAGCCGGCGGCGCCACGCACCTGCTGGTAGAGACTGTCCTCGAGGCTCACACTTATCTTCGCCATCTTCGACATGGTAGTACCGAGAGTACTACCGGGGTCGGCGGGAGGGTCGGGGTGGGTCAGTTGAAGCATGGAGAGAGTGTGACGGCCACTTGGGACGGTACTCGGCGCCGACCCCCCGTTATCCTGGCTGCAACGCGCAACTAAGCCGAGGCGAGGAGTTGGAAATGGCCAAGACACCACGAGTGGGGGAGCAGGCGCCGGACTTCGAGCTGCAGGGCACCAGTGGCCCGTTCAAGCTCTCCGATCATCGTGGTGAGCGGGTGGTGCTGTTGTTCTATCCGGGCGACAACACGATGGTGTGCACCAAGCAGTTCTGCTCCTACCGCGACCGTGCCGAGGACTTCGCCTCGCTGAACGCTACGGTCGTGGGGATCTCCTCGCAGGATCTCGCCTCGCACGAGCAGTTCACCGCCAAGCACTCTCTCAACGTGCCGCTGCTCGCGGATGTCGACAAGGCCGTGGCGAAGTCCTATAGCGCCGTGATGCCGGGCATCGGCTCGACCGCGCGCGCGGTGATCGTGATCGACGAGCAGGGGGTCGTGCGCGACCGTCACGACCATCGCCTCGGGCTCGACTACCAGACGGTGGATGAGCTCAAGGACGCGCTGAGCTCACTGGCGTAGGCTCGCGCTCGGCGGGGCGTGCCTCCGCGGCCCGTCGCGCGTGCAGCTCCATCAGCTCGAGTTGCATGTTGCGCGGGCGCTCGCCGGGGCCGGGGGACTGTCTGCGCCATGCCCCATCCGCGTGCAGTTCCCACGAGCTCTGGTTGTCGGCGAACGCGCGTTCCAGCGTGTCCATCAGCTCAGCGCGCAGCTCGGGTGAGTCGATCGGCGCGGCAAGCTCCACACGATGGTCTAGGTTGCGCGGCATCAGGTCCGCGGAGGCGATGTACACGGTGCGCTCTCCACCCCGCTCGAACGTGTACACGCGCGAGTGCTCGAGCAGGCGGCCCACGACCGACACCACGCGGATGTTCTCGGAGATATCGGGGACACCGGGGCGCAAGCAGCAGATGCCGCGCACGTTCAGATCCACGCGCACACCCGCCTGAGAGGCGCGGTAGAGCGCGCGGATGCAGTGGCCGTCGACCAGTGCGTTCATCTTCATCGCGATCCGTCCCGGCGACTCGGGCGAATGCGCCGCGATCGTGGCGTCGATCTCGGCGATCAGCCCCTCGCGCAGGTGGGCTGGGGCGATCAGCACCTTGCGGTTGCGCAGCGGGCGGCCGTAGCCTGTGAGGTTGTTGAACATGTCGGCGACGTCGGCCCCGATCTGCTCATCGATCGTGAACAGGCCGAAGTCGGTGTACAGACGCGCCGTGGCAGAGTGATAGTTGCCAGTGCCCACGTGCACGTAGTTGCGCACCCCGTCGCCCTCTCTGCGCACGACGAGCACGCACTTCGCGTGAGTCTTGAGGGCGGGCTGGCCGTACACCACGTGCACGCCCGCCTCCTCCAGCGCCTTGGCCCAATGGATGTTCATGCGCTCGTCGAAGCGCGCCGTCAGCTCGACCAGCGCCACCGCCTGCTTGCCGCGCTCGGACGCCGCGATCAGGTCGGGCACGAGCGGCGAGTCGTCGCTCGTGCGGTACACGGTCTGCTTGATCGCGAGCACGTTCGGGTCGGCCACGGCCTGCTCGACAAAGCGCTCCACCGAGGTGGAGAACGAGTCGTAGGGGTGGTGCACGAGCACGTCGCCCTCGCGCATCGCGGCGAACACGTCAGGGCGCTCGCCCTCGTGGCGCAAGAGGCGCGGATGGGTGACCGGCGCATATGGCGCGTTGCGCAGCTCCGGCATCCCGGGGAGCTTCACGATCTGCCACAGGGCGCCCATGTCGAGCAATCCCGCGACCGGATAGACCTCGTCCTCGCGCACGCCGAGCAAGCCCACCAGCTCCTCGCGCAGGCGCTCCGAGCAGCTTGTTCCGATCTCGACGCGCACGATCTCGCCGAAGCGCCGGCGGCGCAGCTCGTCCTCGACCGCTTGCAGGAGGTCGGCGGCGTCGTCTGAGACCTCCAGATCGGCATCGCGGGTGACCCTGAAGACGTCATAGTCGACAATCTCCATTCCCGGGAAGAGCGCGTCGAGATGGTGGGCGATCACGTCCTCGAGCGGCACGAGCGTGATGCTCGTGAGTTGCGGGCCGTGGCCTCCCGTGTGCGACGGGCTATGGCCTCCTGTGTGCGATGGGCTATGGCCTCCGATTGGCGGCGCGTCGCGGCTCCCCGGGGGCGAGGCGTCGGCGACGCTCGGGGACTGCGCCCCAGCGGCCTCCCCGCCCGGACTCTCGCCTGCGGTAACTGTGGGGCCAGCTGAGCGCACCGCCACAAAGCGCGGCAGGATCTCGGTGGGCACCTTCACGCGCGCGAACACCGTCTCGCCGCCCGCGGGGTCGCGTACGAGCACGGCCAGGCTGAGCGACAGGTTGGAGATGTAGGGGAATGGCCGGCCTGGAGCCACCGCCAGTGGCGTGAGCGCCGGAAAGATCACACGACGGAAGTGCTGCGCCAGATAGGCGCGCTGCTCTTCATCAAGCTGCTCGAAGCGGACGACACTCACGCTCTGCTCGGAGAGCGCAGGGCGCAGGTGGCCTTCGAAGCAGTCGCTCAGGCGTGTCCCGAGTGCGAGCACACGATCGCGGATGCCGGCGATCGTCTCCGTCGGTGTGCGCCCATCCTGGCTGGGGTTCTCCACGCCCGCATCGATCTGGTCGTGCAGCCCCGCCACGCGCACCATGTAGTACTCGTCGAGGTTGGTGGTGTAGATCGCACAGAACTTGACGCGCTCGAGCAGCGGTATGGACTCGTCCTCGCCGAGCTGAAGCACGCGCTCGTTGAAGTCGAGCCAGGAGAGCTCCCGATTTATGTACAGCGAGGGGTCATTCAGTGGCAGGTGGTGTGCCTGGTCCTCTCTACGCTGCTCAGGCTCATGCTCCGCGTGAGACCGATGGTCCTCGTAAGACTCGCGGCGCTGCTCGGGCCGATCGCCCTCGTGATGGTCGTGCTCGTGCTCGTTGATCATCGCATGGCTCTCTTCTATGCTCGCAGAACCTTATGGCTATGGCCCGTCAGCTCTGGCTGCTCCGTCACGCCGACGCAGAGCCCCACGGCACGCGTAGTGACGCAGCGCGACAGTTGACTGAGCGCGGCAGGCGCCAAGCCCGCGTTGCGGGTGTGGCGCTCGCGCGGATGGAGGTCCCCTTCGGCTCGATTCTCGCGAGCCCGAAGGCGCGTGCTCGCGAAACCGCCGAATTGGCATTGGGGCAGATGAGCGAGTCCCAGCGCGACCTGCTCGAGCTTCACCCCGCGCTCGCCGGTGACGTACACGCGCGTGAAGCGCTCGAGCTGCTCGACGGCGTGGGCGCCGACGGCCCGCTGCTGCTCGTGGCTCACGAGCCCGACCTGTCAGGCATCCTCGCTGAACTCACCGGAGGTCGTGTGGACCTGAAGAAGGGTGGTCTTGCAATTCTGCGGCTAAGCGCCGGTGGCGCTGAGCTCGTACTCCTGCTGCGCCCCGCCGAGCTCGCCCTGATCGCGAACGTCGCGGTCGCCGAAGTCTGATCCGGTCGGCCTGCCACTGCTGTCGTGGTCTGAACCAGCCGTCTTGCCATCGCTGTGGTCTGAACCAGCCGTATCGTCATCGCTGTGGCCTGAACCAGCCGTATTGTCATCGCCACGGTCTGACGGGACAGCTTTGCGATCGCGGATGCCTGACCCGGCAGTCCCGCTGTCGCTGCGGTTCGAGCCGGTGGTCTTGCCGTCGCGCTGCTCGTCCTCCGATATCGTCGCGCCCGCCATCTCGGCGGCGAAGCGGTAGCCGATGCCGAAGTGGGTGTGGATGTAGCGCCACCCCGGCGAGGCCTTCTCGAGCTTCTGGCGCAGCTTGCGCACGAACACGTCCACCGAGCGGTCGCCGCGCACCATCGCGTACCCCCACAGGCGTGAATAGATCTCCTCGCGCTCAAGCACGCGACCTTCGCCGCCCGCAAGTAGCTCGATCAGCTCGAACTCGCGCCGTGTTAGCTCAAGGCTGCGCCCGGCCACGAACGCTTGGAAGCGGTCGGAGCGGATCTGCACCTCGCCGGCGGACACGGGCTTTGACTCGGTCCGCGCGGTCGCGCGCCGGCGGCGCCTGACCAGGCCTTGCACGCGTGCGATGACCTCCTCGGGGTGGCACGGCTTGGTGATCCAGTCATCCGCCCCCAAACGCAGTCCGCGCACTCGCTGAGCGACGGTGGAGGGCCCGGTGCAGACGACGATCCCGAGCTCGGGCAACGCTCCACACAGACGCTCCAGCCATTCCCAGGCGGGCGGCCCGAGGACGGCGAGGTCGACCACCAGCGCGCTGAGGCGCATCGAGGCGATCGCATCGGTCGGCACCGGGCTCGCGAGCACGCGATGCTCCCATCCGAGGCGGTCCATGCGCTTGCCCAGAACCTGGATGAAGCCGCTATCGCGGTCGAGCACCGCGATCCGCAGGGAAGATGTGCTCCCGGCGCTCGAAGCGGCCCCTTCATCCGTGGAGAGGATGCCCGTCGTCATCTCAGCGCAGTGTATATGCGCTTTGCGTCGGAATGACAAGCCGCGCAGACGATAGTCACAGGATTTTCACAGGCGCTTGCCGCTGTTTGCGGCGGTGCGCCGCCATGCCGTGTGACGTCGAGGTCCGCGGTTGTGGGCCACGAAGGGGCGCCGTCGCGGAGGGCGCTCAGTTCCCGAGCGGGTTCGTCTGATCGGAGAACTCGCGGAACAGGCCGGTGACGACGAACGCCACCTGCTCGCCTACGTCGACCGCGTTGTCGCCGATGCGCTCGAGCGCGCGCGCCACGAGAATCATATGCATCGCCCACTCACGCGTGTCCGGATCGTCTCCGATCTCAAGCGCCGTGCGGAAGATCTCACGGTTCAGGCGGTTGATCTCCCGATCCTGGCGGGCGAGGTCTTCGGCGAGGCCGACATCGCGACCGGAGAAGGCCGCCTTGCACTGCACGATCTCCGAGCGCGCGTACGCGCCCATCTTCAAGATCAGCTCCAGCACCTCCGGGCGAACCGGCGGCTCATAGCCCGACAGCGGGATCAGCTTGGCGATGTTCACGCACTGATCTCCCATCCGCTCCACATGCACGATCACATGCAGCAGTGCCGCCACCAGTCGCAGGTCGCCGGCCACCGGAGCCTGTGTGGCCAGCAGGGAAAGGATGCCCTGATGGACCTCCAGGTAGCGCCCGTCCACGCGATCGTCGTCGGCGATCACCATCTGAGCGAGCTCGACGTCCTGGTGGGCGAGCGCCTCGAGCGTCCGATCGAGCTGCTCGATCACCACGTCGAGTCCCCCGAGGGCGCGCGTCTCCAGCTCCTGCAGTTGCTGCTGGAAGTGCTGGCGGCCTTGCTGGGCGGTCAATGGCACGGCCTGTCCCGCGTTGACCTCAGAGCTCATGGCCGATCCTTGGCGTGGGTCGCGCTGCTGGGAGAGGTTGGTTCATGCATCGATGCCTAGCCAAACTTTCCTGTGACATATTCCTCAGTCCTCGAGTCATGCGGATTCGTGAAGATCTGCTGGGTCGGGCCGACCTCGACCAGCTCGCCGCCGAGCATGAACGCGGTCCGGTCAGCCACGCGGGCGGCCTGCTGCATGTTGTGAGTGACGATCACGATCGTCACCTTCGCCTTGAGCTGGTCGATCAGCTCCTCGATCTTCAGTGTCGCAATCGGATCGAGCGCCGAGCAGGGCTCGTCCATCAGGATCACCTCGGGTTCCACTGCGAGCGAACGTGCGATGCACAGTCGCTGCTGCTGGCCGCCCGAGAGGCCCGCGCCGGGCTCTGAGAGTCGGTCCTTGACCTCTTCCCACAGGCCCGCGCCGCGCAGCGCCGTCTCCACCTTGCCATGCAGGTCCCCGCGTCCCCGCGAGGCCAGTCGCAAGCCAGCTGCCACGTTGTCGAACACCGACATCGTGGGGAACGGATTCGGCTTTTGAAAGACCATCCCGATCGCGCGCCTCACGGCCACCACGTCCACGCTCGAGTCGTAGACGTCGAAGTCGTCGAGCAACACCTTGCCCTCAGTGCGCGCGCCTGGCACCTCCTCGTGCATACGGTTGATGCAGCGCACCATTGTCGACTTACCGCACCCCGAGGGCCCAATAATCGCTGTGACCTCGTTCGCGTGGAAGTCGAGATCGATGCCCTTGACCTGCTCGGCGTCGCCGTAGAAGGCGCGCAGCTTCTCGAGCTTGACGGCAAGACCGTCGCGGAGGCTCGCGCGCGCGCTCGCGCCGGCGGACGGTGCGGGCTGTGTGGTCTTGGAAGGCTGGCTTCGGCTGGGTTCGAGCATCTCTGTGGGCTGTGCGTCGGGGCTCATCGTAGGCTCATTTGCACTCATCGTGGGCTCCTCCGGGCTTATCGTAGGGTTCTCCACGCTCATCCGAGGCTGCTCCTGCGAGCGAGCAGTCGCGCGAAGAGGTTGAGCAGGAGGATCATGACCACGAGTGTCAGGGCCGCTCCCCAAGCACGGTTTACCACTGCTGTGGTCGGAGATGTGACATCCGTGTATATCTGGATCGGCAGCGAGTTCATGAAGCCGTTTAGTTTGAACTCGGTCTTCATCGTCACGCCGGCGGTGAACAGCAGCGGCGCGGTCTCCCCGGCGGCCCGCGCGATCGCCAGCAGCACGCCCGTCAGCAGTCCCGGCAGCGCGGTCGGCAGCACGATTCTGAAGATCACCTTCCAGCGCGGCGCGCCGAGCGCCAGCGCCGACTCGCGCAGCGAACCGGGCACCAGTAGCAGTACCACCTCGGCCGAGCGCGTAACCACCGGCAGCATCAGCAGCGCGAGCGCGAACGCGCCCTTGTAGGCGGCATAGGAGGTCCCGGTGCCCACGATCAGCGCGATGTAGATGAACAGCCCGAACATGATCGAGGGCACGCCCGTGAGCACGTCCACGAAGAAGCGCACCGTGTGAGCGAAGCGACTCGAGCGGCCGTACTCCACGAGCCACACCGCCACGCCAAGGCCGAGCGGCACCGCGAGCACCGATGCGATCGCCACGATCTCGATCGTGCCGAGGATCGCGCTCTTGATGCCACCGATCGAAGAGGCCGCGAAGAACGTGTTGCCGGTCGGGTCGGTGGTGAAGAAGCTCGGGCTCCACGAGCCGAGGCCCTTGCTGAGCAGGTAGTACACGATCAGCACGAGCGGTATCAACGCGACGACGGTGGCTGCCACGACAGCGCCGCGCGCGATGCGGTCTTTGCGCCTGCGGCTTGGGCTCACCGAGAAGCGCTCGAATGTCTGGGCGGGTGTGCTCATGCGCTCGGCACCGACCCGAGTGGCTTACCCGACTGGGCGAAATCCGCCGCGGTGCGCCTTGGCCTGGTGGAGCGCGCCGCGCGCAGCACCAGCAGGCGTGCGATCGCGTTGACCAGCAGTGTCAGCACGAACAGCACCAGGCCCGCCGCGAACAGCGCCGAGCGGTGCAGTTCCTGGGCTTCGCCGAACTCGTTGGCGATCGCCGCCGCAAGGCTGTACCCCTGTCCGAACAGGTGACTGCCGAGTTTCGGATCGTTGCCCACGAGGATCGTCACAGCGATCGTCTCGCCGATCGCGCGGCCCAGGCCAAGCATCGCCGCGCCGGAGATGCCGCTACGGCAGTAGGGCAGCACCGCCGTGCGGATCATCTCCCAGCGAGTTGCCCCGAGGCCGAGCGCCGCCTCCTTGTGATCGGCGGGCACTGTGCTCATCACCTCGCGCGAGAGCGAGCTCACGATCGGCAGGATCATGATCGCGAGCACCAGTCCGGTGACGAAATAGTTGGGGATCGTGGCCAGCCCGCCGCCGACGAACGGGACGAACGAGAGCCGGTCGGCGACCCACTGCTCGGCCGGCAGCAGCTTGGGCGCGAGGAAGAAGATCCCCCATAGCCCATAGACCACGGAGGGCACGGCCGCCAGCAGCTCGACCAGGATCGTCACCGGGCCACGGATCCGCAGCGGGCACAGCTCGGTTATGTACAACGCTGTAGCGACCGCCACCGGCACGCCGATCACGAGCGCAAGCCCCGAGGTTATGAGCGTTCCCACGAGCAGTGCCAATGCGCCGAAGTGGTTGGCGCTCACGTCCCAGTTGTTGCCGAACGTGAAGCCCACCACGCCGAACTTGGAGAACGCCGGACCCGCTTCGCCGACGAGCTTCACGAAGAAATAGACGATCAGCGCGAGGATCGACGCGGCCACGGCCGTCAATCCGTAGCGCAGCGCCCGGTCCGGAAGGCGCGCAAGCGGCGAGCGCTCGAGGATCGAGTGCCCGCCGCTGGAGAGCGATGCTGCCTCCACGTGCCTGCTCCTAGCCGCCAGCCGTCGAGCCACGCTTGGCGTGGCTCGACCCCATCGTCACCGTTTTACCCACGATGAGCGGGACTCTATTTGGCCGCCGGCTCGGTGTCATGTCAGCCCGAGATCGGGGCTCCGTTGCACTGCAACCCCGCGAGCGCTTCCTTGGACTTGGCCAGGATCGCGGAGGGGAGTGCGGCGTAGTCGGCCTGGCTGAGGATGCTCTGCCCCGAGCTCAGACCGTATTCCAGGAACCGCACGACGCCCTTGGCGGCCGCTTCGCCGCCGGGCACGCCCGCCTTGCACATGTCCTTGTAGACCACCACGAACGTCTGCGAGGTGATCGGATAGGCCGCCGGCGATGAGGGGTTTTTGATCTTGATGCCGAGATTGGCCGGCACTTCGATCCCTTCCGCCGCCGCGCTGGTCGAGGCGAGCGTCGGTTCCACGTAGCTGCCCGCCGCGTTCTTCACGCTGGCGTAGGTGAACTTGTGTTGCAATGCGTAGGCCTGCTCGACGTAGCCGACGGCGCCGGTCGTCTGCTGCACGGCGCCAGCGACGCCGGCGTTGCCCTTGCCGCCCGTGCCGGTCGGCCACGGAACGGTCTTGCCTTCGCCGACCTTGCTCTTCCATTCGGGATCGACCGAGGCGAGGAAGCCGGTGAAGCCAGCCGTCGTGCCCGAAGAGTCCGAGCGGTGGATGACCGTGATCGGCGTGCTCGGCAACGATACGCCCGGGTTCAGGGCCTTGATCGCCGCGTCGTTCCACGTCTTGATCTTGCCGAGGAAGATTTCGGCGATCGTCGGGCCGTCGAGCTTCAGACCACTCTTGACCCCGGGCAGGTTGTAGGAGACGGTGATCGCGCCCAGGAACATCGGGATCTGCTGCACCGGTCCGACCTTTTCAAGGCTCGCGAATTCGGTGGGCTTCAGCGGCGGGTCGCTGGCGCCGAAGTCAACAGTCTTGCCTTCGAGCGCTGTGATGCCTGCCCCTGAGCCGACCGGCTGGTAGTTAACCGTCAAGCCCGATATGCCCGAGCCCCACTGCTGGTAGACCGGGGCGGCGAACGTAGAGCCGGCGCCGGAGATGGTCGCGGACGAGGAGCTCGTCGAGGCGCTGGTCGAGCTGCTGGAGCTCGATTTCCCGCACGCGGCGAGGGTGACTGCGAGCAGCGCGCAACTTGCTAGCACGCCGATCCTGTTCTTGTTCACAACGTCTCCTATGACTGGATTTTTGGACGGCCAGGAGGGTGTGCGGCCTCCTTTGCCGGCTCAGTGCAATGGCAGTCTGCTCAATCGGCCATACCCCCGTTGTGAACATCTCGTGAAGGCCCAGCGACGAGAAGACGGGGAGATCGCGAACACCTGAGTGGCGAATGTCGGACGCCGCATGCGAGCGTTCCGGGCCGTCATATCTCCATCGAAGAACTGGTCGGCTGTGGCTGAAAGCGATAGCCGAAGCCCGGGTGGGTGTGGATGAAGCGTCGATCGGGCATCGCCAGCTCGAGCTTGCCTCGCAGCTTGCTCACATACACATCCACGGAGCGGTCCCCACCGCGCAGCTCGCCGCCCCACACCGCGCCGAACAGCTCGTCGCGCGTCACGATCGCACCCGCCCTGCCCGCCAGGGCCACTAGCAGCTCGAACTCGCGCACCGACAGCGTCAGGGCGCGCCCGCTTGCGAGCACCAGGCCCTCGCTGAGCCTGATCTCGAGCTCACCCGCATACAGGGTGCTGAGGTTGTCTTGGTGCACGGCCACCAACCCTTAGGGTGCCGCCAATCGGGACCCCACGGAGTTGCGAACTCGTGATCGACTCGTGAAGAACTCGTGAAGCGGATGACGCGAGCGCGACCGTGTGCATACCCTTGTCGGATGGGCTTCCTGCGCCGCTCGGCCGACCCCACCCTCGTCACGCTCGTCGAGAACGCGGGCAGCAACATCCTACGCTCGGGCCTGCTCTTGCGCGAGCAACTTGCCGAGCTGCCCGAGCGCTCCGGACTCGCGGACGAGGTCAAGGCCTTCGAGCAGGAGGGCGACCGCATCACCCATGACATCATCCACCGCCTCAACGGTGGCGGGCGTCGCCTGAGTCTTCCCTTTAACGCGGGCGACGGCTACGCCCTGGCTACCGCGCTCGACGACGTTATCGACCACACCGAGCAGACAGCCGCGCTGCTGCACCTCTATGGCGTGGAAGCCCCGATGGAGCAGGCCGTCGAGCTGGCCGACGTGCTCGTCGGCGCCGACGAGCAGATCGTCAAGGCGCTCGAGCGGCTCGGCGCCGGCGGCGAGCCGGGCCCCTACCTGGTCGAGATCCATCGCCTGGAGAACGAGGGCGATCGCCTGCTACGCGACGGCGTCGCCTCGCTATTCGCCGGCGGTGCGGCCGACCCGATGTTCGTGATTCGCTGGAAGGACATCTTCGAGTCGCTCGAGGCCGCAATCGACGCGTGCGAGACGGTCGCCCACGTGATCGAGGGGATCATGCTCAAACGGGGCAAACGGCACTGACGCGTGGTCTCCGCGGGGAGCCCGCCCCACAACGGCGGGCACTGAGACCTGGCCTCCGGTCGCGAGTCCAACTCGCAAAAAGCGGTTCCCCACGCGCGCGCTGGGCTCTGGTCTCAGAACGTCGTAGCCGGCGCGCTCGTCTGGATCTGGGCGCCGCTGGGATCGCCCACAAAATAGATTTGGAATGGCACGTTCGTGGCGCTGTTCGTGCCCGCTGGAACTTCCGGCAAGACCGCCCGCCCCGCCGCCACGATCTTCGAGCCGCGGCGTGCCACCGCATACACCACGAGGTTCTGCTGGGCGGTTTGCGAGCGGTTGGTCACTGTCCCCGACAGCGTCGCTTCGTTGCCCGTTTCAGCGCTTAGATGGGCTCCCGTCAGATTGAGCTGGGGGATGGATCCCGATGCCTGCACTCCTTCGCCCACGAGCGCGCTCGCGGAAGCCGGCACACCCGTCGTCTCCACCTGATCGTCCACCCACGTCGTCTGTGCGCCAGGGGGCAGCAGCGAGATCCTGGTCAGCGAGGGCTCGAGGCCTGGCTGGTTGTTCTGGAAGAGCACACCTCCGTGAGCGTCGCGCACGGTGATCTCGATTGGGGCGTTCTCGAGCGTGTGCGTCGAGGTGTTGCGGAGTGCCACGACCACCGCGCTCCCGCCGCTGGAGTGCACCACCGTGCTCTGCACCACCTCCACGCTCGCACTCTCCTTGTGCACTGAGGCGCTCTGTGCGGCCAGCACGTCGTGCTTTGCCTGCCCGCGCAGTTCCGCGCTGCGCTCCTGCGTGCTCTCGCAGCCGCTCAGCATCAGCGCGCTCACAGTGACGCCGAGCGCCACCGGCACAATGCCGCGACGCCCGGTCGCGACAGCGTCACCCGCCGCCTGAGCGACTCGGGAACGACCCATCCTCCCCCAAAACGGCAAGCAAGCGAGCCACCCGACGCGCGGGTGCTTGCCACCGGCGCCCAATCTCACCCGAACGCCCCGCTCACGTACTCCCGCGTGCGCGCTTCGCGCGGGTGCCCGAAGATCTGCTCGCTCGGCCCGTACTCCACGAGCTCGCCCAGGTGCATGAACGCGACGTGATCGGCCACGCGCATCGCCTGCTGCAGGTTGTGCGTCACGATCACGATCGCCACGCTCTCGCGCAAGCCCACGATCAGCTGCTCGATCGTCGCGGTTGAGATCGGGTCAAGCGCCGAGCACGGCTCGTCGAGCAGCAGCACCTCGGGACCGACCGACAGCGCGCGTGCGATGCACAACCGCTGCTGCTGGCCTCCGGAGAGGCGCAGCGCCGGATGGTCGAGGTTGCCCGCCACCTCCTCGTACAGTCCCGCGCGCCGCAGCGCATCCATCACCGCCGGCATCAGCTCGTCGCGCGAGCGTCGTCGGCGCCTGCGCGCGCCCTTCTCGCCGTGCTCCTCGCGCAGCGCGTACGCCACGTTCTCGAAGATGCTCATCGGAAATGGGTTCGGCTGCTGAAAGACCATCGACACGCGCCTGCGCAGCGAGTTCACCTCGATCTCACCCACCTCCTGCCCATCGAGCGTTATACGCCCCGCTCTTGTTGCCCCGGCGGTGATCTCGGTGAGCCGGTTCAGCGAGCGCAACAGCGTCGTCTTGCCTGAGCCCGACGCCCCGATCAACGCCAACACCTCGCCCTTGCGCACTGGCAGGCTCACGTCGCGCACCACCCATCGGTCGCCATATGCCAGCCACACGCCCTCCATGCTCATCCGCTCAAGCGTCTCTGCGCTGCGGGGGCGCTCGGCGTGACCTGCTCGCTCCAGCAGGGCGCTCGTGCCCAATTGGGTACTCCCCGCTCCCGGCTGGACCGTCGCGCTCGCGCCCGCCCGCGCTCCGTTCGGCGGGACGCCCACCACGGTTGGCTCCCGCTCGAGCACGATCCGCCGCACGGGCGGAGGCGTCAGCGGATCCACGGCAAGCCCCCTCTCAGTGCCCTCCACCGACTCGACTTGTCAAGTCTCTCTCCTGAGCTGGCCCTGCTGGAGTTGAGTCGCATTACGACCACGTTCAGCGCCAGCACCATCAGCAGCAGCACAAACGCCGCCGCATACGCCTTTTCGTGCGCGTTGCCTTCGCCCGCCGGCGAGTTGAACAGCACATAGCTGGTCAGCGTTCCGCCCGTACCGCGCAATGTCGAGAGCCCAGGCGCGCCGCCGGCACCTTCCAGGCGGATCGTCGCGCCGAGCAGCACCACGACAATCGCGGTATCCCCGACGATGCGCCCGACCCCCAGCGTCACGCCGTTGGCGATGCTTGGCCGCACCGACGGCAACAGCACTTTGCGGATCGTCGTCGCCTTCGTCTTGCCAAGCGCATATGACGCCTCGCGCACGTGCCCCGGGACCTGCATCAGCGCCTCGCGCGTAGAGGCCACCACCAGCGGCAGCGCGAGCAGCGACATCATCGCCCCTGCCGTCAGGAACGAGCGGCCGAACACCGAACCCCCCGCCGAGGTCTGCGAGAGGAACGCCAGCGCCGGGCGCGCGAACAGCACGAGGCCGAACATCGCCAGCAGCACGCTCGGCGCTCCCGCGATCATCTCCACGCCCGACTCCACCAGCCGCGCCAGCCACGCCGGGCGCTGGTACTCGCTCATCCACACCGCCAGTCCGACCCCCACGGGCGCGCCGATCGCGATTCCCACCGCCGTCAGCAGCAGCGTGCCCTCGATCGGGTCCAGGAATCCGCCGGATGTCGCCTGATTCTGCGATGGGCTTGGGTGTTCCGCCAGCAGGCTCGGGCGCAGGTACGCGAGCCCCTTCACGAACATGAACAGCACGATCGCGCCCGCCACCACGCACAGCCCGATTCCCACCGTCCAGCACAGCACGTACGCGACGCGGTCGCTCAGTGGCCAGCTGCTCACCGAGTCGCGTTTCCCGCTCGCACGGATCGTGCCCGCCGGCGGCTTCAGGAGCGGAGAGGGGAGGGCCTGCGGCGCGCTTGCCATCAGGCCCGTATCCCGTAGCGCTTCATCGGCTGCTTCGCCGCCCACCCGGCCAGCGACAGCAGCGCGCACGAGACGAGCAGCACGGCCGCCATCGCATACAGCGTCTGTGCCACAGGCACGATCGACAGATCGTCGATGTAGTGGATGATCGTCGCGGCCAGAGGCCTCACCGGCTCGAAGAAGAATGTCACCCCATCGAGTGGGTTGGGCGCAAAGCCGCGCGAGCCCGCCACCATCGCGAGCATGATCGCCTCGCCCAGCGCGCGCGCGGTCGCAAGCACCGCGGCTGCCACGATCGCCGGGCGCACCGTGCGTAGCGACACGCGCCAGGTCGTGCGCCAGCGATTGACCCCCAGCGCCGCCGAGCCCTCTGTCCACGTGCGCGGCACCGACTCGAGCGCGCTCGCGATGATCGCGACCATGATCGGCACGATCATCACCGTCAAGATCAGCGTCGCCACGCTCAGGTTGGCCCCGGTCAGCTGCACCACGTACTCCACCGAGCGCTTGCGCTGATTTGAGATCAGGTGGTGTTCCACCCAGGGGGCGATCGCCAGGATCCCGATCAGCCCGTACACGACCGACGGCACCCCCGCCAGCAATCTGATCACGGGGTCGATCGCGCGCTTGACCTGAGCCGGCGCGAGCTCCACGACGAACACCGCCGCCAGGATCGAGATGACCATGCCGAAGATCACCGCGAGGCCCGAGGTGAGGAGCGTGCCCCAGATAAGCGGCCACGCCCTGAAGTGGTACACGTAGTGTGCCGGGTCCCTGGACCCGTTGATCATCGCGTTGAATTGCGTGTCCACGTCGCCGCCACTGCCGAACCACGCGATGCCGTTGTGCGCGAACGATGGCCACGCTTTCGTGAACACGGTGATCGCGATGCCCGCGATCACCACGAGCACGCCCATCGCGAGGGCGCGCAGCGCCAGCTCCGCGCGCCGCTCGGCGGCGGCCGCCCCGCCGCCGAGAAGGCTCTTCATCAGTGGATTGCGATCCACTCGGAGTTGATGATCTTGCGTGCGCTCGCGTTTTTCGAGCTGGTGACCCATTCGATGAACTTCGCCGCCGCGCCTTTCGGTGCGCCCTTGGTGACCATCCAGAAGTTACGCACGCCCTGGTACTGCCCCGACTTGGCGTTCTGCAGTGTGCACGGAATGCCCTGGTAGCCGACCGCGTTGACGCCGCTCGTGAACGCGAATGACACGAACCCGATCGCATCTTCGTCGGTTTTGACCTTGTTCTGCACCAATCCGTTGCTTTCCTCGGCCTCGGCGCTGGGGGAGATCTTCAGGGCTTCGCCGAGGAAGATGTCCTGGAAGGCGGCCTGCGTGCCGGAGGAGGCGATGCGATCCACGAGGTCGATCGGGCCTGAGATCTTCGCGCCCGGCACTTCGCTCCATTCGCGCACATCTCCGGTGAAGATCGCCTGCACCGTCTGCTGGTTGAGGTTTCCGATCGGGTTCTTCGGGTTGGTGATCATGCACACGCCGTCGCGCGCGATCTTTGTGAACGTCAGGCCTTTTGGATCGCCTTCTTCGGGGTTGCGCGACACGTCGCCGATGTCCACGCGCCCGGCCGCCACGTCGGACACGCCGACGTCCGAGGTGCCCTGCCCGACCTTTGGGGTGGGTTCTTTGGTCGCCTTGTGGTACGCGGCGGCGAGCTGTGTCATCAGCGGGAAGACGGAGGTCGAGCCGTCGATCAGCAGGGCGCGCGCCCCGGCGACGGCGGGGACCGCAAGGGTCAGCGCGGCGATCAGCGATACGGTCAGGGTGCGGGTGCGCACGTGGGCTCCTTTGCTGGTGTATGCGGCGGGTGCGGACGCCTTGGGGCATACTCGCCCCAATCCCGGCGTAGAGCGCCAGTGTCGAGGCCCATCCGCGCCCCTACGTGAACAGGACGTTTTCAAGTTGAGAAGAATTGGTGAACATCGCCGCCGCAGGCGTGCGCGAGCTCTCGAGTTCTCAGCTCGTTCACAAGTCGGGCGCTCGCGGCGATCAGCCTTGGCGAGTGCTCCGCGCATTGTGCGTCTCGATAGCCGTGCTGCTGCTGTGCGCGGTCACGGCCCACGCCGAAATCTCACCGGTCGTCCCGATCGACGGGCCGTCCTCTGAAATTGTCGAACTCGGCGGTGCCGCGATGGCCGCTGACGGCAGCGGTGGGATCGTCTATCGCAAGCGCGTCGAAGGTCGCGCTCACATTTTCGTGGCGCAATACGTCGAAGACAAATGGGGTGCTCCTCAGCGCGTCGACACGGGGGAGAAGTTTGAATCCTCCTTCCCCGCGATAGCCGCAGGCGAAGGAGGACGACTCGTGGTCGTGTGGGCCAACCACTACTCCTCCACCACCGACGGCCTGTTCGCCGCGACGATCGATCCGGGCTCCTCCGGTTTTCAGCCGCCGATCCCCATCGACCTGAACATCGGCCAGGCCACAGGCACCTACCCCTCTGTGGCGATGGACCTCTCCGGCGACGCGTATGTCTCCTATCGCGTGATCACGGCCGTCAGCGGACCCTCGACGCCCAACATCCCGCCCGGTTATGTGCAGGACGAAATCCGCATGGCACGCTTCGACGGGCAGTACTGGACTTCGCTCGGGCAGCCGCTCAACCGCGATGTCGCGCAACCCGTCCCGCAGCCCACGGCGCTCAACTCGCCGCAGGTCGCGATCGATCTGACCGGTGAAGGACTGCTCGCCTGGCAGGAGCCCGATGACTCGTTCGTCAACCGCATCTACGCGCGGCGCATCTTCGGCCTCGTGCCCGGTGACATCCTCGACGTCAGTCCCACCACGTTCGATGGGCACCCGCTGAATGGCGCCGCGGACGAGCTGTCCGTCGACTTCGCCGGCTTCGGCGAGGGCGCCATCGCTTGGCGACAGGAGCCCTCGCCCGGCTCGGGATTCACGCACGCACGCGCGTTCGTCAGTGAGATTCCCTCCTCGTTCTCTCCGAAGGGATCGGCCTTCGGAGTCGCCAAGCCGGTCGATGGACCGGCCGCCGGCGAAGGCCCCGCCGAAGCGCTCGGGCCGTTGAGCATGGCTGTGGACGCCGAAGGCGCCTTCGACGTCGGCTACGGCACGGGCGATCAGAGCTTCGACGGCAACGGCTCGGAAACGGCCGTCGGCACCCCGATCAGGCTCGACACCGGCTCGGAAGTCCCAGGTGATCCTGTGCTCACGCGCGCCGACAACGGCGCGCTGGCGGCCGCGTGGAAGCTGCAGGTGCACGGCGCGGGCGGCGTCGCCGTACTCGAACGACGCGCCGACGGCACCCCCAATCGCGCGATCGTCGCCGCACCGCACGGCGGCGCCGTGCAGCAGCTGGCGCTCGGCTCCTCCCACCGCGGCGATGCGATCTTCGGCTTCCTACAGGGCGCCGGCGCCAATGCCCAAATAGCTGCCGTTGTCGTGCGCGCCCCCCCGGGTGAGTTCGTCACTGACGCTCCCAACGGCTGGGTCCACGCGGCTCGTGTTCCGCTGCAGTGGGAAGTCCCGCTCGCGGGCGCCGGCAAGATCAGCTACTCGATCCTCGTGGACGACCGCGAAGTCGTCGAAAGCCTCAGCGGCGACGAATACCCGTTGAACCGCGAACAGCTCCCTGACGGCGTCCACGCGATCCAGGTCGAGGCGACCGACTCGCTCGGGCAGGTCGTCGACTCGGTGCCCGCCACGGTCAAGATCGATCGGACTCCGCCGCGTGTGCGCATCGGCGTGCACGGCGCGAGCGTCACCGTGAACGTGAGCGATGGGGTCAAGGGCGAAGTGTCGGGGGTGAACGGCGGATCGGTCAAAGTGCGCTTTGGTGATGGGCGCCTGGCTCACGGGCGCGCGAGGCTCAAGCACACGTTTGCGCGCGGAGGCTCATACACGATCGTGGTGAGCGCATCGGATAACGCGGGCAACAAGATGACTTTTCACAAGGTGGTGCGGGTATCGTGAGGACCGCGTCCGTGATTGCCTCGCCCCGCTCGTGGCTTGCCGGTGTCCTCTCCGCGTCGCTGACACTGGTGTGCTTGCTCGCGCTTGCCTCCTCGGCTCGGGCGATCTACGGGCCTGCCGCGGGGGGCTTCGGGGCGGACATCGTGTCGGTTGACCATGCTTCTGACGAACAGGCCAACGGGTCGACGATCGACGCGGTCACCTCGGCCAACGGCCAGTACGTCGTGTTCCAGACCCGGGCGACCAACTTCTTCGAAAACGACCGGGGCGTCGAGGGGCCGCATGGGGTCGAGCTCGACGCGGAACCGCCTGGCACGCTGCGCGAAGGCGGCATCTTCCGTTACGACCGTGCGACCGGGGAAATCCAGCTCGTTGCCGACGGAAGCGAGATACACACCGAAGGGCCTGAAGAGGGCAAGCTGATCTTTCGTGGCGCCCAGAATCCTTCGGTCAGCGCCGATGGGCGCTACGTGGCTTTCTCCACCGCCCAGCAGCTCGTCCCACAGGACAACAACGAAAACATCGACGTGTACGTCCGTGACATGGACGTGCCGCTCACCGTCGCTCGCCAGGACTCGGGCGCTTACACGCTTGTCTCGGCGAAGGACGGCGGGGACGAACCAGCAACCTATGCACCGCGCGATCCGCCACTGAAAGGCGATGAACCGGGTGCGGAGGTGTGGCCGAACACAGCCATCTCCGCTAACGGCCGCTACGTGGTTTTTCGCACGACCGAACCTATGTCCGATTTTCCCGACCAGGCCACGGTGGAAACCCCGAAGGAACAGCTGTTCGTGCGCGACCTGCAGGCCCAGACGACGACATTGCTGAGTCGCGATTCCGAAAACGGCGATCCGGCCGGTGGGGCAATCGGGCCGGCCACTATCAGCGCCGATGGCTCGACTGTCGCATGGGTCGCCACCAATGCGCCGGAACAAACAGTGTTCCTGTCCAGCGAGGAGCCCAGCAAGACGACTGCCTACTACCTGTGGCGACGCTGGCGGGAACCCAATGCCAAGACGCGACGAGTCACGGGAATCGCCGATCCTGAAGACCCCGAATGTCCACCAGAAGGTGGCGTTGAAGCTGCCAATCACACTGCCAGCGGCCCTTGCTACGGGCCGCTCACCTATCCAGAGGGGCAACTGGCGCCGATCGTCGGTACCGCTCCCGGTCTCAGCGAAGACGGCTACACAGTCGCGTTCCTGGCCGCGGCCGCACTGCGCCCCGACGTCCTCAAGGCGACCGGTCTCGATGCCTTCGTGACGAGCATGGCGCCAGGCGTCACGCGCAAGGCCGGCACGCGCGAGCTGACACTAGGCGTTCCCTCCGGCGCGCAGGGCTCTACGCAGCCGATCGAATCGATAGCGATCTCGCCCGACGGCTCGACGATCGCCTTTACCACGCCGCGCGACAGCTTCGTCCTGCCTGAACCGGTACCGATCGGCAGCTTCCGTCCGTTTCCAACCGGGAGCGACCTGTACATCATCCATCTCCGGGAAGACACGCTCGAACGCGCCGTCCTCAACTACGAAGGCGGTGATGTCGAAGGGTCGATCTCGGTCAATCCAACGCTCACCCAAGACGGGTCGACCGTCGCGTTCACCTCGTCCGCGTCCGACCTGATCCCCGGCGACGCAAACCAAGCGTCAGACGCCTTCACCGCGACGCTCGAGGTCCCAACCGGCACCGCTGCGCTCCCCGCCGGCTTCAACTCCGTACAGGGCGGCTTCTCGCTCACAGGCACAGGCTCGCCCGAACTTGGCCTCAGCGTCAAGCGGGCGGCCAACGGCGCCCTGCTCCTGCTCGTCGAGACGCCCGGAGCCGGCAAGCTGACGGCGCGGGCCGAGGGGACGATCACGACAAGGCGCGGCAAGAAGACACGTAAGAAGAAAGTGATGCTCGCGCGCGTATCGGGCGCCACGCATGCCGAGGGCACCGTGACACTTGTCCTACGTATGGCGGCGAAGTACGTCAAAGATCTCGAGAATGCCGGCAAGTTGAAGGCGCTGATCGCGGTCGCCTTCACGCCGCCGCCACCGCTTGAAGCGCTGTCTGCCGAAGCGAACGCGACATTTGTGGTGACGAATGCGATGAAGACCACCAAAGTCGTCAAAGCCAAGGGCAAAGCCAAGAAGGGCTGAGTGCGAAGATGCTCGCTATATCCAAGGTCATGGTCGATTGTTGTTACGGACCCGTTACCAGGCCGAAATCAATTCGTGAAACATCTCCCCAGATCGCTGACGAACATGTTTCACTGCTGTGACCAACATGTGTTGCTTCTGTAAACAGGGATTGCGCGCGGGCGGCAGTGCTGTGAGACTCGCGGTCGTTCATCGATTTTGCTTTGAACGTACTCCGAACCTCTTTGAAAGGACATCCCACGCTCATGCGCGTAAGTCTTTCTCCGACCGCCGAGAGCGGTTATCTCCGTGCCGCCTTGGCGGCACTATGTGCGGTGGTGGTGGCCGTGGTGGTCGCGGCCGGCATCCCGTCCGCGGCGCACGCCGAATTCACCCTCAAACACTGCGAAGGCGGCCCGGTTCAGGGTGAGGGCTCCTCATTTCAAAATGCCGCTCAGGGAGAGCTCAAACTCGTCTTCAACAGCTCCTTCGGCTGCGAAGGCTCGCTCAGCAGATCTCCGGTGACCTACGTCTCGGACGGGAGCGGGTGTGGGATCGCCTCGATCGGCGGTGGACCTTCCACCGGCAAATGCTCTGACTTCGAAAGCGCAGCGGCGACGAAGGGTTACCGCGACGCGAACACGCGCTTTGGCGGCAGCGATGCGCCGCTTACTCCCGAACAGCAGGCCACGGCAGATGCTGAAGGCGGCCCGCATCCGGGTCTCATCCACATCCTGCCGATAGCCGTTGGCGCGACGGCCGTGATCGTGCACTTCCCGGAAGGTTGTCAACTCGAAAACCCAGGACCCGGTCCGGCCAGCGCGAACGAAGACACAACAACGGGTGGCCCCAACGATCCAGGCGCCGACGACAGCTCGGGCGACCTCTATTCCGAAGGGACGCTGCGCCTGCACATCCCGGCCGGAACGCTCGAGGAAATCTGGAGCGGCAAGCCGATGACATGGGGAGAAGTCACCAAAGATCGTATGACAGGCAAACCGACCAATGCGCTGGAGACAGAAGAAGGGTTCACCAGCTCCTGCGATGAAGTGCCGGTGCGACGCGTTGTCCGCTTCGACGGTTCCGGCACTACGTACAACTTCAAGGCGTACCTGAGCCTGCTGCCCGTTGGAGTTGGGGGCAGCACGAACAACCCTGTCTGGGAAAAATCGCCTGTGGTAGGCACCAACACGACATGGCCGCTTACAACTAGCAGTACGGGTGTGCCAAAAGCTGTGCCCACTAAAGCCGGTGCCAAAGAAGTTGTAAACGAGTGCAACCTAACGGTGAGCGGTCCGGACAGGATCTGCACCGGGTCAGCCAACGGTAACCCCTTTGTAGCCGCGGCGGTCGCCGCTACCGACGGCTCGATCGGGTACTCGGATCTGGCAACCGCACGTCAGAACGGGTTCACGATTACGCCGAACAAGGAAGCAGTAGCCAAACCGGGAAACGACGACCTGACCTATTGGATTCCGCTGCAGACGGTCAATCCCGAAAAGCCGGTCAGCGAACGAGTCGGCGCAAACTACGCCGAGCCGTCGGTCAGCCCAATATCGAACATCGGCAACGGTACGGAAGTGAGAGGCTCTAATTGCACCAATGCCGACTACCGGGGTATCCCGGCGGTGACCGCAAGCGACCCTGACCCGACACTGGGCGACTGGGCGAATGCGATCGGCACAGGAAGCAAGGACACGAGCACCTATCCCAACTGTGCGATCACCTACGACTTCGTGTGGGATGACGATGCGCCGGTCTACGGCGACACGCCGGAAGAGCAGTCCAAGGCACGCACGGTCAAGGATTACTTCGAAACCGTGGAGTCCGAAGGAGGCCAGCTCAGCCTGCAAGGCGAAGACTATGGTGCTCTGTCGCCGGGAATCATAAAGATCGCGCGTATCGGCGTGGAAGCGATCGGTTGGGACAAGGCGGCCGGGTCGAGCAAACCAGAAGAAGGTAAAAAAGCGGCGACCACGACTACCACGACGACTACGCCGACAATCATCACCCCGCCGGTCATCCCAAGCAATGCCTTCTCGATCGCAGGCGCGAAGGTCAAGGGCAAGGGCATCGTCCTGTCGCTCGTGTTGCCGGACGCCGGCACGGTGCAGGTCAAGGCGACTGGCGGTGGCGTGACGGTTGGGGGCGCGAGCGCCAGCGTCTCCGGCGGCAAAGGGACGGTGACGCTTGCCATCTCCAAAGCCGCGCTGAGCAAGCTCGCCAAAGCCAAGGGGCACAAGCTCAGCGTGAAGATCACGGTGACGTTCACCCCGACCGGCGGTACGGCGGCCAGCCAGACCAAGACGCTGACCGTCACGCAGGCGGCCGTCACACCGAAGAAAAAAGCAAGCAAAAAAGGCAAAAAGAAATAAGACGACAAGCGGGCAGATAGCCCAAACCCTCGGGCCCCTGGCGGCGTCCGGCATCCGTTTGCGGTGCCGGACGCCGCCTTTGGTCTGGGCGGCGGCCGGCGCGCTCTGAGGAGACATGACAGACGACGAAAACACAATCCCGCCCGCGTCTTCGCAGGGCAACGGCCGTTCCACCGCGCCGTTCCGCCCGCCCAAGGGTGGCCAGGTGCGCTCGGGCCTGGCGCACAAACGCAACCCGGCGCTGGTGGCGCTCGGCGCCTTGGCGACCGGAGCACGGCGCGTCATCTTCCGCGACAAGATCGCGCTGTTCCTAGTGGTCGCCTCGGCTGGACTGCTGATCACGTTCTTCTCGTTGCTCGGAGCGATCGGGCCGAACACTCACGGCTCCGAATTGCCGATCAGTCGGGTTCTGGAGCTTGCGCAGCACAAGCAGATCGCGACGGCCACGCTGTATGACCACGACAACCGCGTCGAGGTCACGCTCAAGCAGACATCGGGCGAAGCCTCTGGCTCGACGCCGAGTGGCAGCGCGACGCCGGTGCCACTTGAATACTGGGCCGCTTATCCAGCCTCGGGCGTGCAGACTCAGCAACTGCTGCAGAACCTCGCCGCGGCCGGAACTGTGGTGACGGTCAACCAGCAGCCCGGTAAGGCCCAGCGCGCGATCCTCGTGCAGTTTCTGATCCCGATCGTGCTGCTCGTGTGTCTGTTCGCGCTATTCATGCGCTTTGGCGCCGACGGCGGCGCCGGCGGTATCGCGGGCTTCTCCAAGTTCACCGGCAAGGGCAAGCGCAAGGGCAAGGGCACGCTTCACCAGGTCACGTTCGCTGACGTGGCGGGCGCCGGCGAGGCCGTGGCCGAGCTGCGTGAGATTCGCGACTATTTGGCCGACCCCTCGCGCTACCTGAAGGTGGGCGCCGCGGCCCCAAAGGGCGTCTTGCTCGTTGGGCCACCCGGCACCGGCAAGACGCTGCTGGCCAAGGCCGTCGCCGGCGAGGCTGACGCTGCCTTCTTCTCGCTGTCGGGATCGGATTTCGTGGAGTCGCTTGTCGGTGTCGGCGCGGCGCGCGTGCGCGACCTGTTCGCCAAGGCACGCAAGACCGCTCCCGCGATCATCTTCATCGACGAGTTCGACGCCGCGGGGCGCAAGCGCGGCGCCGGCATCGGGCAGGGCAACGACGAGCGTGAGCAGACGCTCAACGCGCTGCTGGTCGAGATGGATGGCTTTGGCGGCGACGGCGGCCTGGTCGTGATGGGTGCCACCAACCGCCCCGACATCCTCGATCCGGCGCTGCTGCGTCCGGGGCGTTTCGACCGTCAGGTCACGATCGATGTGCCGGATGTGCATGGGCGCCTGGAGATCCTGCGCCTGCACGGCAACAAGCGCCCGATGGGACCCGATGTGTCGCTCGAGGAGATAGCGCGCCTGACGCCCGGCTTCAGCGGGGCCGAGCTCGCCAACGTGATCAACGAGGCGGCGCTCCTGTCCGTGCGCGACTCGCAAGAACTGATCGAGCAGGCGACGCTCGAGGAGGCAATCGATCGCGTCGTCGCCGGACCCGCCAAGAAGCACATCCTCACCGAGCAGGAGCGCTGGCTGATCTCGATCCACGAGGCCGCCCACGTCGTCGTGGCCGAGGCACTGGGCCAGGCATCGGTGAGTCGCAAGGTGTCGATCGTCGCGCGCGGGCGCACGCTCGGCACCGCCGCGCACATGCTCACCGACCGCGACCAGCTGATCCAGACCGAGCCCGACCTGCAGGCGCAGCTGACGGTGATTGTGTCCGGCACCGCCGGCGAGCGGATCGCCTTCGGCCATCTGTCAAGCGGTGTCAGCGACGACCTGCACGCCGCCACGAGTCTCGCGCGCACGATGGTCACCTCGTTCGGGATGTCCGACGCGCTCGGGTCGGTGACGATCGGGGAGAAGGGCGGTGAGGTGTTCCTCGGCGCATCGCTCCAGGACCTCGGCTCTGTCGGCCCATCGACGCTCGACACGATCGATCGCGAAGTCGAGCGGCTCGTCGGTGACGCCGAGGCGAAGGCCGCGGCGATCCTCGACCGCAACTGGCAGGCCGTCGAGGAGACCGCGCACGCGCTGCTCGAGCAGGAGACGCTCTCCGGCGTGGCACTCGACGCGGTGCTCTCGACCGTCCATGAGACAGCTCTGAGCGATCTGCGCGAGATCACCGGGCGGGCATCGCAAGAGGACCCGGGGCACGGGCCTTGAGAGTGCGGGCGACCGGGACTCTGCTGGCTGGGGTCGCCGTCGTCGTTGCGGTGGCCTCGGCCGGCGCGGGCATAGCCCGCGGTGAAGCGACGTGGCGCCTGGAACAGCCGGCGCCGCCTGCCGGCGTGCCCTTCAAGGTCCCGCTCGGTACGCCCGATGACATGGAGTTCTACGCGCCCAACGAGGGGCTCTTGAGCGTCGAGGGCAACGCAGCAGTTCCCACCGGGCTGCTCTTCTGGAATGGGCGCACTTGGCATCAGCTCTCGACAGTATGCGGTGGTTCAGGCGAAGCGTCGCGGATCGCATGGGCGGGCCCTGACGAGTTCTGGACGATCACAGAACCGAGCGAGCCGCGCGTAGGGTCGGGGCTCAGCCTGTGCCATTTCAAGGACGGTCAGGTCGTCGGCTCCTATTCGACTCCTTATCAGTCCCCCGAACCCTTCCGCCCGATGGACGCCGCCGCTTGCAGCGGACCTAATGACTGTTGGTTCGCCGGAATCGGCAGCGAGGATCCCTCGGGCCAGCACATTGGCGCGTTTCACCTGCATTGGGACGGCACGAACCTGACGAGCTCCTACCAGCCTCAAGGGCGCGGTGTCAGCGGGCTGGCCTACTTCGACGGCCACGTCTACGAGAGCACGTTCGAGGGCACTCAGGCGGGCGACACGACCGATCCCGTGACGCTTGCGGCGCCCGAGCCGTTCGGTCCGATCCTGATACACGAACTCGTCGGAAATACGTTCCGAGACGCCCCCTTCCTCCCCGAAACGAGCCCCGGGGTGCCGACCGATGGCATCGAGTTGCTATCGGCCAAAGCCGACCCGACCGACCTGTGGTTCTCCGGAGGCGGCGCCGCCTCCGGTCCTGCCGGACCACACGAAGGCTCCTTCGCGAGCCCGCCGATCGCTGTCCACTACAACGGCACGTTCTTCCTGCTGGCCCACATCGACCCGTCGCTCCTCGGAGAGGAAGGCCGCTTCGTCGACATCTCGCCGGTGCCGGGGACGGAAAACGCCTGGGTCGCCGACCAGGCACTTGCCGAACGCGGCAGCTCGACGGATAGGGCCAAGGTCGCACTGATCGGCGCCGACGGTAGTGCCACAGTTGAAACGCTGCCCGCCTCTGGCGCCGGGCGCGGGAGCGCGCAGCTCGTGGCCGCAACCGGACCCGAAGAAGCGTGGCTGGCGACATCTGCCGGCTGGCTGTTCCACTACAGCAACGGGACGATCCTGCCCGAAGATAGCGACCCGAACTGGGCCGGGACGATCACCATACGCCCGAACGAGTCGATCGAACAGTTCGTCTCGGACACGCCGCCGCCGGATGACTCGGAACTGTTCGCGCCGCCGCCCGTCCAGGTCGAAGCGAAGGCGACGGAAGTCCCCGCGGCGGAGGTGATTCCGGCGCTGCTTAAGAATGTGAGCGTCGCGCGCCACGGGCTGACGGTCACCGTCAGCTTTCAGCTGACACGTCTGGCGGACGTGCAGCTGGTGGCCAAGCTCCACGGGAAGGCGATCGCGCGCACACGTGATGAGCGTCTGAACGCAGGCAAGCACTCGCTCTCGCTGCGTCTGCAACGCAAGCGCTGGCCGAGCGGGCTGAGCTTCCAGACCAAGGAGCTGACGACGCCGAAGCCCGTGCCCGCGACCGGCTCGGAAGGCTCGGTCGGAACCGGCCCCAACGCGGTCACCACGAGCGTGCACCGTTGGGTAAAGCCTCAGGTTTGATGCCGCCGCTTCGGCCGCGGCTCATACTCGCGCTCGCGGCTGGTTTCACCCTGGTCGTGCTCGGCGTCACGCAGATCACCGGTCACGGCGCGCGCGCGGCCGCGCCAGGAGGCGCAGCTCCAACGCCCCAGCCGGTGCTGGGAACGGCCGACTCGAGCACAGTATTGATGGGCGCCGCGACTGCCGGTGCGCCTGGCGAAGCGTGGGCCTACAGGGTGCTCCCGCTCGACGTGCCGCCGCCATCGAACGCCTCCGGGCTCGCGGCCTTCGCGACGTCCTCCTCCGGTTCCGGCGGCAGTCTGGGGCAGCTGGTGTTCGAGCGTGCGAGCGACGCCGATCCCGACTGGGCCATCGCGGAAACGCCGCTCGACGGTGAAGGGCAGCTCTACCGTGGCATGGAACCGGATCGACTATCGGCGCGGATCACGCCGCGCGGCGGTGGGCTGCTCGTCGGGCACGACTCGACGCGGCCGAACGGCAAGCAGACGGTAGTGCTGGCGCGCGATCCGGGCGGACGCTTCCACGTACTGCCCGAACCGTCGGCTGGTGTTCTGCTCGGTGCCGGTGAAGGCGGCGAAGCGGGCGAAAGCGAACCGAAGGTCGAGGCGCTCGCCGAAAGGGAAGGGGCGGGGGCAGTTGCCGACGGGGCGGTCGAGAATGGAGGTCACACCGAAGCGTACTTCGGCGCGCTCGGGCGCACGCGCGAGATCGGCGTCGCGCGCTGGGACGGCGAAAAGTGGACGCGCGAGCCGGTTGACCTGCCCGCCGGGTACTCGGGCGGCTTCGCGATCGTGGCGATCGCCGGCACCTCGCCTCAGAACCTGTGGCTGCTGGGCGAACCGAGCAAGAGCAGCGGCCTCGGGATCATGCTGTTCAAGCGCGATGAAGTAAAAGCCGGCGAATTCCGCTGGGAACCGGCCTCGCTCGGATCGACGCTGTTCTCCCAAAGCGAAACGCCCGTCCGTGGCGTCAGCGAGCTTGGTCCGCTCACCGGTCAGGCACAACCGCTGACCGTTACCGAAAAAGGCGTCTGGATCGACGGCAATCTGCAGTCGCCCGGTGGCGGCGCTGACGGCTACGACTTCACGCTGTATTACGACATCGCGGAAGGCAAGCTAAGCGGCAGTTGGTGCGATGCCCACGACAGCTCAGGCGTCGCGCTCTGCGAACACCCGCTCGGCGCGCGTTTCGGGCGGCAGGCGGGCTACCGCAGCTTCGCCTTCGAAGGCCCCGGCTACGGTACGCGGATCGTCACCGATCCACTCCAACCCGGTGGCGAAGACACGACGAATATGGGCAGCTATCTGAGCTTTGAAGGCGACACCTTCAAATGGATGCCTGGCGCCGGGGCCGACAACGCTCCCGGTGGCGCCTTCTACACGCCGACGGACGGCTGGCTGGAAGGCCCGGTCCAGATAACCACCACGCAGCAGCCCGCGCGGTTGGTCGGCTGGCCCGTCTCCGCGCGCGCGCCGTTCACGGCGGTGGCGCCCGCGCCGGGAAGCGCGCCGGGCGACTTTGGCGCGCAGGCGCTGGCCGTCGGCGCCGATGGCGTCGTCGCGCGCTACACACCCGGGCACGGCTGGGAACGTGAGTTCCTGCAGACCTCCAGCGGCGCGGTCAGCTCGCCGACGCTGCGCGCGGTCGCATGGCCCGAATCGAACCGGGCGTTCGCCGTGGGCGACCTCGGCGCGATGTGGATCTGGCGTGTGGAAACGGGTCTATGGGAGAAAGACCCGGCGGCGCCGCTCGATGGCTTTCAGGGCAACCTCGACGGAATCGCATTCGACCCGAGCGAACCGGCAATCGGTTATGCCGTGGGGCAGGGCGGCGTGCTGCTCTCCTACGGCAAGAGCTGGACCCAGGAAGAAGGATTGCCGTCTGGTTTTCAGGAAGCCAACTTCACCTCCGTCACGTTCGCCGGCTCGGAGGCGATGGTTGCCGCCGAACACGACCTGCTTGTCAACGAAGGCTCAGGCTGGAAGGTTGAACCCGAAGTTCAAGCGCTGCTGGCAAGCTTGCCGAACGTTTCGCAGCTCGACGTCGTTGCCGGTCTGCCGAACGGCGGCGCCGTGCTCGCCGGGCGCGACGTTGTGCTCGAGCGCGACAGCGCCGGAGCGCCGTGGCACTTCTCAGAACAACCGATCGTCGACGAGACGGCTGTCGCGGCTGCTCCGCTGCTCGAAGGTTCAAAAGTGCGTGCGCTGCTATCGGTCGTGCCCGGCTTCGAATACCCACCGCGGCTCGTGTTGCCGCCCGTCGATCCGAATACGCCGCCGCCGCTGATTCCCCCCAATCCGCTGCCCGGCGATGGCTACCTGCTACGTGAAACAGCCGGCGGCTGGGAGGACGAGGAGCGTGCCGCCTACGCGGGCGATAGTCAGGACAAGCCGCTGAAGGCAGACCCGATCGCCGCACTCGACGTTGGCACGTCGGACGCCGGCTGGGCGCTCGGCGGCTGGAGCGGCGAGGCCGACGACGTGGGACGCGGCAGCGCCGCAAGTGGCGGCTCCGGCCAGGCGATCCGCGAAAACGTGCAGACGGCGGGCATCTACAGCTACACGCTGGCAGGCAATCCCCCCGCCCCAACCGGTGAGACGGTGACGCCCATTCCCATGCAGAGCGGCGTGGCGACGTTCGCCGTCGGCGGCCACGCCGACTGCGCCGAACCTTGCGGCGGGCTCGCTGACGAGGCGATCGCTCCCGACCGCAACCTCAGCGCGGCGCTCGGCGCTCTCGACGGTCTCGCCGCCGAGCCGAACGGTCCACGCATGCTGCTCTACACGGGTGGGCGCGAGACTCCCGGCGAGGGGCCCGAGTCGCCCGCCGAGGCCGACCGCTACGCGCAACTTATGTCCGCGGGTGGCAGCCTGCCCGTATACCCGGCGGTGTCGGCCGGGGATTCCGAAGGGGGGGAGGCGGAAGCGTTTGGCGCCGCCTTCGCGGGCTTCAACGCCCCGTTCGGCGAAGGCGCCGCGCCGGCCGGCGTGGGTACCGCGGACATCCCGGCCGGCGCGGCGTCGCCGCGACCCGGCGCGCGCACCCACTATGCCTTCGACAGCACCGGTCCGGCGGGCACGGTGCGCGTGATCGTGATCGACAACTCGCGCGGGTCGCTGGCCGCGTCCGATCCCTACCAGAACCCGGCGGAAGCGCAGGCGCCGTGGCTCGAACGCATGCTCGCCGACGCCAAGGCGCGCGGCATCCCCGCAATAGTGGTGGGCAGCCGCGAGCTGAACCCGAACCTGCCGCCGGCCCTCAACGTGGCAACGGACGCGGCTGAAGAGGCGCAGATCATGGTGGCCGGCGGAGCCTCCGCCTACCTGTACGAACGCCCCGAAGAAAGCCGCACAAGCCAGATCCCCGCCGGTGGCGCGGTCACGATCCCCGAGCTCGGCACCGGCGCGCTCGGCTACCGCTCCGCGATCTCCGACTCGTTCACACCCGGCCAGCCCGACGCGCTGTTCGGCACGACCGGCTACCTGCTCGTTGGCGTCGAAGTCGCAAAGCGCAATCCCGCCACCAACATAGCGCCCGTAAATGCGCGCCTGATCCCGCTTGTGCAGGAAGTCTCGCTCGACCCGGTCGACGGCACGCTGCTGCGGCGCAGCGCACCCGCGCTGTTCACCGGCCTTGGACGGCGCCCGCTGGCCGGTGACCGTTGGGGGCCGGTGTCGGCGTCCAGCGACAGCCCCACTCCGCCCGGCTCGGACCCCTACGCCGAATTTCCCCCCGCCCTCTGCCGCCAGTCCGATTGCTCGAGCGCGATCGAACCGGAATACACGTTCACCTCCTCAGAACCTGAAATCGCCAACTTCGTCGAGCAGGACCCCAACTCGACGAACCTGCGCAAGCCGCTGCAGGACTCCTCAGGTCACGTGATCCCCGACTCGCACTCGAGCATCCTGTGTGCCTTCAATGCGGGCACCACCACCGTCACCGTCTCCGCCGGTGGGCTCTCCTACTCGATCCCGGTCACGGTGCAGGGCGGCAGCGTCGAGCAGCCCTGTGGCACCGTCCCGCTCAGCCCGAGCCACTTCAAGCTGGCGGCCTCTCAAAATGCGGTCGCGCCGGCGGCGCCCCCACCTTCACCCGCACCCGCCCCCGCACCAATCGCGCCGCCGCCCGCGCCGCCCACGCCCGCGCCAACACCCGCGCACGTGGTGAAAGTCGCGCCGAAGCCCGCGCCGAAGGTAGCGCTGCCACTCGCGATCCTGCCGATCGTGAAGTTGCCCGCCGTCGGGCCGGTCCCGGCTGTTCCGCCGCCGCCGGCAGCCTCGTTCGCGCGTCCGATCCCACCGGGCGGCGCGACCGTGCGCGTGTTCGAAGAAAAACGCGAGGAGGAGGCCGCGCCCGAGCAGTCCCAAGCGTTCGCGCGCTACCTGCCGGACGACTACGGCCTACCGCTCGGCGTGCTTGTGTTGCTGGCGGCGGCCGGTGCTTCGATCGGCCGTGGCAGGCGCCGACCGGGCCGCACCGCGATGGCGCACCTTTCCTCCTCACCGCAGGACCCAAACCAACGCCCAAGGAGGCGAACATGAGAGAGTGCAGCTCCCGCCGCAGCGGTCACGCCGCGCTGGCGATCTCGATCGTCGCGCTCGTCGGCTCGAGCACCGGGCTGGCAAACGCGGCGCGCCACGCCGTCGTGAGCGCGATCGACGGACATCGGATCAGCACCAAGCCGCATGCCGGCGGTGTGTTGCTGCTCGGCAAAAACAAGAAGTTCGCCGCCTCGGCGATTCCGACCGTTAGCAACGCGACGCACCTCAGCGGCAAGACGCTGACCGATATCGAACCGAGCTGCCCACCGGCGACCGTCAACCTCGGGACGTGGTGCCTGATGGACTCGCCCTACCCGCTCACGAACGCCGAGGCGGGCCAGAACGACTACTTCTGGGCGTCCAAGGCGTGTGTGAAGGAGGGCGGCTACCTGCCGACGGCGGCGCAGTTGATCGGTGCCGCCGACCGCGTCAAGCTGGAGTCGACGATTCACGACTCGCAGCTCACCGCGACGATCCCGCTCGACCCGAGCGTCGGACTGAAAGACCAGCGCGAGATGAGCGCCACACTCGTCACGACGGCCGCCGGCTCCGATGCCGCGGGCTCTGAGGGCGTGAGCGTCGGCTCGACCGGCGACCCGCGCACCGGTGAACCGAACCCGGTGCCGCTACCGGCTGTGCCAGCCCCCTCGACGTTGCAGTACGTGACGGTCTACTCGAACGGCACGAAGGGCGGGTTCGCCGGCTCTGAGCCGGTCTCGCAGCCAGAGAACTTTCGCTGCGCGTTCAACGAGATTTCGGGCGCCAATACGAGCGAAGAAGGGTGACGAGGTGAGGCGTAATTGTTCGTTCACAGAATCGTCACGAGTGAGGGGGCGGTGAGGGTGGACGATCTCGGTGTGATCGAGCCCGCTGCAACCAGCGAGCCCGCGACGGCCATGACCCAGCCGATCCCGGTGATCGCCGAGGCGTGCTCGCAATGCGCCGCGCCGCTCGCACCCGACCAGCGCTACTGCCTGCATTGCGGTGCTCCGCGCGCGCATGTGAGCGGGCCGATCTCGGGTGGGCGCCCAGCTGGACCGCCGCCGCCGGCGATCGCGTCCAGCGGGCCTTCGAGCCCTCCCTCCGTGCCGCCGGCGGCGCCTGTGGGACCACCCGGTGGCTCGCTCGCGACAGCTCAGTCGCCCAGTCCCAACAACACGCTTGCCCTGCTTGCGGGTATCGGCGTGCTGCTGTTGGCGATGGGTGTCGGAGTGCTGATCGGGCGCGCCGGCGTTGGCTCCGCCAAGGCCCCGCCCGCGCAGGTGATCTCGGTCGGCGGATCGGTCGCGGGCGCCACCACGACGGCGACCACGCCCACGAACGCAACCCCGGAAACGCCCGCCGCCAGCACCGCCAAGAAGGCGCCGAAAGCGAAAGCGGCCTCGTCCTCGGCCACGGGCTCCTCGATCAGCAAACCGGCGCCGCCGACCGTGCTGAAAAGCGTGAGCAAAGGTCAGAGCGGATCGAGCTACGAGCAGAAATCCAAGAACCTGCCCAACGTGGTCGAAACGGGATGATGAGCCCCCCCGGCGCACAACAGCCCGACTCGCGGCTGCGCCACCGTCGCGACCAGCTCGCGGACGAGGTCGCCGAGCTGCACTGGAACCTCGGTGGGCTCGCGTATGAGATGGCGATCCGCGACCACTTTCGCCTCGACGTGCTGATACGGCGCGCCGCGATGCTGCAGGAGCGCGACGCGGAGCTGGCCGAGGTCGAACGCATGTTGCACATGCAGGAGAGCGGGTCGGCGGGCAATTGCTCGAGTTGCGGCGCGGTGCGCAGTCGGGGTGCTGTCTTCTGCTGGCAGTGCGGCGGGCAGGTGATGGAGCGCATGGCCGTTAACGGCAATTTTGGGAGACAAGATCCGCTGGATGACCGGAGGGCGCCCGCGTCGCCGGTCGCCGCGCCGGTTGGTCGAGACAGCGCATTTGACAGCGGGCAAGAGGAAACCGGTCACGACCCGGAGACCCGCTCGATCGACGAGCGCGATCTCGGCCGCCCCGTTTACACGAGCTCGTGAGCCTCGACCCGCTGCGCCGCTGGGAGCGGCACTTCGGCGCGCTGGCGCTGCCCTCGCCACTGATCTGGGCGGTGCTTGTGGCCGCGTTCCTCGGGTTTGGCGTTCTGATGGGTCGCGCCACCGGAACCAACGCCGTCGATGCGCTCGCCTCCTTGCGCGCGCCGTTGAAGGTGCTTGTCGCGCGGGGCGCCGGGAGCACGGCGCCTGCCTCTAGCTCGACCCCCGCCGCGATACCGCCGCCTGCACCCGAAGCCGAAACAACGCCGGAACCCGCTCCCGCTCCGGCGGCGTCTCCGGACCCTCCAGTGTCTGCCGCGCTCAGCAAAACGACTCCTCCCTCGAAATCCTCGAGTGGCTCGAAAGAATCCTCGGGCGGCAGCGAAGGCGCCTCATCGAAAAGCAGCGCCAAGCTCCCGGCGATCAAGCATGTGTTTGTCGTGATGCTGGACGACGAGCCCTACGCGACTGCGTTCGGGCCGGCTTCGCCCGCCAAATACCTGACGGGGACGCTCGAGAAGCAGGGGGAGCTGCTGTTGCGCTACTACGCGGTTGCCCACGAAGGGCTGGCAGATGGGATAGCGCTGCTCAGTGGGCAGGGGCCCACCGAAGCGACCGCAGCCAACTGCCCCACCTATGCCGACATATCGCCGGCGAGCGTCGGTGCGGACGGGCAGGCGCTTGGCCAAGGCTGTGTCTATCCGTCTTCGACGCAGACCTTGATGGACCAGCTCACAGCCAAGCACCTGATTTGGAAGGCATACGTTGAAGGGATCAACGAAGGTGCGGGAACGCCCGGCGCGTGCGCGCACCCAGCTTCTGGTGCGCCCGACTCGAGCGCCGCCGCGCTCGCGGCCGGGGCGAGCGCTCCCGCCTATCAGACGTGGCGCAACCCATTTGTCTATTTCGCTTCGATAGCCGGATCGTCTGCATGTGCCTCTGAGGATGTGGGGATGAGCGCACTGAAAGGGGACCTGGCAAGTGCAGAGCGCACGGCAAGTTTCTCCTACATTTCCCCAGGACCATGCGCCGACGGTAATCCCACACCGTGCGCCCCCGGCAGGGCCTCGGGGATGACGGCGGCTGACGCCTTTCTCCAAAAGGTCGTGCCGCAAGTCCTCTCCTCCAAGGCCTACAAGAAGAACGGGCTGCTTGCGATCACCGTCGATGACGCTCCTTCAACGGGCGAATACGCCGATTCGAGCTCGTGCTGTGGGCAGCCGCACTTTCCCAATGTGCCGGCGCCCATCGGCGCCGCGGCACTCTCGGGCGGTGGGGGCGGGCAGGTCGGACTGCTGATGCTCTCGCCCTTCATAAAGAAAGGCGGCGGTCTCGCGCAGGAAACGTATAACCACTTCTCGCTGCTGGCCACGGTCGAGCAGGTGTTTGGGTTGACGAAGCTCGGCTATGCCGGGCTCTCGGAAGTGAAGCCGTTTAGCGCTTCGCTGTTTTAGGGCAGCTAAGGATCGGAAATCAGGCCGTCTGTGATAGCTGGGTCGGTCGCGCGCTCTCCGCCACCTCGGTCGGCAGAAACAGTGACAGCAGACCGGCCACGAGCACGAATCCTGCCGATGTCCACAAACATGCGGTCAGTCCGTGCCACTCATAGATCAGTCCCGACAGCACTGTTCCGGCGAGGCGTCCGCATGCGTTGGCCATATAGTAGAAGCCGACGTTCATCGCCACCTTGTCGTTGTCGGCGTAGGCGAGAATCAGGTACGAATGGACCGCCGAGTTCATTGCAAATGCCACGCCGAACGGGATCAGGCCGGCGATGATCGCGATCGTAGGGTCGGCATGCGCGGAGAGGGCGATCGCGATCGCGGCCGGGCACAGCGCGAGTCCTAGTGCCAGCCACATCGCGGTCCTGCCATCGGGCTCGCCGCTTGGTCCCTGTCCCCGGCGGCGAACGAAGCGCGGCGCCGCTGCCTGCACGCCCCCGTAGCCGATCACCCACACCGCTAGCAGCGTTCCGACCTGCCAGAAGGACCAGCCCAGGACGGAATAGAGGTAGAACGGCAGGGCGACCACGAACCAAACGTCACGGGCCGCGAACAGGAAGATGCGTGCCGCGGCAAGGATGTTCACCGCGTGGTTATTGGAGAGTATTTGGGTGAACTTTGCGGTCTTGTCGGGGTGGCCGAGATGACCGTGCATCAAGCTCGAGGTCAGAACCAGGGCGATCAGGACCATTCCCGCCAGCGCCAGCGCCGCGGCCTGGAAGCCGAATAGTGTGAGTAGCAGTCCGCCGAGGAAGAATCCAATTCCCTTGAGGGCGTTCTTGGATCCCGTAAGGACTGCGACCCAGCGATACAACGCGGAATCGTCGTTTTCGGGGGCGACCAGCTTGACGGCGCTCTTGGAGCTCATCTTCGTCAGATCCTTGGCGACGCCGGAGAGCGCCTGGGAGACCATCACGTAGGTGACCACCAGCAGCGACTCCGGTGCGAACCCCAGCATGAGCAGCGCGAGTACCTGGATGACGAGACCCATAAAGAGTGTGATCTTCAGTCCCAATCGCGCCGCGAGCCAGCCTCCGACGAGGTTCGTGACGATACCCGCGATCTCATACAGCACGAACAGCGAGGCGACCTGGAGCGGGCTGTAGCCGAGCTGATCGAAGTAGAACAGCACGAGCGTTCGCGTCGCCCCGTCGACGAGCGTGTCGGTCCAGTACGCCCCGGTCACGAGCGCGTAGTTGCGCAGGTCGCCGCTGCGCCGCGGTGCCGTTCCTCCGGCGAACATTGCTGCGTCGCTAGCCATCTCCAGCCCCGGAGGAGACGGTGCTTTCCTCCTGGCTCGCGAGCTTGTGCGCGACGGTGCGGGCGAGCTCGACAAGCCGATTTGCGTAGCCCCACTCGTTGTCATACCACGCGAGGATCTTCACCTGCGTTTCGTCCGTCACCATCGTAGAGAGGGCGTCGACGATTGACGAGCGCGGATCGTCCTTGAAGTCGACCGACACGAGCGGCCTGCGCTCGTAACCCAGGATGCCCGCGAGTGGTCCGTTGGCCGCTGACTCGAGCAGTGTGTTCACCTCCTCGACCGTTGTGGGGCGGGCTACCTCGAACACGCAGTCGGTCAGCGACGCGTTGAGCAGTGGAACGCGCACCGCGAGACCGTTCAGCTTGCCCTCGAGCTCGGGGAAGATGAGCCCGATCGCGGTCGCAGAACCCGTCGTCGTCGGGATCAACGAGACGTTTGCAGCACGCGCCCTGCGCAAGTCCTTATGTGGTGAGTCGATCAGTGTCTGCGTGTTCGTCATGTCGTGCAAGGTGGTGATCAGCCCGTGCCGGATACCGATCCCCTCATGGATCACCTTCACCACGGGCGCGAGGCAGTTGGTCGTGCACGATGCCGCTGTCAACAGATGGTGGCGTTGCGGGTCGTACAGATCGTCGTTGACGCCGACCACCACGTTCAGCGCGCCCTCCTTCACGGGCGCAGCAACGATGACCTTGCGCACCCCTTGACGAAAATAGGCGTCGAGCAGCTCCGGCGTGCGGAACCTACCCGAGCACTCGAGCACGATCTCGACCCCAAGCTCACCCCACGGCACATCACCGGGCTCGGCGGCGCTGCTATAGCCAAGCTCCGTCCCGTTAACCCTGAGAACATCACCGTCTCCCTGCACGTCCTCAGACCAGCGACCGTGGACAGAGTCGAACGTCAACAGGTGGGCAGCCGTGCTCGCGTCGCCGGCCAGCTCGTTGACGTGGGTGAAAGCAAACTCTGGCCAGTCCCACGCGGCACGCAACGCCAGCCTACCCATGCGACCGAAGCCGTTGATGCCAATACGCGTGCCCGTGTCTATGGTCGGGCTCATGAAGCCACCGGCCTGAGTAGCTCGCAGGTGTCCTGGCGAAGGCAATCGCGGGTCTGCCGATACGCCAACGTGAGGATGTGAGAGCGCACACGCGCCCCGTCAAAGCCCGCGAGAACCGCGTCCGCGCAAGCGCGGATTTCCTCGGCGGGCTTGGTGTCGGCGAATTCGTCATCGAGCATCGTCAACAACATCCCGAGTCGCATCTCGTGCGCGGTGCGGTCGGTGCGGATCGCGTCGAGATGCTGACCGATCAACTCGCGGACGTGCTCCTCGATTCCATCGCGAATCGCACGCACATCCTCGATCGGTCTATCTACAGGGTCGGGAATGTCCCACGCTTCCACGACGGTGGGGACATATGGGCAGGCATCGCCGCAGCCCATCGTGATCGCCCAATCCGCGTGGAGCTGCATCTCGATTGTGAGCCTCGTGGGGCGTCGTCCGGCTATATCGAGCCCTACCTCGCGCATGGCCTCGACTACGGCCGGCGAAATCTCTGGGGCGGGTTCGGTGCCGGCAGACTCGGCGCGCACGTCCTCGAGGCCGTAACGCTCAAAGAATGCTTGGGCCATCTGTGAGCGCCCGGCGTTGTGGTTGCAGACGAACAGCATGTAGCGGATCGGTTGCTTATCCGTCCGTTGCTCTGTGGGGGACTCCTTGTCGATGGTCATGGCTCAGATCGTATTACATTGACGGGCGTGAGTGTTATTGATATAAGTAGATTGATGTCCGTCGATTTGGAGCTGGCCCCCAAGCAGAAGCGAGCCGCCGGTGAGCGCTGTTGCGAGCCCGTCGTCTACCCCGACGTGCAGCGCGATCACGCGCTCCGCATGGCAGAGGTCGCAAAGGCTCTTGGCGATCCGATCCGCTTGCAGCTCGTGGACGTGCTGCGCAAGCACGCCGGGAAGGTCTGCGTCTGCGAGCTGGTGCCGCTGTTCGACATATCTCAGTCCACCCTCTCCCACCATCTCGGCAAGCTGCGTGCCGCCGGGATCGTGGACTCCGAGCGTAAGGGCCTCTGGGCCTACTACTACGTGATCCCCGACGCGGTCAAGGAGCTATCCGCATGGCTGAGCTAACCACCACTGCTGACACCACCGCGAACTCCTGTTGCTCGCCCGAGAAGCAAGCGACGTGCTGTGAGCCGAGCGCCAAGGCCGACTGTTGCGACCCTAGCCACGGGGAGGGCTGCGGCTGCGCCGCCGGCAGCGACCCGACGCGACCGAGTGACGTGCGCGAGCAGGTGCGCGAGCGCTACGCTGCCGCCGCCGTCCAGGTCACAACTACCGATCCCGGCGCCGGCTGCTGCGCCCCGAGCGAGACCTTCGACGGAGGCAGCGAGGTATTCGGCGCAGCTCTCTACGCTCTCGGCGACCACGAGCAGCTACCCGACACCGCGAAGCTCGCCTCCCTCGGCTGCGGCAACCCCGCCGCCGTCGCTGAACTGCACGAGGGCGAGACGGTGCTCGACCTGGGCTCCGGCGGCGGGATCGACGTTCTGCTCTCCGCCAAGCGCGTCGGCCCAACCGGTAAAGCTCACGGCCTTGACATGACCGACGAGATGCTTGCCCTCGCCCGCGAGAACGCCCGCAAGGCCGGCGTCGAGAACGTGCAGTTCCACAAGGGCTACATCGAGGAGATCCCGCTGCCCGACGCAAGCGTTGACGTGGTGATCTCAAACTGCGTCATCAACCTCTCCGCCGACAAGCCCAAGGTCCTGCGCGAGGTCGCAAGGGTCCTGCGACCGGGCGGGCGCTTCGCGGTCTCCGACGTGATCGCCGACGAGGACATGGACGACGCGACCCGCGCCGACATGCAGGCATACACCGGCTGCATCGCCGGGGCTCTCACCCACGCAGAGTTCAGCCACGCGCTCGCAGACGCCGGCTTGGTCGATGTCGAGATACGCGAGACCCATCGCGTCCACGCGCAGGCCGCCTCGGCGATTGTGCGCGCACGCAAGCCAACGGGACGCTCAGTACGAGCGAAGTGAGGATTCAGCCTCTAATCGCCTGCGCCTGGCGGACCGCTCGGCCCGTTCCTGAGATATTCGTCAGTATCTGCTCGCCGACAGCGCGGATATTGGTCTGGATCTGAGCCGTTATAGCCTGCGGCAAGCGTCAGCTTGGTGGACATCGGCGATCCAACTATTTGCGCCGCAAAGTTGGATCAGGCGGGGAGCATCCAACTCCGGTTGGATGTTGCGCCCACGTCGTGATCGCGCAGGCTACAGCGTCCAGCGCGAATAGCTCTCGTGGTGGCCCTCCGCTCAGATGCCAGCCTTCCTCGGTGCTCCGGAGCACACCGCGGCGAGAGAGCTCTGACAGTGCGCTGCTGACGGTTGGTCGCCGCGCCGCGATCAGGTCCGCGAGCACGGAGTGGGTGAGGCGCAGCGGTAGCAGCACCCCGTCTGCCCGCATGCGTCCCCAGCGTCCGGCCATGTGTCAGAAGAGCGTGTGCAGGCGTGTGTCGACGCGAGGGCAGTGGACGATCGCCATCAGCACACTGAGATTGCACGAGCGATTCATCGTCCTAGCCACGAGCTCTCCGGCGATCTGCGGATAGCGTGCCGCGCGCTCGGCAAACGCCAGATCCAGGATCGCGACGCGCACGGGGGAGAGCACCCTGCGGTTGGTGCTCAGTGCAACGCGTCGCGCTTGCGTTCGCGCTCGTCGGGCGCCCGTCGCTGCTGCTGTTCGACGAGCCGCTGTCCTCGCTCGACGCCAACCTGCGCGAGCGCTTGCGCATCGAGATCGGCACGCTCGTCCGAGAGATCGGCGCGAGTGCCGTCTACATCACCCACGACCAGGGCGAGGCGTTCGCGCTCGGCGACCAGGTCGGCGTGCTCCAGGACGGACGGCTCGTGCAGCACGACACTCCCGAGGGGGTCTACAGACGCCCGGCCACCGCTTTCGTTGCAAGGTTCACAGGGCTCGCGGGCGAGCTGCGGGGGAGAGTGCTCGCCATGTCCGATCGGGATGGCGCCACTCGCGAGCGGGTACGGGTACTGCTCGACCCGGCCGGCGGTGCGCGCGCCAGCGAGTTGCTTGCCTCCTGCACAGCGCCGCTCGCGCCCGGGGCAGCCGTTCAGGTTCTGCTTCGCCCGGCGGCGGTGACACTCTGCGACCCCACCGATTCGAGCGCGAGCCTGCGCGGAGAGGTCCTGGACAGCGCGTTTCGCGGACGCGGCTATGACCACGTCGTCAAGTTGCCCGACGGCTCCCTGCTCAGCGAGATCTTCGCCTCCCACAGCCACCGTCGCGAGCAGGCAGTCGGTCTGCGCATCGACCCCGACGGCTGCCTCACGTTCCCCGCCGACGCGGCCGCTGGCCCCCTGGCGACAGCCTCGCATGCCGCGATGCGCGCACCCGGGCAAGCGGCCCCGGCCCCGGCGTCGGCGCAGACGAGCCACAATCGTCAAGACCAACAAGTAGGAGCAACACCATGAACCTCCAACAACGAGCATCACGAGCATGAGCGGCGCCGAGCTAGGGCTGGCTGTCTCTGTCTTCCTCGCCTGCACCGTCGAGGCCGTCGAGGCGCTGACGATCGTGCTCGCGGTCGGCACAACGCGCAGCTGGTCCTCGGCGATGAGCGGCGTCGGCGCCGCGACGCTAGCACTCGCCGCGATCGTGGCGGCATTGGGCCCAGCGCTCACCTCGTTGCCGATCGGCGTCCTACGAGTGGCCGTGGGCGGCCTGCTGTTGATCTTCGGCTTGCAATGGCTGCGCAAGGCGATCCTGCGCTCCGCCGGCCTGAAGGCCAAGCACGACGAGCAGGAGACATTCCGCGAGGAGACCGAGGCGGCACGCGCACTCGGCGTCAAGCCTGCCGGCTTCGACGGCTACGCCTTCGCGATCTCCTTCAAGGGGGTGCTGCTGGAGGGGCTCGAGGTGGCATTCATCGTGCTCACGTTCGGCGCCAACCAGAAACATGTCGCCTTGGCCGCCGCTGCTGCTGCCGCCGCCGTGCTCGCTGTGATCGCGGCGGGCGTGGCGGCGCGGGCCCCCCTGGCGAAGGTGCCCGAGAACACGATGAAGTTCGCGGTCGGGGTGATGCTCAGCTCGTTCGGCATGTTCTGGGGCGCAGAGGGCGCCGGCGCGAGCTGGCCGGGCGGAGATGCCGCTCTGCTGGCGCTGATCCCGAGTGTGCTGATCGCGGCAAACGCGATCGTGTGGATGTTGCGCCGCGCGATACCTGTGGCCGGGGGCGAGGAGCCGGTTCCCGCCGAGGCCCCCGAGTTGACGGGGGTGAGCGCATGAGCCGCGTGCGGGCGTTCTGCCTCGGCGTGTGGGACTTCATCGTGGGCGATGATTGGCGCACCGCGCTGGGAGTCGTGCTCGCGCTTGGGCTCACCGCGCTGATAGCCGACGCGTCCATCGCGGCGTGGTGGGTGATGCCACTCGCGGTGCTCGGGCTGCTCGCGCTGTCGATCAGGCGCGCGGCGAGGGGCGCCGCGCGCAGCGGCTGAAGCGCGCGTACGTCTACCCTTCCTCTCTCGCCACCGACCGTTGGCGTCGGTCGGTGGAAATCGTCGCGGGCAGCGGAGCCGTCATTCACATCGATCCCTACATCGTTCTTGGCAGCGCGATCATCGGCTTCCTGGTCGGAATGACCGGCGCCGGCGGCGGCGCGTTGATGACGCCGATGCTGATTCTGCTGTTCGGGGTGACCCCATCCGCGGCGATCTCAAGCGATCTCGTGGCGGCGGTCGTGATGCGCCCGATCGGTGCCGGTGTGCACCTCAGGCGCGGCACCGTCAACCTGCGCCTGGTCGGCTGGATGGTGCTCGGCTCCGCGCCGATGGCGTTCTTCGGCGCGTACCTGCTGCACGTGATGGGTAACAGCAAGGCAGCTCAGGAAAACATCGAGGTGGCGCTTGGAGCGGCGCTGCTGGTCGGGGCCGTCGCCATGGTGCTGCGCTACGCGCTCGACCGGCGCTCCGGCACAAGCCGCACAGCCGGAGTTCACGAAATCGTCCCGCGACCGCTGCCCACGATCGCGATCGGCATGATCGGGGGAATCATCGTCGGGATGACCTCGGTCGGCTCGGGATCGCTCTTGATCGTGATGCTGCTGTTTCTATACCCGATGATCGGCGCCAAGCAGCTCGTCGGCACCGACCTCGCCCAGGCGGTCCCGCTCACCCTGGCCGCCGCGCTCGGGGCACTCGCGTTCGGTCACGTCGAGTTCGGTGTCACCGCGTCGCTGATCCTCGGGAGCGTGCCAGCGGTGTTCGTCGGGTCGCTTGTCTCCTCGAGCGCCCCCGACCGATACATACGGCCGATGATTACCTTCGTGGTTGCCGCGTCCGGGCTGAAGTATGTGGGGGTTGGAACGACCACACTCGGCTGGTTGCTGTGCGGAATGCTTCTGCTCGGTGCCGTCGTGTGGGTGGTCTACATACGTCCCGCGCAGCGCGTGAGCACCACCGAGGACGCCGAGCCGGCGCCGCTCGTCGGATCGGAGAATCCGCCGGCCGCCGAGCCGGCGATCATTGATTGACACCCCTTTCGCCCTCGATCGAGGGCGAACCGCGTGGTCGGATGCCGGCGAGCCGTATGGAGACCCGGTATTCCGTGTGGGTCAAGAGGTGGCTGCCGACGCGAGCTGCTCGTAGGTCACCGCCTCGCGCGTAGCAACCGACCGCTTGAGCACCCACTCGAGCGCGAGCATGTGGCTGGGGTGCTCCAGGTCGGAGGGGTGAAGGTCGAGGCGCAGCGTGGTACCCGAGACGAGCGCGCCGGCGCGCAATAGCGTGGGGGAGAGCGCCCGGCGCAGCCGACCGGTGCTCGAGAGGGCGATCGGCGGTCCGAGCAGGTCGCGGCTTATGTCACGGCCGCCGGCCAATCTCAACGCTCCTTGGTCCGCCCTCGGAACGATCCGCTTCCGTGCTCGGGGCTCGGTCATCACGGTGCCCCGCGCCTCGCCGGGATGTGCACGGTGCAGGCCGAGCAACGCCGCCCACCAGTGGAAGCGCTCGCCGAGCGTCCGCCTCAGCGCGGGAGTGTAGGCGTAGCCGGGCGCCACGAACCCGCGCGGCTCGATCCCGGCGAGCTTCATCACGCGCCATCCAGCGTCCACGGCGCGACGCGTCTCGTGCGGGTCCAGTCCCACGAACTCGCTTTCGTGGTCCGCGTTGAAAGTGCGCAATGTCTCGTATGGTCCGCGCGAGCGCTGCGAGCGTAGGTGTTGGAAGCCGTGTTGGGCGATCGCGTCGCCGCCGCGCTCGCGCTCGATCAGCCAGCTCACCATCTCCGGCGAGCGCTCCGCGAGCGGGTGCAGGTCGCGCGCCGGGATGACCAGCAGCGTTACGTGGTTGATGCCGTGGTCGTCCAGCCAGTCGCGGATCAGCGCGCAGCGCTCAAATGTCGCTGGCTCGATGTCGTGGAGTGCCACGGCGATTGTGCGGCGCACGGGGCTCATGCGACCAGCCGTCCGCTGTCGAGCGAAGGTCGAGCGGCGGTGTCGAGCGCACGCTGGTAGCCGGCCGCCAGGCGCTGTAGCGCGCGCTCCCAAGTGCGCTCGCGCACTGCGGCAAGCGCGGCGCTTGCCAGACGCTCGCGTAGCAGCGGCGAGCCTGCCAGCTCGACCAGCGCGCTCGCCAGTGCTGCGCTATCGGCATCTCGTAGCAGTCCGCTCACGCGGTCCTCGATCAGCTCGAGCGGTCCGCCCGCGGCGACCGCGAGTACCGGCAATCCGGAGGCCTGCGCCTCGAGGATCACCTGGCCAAATGTGTCGGTGGCGCTCGGAAACAGAAACACGTCGGCCGAGGCATACGCTCGCGCGAGCTCCGCTCCGTGCAACCAGCCGAGGAAGCTCGCGTGGGAGCCGACGCGCTCGCGCAGTCGCTCCTGCTCGGGGCCGCCTCCGGCAAGCACCAGGTGCAGGCGCGGGTCGCGCTCGCGCGCCGTCAGGAATGCCTCGGCGAGCAGCTCGGCGCCCTTCTCGCGCGTGATGCGCCCGGCATACAGCACGTTGATCGGTCGCTCCGCGTCGTTGGTGGCGGCGCCGATTGGCGCACCCCATGCGCGCGCGGGGGCCACGCTGTTTTGCGCAGCGCCGCTCGTGCCCCGTGCCCAGCTCGCCGCAAGCGCCTCGTCGCGCAGCGCGGGGTCAAAGCGGGCGGTGTCCACGCCACGGTCCCAGCGCAGCAGCTTCTCCGCGCTCATGCCGATCGACGTGAGCGCCTGATCGGAGGCGGGGCTGGGGGAGAGCACGAGATCGCACGCGTTGTAGAAGACGCCGACTGCCATCTCCATCGCCTCGGCCACGCGCCGCTGACCAGAGCGCAGTTGTGCGTAGGCGGTCAGCTCGGTGTGGTAGCTGCCGATCAGCGGCAGCCCCAGCGCGCGTCCTAGTAGCGCTCCCGTGACGCCGGTTGGGCCGGGCGAGCACACATGGATCGCGTCGAATGCGCCGTCGGCCAGCGTCTGCACGGCCGCGGAGAGGCTCGGCACGCCGATGCGCAGACCCGGGTAGAAGGGCACGTCGAACTCGGCCACCGCCGAGAGGCGCCGGTCGACTTTGGGGTCGGTCGCCACCACCTCGATCTCAAAGCCCGGCACGCCACGCTGGCGGATCTCCTCGATCGTGCGGCTGACACCATGCGTCGAGCCGATTCCGTCGGCCAGGATCGCAATGCGGGGCGGCTCTCCTTCTGAGACCACACCGGTGCGGGCGAGCTTGGCTTGCTCGCTTGCCAGGAAGGCGGTCGCCGGGGCATACGGGATCGCCGCGATGCAGCTCTCGAACAAGCCTGCCGCCGCAGCGCCCACCTCGCGCTCGTCGATCGCGCTCGGCCCGTCGGCTGCTGTCTCGCCGGCGATGGCGTTCACGGCGCGCTCCACCGCGCTCGCCAGCTTGCGCTCGTGCAGGCGGCATGCGCGACGGTACAAGTCGGAGTGGCTGAAGCCCTCCTCTTGCATATGGGCGATCAAACCACGCTCGTCTAGGTGGTCAAGCTCCACCGCCGCCAACCACGCGCGCAGCAGGCAGCGTGCATCGGCGGGTGCGAGATCTGCGCCGGTGGCGCCCTCGCGCGCATCGCCCTCGCTCAAGAGGCGCTGCACCATCGTCATCACCCGTCGCGGGTCGGGGGTGGTGAGGACCTGTTCGCTCTCACCGTGGCCGAGCGAACGTGCGGCAAGCGCGATCGCCGCGTGGGCCCACTTGGCGGCGCTGCCCTGTTTGCCGCGTGCGGTGACGCGACCGGTGCGCATGTGCTCAAGGAACTCCTGGGGTGTAACAGCGCTCGGCGCCTCGGTCCAGGTCCGCCCGATGTCAATCCCGGCGTGATCGTCGCTGCCGCCGATGCCCGTGCCGTCGAGCGTGGCGACGTACATAGCGGCTGGGCGGTTGAGCTCGCGGGCGCGGGCGCCGTTGCGCGTCTCCCAGATCTCGAACAGCTCGGCGAGCCGACGGCGGTGGCGTGCCGTCAGGGGCGCCCCCACCGCGTAGTAGGGGTGAGCCAGGGCACAGGCGATGTCCTGGTCGTAAAGGTACATCGCGCACAACTCCACGTCGTGGCTGTTGGCCTGCAGCCATTCGTGATCCTCGGGCGTTATCCCGTAGCAGAGCACGTGCACCGCCTGGGGCTCGCCGCGGAAGTGCGCGGTCAGCTCCTCGGAGACGAACACGTCGGGGCGGTCGGCGATGGTGAGCACGCCGTCGATCGTGTCGTGATCGGTGATCGTCACGAAGTCCATCCCGCGACGCTTTGCCAGCTCGTGGACCTCCTCGGGGGGCGTGGCGCACTCCGGCAGGCCGAGCGCGCGCTGCACGCCTAGCTTCGATACCTGCGAGGCGGTGGAGTGACAGTGCATGTCCACGCGTGTGGGCGAGCCATTCGTGTCGACTCGTGTTGCTGGGCACTGCGTATCGACCCGTGTGGTCGAACCAGTCATTTCTCTTCCTCTCGGTCTTTTCTCCTATGCCCGAAAGGTTCTCCCTGCAAATGGCCATCTTTGTGACCAGGCGGGAACTATCGTGTGAAAGAGGCGTGAATGGGCCGAACTCGTCTGGCTGCCCGCAGGTGGGCTTTGTGCGGCTTGCGGCCACCCGTTCCCATATGCTGCGGCCCGCGATGTCGCTCATCCTCATCACGGGTCCTCTGGCCTCGACAATCAGCTACTTCCAGGCGATAGTGCTCGGCGTGCTCCAGGGCGTGAGCGAGCTGTTCCCGATCTCGAGCCTCGGGCATACCGTGCTGTTCCCAACGCTGTTCGGCTGGAGCAGCGTGGTCAAAGCACAGTCCGAATCGGAGTCCTTCTGGCTTGCTTTCATCGTGATGCTCCACGTTGGCAGCGCGATCGGCCTGCTCATCTACTACTGGAGCGACTGGGTGGAAATCGTCAAGGCGTTCTTCCATACGCTTGCCACGCGTCGCGCCGAGACGAGCACCGAGCGGTTGGCGTGGCTGATCATCATCGCCAGCATTCCCGCCGGTCTGATTGGTCTGGTCTTGGAGCACCAGCTGCGCACGCTCACCGCCAAGCCGGAAGTCGCCGCCGTCTTTCTGATGATCAACGGCCTCGTGCTGATCGCCGCCGAGCGCTTCCGCCGCCGGGCGGCAGTACGCGAACTGGCGGCGCGTGAGGGTCTCAATTCAGAAGGTGGGCGCGAGCTCGACACGCTCGAGTATCGCGAGGCGCTGGTGATCGGGGCAGCCCAATCGACCGCCCTGATCGCCGGAATCAGCCGCGACGGAGTAACGATGGGTGCGGGACTTGCACGCGGTCTGGACCACAGCGACTCCGCCCGCTTCGCGTTCCTACTCGCTACCCCGATCATCCTCGCCGCGGGCCTGTTCAAGCTGCCCGATCTGCTCGGTCACCTTGGCAACGGCGTTCGCGGCCAGGCGCTCGTGGCGTGCATTGCCGCCGCCATAACCGCCCTCTTCACGGTTGCCTTCCTGGTCCGCTGGTTCAAGACCAGGACGCTGATCCCGTTCGCGATCTACTGCCTCCTGTTCGGGGGAGCGATGGTCATCTACACGATGGCTTGAGCATCCATCCGCGACTGCTTGCGTGGGATGTGATTGGCTGAGAGCCCCCGACCTGGTCGCGGCCTGGGCAGCACGCACTGGGGATTAGCCTGGGCCTACGTGGGAATTGGCTTGCTATCGGGGCGAGTCGTCGCTCCGTGCACCATCATTGATGCTCGATGCCCACTCCGAGAACCCCAGCGAAGATGTTCGAGACACGCAGCCAGGCCTGGGACGAAGCCGGGCTGCTGCCGCAGGTGAGTCCTGGCGCGGTGAGGCGGGCACGCTGGGAGGCGCTGCTGCTCGTGCCGCTGTTCATCGGCGTGGTGGTGCTCTACGAAAGCCGCCGCTCCCTGCTCGGACTGACCGCACACGGGAAAGGGCAGCTCGCTTGGCTTGAAACGCCGCTGGACTGCGTGACCGTGATCGTCTTGGTGATGCTCGGCTGGGCGATCGCGCGTGACGTCGGGCGGGCGTTCGGGCCGGCGCTGTTCAGGCGTATGGATCCTGCCTCGGCAGGCACCCTCGGCTTCGTCATCCGCCTCGTGACGGTGGCGGTTGCGGCGATCGTGGCGCTGGGCATCATCGGCATTGAACCCCGCACGCTTGCGCTTGGCGGCGCGTTTACGGCTGTGATCCTCGGGCTAGCTGCTCAGCAGACGCTCGGCAACATGTTCGCCGGCACGGTGCTGTTGAGTGCGCGACCGTTTCGCGTCGGAGACAGCGTGCGTCTACAGGGCGGCCCGCTCGCCGGGCAGATAGAAGGCACGGTCAGCACGCTCGGACTGCTCTACACCACGTTTGCCACTGGCGAGGGCCCGATCATGGTGCCCAACAGCGTCGTGCTGAACGTGGCGGTGCTCGCCAGGGGTCGCAACCAGGCCGGTGAAGAGGACTAAGAGGCGGCCACCCGGTAGCGCAGGAAGAGATAGGAATCGTGCTCGAGCACTCCAGCTAGCTCCAGGGTGAGCGGTGGGTCCAGCTCGGGGCCACTCACGATCCTGAGCGTCTCGCTCATCGCATCCCCGCCCGCGAGCTTGGGGGAGACGGTCAGAAACAGCTCGTCCACGAGCCCCTGGGCCAAGAGTTGGGCGTTCAGGTGAGGGCCACCCTCACACAACAGCGTGCGCACTCCAAGGCGCTCGTGCAACTCCGCCATAGCTCCCGGCAGGTCGAGCAGGCCGTCGCGCGAGGCTCGCACGTAGTCGATCTGAGCCCGGCAGTCCTGGGGCAGGCTCGCCGAGGAAGGGGTGAGAACGACCACGCGGGAGTCCGCTTCGGCGAGCAGCGGGATCTCGCCGTCCAGGGCAAGGCGTCCCGAGACTATGCACGCCAACGGCTCCTCGGCCAGGCCGCGCTCGCACCGGAGCCTACGGTGGCTATCGTCGCGAATCAGCTGCCCGTAGCGCTCGGCTCGCACCGTGCCCGCCCCCGCCATCACGGCATCGACAGCGGTGCGCAGGCCGTACAGCAATTCTTTGTCGGCGCGCTCGCCGAGCGGTCCCGAGCGACCTCCGAGAGTCGCGCGGCCATCGACCGTGGCAATCATGTTGAGCAGCAGGTAGGGGCGTGAGCGCTCAGGGGCGTCGCGGGCCTCGGCCAGCTCAAGCTCCTCGACGAACTGCTCGATGGGGGTTGCTGGGCCGGCTGGGAGCAAGCGCCGCAACCTCAGCGCGGGCTCTCGGGGCGTGTCCTGAGGACTGCTGGGCATATACCACTTGCTAACACATCCGCGGATCGACGTGCTACCGTCGTGCAGTCTGGCCGGTCAGATTGGCTGGCGAAAAGCAGTGCAAGCGCTCGCAGGTCGAAGCTCTAGAAGCATCCTCCGCGTAGCAGCACGCACATATCGTGGAGGAAATCACATGCCTACCGGCACAGTGAAGTGGTTCAGTGACGACAAGGGGTTCGGCTTCATCACCCCAGATGATGGTGATAAGGACTTGTTCGTCCACCACACAGGCATTAACGGCGAAGGCTATCGCTCGCTCCAGGAGGGCACGAAGGTGTCCTACGACGCGGAGCAGGGCGACAAGGGCCCGAAGGCCGTCAACGTCACGACCGTCTGAGCTGCTGACAGAGTTGAGGGTTGATCCCGCCAGGGACGCGCGTCCATGACGGGATACGTCCAAAGCAGTAGCGAGCATGTCATCGGGGCCCTGCGGGGCCCCGCCGACGTTAGGAGTCATCACAAGCCGCTCTCAGGGACGGAGGCGCGACGACGAGGTGTGGAGGTGGTACTGGGCGCGGGCTCGCTGGTCACGATCCTAGTGTGCTGCCTGCTGGTCGTGGTTGTGGCGGCCGACCGTCCCAGCATCCTCGCGGCTACCACTACACAGGGTTACTTCCCGCACTGGATGGCGGGCCCGCTGGGTGGCCTGGTGCCATCGTTGACGCGCGGCACGCAGGGGTTGAAGTATCTGTTCACGGTCCCGATAGTGCTCATGTATGTGAGCTACCTGGTGGGTTTGAGGTATGTGCCGCGCCTGTCCGCGCGCTGGGCGATCGCGGCGGTTGTGGGAGCGCACGCGATCATGTTCCTGTCGCCTCCGCTCGCGCTCACAGACATCTTCAATTACATCAACTACGGGCGCATGGAGATCGCACACAATCTCAACCCCTATACGACGATCCCCGTGCTCGAGCCTCACAATGACCCGAGCTATTTGCTCAGTAACTGGCACCAGCTACTGAGTCCCTACGGTCCGATTTTTACCTTGATGACGTTCGCGGTTGTCCCGCTAGGTGTGGCCGCGTCGTTCTGGACATTGAAGGGACTGCTGATGCTCTCAAGCCTCGGCATCGTGCTGCTCGTATGGCGCTCGGCACGCCTGCTTGGTCGCGATCCGGTGGCCGCGATCGTGTTCGTCGGCCTGAACCCGATCGTGCTCATTTGGGGACTCGGCGGCGACCACAACGACTTCCTGATGATGTTCTGCGTGGTGCTCGGTTTCTATCTGCTGCTGCGCGCGGGCTGCATGTCGGGGGCGCTCCAACGTGGCGGAGAGCCGGTCACGCGAGCGGGCACCAGTGGGGCGGGGGCTGACGACGCACATAGGGCTGACGACGCACTTAGGACTGACGACGCACATAGGGTTGACGGTGCCCACGGGGTTGAAGCCGCTTTGTGGTCGCCGACTCTGATCGGCGCCGGTGCGGCCTTCGTGGCGGCTGTGGCGATTAAGGCCTCGGCGGGCATCTTGCTGCCGGTTGTGCTTGCCGGCCTGCTGCATCGCCGCCGCGATCTTCTACAGGTCATGCTTGGGATGGCACTGAGTGCGGTCGCGCTCGGCGTATGCAGCGTGATCGCGTTCGGGCCTCACTTCCCAGACCTCGCAACCCAGGGACGCCTCGTGACGATGACGAGCTTGCCTAACCTGTTCGGATTGGCGCTCGGCCAAGGAGGGGAGAGCACCACGCTGCGCGTGCTACTCAGTGGGGTGCTCGTGGTGGTCGTGGCAGCGTGCTCGCTGCTTGCCTGGCGTCGGCGCGAGTCGATCACGGCGGCGGGCTGGGCTTCGGTAGCGCTGCTAGTGACGCTCAGCTGGGTCTTGCCCTGGTATGTGCTGTGGGTGCTGCCACTTGCGGCGCTGTCGAGCTCGCGCCGCTTGCGCACGACCGCGCTGCTTGTGGGCGTCTACATGATCATTGCCTGGGCGCCCCTCACCGGCAACGTGTTCAACGCGATCGGCTTCCACCCGGAAAAGACAGCGCTCGGGCGGTTGCACCAGCGCTACGTCAAGGAACTTCTCTACTGAACCGGCCTCTCGCGGAGGCAGACACGGATGAGAATGGGGGCACATGAACGGAAGTGACACAGACGAGCACGGGCTGGCCCCGCTCGACGCCACGACGCAGGTACGCACACCGCGTACCTCCGATGAGGAGTTGTTGTGTGCCGAGCACGCCGTCACGCAGAACAGCTTCAGCGACGAGGAGCGTGTGGAGAGAATGCACGCGGAGATGGCTGAGGGCTTTGCGGTGCTCGCCAACGTGAGTCGTGGAGTGTCCATGTTCGGCTCGGCGCGCACTCCGGTTGGCAGCCCTGACTACGAACTCGCACGCGAGACGGCGGCGACACTCGGTGCCGCTGGTTTCGCGATCATCACCGGAGGCGGGCCGGGCATCATGCAAGCCGCCAACCAAGGGGCCCGCGAGGCCGGAGCGCAGTCGATTGGATTGAACATCCAGCTCCCTTTCGAGCAGCAGTTCAACCCTTACATCGACACGGCTCTCAGATTCCACTACTTCTTCACGAGGAAGGTCATGTTCGTGAGGTATTCCAGTGCCTTCGTAGTGCTCCCAGGCGGCTACGGCACGCTTGACGAGCTATTCGAGGCGCTCACGCTCATCCAAACCGGCAAGATCCCGCACTTCCCGGTGGTCCTGCTCGGCAGCCACTACTGGAGCGGACTGCTCGACTGGCTGCGCGCCACGATGCTCGCCGAGGGGAAGATCTCAAGCGCTGACATCGACTTGCTGCAGATTGCCGACGACCCGGCGCACGCGGTCGCGATCGTCGAGCGCGCCGCCGCCCGCCAGGGCCTGGGCTAGGCAGTCCCGGAAGGGCCGCTGACGCGCGTCTCGCCGTCGGCCATTTTTCCGTCCCTGCCTACGTACCCGTCCTTGCCGCCGACGCAGATGTAAGTCGCGTCGCTTGTGCCCACGTTGTGCACCCTGCGCAGTGTCGAGGCGTCAACTCGCGCAGAGCCGCCCTCGTCGATGCGGTGAGTCGTGCCGTCGCCGAACTCCATCTCGATTGTGCCGCTGTGCACGAAATACAACTCCTCCTGGGTGTCGTGCCAGTGCATGTTCGAGGAGTATCCGGCCGGCATCGTGATCGCGTTGATGCCAAACGCGCTCACGCCGAGGCCCTTGCGCATCTTGCGAAAGCCGTAGCCCTCCCCGAGAGCGTCGAGGTCCTCGGCTACTGCGTAGCCCTCGCCTGTGGTCACCTTCGGGTACTCGGATGCCTCCATCTTGTTCTCCTTTGGATTGGTGATCGATTGTTCGCGATTTGTTCGTCAAGCGCCGCTCTGCGGCGTCAATGGTTTGCCACGACGCCGCCCTCGGGGGACAGTGGTCTGTTCTCAGCGGCCCAACGCACGAGTCCGCCGCGCATCGACAAAGCCTGCATGCCTGAGGCGCGAAAAGCCTGGGCGGCCATATCCGATCGTGCGCCCACGCGGCAATAGAAGACGACGGGCCGCTCACGCTCGATCTCCAGTGCTCTGGAGCTGAGCTCCACGAGCGGTATGTGGCGTGATCCGGCCATGAAACCCGCCTCGCGCTCGTACGGCTCGCGCACATCCACCACCTGCAGCTCAGGGTCGCGGCTAATCCACGCGGCGAGCTGCTCGGGATCGATATCCGTCTGCGTGGAGTCCACCGGCGAGTCCATTGCGGTGAGGGTAGCGATAGCGCTGGGGCAAGGTGGTGGAGCCGCAGAGGCACACACAGGGCACTATCGCGTAGGCGCGTGGGCGCGCCGCTCGCGCGCGGCCATTAGGATCAATGCACGATGCAAGAGACCCTTACCGACGTCTACACCATTCCCCAAGAGCACCTGGACTTCTGCGCGACGATCAAGCAGATCGCCCAGGAGAAGATCGCACCGCGCTCGGCCGAGATCGACGAGCAGGCCGAGTATCCGTGGGACATACGCAAGGTGCTCGCCGAGCAGGACATTCTCGGGCTGCCGTTTCCGACTGAGTACGGCGGCACCGGCACCGGCACGTTGATGCTCAACATGGGTGTCGAGGAGATCGCCAAGGTGGATGCGGCGTGCGCGCTCATCCTGATGGTGCAAGAGCTCGGCACGCTGCCGATTCAGCTGTTCGGCTCGGAGGAGCTGAAGGCGCGCTTCTTGCCCAAGTGTGCGAGCGGCGAGTGGTCGCCTGCGTTCGCGCTGTCCGAGCCCGAAGCTGGGTCTGACCCGGCGGGCATGCAAACCACCGCCGTGCAGGATGGCGATGAGTGGGTGATCAACGGCACCAAGAACTGGATCTCAAACCTCGGCGTGGCCGACTTCTACATCACCTTCGCCGTCACCGACCGTGAGAGCAAACGGATCACCGCGTTCGTGGTGGAGGCCGACCGCCCCGGGTTCAGCGTGGGCAAGCTCGAGCACAAGCTCGGTATCCGCGCCTCGCCCACAGGTCAGCCGATCTTCGATGACGTGAGAGTGCCCCAGGAGAACGTGATTGGAGAGGTGGGCAGGGGTCTGCGCGTGGCGCTCGGCACTTTGGAGCGCACCCGTCTCGGGGCGGCCGCGCAGGCGGTGGGCATCGCTCAGGGAGCCACCGACTATGCCGTCGCCTATGCTCGCGAGCGCAAGCAGTTCGGCAAAGCGATCAACGAGTTCCAGGGCATTCAGTTCAAGCTGGCCGACATGGAAACGCACACGGCCGCCGCGCGGGAGTTGCTCTACAAGGCGTGCGCCATGGCCGATCAGGGCCATCCTCAGCGTGCGAAGTACTCCTCGATGGCCAAGGTGTTCTGCTCAGACACAGCGATGGCGGTCACCGTCGAGGCGGTTCAGGTCTTGGGCGGCTACGGTTATGTGAAGGAGTATCCGGTTGAGCGCATGATGCGAGACGCGAAGATCACTCAGATCTACGAGGGCACGAACGAGATCCAAAGGCTCGTTATCGCCCGTACGCTGAGGTAGCGGTCGGGATGCGGGCGCCAATATCTGGCACGAGCAAGGCAGGGTCGGGCGCGCGGTCCCCGGCGGGCACGCGCGAGTAGGTGTTGGGATGCGTGTGTCGAGGTCGCCAGGCGCCTCCGGCCACGCTCGCCGCGTCGCGCTAGCGGCTCTTGTGGCGCTGTCGGTCGGCCTCGTCGTGCTTGTTCTTGGGCAGGGCCTCAGCACGATCGGTCTCGTCAGAGCGGTCGAGGAGATAGCGCTCGGGGTGATCGTCGTCGCCGTGATCGCGGGAGCGCTGGCTTTCGTGGCTGTGCGGCTCGCCAACTGGCACGACCCCGAGTCCGAGGTGGAGTTCGACGAACTCATCCGCCACTCTGAGGAGCTTGCGCGCGAAGGGCTCGTCGTAGACCCCGACGAAGCGGAGTTCATGGCGCTCGACCCGCTCAACGACGAAGACTTCGAGGAGCTCGTGCGCGACGCGCTCGATGACTTGCCCGACCTGCTGCGCAACGCGCTCGCTCATGTCGCGGTGGTGATCTCCGACGGGGGCCGCGCGCGCGGCGCCTACGGTCTCTACCAGGGCGACGGGGCGACCCGAAGCAACGCTCACGATCGCATCGTGATCTTCAGGGACACGATCAGGCGCGACTTTGGGCACGATCCTGACCTACTGCGCGAGCAGGTCACAAAGACGGTGCGCCATGAGCTCGCCCATCATGTCGGCTTTGACGAGCTGGGCGTGAGTCGCTTGGACCTCTGATCTGGCGTCCGTGGAGGCGGCCCGCCGTGCCATTCTCGCTCGCTGACGTGCGAAGCACATTGCGCTCGCCGCGTGCTTGCGTCGCTTGGTCCATGAACGCCAGATCGGACTGGTTTCTCTAGGATTCGCGCTGCTCCCGCGCCGCGCGGGGCGGGTGGAGGGTCCGTCCCCGCCAATGACCAACCAAGGAGAAGCACACATGCCTGAAGCCGTGATCGTCGACGCCGTGCGCACGCCCATAGGGCGAGCCGTCAAGGGGTCGCTCAAGTCCGTTCGCGCCGATGACCTCGCCTCGATCCCGCTGAAGGCGATCATCGAGCGCAACCCGCAGGTGGAGCAGAGCTCGATCGGCGACGTGATGATGGGCTGTGGCTACGGGGAGGGGGAGCAGGGCTACAACATCGGACGCATCGCCTCCTTGATCGCCGGGATCGACTACCACGTGCCTGGCACCACGGTCAATCGTTTCTGCGCCTCCTCGCTGCAAACGATCCGCATGGCCTTCCATGCGATCAAAACGGGTGAGGGCGACACGTACATCTCAGCCGGCGTCGAGGCTGTCTCAAGGGCTGGCCGTGGCAGCGCCGAGTTCGAGTTCCACCCGCTGGTGGACGGCTCTGAGGGCTCGTACTACAACGTGTACATACCGATGGGCCTTACCGCCGAGAACGTGGCGGAGGAACGCAACATCAGCCGCGAGTCCCAGGACGAGTGGGCGCTGATCTCCCAGACGAGGGCCGTGGCCGCTCAAGAATCGGGACACTTCGACAAAGAGATCATTCCCGTGACCGTGCCCGCCCACAAAGACGTGGATAAGGAGGGCAACGAGATCGACGTGCCCGAGACGGTCGTCACCAAGGACGACGGCCCGCGGGCCGGCACGACGCTCGAGAAGCTCGCCGCCCTGAAGCCGGTGTTCAAGCCGGATGGGACCGTCACTGCCGGCAACGCCTGCCCGCTCAACGATGGTGCTGCGGCGGTGCTCGTCATGTCAGCGGAGAAGGCGGCTGCGCTTGGCCTCAAACCAAAGGCACGGATCATCGCCTCTACCGTCGCTGGAATTCGCCCCGAGGTCATGGGCCTTGGCCCGATCCCGGCGATCAAAGAGCTCCTGAAGAACACGGGCATGAAGATCGAGGACATCGATGTGGTCGAGATCAACGAGGCGTTCGCGGCTCAGATCGTGCCTTGTATGCAGGAGCTCGGCATCACCGAGGAGCAGCTCAACCCGTTCGGAGGAGCGATCGCGCTTGGGCACCCGTTCGGTATGACGGGCGCGCGCATCATGACCACGTTGCTCAACGACCTCGAGACGCTTGATGGCACCTATGGCATCGAGTCGATGTGTGCGGCCGGCGGCATGGGTATGGCGATGCTGGTGGAACGTCTGTCGTAGTCGTAGTCGTAGTCGAAGCCGAAGGTGTCCTCGACGCTAACTCGTGCGCAGTTGCGCGAGCGCGTCGGGGATGCCCTCGCGCACGGTGGGAAAGCGCGGGGCCCATCCCAGCTCGCGCTTGATCTTCGCGTTTGAGGAGCGCGCTGAGCGCACCACGGCGTTCCCGCCGGCCACCAGGCGCGCCAGTGGCGCGGGTATGGAAGCCCCCAAACCGGCCCAGCCACGCTTCTACTCCGACTCGTGCCCTGGACTTGCGCGCTTGCTCCAAAGCTGCTTGGGCTCAAAACCGCGCAAGCGCTAAAGCGGCAGTCCCTCTAGCGCGGCGGCATGCGCAGGGCGCCGTCGAGGCGGATGACCTCTCCGTTGAGCATCCTGTTCTCAACGATGTGGCACGCCAGCTGGGCGTACTCGGCGGGTGTGCCTAGACGCTTAGGAAAGGGCACGCCGGCGCCGAGCTTCTGGCGAGCCTCTTCGGGCAGGGCTGCCAGCAGCGGCGTGTCGAACAGGCCGGGTGCGATCGTGTTCACGCGTATCCCCTGCTGGGCCAGATCGCGGGCGGCGGGCAGGGTCATGCCCACCACGCCGCCCTTGGAGGCGGAGTAGGCGATCTGGCCGATCTGCCCGTCATAGGCCGCGATCGAGGCGGTACACACGCACACTCCGCGTTCCCCATCCTCGAGCGGCTCGCTAGCGATCATCGCTGTAGCGGACAGGCGCAGCACGTTGAACGTGCCGATCAGGTTTATCTGGATAGTGGTCTCAAATGGGAGGAGCGCATGTGGGCCCCTGGAGCCGGCGAGCTTCTGCGCCCAGCCGATGCCGGCGCAGCAGACCGCGATGCGCAACCCGCCATCTCGCGCTGCTGCTTGCTCTACGGCGGCCTGCACCTGGCTCTCCTCGCGGACGTCGCATGGGACGAACTCGACTCCCAGCTCAGAGGCAAGCGCCGTGCCCTTTCCCGCGTTGACGTCAGCGATCGTCACAGTCGCCCCCAGCTCGTGCAGGTGTCGCGCAGTTGCCTCACCGAGTCCAGAGGCGCCTCCGACTACAAGGGCTGAGCTTCCATCGATACGCATCGGCGCAGACACTATCGTCCGCTGGGTCACCCGTGCTCGGCGGCGAGACCCGGGCTTGGGACTGGGGATAGGGGGTCGTTCCCGCGGTCAGACAGCGCCGTTGGCGCTTTGCGACGGGCGCGAGAGGGTGAGGGCGAACAGCTCGTCGGGGTCGGTCAGCCAGCTCACGATCTCCATTCCCGCGGCTGCGAGGTCGTCCTTGACACGATCGCGGGTGAACTTGGCGCTGATCTCGGTGCGCATCTCCTCGCCCTGCTCGAAGTTGACCGATAGGCCGAGGTCGCGCACAGTCGTTGTGTGCTTGCGCCGGGCGCGCAAGCGCATCTCGATCCACTCGTGCTCACGGTTGAACAGCGCCACGTGCTCGAAGTCATCGAGGTCGAAATCGGCTTGCAGCTCGCGGTTGAGCACGCGCAACAGGTTGCGGTTGAACTCCGCCGTGACCCCTTCGGCGTCGTCATACGCGCGCGTCAGCACCTGCGGGTCCTTGACCAGATCGGTGCCCATCAGCAGATGGTCTTGCGGGCCGAGCAGCTTGGCGATCTCGCGCAAGAAGCGCCGCCGGCTGCCTGGTGGGAAATTGCCGATCGTCCCGCCGAGGAACACCACGAGGCGCGGTCCCACTGCGTCGGGCACGCGGTCGAGGTGGCGTTCGAAGTCGCCGATCACCCCGTGCACGCGCAGGCCCGGATACTCGCTCGTGAGCTCCTGGGCGCAGTCGCGCACCATGCTCTCGGTCACGTCCACCGGCACGTACAACCTGAGCGTGCCCGCCTTGTGCAGCGCGTCAAGCAGCACCCTCGTCTTGGACGCCGTGCCCGAGCCCAGCTCGACCAGCTCCGCCGCTGCGGTCGTGCTCGCCAGCTGCGCCGCATATGCCTGCAAGATCGAGCGCTCCGTGCGCGTCGGGTAATACTCGGGCAGCTCGCATATCCGATCGAACAGCTCGGCTCCGCGCGCGTCATAGAAATGCTTGGGCGGCAGCTCCTTGAACGGGCGCGTAAGCCCGTCGAGCACATCGTCGGCGAGCGAGCGCTCCTGGCCCTCGTGCAGGTAGGAGTCGATCGTGATCGGTCCCTCCTCGCCGAGCGTGTCGCTCCCGGGGGTAGCGATTGGCTCCATCACGAGACTCTACCCGTCGAGCGACGCCGCCACCCACTCGTGGGATCGATGAGCCCGCTTGAGACCATCAGGCGACATCCCGCGCCAAGCGCACACCCGCGAAGATCTGGCGGCGCACAGGATGGTCCCAGTTGCGAAATGTCCTCGTCTTCACACGCGGGCTCGTGGCCCACGATCCCCCGCGCAACACGCGATAGTCACCGCCGAAGAACACTTCGGAGTACTCGCGATAGGGGTGGGCCACGAAGCCCGGATAGCCGTCGAAGCGGCTGCTCGTCCACTCCCACACCTGCCCAACCGCCGAGATCGCTCCACAGGCCGCGGCCTTCTCCCACTTGGCCTCGGTGGGCAGCCGAACCCCAGAGGCCGCCGCGAACGCCTCTGCCTCAAACCAGCTCACATGGCACACGGGGGCGTGGGGATGCTCGTCGGCGATGCCCGCGTGTGGGACGATGCCCTCCTGTAGCTTCCAAGTCCACCCTTGCTCTGACCACCACTCGCGTCGCTCGTACCCGCCACGCTCGCTGAAGCTCACCCAGCTCGCGTTGCTGACCGGATCGCGCGCGATCTGAAAGGCGGGCAGCTCCACCGTATGGCGAGGGCGCTCGTTGTCGTAGGCAAATCCGTCCGTGTCCGCGCCCATCTCGAACGGGCCCGCCGGCACGTCGATCCAAGCATCCTCATCTGCAAGCGGCTCCAGGTTGGGCTCGCCCTCGGGCAGCAATCCAGCGAGCGCCATCGTCTGGCGCATCGTCTCGGTGTGCTGCAACTCGTGGCGCACCACCAGCTCATAGATCGTCCCATCGCCCACGCCTTGCGCCGTCAGCGCCTCTGCGCTGCGCGTCCGCACATCGCGCAGGTAGGCACGTGCCTGCTCTGGGCCCAGCAGCTCGATCTCGCCGCGCACCGAGCGAGGTGTCTCAAACGCGTCATACAGCTCTGCCAGGTCCGGGCGCAACAGCTCCAGGCCGCCATGGCGGTGAGCCAGCCACAAATCCTCGTAAGCCGCTATGTGGGCGAGATCCCACACGAGCGGGCTCATGATCGGGGAGAGCACCCTGCTGAGCTCATCCTCGCTCAAATGGTCCACGAGCGCGAGCGTCCGCTCTCTGACGCTATGGAGCGTCGCAAGCGCCTCCTCCCGCCCGGTGGGCGGATGGGGGGGAGCGATGGGGTCGCGGGGTGCGATCGTGGCCATAGCTACGCTCGCCAACTGTAGAAGGTCCGGAGCACGATCGGGTCCAAGGCGTTGTCCTCACCCTGGTAGTCGGGAGGCTCTTGGTCCGTGAGATTGCCGGGGGTCTTGGGCCATGAGCTCTTAGGCCGTGAGCTCCTGGGCTGTGGCATTGCTCAAGGAGTCATCGTCTCCGCGGCATCGAGCGCCGGTCCATACGTAGGGTCGCGCAGCAGCGACTGGCGGATGCCCTCGCCAAGGATCCCGCTCTCCCCGCGCGAGGCGCCCAGGATCGTCCATTCGTGTTCGCGTCCCTTCGCGTCGCGGCTGCGCGCGCGCAGTCCCCCGGTCCCGCGCTTCAGTCCTAGACGACGGCCCGTAGCGGTCGCGATCGCGACGCTCTCAAGGCCCCGCACCTCCTGCTCGGGCGCTCGCTCGAGCCTGATCCTCACGACCTGCTCGCCCACCTGGGCGGTGCCCGTCAGCGCGCCGCCACTGGCCCGCAACGGACTCACCTCCCAGCCCAGGTGCGAGGCCAGCCAGCCCACAAGCAGCATCGCCGCGACGGTCGAGTCGGGATGGTGGCGAACCGAGATCGTGTCGATCTTGCGCAGTTCCGCGCGCATGTTCGGTGAGTCGAAAGCGGCCGCCACCCGCTCTCGCCACGGTGTGCTTCGCAGCCACGCCAGATCGACCACGTACGCGCGCCCGCGCAGCTCGCACGCGCGCCCGATCGCCTCGCGCCACGACGGCTCATCCAGCGAGTCCACAAGGACTGCCTGCGCCAGCTCCAGCAGCTCGTCCACCGCCTCGGGGTGCCCGTGCGGCGACCACACCAGCGTCGCGAGGTCGGTCACCACCAACGGGTCCACGATCGTCACGAGATCGTCCAGATGGCGCTCGCCGATCTCGACGGTCACTGTCTCGCGCAGCAGCCCCAGCTCGTTGTCGCCCGGTTCGCCCTCCGAGGAGACGACCACGCGCGCATCCAGGCTCGTGCGCCGCGGCTCGTAGGAGAGCACCACCAATCGCGACGCGTGATAGCGGCCCACATTCTCCAGCCGGTTCGCGATCTCGCCGCTGTAGCGACTCTCCACGAACGTCACCATGTTCAGCGCGCGCGCGGGCACCAGACCGCCGTTTTCACTGTGGCGCTGGTTCACGAGCCTGCGCACCGCCGCTTCGATCGCGTCGGGAGTCGTGTGCTCCGCGCTCCACATCGCGTCGGGCAGCGCCTGAAGGGGGGAAGGGGGGGAAGAGCTCACGGTGTCGGAGGCGAGGTGGGATTACAGGGCGTGAGGTGGGATTACAGGCAGAGAGGCGGGATTACAGGCGGAGAGGCTGGACGGTGGGAGCGTCGGAGGTGGATTGTCAAGCGGCGAGGAGAGGAATCGCAAGGCTTCGTGGATCGCTCGTCAGATCGCTCGCCACGAGTGCTCGGGGAGCAGGATCTTCTCTGCCTCCTTGGGACCCTGCGAGCCCGACTCATACTGTGGCAGCGGTCCGGGCGCTTGCGGGTGGGTGGACCCCCAATATTTGAGGATCGGATCGCATATGCGCCACTGCGCCTCCACCTCGTCGTCGCGTGTGAACAGCGTTGCGTCGCCGCGCATCGCGTCGGTGATCAAGCGCTCGTACGCCTCCGGCGATTGCGACAGGAAAGCTGTCCCGTACAGAAACTCCATGTGCACCGGCCTGATCACCATGCGCGACCCCGGGATCTTCGCGCCGAGGCGCAACGACACCCCCTCGTTGGGCTGCAACGTGAGAATCAGCTGGTTGGGCAGCACGCCCAGCGACCCGTCCTGGCTGAAGGCCAGGTGGGGCACCGGCTTGAGCGTCACCGCGATCTCGGTCACTTTGCGCGCGAGGCGCTTGCCCGTGCGCAGATAGAACGGTACGCCCGCCCAGCGCCAGTTGTCCACTTCCAAGCGCAACGCCGCATAGGTCTCGGTGCTCGAGTCCTTCGGGATCCCCGGCTCTTCCAGATACCCCTCCACATCCTCGCCGCCCGCGTGGCCGCTGCCGTACTGGGCCCTCACAGCCATCTGCTCGATCTCACCCTCGAGCGGCTCGGCGATCGACTTCAGCACCTTCACCTTCTCGTTTCGCACCTCATCCGCGGTGAAGCTCACCGGTGGCTCCATCGCCACGTGGCACAGCAGCTGCAACATGTGGTTCTGGATCAGGTCGCGCAGCGCGCCCGCGTCGTCGTAGTAGCCGGCGCGCGTCCCGATCCCGATGTCCTCGGCCGCGGTGATCTGCACCTGATCGATGTAGTTGCGATTCCACAGCGGCTCGAACATCCCGTTGGCGAAACGGAACGCCATCATGTTCTGCACCGTCTCCTTGCCCAGGTAGTGGTCGATGCGGAACACCTGCTGCTCTTCGAACACTCCCAGCACGCTCTTATTGAGCTCGCGCGCCTCCTCCAAGGACGTACCGAACGGCTTCTCGATCACCACGCGCACGTCGGCTCCCTCGTGCTGGTCGAGCCCCTGTTTACCCAGTGCCTCCACGATCACGGGGAAGAACGATGGCGCGGTCGATAGATAGAAGGCTCTGCTTAGGGGCTCGCCGTCACGCTCCTCGAAGCGGTCGAGCACCTGCTCGAGCTTGGCGTACGCCTTCTCGTCGTCAAACGTCCCTGCCACGTACTTCACGTGCTGCAGCAACCGCTTCAGCACGTCCTCGTCGGGTGCGCGCCGCGAGAACTGACGGATCGCCTCCTCACAATCCTCGCGATAGTCCTCGTGCTCCTTTTCGCGGCGTGCCATCCCCACGAGGTGAAAGCGCTCGGGCAGCGCCCCGTCGTGGGCCAGGTTGTAAAGCGCCGGCAGCAGCTTGCGCCGCGCCAAGTCTCCCGTCGCGCCGAAGATGACGAGCGTCGTCGGGGCAACCGGCAGGCGCTCCAAGCCGGCGGTGAGGGGGTTCTCCTCCACAGCGGTCGTCGCGACGGCCGCCATTGACGCCTACCGGCGCTTCCCGGTCTGCTTCGAGCCCTGCGCGCCGCGTCCCGCCTGCGCTCCGCCGGCCAGGGGAGCCGCCTTGACGGCATGCCCGCCGAACTGGTTGCGCAGTGCCGCCAGCACCCTGTGGGAGAAGTCTCCGTTACCGCGCGAGGACAACCGCTCGTACAGCGACGCCGTGATCACCGGCGTCGGCACGTCTTTCGCGGTCGCATCTTCGATCGTCCAGCGTCCCTCGCCCGAGTCCTCTGTCCAGCCCTCGATCGCCTCCAGCTCGTTCCCGTCTGCTTCAAAGGCTCGTGCCGCCAATTCGCACAGCCACGAGCGCACAACCGAGCCCTGGTTCCACAGGTGGGCGATCTTTGCGTTGTCGAGCTCATACTCGGACTTGTCGAACACGTCAAAGCCCTCGGCGTAGGCCTGCATCAGCCCGTACTCCACGCCGTTGTGCACCATCTTCACGTAGTGCCCCGCGCCTGCGCCGCCGAAGCGCATCCAACCGCGCTCTCCGATCGCCTTCACACTGTCCGCGCTCGTCTCCGGTGCCAGCACATCGAGGATCGGTGCCAACCCCTTCACCGCCGCCGGCGGGCCGCCCACCATCATGCAGTACCCCACATCGATTCCCCACACGCCCCCGGACACGCCCACGTCCACGTAGCGGATGCCCTGCTTTGCCAGTTCCTTGGCGCGGCGCTTGTCGTCCGTCCACTTGGAGTTGCCCCCGTCCACGATCGTGTCGCCCTTATCGAGCAGCTTCGCCAGCTTGTCCACCGTCTGCTGCGTGGGGTCGCCCGCTGGCACCATGATCCACACGATCCGCGGCGCCTCGAGCTTCTTCACGAGATCCGCAAGCGAGCTGGCTCCGTGCGCGCCGTGCTTGACCGCTACCCCCACGGCTTTCATATCGAAGTCGAACGCCACGACCTCGTGCTCGGAGTCACGGCGGATGCGGTGAACCATGTTCCCGCCCATCTTGCCCAGTCCCACGAATCCGATCTCACTCATTGCGCACGATCCTAGCCGTCCAGCAACGCGGCTGCTGCATGGGACCCTATGTATCGTTGCGACCACACGGCCCCCTCGCGCCCCGGGAACGCCCAGCATCTCCCCAAAAAATTGCTCTCACCGCGCGCGAGCCGGGCGGACCACCCCGACCTCAGGAGACTCACGCTCGATGAACACACCCACGCGCCCTGACCGCAACCTCGCGCTGGAGCTGGTGCGCGTCACCGAGTTCGCCGCGCTCGCCGCCGCGCCGCTCGTCGGCATGGGCGACAAGGAGGCCGCCGACCAGGCCGCCGTTGACGGCATGCGCTACGCGCTCCAGTCGGTCGCCATGGACGGAACGGTCGTGATCGGCGAGGGCGAGAAGGACGAGGCGCCCATGCTCTACAACGGCGAGCGCATCGGCGACGGCTCTCCGCCCGAGGTCGACATCGCCGTCGACCCGCTCGAGGGCACCACGCTCGCCGCCCACGGTATGCCCTCCGCGCTCGCCGTCATCGCGCTCTCCGCCAAGGGCACCATGTTCGACCCCGGCCCCTGCGTCTACATGGAGAAGATGGCCGGGCGCCCCGAGATCGCCGACCTGCTCGACCTCGATCGCCCGCTTGCCGAGACCGTCCGGCTGATCGCCGAGCGCAAGGGCCAGCCGATCGGCGACGTGATCGTCGTGGTGCTCGACCGTCCCCGCCACGAGGCCGCCATCCGCGAGATCCGCGACGCCGGCGCGCGCGTGCGCCTGATCGCCCACGGCGATGTTTCCGCCTCGCTGCTCGCGGTCACCGAGCGCTCCCCCGTCGATCTCCTTTGGGGCATCGGTGGCACGCCCGAGGGCGTCATCTCCGCCGCCGCCATCAAGTGCCTCGGCGGCCAGCTGCTCGGTCGCCTGTGGCCGCGCGACGCCGCCGAGCGCACCGCCGCGCTCGAGGCGGGCTATGACCTGCAGCGCGTCCTCACCCGCGACGACCTCGTCTCAGGCGAGGACGTCTTCTTCTCCGCCACCGGCATCACCGACGGTGACGTCCTGCAGGGCGTGCGCTATCCCTCCGCCGGCGGCGCCACCACCGAATCGCTCGTCACGCGCTCGCGCTCGGGCACCGTGCGGCGTGTGCGTGCCACCCACGACCGCGCCAAGCTGCGCGCGCTCGCCGGAAACGGGCGCTTCGGCTAGGGCCTCATTCGGTAGGGGCCTCGCTCAGGATTGCCCCGGGGCCTCATTCAGGGTCGCCCTGCGCGGGCGAGCGGGGAGTTAACGAATTGCCCACCCGCGACTCCGCCAGGTCCAGGCGGGCTAGCGAGCGCAGGAAGCCGTTGGTCACGAACACGTGGATCTTCGCTTGCGTCGCGTTGTACACGCGCTTGCCGAGTCTCGTCGCGATCGCCGGGTGGAAGTTCGCCACTTCCACCTCCACGTGTACGCGTGCGCTTCCGTTTGACTCCACCGGCAATCTGCGCACGTCGATCTGCAAATGCCCGAGCCCGTCGTGTCCGCTGTGTGCCACGAGCAGCCCTCGCTTGATCCGCCAGCGCACGATCCCGTGCTCTCCGTCCATCTCGTATTCGGGCGCATCGAACGTCAACAGCTTCAGTGGGCGCCCCACCAGCACCACCGTCCGCTCACGCTCGCTGTAGCGCACCCTCACGAGTCCCCCCGTCACGCGCGTCAAGTAGCGCCAATACGTGCGCGCCAAGCGCTCCAGGCTCCGCGCCGTCCACAACTTGCGCAACTCCCCCTCGGGGAGTGTCACGTCAGCCGATTGAATCGAGCGCATCGCCCCGCTCGCCTCGTCTTCGCTGGCCCTGTCCTGGAGCTCGGAGATCCTCGCCATCCGCGGTCCGCGCCTCATCCCCCAAGGCTATCCGCGCACGCACGCAGCCCCCGCGACCGTCGATCCAATCCGTGCTCGTGCTGTCAAGAGCTCCCCACAAGTTGCCGATGAGCCCGCGTCGTGTCCCTCATCGGTGATATCAACCTCCTGTGAGAGACCAACCGGACCGATCCGCCCCTGACGGCGCTGCCATCGAGCGTCTTACGCGTGCCGCCCGCGCCGCCCAGGAGCTCTCCGACGTGCTCTGGGAGTCTTTGCACGAGGAGCTGCGCCAGCCTCGCGCAGCGCACATCCAAGCGCTCTCTGAGCGCCTTGTCGAGGTCTCCTCGACCGTCGCTCTGCTGGTCTGCCCACCCCCCGGTTCCGCCGCCTTGCCCATCACTCCGACCGGTCCGTCCACCAGTGCCCGCTCTGGCGACGCCGGGTCCAGTAGCGCCGTGCCCGACAGCGACGGGCGTCGTCCCCCGTTCGTCGAGCGCCGCGCCCGGCCCGCGCCTTCGCCGCCTGATCCTCCGCCGCCGGCGGCGCTCCAGTCGATCCCTGCGCTCAGTGGGGAGTACGCGTTCACCAAGCTCGTCGACGAGCGCGAGCAAGCCGTCCCACCCCAGCCGCTCGCCTCCGTCGAGCCGATCCAGCCCGAGATCGAGATCCGCGATGTCCGTCGCGAGGAGGGACCTTCCGCGTGGGTGTCCTCCGTCGGGCGCCTACTCGCCCGCCACGCCGAGGACGGCCTCCCGTTCGCGGTGCTCCTCGTCGAGATCATCGACGTCGCACACCTGGAGCGCTCGGAGACCCCCCATGACCTGCACGGCCTCGTGGCCCAGGTCGAGAGCGCTCTCGGCCGCGGTATGCGTGTCACTGACACGCTATCCCGTGAGACCCTAGGCCGCTATTGGCTCGTCGCTCCCGAGACCAATGGCACCGGCGCCCGCATGCTCGCGGAGCGTTTGGCTCGACTCGTGCGCACCTCCGCCACCCACCGCGGAGTCCCGATGGAGGTCGCCATCGGCATCGCCGTCTGCCCCGACGACGGCACCGAGGCCCCTGCCCTTGCCGCCCGCGCCGATCTCGGCGTCTACTCGGCACGCGCCACCGGGCGATCGATCGCCCACACCGATCCGCCGCCGGCGAGCTGAGTCGCCTCTTCAGGCTGGGCTGGTGCCGCCGCTCGCCACAGCTTCAGCGGTCGGCTTTACTTCGGCGGGCACCCCGAGCAGTGGGCTATTCGGCGCCTGGCCCACGACCTTCGTCTTCACGCGCACTGTCTCGTTGATCGTCAGCGCGCTCGCAGCGCCCCACGTCAGGTCCCACGTCGCACCGTGGGCATAGGGCCCGCGGTCGATCACTGGCACCGTCAGTTGGTGGCCTTTGTAGTTGACCAACACAAGCGTCCCGCACGGCAGGGTTCTCGATGCGACGCCCACGATCACCGGGCTCATCGTCTGTCCGCACGCGGTCTTCTGACCGTAGAAGCCCGGGCCGAACCAAGTGGCGATCTGCGCCTTCGCGCTCGGGTTTGGCAGCGTCCCGGCGGGCGACGCCCCCGGAGCGCTCTCCCCGCCCGTGGCCGCGGTGGCCGCCAGCGCAGCAGGGCTCATCGCCCCCACGCACAACAGTGCGGTGGCCCCAGCGAGCAGCGTTCTTTTCGCAAGCGTTCGATTCATCTCTTCGCGTGCGCCTACGGGGTGAGCTGACGGGCTCGCGCTCTACATATGCGCTACGGCCTGATTCAGGCCGATTCGCCCCCGCGAACCTTGCTACCGGATCGCATTGGGTCCCCCGCTTCTCGCAACCTGAATCACGAGAACTCGGCGTCGGCGCGAGTATACAGGCTCGCCTCCCGTCTCCTTCTGTGCGACGGCGCACATTGCGCAGCTTTGCGGAGCCGTCGCTCAGGGACGACGCAACAGCGAGAAGGCGTCCTTTAGAAGCCGCCCCCCCGCCGCGATGCTCGAGTTCGCGAGCTCGCCCACGATGTCCGCCACTGACTCCATGAGCTCCACTCCGCTTGGCGGATGCACGGTCTTGCCCAGCTCCAGCTCGTCCTCCGGCTCATACCCCTGCTTCGGCACCGGTGGCTCGACCGGCTTTGCCCTCGGCTTCGCGGCACGCCTCTTGGTTGAAATGGACTTGGCCGAGGCGGGCTTGACCGAGACAGGGTTGGCTGAGGCGGGCTTGGTCGAGGCGGGCTTCTTGACCGCGATGGGCTTCTTGACCGCGGCCGCACGCACCGGCTTCGTCTTTGCGACCGTGCTCGTCTTGGTCGCCGCGCCGCTTCGCGCCGCGGCTCTGCGCGCGCTCGCGCGCTGGGGCCTTGCCCGCGGAAGTGCCGCGAGGATGCCTCCCTCGGGAATTGAGTCGGCCTCGCGTCCGTTGCGGCTTTCGCTGGGGCTCATCGTCCCGCAATCATCGCGCACCTGCCCGTTTCGTGCACCTGTGCTCGATTTTTCGAGGACCTCCGTGCCTTGAGGCGGTAGGATGGGCACGTACATCTCAGTTGTACTGTCGGGAGGGTTTCGGCCACATCCCCGGCTAAGGTAGTCCTCTAACAGCACTCCGAGGGGGTCCCGTCGGCGGGTCCTGCGCCCTCGGGGCGCCTCACGACGGAAACGGGAAAAGCATGTCAGTGGTGGAACTTCAAGAGCTGGAAGAGGTCAAGAACCTGTTGACCAAGGGGCAGCAGGTCGGAGTGCTCACGTTCGCGGAGATCTCCACGGCGACCTCCGACCTCGACCTGGACGAGTCTGACGTTGAGGAGCTGCACGGCTACCTCGAGAAATCCGAGATCGAGCTCGTGGAGGACATCGATCCGGCCACCGCCGCCGGCTCTCAGGTCGAACGGGCGCCCGACAAGCGTGGCCGCCGCAAGGCAAAGACGGCGCTTGATCTCAAGCCCGACATGACCACCGACTCCTTGCAGCTGTTCCTCAAGGACATCGGCAAGGTTCGGCTGCTCACCGCCCAAGAGGAGGTCGATCTCGCCAAGCGCATCGAGCGCGGCGACCTCGACGCCAAGCAGAAGATGGTCGAGTCCAACCTGCGCCTCGTCGTCTCGATCGCCAAGAACTACCGCAACCAGGGCCTGCCGTTCCTCGATCTGATCCAAGAGGGCACGCTCGGACTCGTGCGCGCCGCGGAGAAGTTCGACTACCGCAAGGGCTTCAAGTTCTCCACCTACGCCACCTGGTGGATCCGTCAGGCGATCGCTCGTGCGCTGGCCGACAAGGCGCGCACGATCCGCATTCCCGTGCATGTCGTTGAGAAGCTCAACAAGATCGGCCGCGCCGAGCGCAAGCTCGTCACCGAGCTGGGCCGCGAGCCCACCGCGGCAGAGATCGCCGAGGTCACCGGCATCGACCCCGAGGAGGTGGACTCGATCAAGCGCTCCGCTCAGGCCCCCGTGTCGCTCGAGAAGCCGGTCGGCGACGAGGAGGAGTCCGAGTTCGGCCAGTTCATCGCCGACGAGCGCGCCGAGTCGCCGTATGAGCGCGCCGCGGAGATTCTGACCAAGGAGGCGCTGCGCGAGGCGCTTGAGAACCTTTCCTACCGCGAGCGTCGCGTGCTCGAGCTGCGCTACGGGCTCGGCGGCGAGCATCCCCGCACACTCGATGAGGTCGGCCGCACGTTTAACGTCACGCGCGAGCGCATCCGCCAGATCGAGAACCAGTCCTTGAAGAAGCTGCAGTCTCTAGCGGAGGCTCAAAAGCTCCGCGACGTGGCATAGGGCGCTCGTCCAAGCTCCATCGCACCCATCAAGTCGGCGCCCCCGGCGGCCGATGAGAGAGTCATGTTCGACGTGCATGCAGCGCTGCGCAAGCTCGTGGCCAGCAATGGCTCCGACCTGCATCTGAAGGTCGATTCACCACCGCTGTACCGCGTCCAGGGGACGCTCGGGCCCGATCAGAGTGCGCCGCCGCTCAGTGCGGAGGACACCGAACACGCTCTGCACGAGTTGCTTACCGATCAGGTCAAGCTGAAGGAGTTCACCGACGACCACGAGGTGGACTTCTCCTTCGAAATCGCCGGGCTGGCCCGCTTCCGCGTCAACGCCTTCCGCCAGCGCGGGCTCACCTCGCTCGCCTGCCGCGCCATCCCCGCCAAGATCTCGACCATCGACGAGCTTGCCCTGCCATCGGTCGTACGCGACCTTGCCGAGGAAGAGCGCGGGATCATTCTGCTCACCGGCACCACCGGCTCGGGCAAGTCAACCACGCTTGCGGCGATGATCGACCACATCAACATGACGATGAGCAAGCACATCGTCACGATCGAGGACCCGATCGAGTTCGTGCACAGCGACAAGCGCTCGGTCATCAACCAGCGCGAAGTGGGCATGGACACGAAGTCCTTCGAGCGGGCTCTGCGCCGCGTGCTGCGCCAAGACCCCGACGTGATCCTCGTGGGGGAGATGCGCGACGAGGAGACGGTCCGCACCGCCCTCTCAGCGGCGGAGACGGGGCACCTCGTGCTCTCCACCGTCCACACAGTGGACGCCCCCGAGTCCATCAACCGCCTGCTCGACTTCTTCCCGCCCCATCAGCACAACCAGGCACGCTCGATGATCGCCGGCACGATCCGGGGCGTCATCTCCCAGCGGCTTGTGCCCGGTGCCAGCGGTGGACGCGTAGCGGTGTGTGAGATCCTGCGCATGACCGGTCGCGTGCGCGACATGATCGTCGATCCCAACCAGACCGGCCAGCTCGGCGAGGCGATCTCCTCTGGGGCCTACTACGGCATGCAGACCTTCGATCAGGCGCTCTTCCACCACGTCAAGGCGGGGCGCGTCACGACCGAGGAAGCCCTGAAGGTGGCCTCCAGCCCGCACGACTTCAAGCTGCTCCTGCAGGCCGACGGCCGCGTGGGCACGACGATGGAGGACGTCGCTCAGGCCCAGGCCCGCCGCGATGGCGCCGAGGCCCCGGCGCCGCACATTCCTCCTCAGCCGGTTGCGCCGGCGCCCAGCACCCCCGCAGCGGTCGGCTGAGCCAGCCGCGCGAGCCGAGCCTCCGCTACTTCACTTGGTAAAGTAACGGTTGAAATGGCCGCTGACGACACTTGCCCGGTATGCCGCACCGCCGAGGTGGTGTGCGGCAAGTGGACGCTCTTGCTCGTTCGCGACTTGGCCGAGGGGCGCACGCGCTTCTGCGAACTGGAGCGCTCGCTCGCGGGAATCAGTCCACGCACGCTCTCGCTACGCCTGCGGGCGCTTGAGGAGGAGGGCATCGTCGAGCGCCACACCTTCTCCGAGGTGCCCCCACGCGTCGAGTACGCCCTGACTGAAAAGGGCCTTGCGCTGCTCCCGATCATCGAGGACATGCGCTCCTATGGTGAGCGCTGGCTCGGCTGCGAGGACGCCGTGTCCGCGGCGCTCAGCGCCGACGTGGCCGTCGCTGTCGCATAACCTTTTATTACTCGATATCGAAGGTTCCCTGGTCCCCGGGCGATGCATGTTGCCTACGGGACGGTTACGGCGTTGAGCGTCTGCTCTGGGTGGGGAGGCTTACTGCCTCCGATATGGAGGCTTCGTAGTCGCCGGAAAGTCCGGGAGCGATCCCGGCTATACGACCAGCTGCCGGCGCTTGGCCTCAATGCCGATTGCGCGAGGCGCCTGAATGTCTCCTGGGCCTCCAGTCGGGCGAGCCCGGCGCCCACACAGAAGTGCGGTCCATTGCCGAAAGCCAGGTGGCGCGGTCCGGTGCGGGTGAGGTCCAGCCGGTCTGGGTCCGCGAAGAGCGAGGGATCGCGGTTCGCGGCGCCGAGCACGATCAGCGCCTGTTGCCCCTTGAGCACTCTGCTCTCGCCGAGAGTGAGCTCAGACAGAGCTACGCGTGAGGCAACCTGGACGGGGCTGTCATAGCGCAACAGCTCGTCGACAGCTTGCATGGAAAGGTCGGGGTGCCGCACGAGCCAGTCGAGTTGGTCTGGGTGCTCGAACAGCGCGAGTGTGCCGTTGCCGATCAGGTTCGCAGTTGTCTCGTGACCAGCAGCGAGCAGCAGCAGGCACATCGTGATGATCTCATCGGTCTCTAGCGCCACCCCGCCTTCGGGGGGATGGATCAGCGCGCTCAAGAGGTCCTCGCCTGGGTCCGATCGCCGCTGTGCGACGATCGGCACGAGGAACAGCATCACCGTCATGGCTGCCGCACCGATCGCCTCGAGCTCTGCGGGGGTGGGGTCCAGCTCGAGCATCCGCGCCAGCGTCGGAGTCTCCGAGCGGAGAAGTTCCGCGCCCTCGAGGCCGACATCGAACAGCTCTGAGATCACCGCCAGCGGAATCGGGTAGGCCAGCTCGCTCATCAGCTCGATCGGCTCGCCTTCGGCGACCGGCGTGACCGCGCTGTCGACGATCGCGGCAACGCGCTCGCGGATCCCCTGCACCGCACGGGGGGTGAAGAAACGGTTGACAGAGCTCCTCAGCCGCGTGTGTGTCGGTGGGTCGCTCATCAGCAACGACTCGCTCCACATTTCAGAGCCAGATCCCGGCCCACCGAGCGAGGCGAGCATCTGGGGACTGTTGCGCGGGTCAGAGCTCCACTCGGGGCTACGCAGAATGGCTGCCGCGTGGTCATGGGAGAGCACCAGATGGGCGCCAAGCTGCTCATCCCATTGGACTGGTGCCTGCACACGTGCAGCGTGGTAGGCCGGGTAGGGATCCTCGGTCGGGAACGGCCACGCTGCCCAGTCAGGCATGACTACTCGCCCCCTGGTGCTCCGTGCGGTAGGCACGATCGAGCTTGCCCATCGGGGTAACTGGGTCCGCATCCTCGAAGTACTCGGCCGCGATGGTCTTCCAGTGGTTCGTCCCCCGTAGTTCGGAGATCAACGACATCACCCCAATGTCGATCCGGCTCATGGTGGTGTACGCCGGTGGCGAGGACAGCTGGCGAAACACGTTTGCCATGGGCCCCGTCGGTGAATAGCGGCTCTCGATCAAGGCCGCCACGTACTCCGGCGTAACCGTGAAAGGCTGCTCTCCCCAGTACATTTCAAATGGATTCCACCAGTATGCGAAGACTTCCTCGGGGGTCAGTGAGCCCGACGGTGCAAAGAACCCGCCCTCCACACTGACCCGCCATGTCTCGTCCACGTCGCCTCTCAGGCATTCGCGCATAACCAAGTTGATTGACTCGACCTGCTCGCGACGGAACCGCTTGACGCAGCCGAAGTCGAGGAAGCTCACGCTCCCGTCGTCATGGAAGACGTAGTTACCGGGATGGGGGTCGGCGTTGAACACGCAGTAGTAGTGGTAGGAGCCATAGAGGAAGCGGTGGATCGCCTCCGCCCAGCTGTCACGCAGCTCTTGCCCCGCGGCCAGGGCGTCATTCCAGGACTTACCCTGCACGAGCTCTTGGGTCAAGACTCGATCGGTGCACAGCTCGCCCACCACCTCCGGGACATGGATGAACGGGTGCCCCTGGTAGAGCTCGGCGAACTCGGCCTGATTGGCCGCCTCGAGTCGGTAGTCAAGCTCCTCGATAATACGTTCGCCCATCTCCTGCGCGGCGCCTTTGAGGTCGAGGTTCAGTCTCTTGGGCGATAGGCCGCCAATCAACCCAAGGAAGGTGGTGAGCAGCTCGGTGTTCTTGAGGTCGGCACGGATCGCGGCGGCCACCCCGGGGTACTGAATCTTCACTGCAACGGCGCGATCGTCGTGCAGCCGGGCGGCATGTACCTGACCGATCGAGGCTGCCGCAAGGGGCTCCCAATCGAACTCCGCAAACGTGCTCTCAGCCGGCTTGCCGAGCTCGCGCTCGAGCACCTCGCGCGCTAGCTCTGGAGCCATCGGGGGCGCGTCATTGCGCAGTCGAGTCAGCGCTGTCTGGTAGGTCGATTGGAACTCGTCACCAACTGCTGGCCTAAGCGAGACGAACGAGAGCATCTGCCCGGCCTTCATCAGGGCACCCTTGGAGCGGCCGAGCAGTTCGGTATAGCCCTCCGCTGTGCGGACGTGGAACTCGGTGCTGTCGGCGCCCGTCAGCTTGCTCCGTAGGCCGACCACAATCGCCTCGCCGGCCGCGCGAGCCGTCAGAGCTGCCAGCGGGGCGGAGCGCCGCAAGCGTCCACGGTCGATGCCATCGCCTTTCGGCCTTGCATCGTCTGCACCTTGGGGAAACACAGTTTTGGGCATCGGACACATCTCCTTTTAGGAGTTACTGACTTAAACTAAGTGTATACTTAGTGGGGTCCATGTCAAGCACACCCCGCGAGCGGATCCTCGACGAAGCAATGCGCCTCTTCGGCAAGCGCGGCTACTCCGCCACCAGCATCGCCAAGATCGAGGCAGTTTCCGGGCTCACTCCGGGAGCGGGCGGGCTCTACCACCACTTCAAAAGCAAGGAAGCGATCCTCGCGGCCGGCATCGAGCGCCAACTCTCGCGACTGGATATTGCGAGACGTTCTCGGTATCCCAACCTCGATCGGCGACGAGACGCTGGTCGATACCTGGGTCCAAATGATGTCCATCGCTCTCGGGCCTCGACGCACGAATAACGGTGGGTACAGCGAGAATTCCCTTGCACTTGGCAGGAGGTTTGCCGTGCGCAGCGAAGTGAGTCAACTGTGCGCTCACTCCAGCTGCAAGCAGTTCTCGCCGAGTTCGTCGCACAAGTCGCCGATAGCTTGCACGCCGATATTCTGGGCGGTCGGGAGGTTCCGTTCGAGCTTGCCTCCCACAGCGCGCGCGGACGCGGCGCTTCGCCGCTGTACTGCTACCGGCCGCTGACCGCCGCGTTCATCGCCGAGCGCTTCCCTGAGCTGCGCCGCCTCGATGCCTACCCCTCGGCGGCGGGGCTGCTCGAAGAGTTCGACGCGCTCGAGCGCTACCTGATCTCAAGCGGTGCCGAGCCCGCCCGTCGCGGAACGCCGCTCCGTGGACGCGTCGATGCCGCCCTGCTCGTTCTCTTGCAAGAGGTGTTCGACGAACAAACCGACTTCGACAGATCGAAGATCGAGCAACACGAGGAGCGCTTCGACCGCGCGCTTGAGCGCCTCGATAACTCGACGTTCGCGGGCGCCGGCGAGGTCACGCTCGTGGCGACTCTTCATGGTTTGACCATCGCCTCGCCGGAGTTGGCGCTCACGCGTGGCCTCTTGATCGCCCACCCGCAGGCTCTGCAAGGTGCACCCGAGCAGGCACTTGGAGGGCCGCGAGGCGAGGAGAACCACCTGCTCGTGGTATTCACCGCACAAGACACCGATCCGCGTACGGCGATCGCCCAGGGCAGCGAGGTGGTGCGCGAGCTGTTGCGCGCGCTGCGTCTGTTTGGCGACGGACGGATCGCGCTCGGCGCGCTCGCCTGGGCGCGCATTGGCTCTGCCCCCTGGGCGCCGATCGCGCTCGGCACGAGTGGACATCCGCACGGGATGCTCGTGGTGAGCACCGAGCAGGAGGACGAGCTGCGCGCCTTCTGCAGCCTGGTCTCGCGCCGTGCACCCCACGCAAATGAGATCGCGTGGGCGCTGCGACGCTTCGAGCTGGGCTGCGAGCGCGCGTCGGAGTACGAGGGAATCAGCGACCACCTGCTCGCCCTGCGCGCGCTGCTGGGCGCGCCTTCCGAGCTCGAGCCCGGTGGTACGCCCGACGGACTGCTCGCAGGGCGCCTGGCGGCATTGTGTGCCACGCCCGACGGCCGCTCCGCGCTGGCCGAGCGCACATTGCGGGCGATCGCGCTGGAGCACCAGGCGATTGCTGGGACCGCCGCAGAGCGCACAAGCGGGATCACCTTGGCACGCGAGCTCTCCGACCACCTGCGTGCGCTGCTACGCGACGTAGTGTGCGGCCACCTCTCCTCAGACCTCGCCCCGCTAGCCGACGAACTACTGCTCTCCGACGGGGAGATAGGCGGAGAGCCAGGAGTGGTGGAGGAGCAGCTGCAGGCCTTGGCCGCCGCATCCTGAGCTATCGGAAGGTCCTTATGAGAAGAGGCGGTCGGCGATGATGACCAGTCCCCCGAGGTCCTGCACGTCGCCATCCAGATGAGGCACGAGCAGCGGGTCGCGTTCGCCCAACTGCTTCGTGAGCTCAGTCACGCTCTCGTGGTCGCGTTTGGCGAGCACGTCGAAGTCGGCCAGGTTCGAAGCCACCCGCGTGGCGAGCGCAGGGCTCAGCTCGGCCTCCAGCAACCGCGCAACCTGCTCGCGCGTGTGCCCATCGAGACCGTGGGTGTGGAAACGGTTGACGATCAAGCCGGTGAACCCCATCTTCTCCCGCACCAGCTGAGCGTGTAGGAAGGCGGCCTCGTGAGCCGGCTCGTGCTCCGGTGAGGTGACGATCAAGAAACCTGTGACGGGATCGCGCAGCAGCTGCTCAACGCCGCGTGCCCGCTCACGAAAACCGTCGGTGAGCGAGGCGAGCGAGCCGAAGAATCCGGATAGCTCGCCGAGGAGATTGACGCCGGTGACACGCGCGAACACGGAGAACATCAAGCCGGCGCCGCGCCCGAACAGGCCCCGTGTAACGCCGCCGGGCGCGAGCAGCACCTTCAGCGCGCGACCCTCCAGGAAGTGGGTGAGCCGGTTGGGCGCGTCGAGAAAGTCGAGCGTGTCGCGCGACGGTGGGGTGTCGAGCACGATCACGTCCCACTCGCCGCTGCGGTACAGCTCGAACAGCTTTGCCACCGCCGTGAACTCCTGCGAGCCGGCCACCGCCGAGGAGAGCTCGCGATAGATGCGGTTTGACAAGATCTCATCGCGCGTGCGCTCGTCGGGCGCCAAGCGGGCGATCAGCTCGTCGAATGTGCGCTTGGAGTCGAGCATCATCGCCCACAGCTCGCCGCGGGCCGCGATGCCGTGCTCGGCAAGCGTGTCTGGCTCGATCCGGTGAGGCTCGCCCGAGAGCTCGCGCAACCCGAGCGCCCCCGCCAGGCGCTTGGCTGGATCGATGCTCACCACCACCACCTTCTTGCCCCGACCGGCCAGTCCGAGCGCTAGCGCGGCCGAGATGGTGGTCTTGCCCACACCGCCCGCGCCCACGCACACGCACACCTGCTTTCCCTTCAGGCGCTTCTCAAGTGGAACGTGTCCCGGCGGCACCGGGGGATCGTATGTGCGCGGGCCGGTCCCCCGTGCGCGCGTGGGGCAGCCCAATTCGGATGACCACCCTTCGCCCCGGCGGTCTGCGAGTGGCACATGCAGGAATCGTCTCTCGCCGTGCGAATACCCAACCCGAAGGTTTCCAAAATCGACCATCGGAGCCTGCCGTGAGCACACGGGCCAAGGTCATCGCGTTCGCCAATCAGAAGGGCGGGGTGGCCAAGACAACAACGACCCTCAATCTGGCCGCCGCCTTCGCGGAGGAGGGCCATCGCGTCCTGTGCGTCGACATGGACCCGCAGGGCAACCTGACGATGTCCCAGGGCATCGACCCCGACACGCTCGAGCTGTCGATGTACGACGTGCTCACTCAGCGCGCCACGATCAGGGAGATCATCCGCAAACGCGAGATCGACGTGGCGTGCGCCTCGATCGACCTGGCGGGCGCCGAGATCGCGATGTCCACGATGATCGGCCGTGAGCGCTCGCTGCAGAAGGCGTTCGAGCCGATCCGCGAGGACTACGACTTCATCTGCATCGACACGCCGCCGAGTCTCGGTCTGCTCACCATCAACGCTCTTACCGCCGCCGACAAGGTTATTGTGCCTGTGCAGTGTGAGTATCTGTCTATGCGTGGGCTCATCCAGTTGCAGAACACTCTGGCAATGATTCGCGAGAACCTAAATCCGGACGTCGAAATCGAGGGCATCCTCCCGACGCTGGTCGATTCGCGCACGCTCCACGCGAGGGAGGCGATTGAGATCCTCGAGGAAAACTTCGGTGATCGTGTGTTCGCCTCGCGCATTCGCAAGACGGTGCGCTTCGCCGAGGCACCGGTGAAGGGGATGTCGGTGCTCAAGTACGAGCCGGACGGAGTCGCCGCGCAGTCCTACCGTCAGCTGGCGCAGGAGGTCTTGGCTAATGGCAAACCGTAGAGGGACAATCTCATGACGAACCCCAAGCGGGCAAGCATGCGCGAAGGGCCGCTGGCTGCACTCTTCCGCAAGACCGAGGATCTTGAGAAGGACTCAAGCGCAGAGCAGCAGTCCCCACCCGAGGCCGCGACCTCGGCAGGCGCGTCGGGACCCTTGGCCGAGACGAGCGCGCCGCAGGAGCCCGCCGCGTCGAGTCCCCCTGCGGAGCCGGGCCTCGCCCAAGCCGAGCATCCCCGCGACAGCGGCGTGCCACACCCCTCGCTGCGTCCGCGCTTTGAGGAGCAGGAAGCGGCACGCATACCGAGCCCGCAGGAGCGTCTGCGCCATGCCTTCTCCTCGGAGATCCCCGACAGCTTGATGGACCGCCCGGGCATCAATGCGCAGGCGCCCACGCCTACTCCCGAAAGTGACATGCGCATCCGCGAAGAACCGCGCCCGTTCGGCGCTGCGATGCCTGTGGCGCAACCGGTGATCCGCGTCGTGGGCGTCGGCGGTGCCGGCACCAACGCCGTCAACCGCATGGTGGAGGCCGAGGTCGAGGGCGTCGAGTTCCTCGCGATCAACACCGACCTACAGTCACTGCAGCAGTCCACAGCCGATATCACCCTGCACATCGGCGCCGAGCTGACCCGCGGACTGGGCTCGGGCTCTGACGCGAACGTCGGCAGACAAGCGGCGATGGACGACTACGACCGCGTGAAGGCTCTGCTGAAGGGCTCGGACATGATCTTCATCACCGCCGGCGCCGGCGGTGGAACGGGCACCGGCGCCGCGCCGATAGTGGCGCGCATCGCACGCGAAGTGGGCGCGCTCACCGTGGCGATCGTCACCAAGCCATTTGGCTTCGAGGGCTCCCGCCGCTCCGAGCAGGCCGACCGCGGCGTGGAGGCGCTGGCCGAGGAGGTGGACACGCTGATCGTGGTGCCCAACAACCGCCTGCTCACCGTACTCGACAAGCAGACTGCGATGGTCGAGGCGTTCCGCGTCGCCGATGACGTGCTGCGCCAGGGCGTGCAGGGCATCTCCGATCTCGTGACCCTTCCGGGGCTGATCAACCTCGATTTTGCCGACGTGCGCACGATCATGTCTGACGCCGGGAACGCGCTACTCGGGATCGGGATGGGCTTCGGCGAGAACCGTGCCCCCGAGGCCGCCGCGCAAGCCGTCGCCTCGCCGCTGCTCGAGACCTCGATGGAGGGAGCGCGCTCGATCCTGCTGTCGATCACCGGTGGTCGCGACCTTTCGCTGTGGGAGGTCAACGAGGCCGCCAAGGCGGTGGCCGAGGCGGCTCACCCGGACGCGAACATCATCTTTGGCGCCATGGTCGACGAGAAGCTGGACGACCAGGTGTGGGTGACCGTGGTGGCCACGGGCTACGGCGCCCGCGACGCGCGCCCGCAGATGCGCGAGCCCGCCGGCGAGCCGCGCGTGAAGCGCACCGGCCCCTCAGCGCGCGACACCAGGCCCTCGCGCGACACCCGGCAGTCCCGTCGCGGCGGCCTTGCGGTCTCCGATATGGACGTGCCGGAGTTCATCCCTAATTTCTGAGGGGGTCCGGTCAGCGCAACGCTGTTTGAAGCGCTGTGCTATCGCTCTCTTATGAAGGCAGCTGAGAAGGGGGTTGTGGCGGCGGGGCATCCGCTGACGGCGCAGGCTGGGGCGCAGGTGCTGCGCGACGGCGGCAATGCTGTCGATGCCGCTGTGGGTGCGATGCTCACTTCCTTTGCGGCTGAGCCACTGCTTACCGGTCTCGGGGCGGGCGGGTACATGATGGTGGCCGGTGGCGACCAGGAACCCGCGCTGCTTGATTTCTTCGTGGAGGCGCCTGAGCGCGCCCAGGACGGGAGCGCGGCAGAGCTCGAAGCTGTGGACGTGTCGTTTGGGGACGCGGTTCAGGTGTTCTACATCGGTCCGGCCTCCTGCGGCGTGTATGGCGCGCCGGCGGGCGTGTGCGAGGCGGTGGCGCGCTGGGGCACGATCGAGCTCGCCGAGCTGGCGGCGCCCGCGGCGAAGCTGGCGCGCGAAGGGGTGGTGCTCAATGTCGGGCAGGCGTACATCGCAAAGATTCTCGGCGACTTGCTGTGCTCCACGCCGGAGTGCTCGGCCCTGTGGGCGCCGCGTGGCGACGTGCTGCGCGAGGGCGAGCTACTGCGCAACCCAGAGCTCGGCGATGCGCTGCTCAGGCTCGGACAGGACGGCGCAGAGCCGTTCTACCGTGGGGACATCGCCAACGCGGTGTGCGCATGGCTCGGCGAGCGCGGTGGGTCGCTAACCCAGGAGGAACTTGGTGACTACCGGGCGATCGAGCGTGCACCGCTCCCCATGCGCTACCGCGATCGTGAGGTGCTCACCAACCCGCCGCCGTCAGCCGGTGGCACGCTGCTCGCATACTCGCTCGGATTGCTCGACGCGCAGCCCTCGCCACCGTCGCTGGAGGCTGTGATCGGAGCGATGGAAGCGGCCCAGGGGGAGCGCACGCCCGAGTTCGTACAGGGACTTTCAGAGGAGGGGTTTGGGTCGTGCTTCCTATCTTCAAGGCTTGGCGCCACCACGCACATCTCGGTACTCGACTCTCAGGGGAGGGCCTGTTCGGTGACATGCACCAACGGAGAGGGCTCGGGCGTGGTGGTGCCGGGGACGGGCATCCACTTGAACAACGTGATGGGCGAGGAGGACCTGAGTCCGCTCGGCTTCCACAGCCATCCCGCCGGGCGACGAATGCCAAGCATGATGGCGCCGACGATCGTGACGCGCGAGGGTGAGGTGGAGCTGGTGCTAGGCAGCGCGGGCTCCAACAGGATTCGCTCGGCTCTACTGCAGACGATCGTGGGTGTCGTCGATCACGATCTGCGGGCGCCCGAGGCGGTGAGCGCTCCGCGCGCGCACTTCGAGGACGGGATCGTCTACCACGAGCCGGGGATCGAGCCGACGGTGGTGGCCGGCAAGGAGCACGAGGTGGTGCGCTTCCACGGCCCGAACTTGTTCTTTGGAGGCGTGCAGGCGGTGCAGCGTCGCGGCGAGGAGCTGATCGGCGCGGGCGATCCGCGGCGTGGCGGCGTGGCGGTGGCGGCATGAGGTGCTGGCTTGGCGCGGACAGGGCGCGTAAGGGGGCATGTCGCGTGCGGCCCGCCGGCGGGGCCATGAGACGGAGGGCTTTGTTTGGCCTCGTGCTCGCGGCAGTGGCGAGCACGGCGGCGCTGGCTGGTTGTGGCGGAGTGCTCTCGCCGGACCTGTTCATCGTCTATCGCAGCGGCAGCGTGCCGGGTGCGAAGCTGACAATGCTCGTCAATGAAGAAGGCGTCGTGCACTGCAACAACGGCCCCCCGCGCCACCTGAGCGACCCGCAGATAATCGAAGCGCGCACGATTCAGGAAGACCTGGAAGATCCGGCTTCCCAGCACGAGTCCTTGCCCGCACAGCCTGGCTCTGTGCTCAGCTATTACCTACGCGACGCAAACGGGACCGTGCGCTTCAGCGATAACTCGAGGCATCAGCCCACCGTGATGCGCAAGCTCGCCGGCTTCGTGCTGAGCGTCGCGCAGGGCGTGTGCGGACTGCCTCAGCAGGGGGCTTGAACAGAGTGGGTCCCGTTGCCTGTCCCCGCGGGCAAACACAATAGCGTCCGCCATGTAGATAGACCAACCTCTGACGGTAGACCAACGCCACAGATGCGCGGCTCAGCGCAGAAATGCAGGCTCAGCAGAAATGCACCTTGCCGTTGGAGCGCGCACGGAGCTGAGCGCGCTCGACGAGCTCCATCTGCTTGATGGCGGCTCGGAACAGGAGTGTGAGCAGGCGCAGGCGCGCGTTCTCCGAGCGCAACTCCAGCAGCTCCTGCTTCGCGTCGGTGCCGAAGTCCACGGTGGCGGCCATGCCGTAGGCGCTCATCGCCGCCAGCTCCTCTGGTTCGAGCACGCGGTCGGTGGCCTGCTCCACGAGCTCCGCGTAGAGCCCATGGGCCTCTTGCTCGACGTGCACGTCGGGTGTCTCCTCGCGCTCGGCCAAGAACTCTACGATCCCGGCGGGATAGGGCAGGTCGTCCTGGCGCTCGAGCAGACGGAAGACGCGGGTGCCACGCACGAGGATCGTGAAAGTGCCGTCGTCGTCGCGCTCAAGCACGCGCTCGACCTCGCAAGCGCACCCCACCGGCTTGAGCTCGTCGTCTGAGAGCCACACGATCCCGAACTCGCTCTCGCCGTCCAGGCACTCCTCGATCATCGTGCGGTAGCGATCCTCGAAGATGTGCAGTGGGACGCTCTCCGTCGGGAGTGCGACGATCCCAAGTGGGAACAGCGGGAAGTCCTGGACGGGAGCCTCGGGCACGTGTTCCAGTCTAGGCACGCATCGCGGGTTAGCGGGACCGTCCGGCCGGGCACTACACTTTCGCGGATGGAGAACGAGCTGATGAAGCGTGTGATGTGGTCGGGCCTGCTGACCGCGGTGGGCGCCCTGGCGAGCATCGTCACCCAGCGGGCGGCAGCCCAGCTGTGGAGGCGCATCTTCGACGAGGAGCCTCCGGAGTGAGCAGCGGACAGGCTCCCGGCAAGGACGGGCGCCCCCTGGGCACAGGGACCCCCCGTAGCGGGGGACAGGCGGGCCAGCAGGGCATCGCCGCCGCGATCACCGAGGTGACCGAGCGTGCGAGCGTCCTGATCCGCGAGGAGATCGAGCTCGCAAAGACGGAGATCACCGAGAAGACGACACGCCTGGCCAAGGGCGCGGTCGTGGGGATCGTGGCCGGGGTGTTCTTCTTCACCGCGCTTTTCTTTGTGTTGATCGGGTGCGCGTGGCTGCTCTACTACGAGTTGCCGATCGGCAACGAGTTCACCTACTTCTGGGGCTTCTTCGCGATGGCCGTGATTCTCGTGGTGCTCGGCGTGATCGCGGGACTGCTCGCGTACAAGGCAGTCAAAGCGGGAGCGCCGCCGACGCCGGAGATGGCGATCGAAGAGGCTCGCAAGATCCGCGAGACGGTAAGTTCCTCCTCCTCTGAGGCGAAGCGTGGTACGTCTGCCGTGACGCCGAGCTTCGTAGCACCGGCCGCGAAGCCAAGCCCCGCGCCGGTCGCCACGACGCCGAGCTCCGCACCGGAAACGGCAGCTTCGAGCTCCACGGCAGCTTCGAGTTCCGCGTCCACGGCTGCGCAGGCACCCGCTGAGACAGGGAAAGACAGCGATCTTGGGAGGGGGACGATCGATGGCACAACGCTCGGCAGCTGAGATTCGCAGCTCCATCGAGTCCAACCGCGCGGAGCTGGCGGTGTCGCTCAACAATCTGCACGGCGAAGTCGCGCGTGTCACGGACTGGCGCGGGCAGCTCGAGCGCCACCAGCGCGAGCTTACAATCGGCGTGGCCGTCGTTGGCGTGCTCTTGCTGGGGCGCCGCCGTCGACGCAAACGCCGCCGCGGCTAGGGACAGGTTCTAAGAGAACAGGGAGTTCGGGAGCGCGCCGACTCCGAGCAGGCCCGGGCCGGTGTAGGTGCCGATCACCGGTCCCACCTCGGACACGAACAGCGGCTCTGAGTCGAAGATCTCGCGGCAGCGATCCATTAGCCGCTCGGCCTGCTCGATGGCCTGGATGTGCTGCACCACCCAACGATCGGCGCCGCTGTCGTGCAGCTCCTGCGCGTACTGCACCATGCGCTCGAACGCGCGCTTGGCGGTTCGCACTCGCTCGACGGGCGTGATTTCATACTCGAGCGAGAGGATCGGCTTGATCCGCAGTGTGCCGCCGAGCCACGCCTGCGCCTTGCCGACTCGTCCCCCACGTTGCAGGTACTCGAGCGTGTCCACGCAGAACCAGATCCGAAGCGCCTTGCGTGCCTCGCGCGCCCGTGCTGCCACCGCGTCCTTCTCAGCGCCGCCCCGGGCGGCGGCTGCGGCAGCGAGCAGAACCATGCCAAGCCCGCCGCAGGCGGTTTCCCCGTCGATCACCTCGACGCGCTCGCCCAACCCACGCTCGGCGAGCAGGCCGTGGGCCTGACGGGCGGACTCGCATGTGCCTGAGATGCCACCGGCGAGGTGGATCGAGACGATGTCATGGCCGTCCTGGAGCAGCGGCTCCCACACGGCGAGGAAGTCCCCGATTGAGGGTTGCGAGGTGGTGGGTAGATCCGGATCGGTGCGCAAGCGCTCGTAGAAAGCATCGAAGTTGTCGAGCTCGATCTCGCGCTGGGGATGATCCTGCCAGCCGACGTACAGGCTGACCTGGTGGATGCCTTCTTTGTCCGCCAGTTCGCGGGGGAGGTAACTAGTGGTATCGGTGACGACGGCGACGGGAGTCATGCAGCGCGCGAGACCCTACTGCACTATCCGAGTCGGTTCTCGATTTGGGTGAGCCCGGAGGGCTGTACCCCGTTGGTGACCGGCTCAGCGGGAGCGGTCTCGCGCTCTGAAAGCCCGAGCGTCTCAGCAAGCTCGCCGGACTCGTACATCTCGGTGACGATGTCGCAGCCGCCGACCAGCTCGCCGCCGACGAACAGCTGGGGGATGGTGGGCCAGTTCGAGATCGCCGAAAGCTCTTGACGAATGCGCGGGTCGGGCAGGATGTCAACCGCGGCAAATGGCGCCTCGAGCGATTGGAGCATGGCGACAGTGCGCGCGGAGAAGCCGCACGCGGGCGCCTCGGGGGTGCCCTTCATAAAGAGGATCGTGTCGTGCTCGCCGATCGCCTCGGCGATCGCGTCACGGATGGGATTTGACTCTGTATCGGACATGGCTGGCTCCTGGCTGTGGTGGTCCTATGTGGCCGCCGCGGCGTGATGCTCGCCGCCGGCGGCGTTGGCGCCCGGCTCCTGCAGTGCTTGCGTCTTCAGTGACAGCGCGTGGATCGCGCCGCCGATCTCATCGCCGAAGACGCCGTAGACGAGCTTGTGCTGCTCGATGCGGCTGCGTCCCGCAAACGCGGGTGAGCTGACCGTCGCGCGGAAATGGTCGCCCCCGCCGGTGTAGTCCTCGACTTCCGCTCTCGCCCCCGGAATGGCGGCTTCGATGCGCTGCTTGATCTCCTCGGCGGTGGGCACTGCGGTCAAGGTTAGAACATAAAACGGCACCGCTATACTTTGGAAAGCAATGATCTCGATTACAGACAAGGGAGCGGAGAAGGTTCGCGAGTTCCTTGACGCCCAACAGGCCGATGTCACGCTCGCGGGCCTACGCGTCGGCGTACGTGGCGGCGGGTGCTCGGGCTTTCAATACCAGCTCGCTTTCGACGAGCAGCGCGAGAGCGATGTCGTCTTCGAGAGCCACGGGCTGAAGCTGCTCGTGGACAACGACAGCCTGCAGTTCGTATCTGGCTCCACGATCGACTACGAGGAGAGCCTTCAGGGCGCCGGCTTCAAAGTCGAGAACCCCAACGTGGTCGCCGCCTGTGGCTGTGGGTCGTCTTTCCGCGTCGCCGAGGAAGAGCAAGTCTCAGCCGTCTGAACTTGTTGCGAACGTCCTACGGTTCGTTGTTCAGGGAGCGCCAGAGGTAGCGGCAAGCCAAAGTGCGGTGCGGACGCCAGCGCTCGGCAAGGCGTTCGATCGTCTCACGGTCGGGCTCTTCGAGCGAGTACGCGCGTTCGATCGCGCGGCGGATGCCGAGGTCGCCGGGGGCCATCACGTCGGGGCGGTGTAGGTGGCTCATCAGGAACATGTGAGCCGTCCACTCGCCGATGCCCTTCACGGCCACCAGCTCAGCCATGACGTCGTCGTCTGAGAGCGAGTCCAAGCGCTCAAGCTCCAGGTCACCGGAGAGGATGTGCTCAGCTAGCGAGCGCATGAAGCCCACCTTTGAGCGCGACAGCCCCGCGGCGAGGCGTAGCTCTTCGGGGTCGTCCGCGAGCAGCTGCTCGGGAGTGGGGGTGTGGCCGCCGAAGCGCTCGGTCAGCCTGCCGTAGATCGCGGCGCCGGCCTTGACGGACAGCTGCTGGTTGACGACCGCGTGCAGCAGCGCGCCGTAATGCTCCTCGGGGTCGGCGCGTTTGCGTGGCGGACTGGAGATGACTCCGCACGCATCGATCAGGCCGGCCATGACCGGGTCGGCGGCGCGCAGCTCTTCTACGGCGGCCTTTTGGGAGGTGGCTTTGCGTTTAGCCGGAGGCTGCTTGCGAGCGGTCGATCCTACGCCAGGGGCCGAGGGGGTCATCCGCGCAACCGATCCATGGTGCTTGCGGCGGAGCTCATACGTCAGCCGGCCCGCAGGGCCTGCGCGTCGAGCGCGCCAGGCTCCCCGTCGAGCGCGTTCAGCGCCCGCTCCAGCGAGCACGCGATGCACGTGAAGCTCGGCGTGTCGCGCACCGTGAAGCGTGAAGCCTCGGTTGTGCGTAGGCGCTGAACCAAGTCGAGGAATGTGCCGACGTCGTCGGTATCGAAGGCGACCACGAACTCTTGGTCGTCGAGCCCGAACGAGTAGGTCGTGTGGTTGTCCACGCCCGGGTATTCGCGCCCGACCGTGATGTGCCCCTGCATGATCCGCCAGCGCTCCTCGGCGGGTAGTGCGTACCACTCGCGCGACTTCACGAAGGGGTAGACGAACACGTACTTGCCCCTGAATCCGCGCGGGTTGACGCGCTCGTCTTCGGAGTACTCCGAGCTCTTGCGCATTCCGAGGAAGGAGTAGGGCTGCTCCGCCCACTTCATCAAGCCGCTCTGGGCCAGGACCACGTGGAACTCATGGATGCGGTCTAGGTTCTCGGCCTCTGAGATCAACAGCAGGTCGGCGTCGCCGCGCGTGCCCACGAGGGAGAAGGATTGGAGCAGGTGGCCGTCGGCGAAGTTATCGCAGGCGGCCATGAACTCGCGCTTGTCCGAGGCACGCGCGTCGGAGTCCAGGCGACGCCATGCGGGGTCGAGCTTGAGGAAGGTGTACTTGACGAAGTGGCGGTCGGTCATGGGCGACGCTCATGATCGCAGACGACCACGATCATGAATTGGCCCCAGGTCAGCAACCGTGGGCGAGCGCGAGCGCGCGGCAAACTTGGTCCATCTTTGCCGGCCCACGTTTCGTGATGCGTTCTATAAAGAACACTTTCCCGACGGTTTTAGTGTGATCGGCGTTTAGGACGCAACTGCGCGGCATCCCGTCCTCGGGTCCGAGCTCGACCTCTGTATCTAGGTCGCGGATGTTCGTTGTGGCGAGCGCAACGAACACTTCGCTCAGACTTCCAATTGCTTCTTGGCGTGTTACAACAAGGGCGGGTCGGCGCTTGCTCTCGGGTGGCTCATACCACCAGACATCGCCACGGCTCACCATGGCTCGTGTCCGGTTTCCTGCTCCTGCTCGTCCAGTCGCCGCATTGTCCTGACCGTCGATGCCCGGGTCATCGCCGAGAGGTTGCCCCACTCGTCCACGATGTCTCCTGGCTTGTGCTGCGACGAAAGGAACTCGACCAATGTCTCAAGGCGGGACTCGGGTAGTTCTTCGACGAGCTTGAGAGCCCTTTCGCGCATCGTCATTCCTCGGATTCTAATGGCCATGTCTCTCTATCCGACGAGTCTGTTGGACCGGGACAACTGTTGCGCCGTCGCGCGGCCCGTTACAGTTCATCCGTGCGGATTGCTCTGGTTTCGCCGTACTCGTGGACCTACCCGGGCGGCGTCACGCGCCACATCGAGGCGCTTTCGGCTGAGTTGGCCGCGCAAGGGCACGAGCCGGACATCCTCGCGCCGTTCGATCCCGACGACGCGCTCTCGGCGCGCTTGCATCGTGGGGCGCGGCCACAACGGCGCGATCCTCCGGAGAACTTCGTGGCGCTCGGGCGCACGATCGGGATTCCCGCTAACGGCGCGGTCTCCAACTTGACCGGGACTCCCCACTCTGTCTTTGCCATCCGCCGCGCTCTGCGCACCGGTGGTTATGACGTCGCGCACATCCACGAGCCGATCGTGCCGCTAGTCGGCTTCGACGCGCTCATGTCCTCGGGGGAGCTGCCGCTTGTGGGTACGTTCCACACGTACTCCACCAACCCTGTAGCCAACGGTATTGGGGCGCTTGCGATGGGTGGGCGGCGGCGCATGAACCGCCTGCATGCCCGCATCGCTGTCTCCGAGGCGGCGGCGTGGACGGCACGTCGCTTCTATGGCGGGCACTACCGGATTGTGCCCAATGGCGTCCTGCTTGGGGCGGCGGAGGCGCCCGGTGCGGAAGGCGGCGAGGGGGAGTGCGCGGCAGCCTGGAGGGAGATGGGGGGGCTTGCGAACCTGGGCGTCTTGCCCGCGCACGGGGAGGAGGCTCTTTCGGGTGGTCCCCACGACGAGGAGCCGCTGCGCATCCTGTTCATCGGCCAGGCCGTCGAGCGCAAGGGCTTGCCGATCCTGTTGCGGGCGTTCGAGGCGCTGCGCGAGCAGATCCCCGCCACGCTCACGCTTGTCGGCGCTTCAGCCGCGGAGATCGCGCCAATGCTGCTCGACGACCGCGGCGTGCGCGCACTGGGGAAGGTTTCCGAGGAGCGGAAGACCGAAGAGCTGCGGCGTGCTGATGTGCTGTGCGCGCCATCCCTGCGCGGGGAGAGCTTTGGCATGGTGCTCACCGAGGCGTTTGCCGCAAGCACGCCCGTCGTCGCGTCCGACATCCCCGGTTACCGGGATGTCGCGCGCGACGGGCTCGACAGCCTGCTTGTTCCGCCCGGCGATGCCCTGGCGCTCGCGGAGGCGCTGCGCGCGCTGGCGCTCGACCCGCGCCGGCGCGCAAGCATGGCCGTCGCAGCGCGCGAGCATGCGGAGCGCTTCTCCTGGGCGCATGTTGCCGAGGAGGTCCTCGACGTTTACCGCGAGGCGATCGCTGTGGGGCAGCCCGCGACACGTCTTGCCCGCGCGGCCGTGCGCCACGGCTTCGTGCCGGCCGACCTGCGCCCGCGAGTGCCCGCACGACGGCTGCGGAGCCTCGAGCCAGCCCCGCCGGTGAGGCATCGTGCGCTGCGTGTGCTCTCGCGTGTCGCGCTCGTCGCGACCTCGCTTGCCGGCATCGCGCTTGCCTACCTTGCGCTGCAACGGATCGGCGTCACGAATGTGGCTGCGAGCCTGGTTGCCTCAAGCCCCGGGCTCGTCGCCGCGGGCGTGGGTGTGATGTGCGCGTCGATGTTCGTGCGCGGCATCGCCTGGCACGCGATCCTCAAGGCCGCCCCCACCTGGCGCACGGCGCGACGCAGAGACGCGCTGCAGGGGACGTTCATCGGCGTGCTCATGTCTGCCACGCTGCCCGCCCGCCTAGGCGAGCCCTCGCGCGCGCTGATCGTGGCGCGCCGCATCGGGCGCGCGCGGGAGACGCTGCCGGTGGTGCTCGGCACGATGGTCTCCCAAACCTTGCTCAACTTGCTCGCATTGGCGATTCTCGGCGGCGTCATGTTCTCGAGCGTGAGCTTCGCCGGCAAACACACCGATGCGCTGCTCGCGGTCGGGTTGGCGCCGCTGGGCGTGCTCGTCGCACTACTGCTCGCGCCCGTCCTTGTGCCGCCCGCCGCCGTATCTCGCTCGCAACGACTGGGCCGTCTGCTGGCGGGCATGCGCGTCGCACTCGTGCGTGTGCGTGCAGGGCTACGCGTCTTTCGCAATCCCCGCCAAGCCGCAACGGCGACCGTGCTGCAGCTATCGGCGTGGGGCTTGCAGTGGCTGTCCTGCTGGCTGCTGTTGATGGCACTCGGGCTCGACAGCAAGGTCGGCTTCGGGGCCGCTGCGGCGGTTCTGTTCGCGGTCAATGTCACCGCTGTCATTCCGGCGACTCCGGCCAACGTTGGCGTATTCCAGGCGGCGTGCGTGGCGGTGCTCGCGGGTGCTTACCACGTGCCCACCGCCGACGCACTTGCCTACGGGATCGTGTTGCAGGCTGTCGAGGTCGCCACGGCGGTGATCATGGGTACACCCGCGCTCGTCAATGAGGGGCTTTCCTGGAAGGACGTGCGCCTGCGCACGATGCACGCCTCGCCAGTCAAGCTGCCTCCGCTGCCGGGGACGACCCGCAGGGCACCGTCGCGGGTGCAGTCATAGGGCGGCAGGGCGCAGGACCCGTGCCCTCCGCGCGGAATTGGCAGTCATGAGCGATGCTTGGGTCTATGTGCTGCGTTGCCGGGATGGTTCGCTCTACACCGGCTGGACGAATAACCTGACGAAGCGCCTCGCCACTCACTCCGTCGGCAAGGCCTCCCGCTACACCGCCAGCAGACTGCCAGTAGAGCTGGCGCTCGCGTTGCCGATGGACGATCGCAGCACGGCCATGCGCGAGGAGATGCGAATCAAGGGCTTGTCCCGCGCACAGAAGCTGGCGCTGGTCGAGGATTCGAAGTCTCAGGCCGCAACTGAGCCGGCGAGATGATGCGGCTCGGGCACGGACTCACCGGACTCGCGCATCATTTCGATATGCATGGGGATCGCTTCGCCGATGAGCTTCTCAACCTCCGCCTTGGTCTTCCCGACGGCGACGCAGCCAGGCAAGTCGGGGGAGGACGCGCCCCATCCGCCATCCTCGCCCATCTCATAGATGACTAGGTATTCGGTCATCGCAGCTCCTCGATTTCGGAATTACGCCTGATGCTCGCAAGCTGTCCCACGGGGATGGTATCGCTCCACTTGCCAGCCACTGTAACTGTCGCCACGAATTCTGGATGCTTGAATTGGCGATGACTACCGCGCTGGCGCATCTGTGGCCAGCCGTGAGCTTCGAGTATGGCGATCACGTCGCGAACCTTCTTTGCCATACCTCCTCATCCGACAAAGGGTCTCGAGCGGGACGAGGTCTCGCGCGGATCGTCTATGTGGGGACGGCCGGCTGATCCTCTTCCTCAACCGCCCCTTCGGGCGGGTCGACGTCGTCGAGCTCGCCGAACAGCGACGGATCGCGGTAGGAGCCCTTGATCACGTCATCGGGCGAGCCGTCTGGCAATAGGCGGCCTTGGCGCGTGCCGAAGTAGATCGCCTGCGGGTGGTGCGCGATGAGCGCGAGCGTGGATTGCTCGGGGATCGGGGCATACCCGTCGCTGATCGTCATGCCGATCTGCTCGAGGCCGAGCAGCTTCTCCACCTTCAGGTGCTCCGCCTGCTCGGGCACCGCGGGATAGCCCCATGAGTAGCGTCTTCCCTGCGTGCTCGCAATCGCGAGCATCTCGCGCGCCTTCCAGTGCAGCCACTCGGCCAGCCCCTCGGCCGTTTGCACGCCGAGGCCGTGCACGAACAGTTGCTCGGCGAACTCGCCGTCGGTCTCCAGCTTCGCCATCAGCTCGGTCACCTCGGAGCCGACCGTCACCGCCTGCACCGCGATCACGTCGAGTTCCTTGGGCGGCTTGCCGTCCTCTGCCGGCCTGAAGAAGTCGGCAAGGCAGATACGGTCGCCCTTGGGCTGGCGCGGGCACACGAAGCGCGTCAACTCGCTGGTTGGATCGGCGGGGTCGAATAGCTCGCCTGCCCGCGCCCCGTGGGGCGTGCCCTCTAGAGCGCCTCCCGCGTAGGGCTTTGCGTCTGGGTCGACCACGCGCGGGTCGAGCACCACAATGTCGTTGCCCTGTGAGTAGCACGGGAAGAAGCCGAGCAGCGCCCGCGGGTGCAGGTAGTCCTGCTCGCTCCACATGCGCTCTAGTCGCGGGCGGAAGTTCTCATCCACAAGCTCGCGCCACGCCTCGCCCTTCACGCCCTTGCCGCCCCAGTGCAGCTTGAACAGCACATGCGTGTCGAGGTGGCTGTACACCTCATCCATGTCCACCTGCACCTCTTGCACACCCCACCATGGAGGTATGGGAATGGGGTCGTTCACACGCACGTCAGATCTCACTGTGTCATCAGCGAAATTGAGCTGCTCGACGGGCTCCTCGCCCTTGGCGCGAAACGCAGTCGCGCCGGTCCGCAGCTTGTCAAGCAGCGCCGCGTGGGCGTCTGCGTCGATCAGCTGGTCCATTACCGACAGGCCCTCGAACGCGTCCTTGCAGTAGAACACGCCCGGCTCGTACTGCTCGTTGGATTCCTTCCCCCCCGGGTACAGCGCGCGATAGGAGAACGCACGGTTGATCGCGGCACCGCCGATTAGAACCGGGTACTGCATCCCCTTTGAGTGAAGCTCCTGGATGCACGCCGGCATCTGCTTGGAGGTGGATACGAGCAGCGCGCTCAACCCGATCGCCGTCGCCTCGTGCTCTTGAGCGGCGTCCAGAATTGTCTGGATCGGCACCTGCTTGCCGAGGTCGATCACGGTGTACCCGTTGTTGGTGAGGATCGTGTTCACCAGCGACTTGCCGATGTCGTGCACGTCGCCGAACACGGTCGCGAGCACGACGGTGCCCTTCGTATACCCCTCGATCTTGTCGAGGTAATTCTCGAGGCGCGCCACCGCCTTCTTCATCACCTCGGCGGACTGCAACACGAACGGCAGGATCAGTTCACCGGCGCCGAACTTGTCGCCCACCTCCTTCATCGCGGGCAGCAGCACCGTGTTGAGCGTGGGCACCGCGCCGATCTTCTCGACCGACGCGTCGATCCAATCCTCCACGCCCTCCTTGCGCCTGCGCAGGATGTGGAAGTGAAGCGCCTCCTCTGGCTCCATCCCCTCGGTGGGATTGGCCGTCGTCTGCGCCTCCTCCTCGCCCTTTGACTCGAAGTGGGCGATGAACTGCTCGAGCGCGTCCTCGCGGCGATTGAACACGAGGTCGTCGGCCAGCCCCCGCTCCTCGTCTGAGATCTCGGAGTACGGCGTGATGTGGTTCGGGTTGACCATCGCCAGGTCGAGCCCCGCCTCCACGCAGTGGTGCAGGAACACGGAGTTGAGTACCGCCCGCGCGCCCGGGCTCACGCCGAAGGAGACGTTCGACACGCCCAGCGAAGTCTTCACGTCGGGGATCTCGGCCTTGATGCGCCTGATGCCCTCGATCGTCTCAACGGCGGAGGGTCGCCACTCCTCATCGCCGGTCGTCAGCGTGAAGGTGAGGCAGTCGAAGATCAGCACCTTCGGGTCGAGCCCGTGCTCGTCGCAGCACAAGCCCTTGATCCGTTCTGCGATCTCCACCTTGCGCTGGGCGGTCTTCGCCATCCCCACCTCGTCGATCGTGAGCGCGATCAGCGCAGCCCCGTGGGCGAGCGCCACCGGGACCACCCGGTCGAGCTTGTCCCTGCCGGCCTCGAGGTTCACCGAGTTGACGATCGCCCGCCCGGGGATCTGCTCGAGCGTGCGTTCGATCACCTCGGGCTCGGTCGAGTCGATCTGGATCGGTGGCTCTTGAGTCAGCGAGATACGCTTGGCCAACTGGCGCATCTGCTCGTCCTCGTCGCTGCGCTCGGTCAGCGCCACGCACAGGTCGAGCACGTGCGCGCCGCCGGCCACCTGGTCCTCGGCGATCTGCACCAGTCCGTCGTAGTCGTCCGCGAGCAATAGCTCCTTTGCCTTGCGCGAGCCTTGCGAGTTGACCCGCTCGCCCACCATCGTGGGGCGCGGCTCCTGCACGAGCGTCGTCGCCGCGATCATCGAGGACAAATGAGGAGCCCGTCCAGCGGGGCGCGGCTCGACTTCGCGGCCGCTTATGCGCTCCGCGATCGCCTTGATGTGCTCGGGGGTCGTACCGCAGCAGCCGCCCACCACGCCCACGCCATAGCGCTCGACGAACTCCTCCAATGCTTCCGCCAGCGGCTCGGGCTTCTCGGGGAAGATCGTCTCGCCGTCGGGGCCCTGCAGTGGCAGTCCCGCATTGGGGATGCACGCGACCGGCACGCTGCAGTACTCGCCCAGGAAACGGATCGCGTCGCGCATGTCCTGCGGGCCCGTCGAGCAATTCAAACCGATCACGCTCACAGTTAGGGCTTCAAGCGTGCATAGCAACGCTGATACATCCGTTCCCAAGAGCATCTTCCCGCCGTTGGGAAGTAGGGATACGGAAACGTGGATCGGGAGTGTCTTGCCGCTGCTCTTGAACGCCGCTCGGGCGCCGAATATCGCGGCCTTGACCTCGAGGATGTCCTGCGCCGTCTCGATTATCACGAGATCGACCCCTCCATCAATCAATCCCTCAGCCTGCTCTGTGAACACCTCGACGAGTTCTCCGAAGGAGATGTTCCCGAGGGTGGGATCGTCTGAGGCCGGCAGGAAGCCCGTCGGCCCGATCGAGCCCGCCACGAAGCGGTGCTCGCCCGCCGCTTTGCGCGCTATTTCCGCGGCCTTCGTGTTGACCTCGACCGTATAGTCGGCCAGCCCCCACTCATCCAGCTTCAGGCGCGAGGCCTGGAAGGTGTCGGTCTCCACCACTTCCGCGCCCGCCTCAAGCATCGAGGTGTGCACGCCCTCGATCACATCCGGGCGGTTCAGCACAAGCGCCTCGTGGCACTTGCCCTGCAGCCCGCCGTAGTCCTCGGCGGTCAGGTCGAATTGCTCGAGCGTCGCGCCCATGCCGCCGTCGTACACGACGACTTTGCTGCGCACCGCCTCCAGGTAGTCACGTGCCATCGGCACGGATGCTAGCAGCGAAGGAACAACCTTGACACTGTTGTGTTAGGGTATCGGCAACGGGCCGGAAGGCACCGTTTGGCAGTTTGAGCCCATCAGTTGGCTCGCCTAGGTCAAATGGACTGGAAGGCTTCGCGCGCTTCGTTGAGGCGTGCCCGAGCTTTCTGCAATGCAGCTTCTGCTTTTGTCTCCTTTGACCGCAGCTCTGTCGACACCTGCTTTTGCTCAGCAAGGGAGGGAAGGTCGACGATGACAGCGTCCACTTGCTGTGGAGTCAGCTCGATCAATCCGGTCGATCCGGTGTACAGCCGCTCTATTTGCGTTCGACCAAAGCCAGCGCGGAGGTAGTCCGCGAGATAGCGAGGCGATACCGCCACCGGATCCACCCTGATGATGGTTACGTGCCCATCGGCGATTGCCGGCTTCCCGGATTCGTAGACAGCCGCCTTCCCAAGTGTGCCGGTGCCTGTCGATGACAGCAGTACGTCGTTACGCTTGACCTTGCAGGTATCCGGCAGCTTGTCATACTCATCCTTCTCGACGAAATCACTCAGCGGCCCTTCAGGTGCAATCTTCCCGAGCGATGTGATCGATGACCCGGCCTTCAGGACGCGTGCGTATCCGTCGGTGCCGTCGACGTAGGCATCGGCAGCGGGACTCTTGCCGCGCAGCGTCTGGCCCATCTGGTTGAGCTGTGAGATGGGGATACCGCCCTTTGCGATTTCCTTCGCCAGGCGTTTTCGCGTGGGCAGATGCCAGTACTTGAAGTCGAATCGTCGTGTGCCATCCGCGGCGATGTCCGACGATCGGACGCTGAAGGACGACCAACCGTAGCCAGATTTGGTCCTTGGCGCGACCCTCATCTCCGCCTCGATCTCTTTGATCAATCGGTCGAAGTGAAAGTCTCTTATCGAGCTGCCCGAGCCTTCGTAGCCGAGCGATTTGATCTCGAAGAAGCGAACAGGGTAGTCCTCCGAGAAATCTGGGTCTGAGCTGGCTCTCTTCTCGAGCAGGAGGACCGCAACCCGGACGTTGATCTTGTTCGGCTTGAATGTCTCGTCAGGCAATCGGACGATCGCGCGAAGGTATGCGTGCTCGAGTACCGCGGAACGCACGCCCTTTGCCGTGTCGGTGTTCAGGACGCCCTCGTCGATCACGGTGCAGATCAGGCCTCCGGGCGCCGTTTGGGAGAGCATTCGCTGGAGGAACAGCAACTGTCCCTTTGTCGTCTCAACCGAGTAGGACTCGAGGTCTCGCTCTCCAAGTGAGTCCGACTCCGATGTACCGAATGGCGGGTTGGTGAGGACCAAGTCGATAGACGCGGGCGTTGCCCAAATCTTGGCCGCGACTCTAAGTGCGTCCTCGGCCCAGATGTTTGCATGACCATCCCCGGCGATGATCATGTTCATCTTGGCCGCCGAGGCGACGCCCTCGTTCGCGTCGGCTCCGTAAAACACGTCTCGCTTCAGCTTGCCGATAAGCTCATCACGCGTTCGCGCAGTGATCTTCCGATCTCGGAAGTCGGACTCGATGCTGGCAACAGCGTCGCGAAGCATGTACACCAGGAAGCCGCCTGTACCGCATGCGGGGTCAACCACCTGGATGGGCGTCGCCGCCCTGAGGGCGTTGGTTACGAGATCCCGTCCGACAAGTGCCACCATAAAGCGCACCAACGGGCGCGGTGTGAAGTACTGGCCGAGGCGCTTGCCCTTGAGAGTGGCTCTCACGAAGTACTCAAAAGCGGCTCCCTTCACATCAGTCTCACTGTCCGTGAATGAGACCTCTGCAAGCGCACGCACGATCTTCAGGTAGGTGGGAGCTTGATTGAGCTTAAGGGGATCGCTCAGAACGTCACCATATTGTTGCCGCTGAATGGCAATCATCTGTTCGATTGAGTGCTTGACCTGATCTGCCCGCGCGTCCTCGTAAGCAGCTAGCTCGTAGAAGTGGTACGAATAAGGCAGCGTGAGCCCTTCGTACTCCGCCTTCTCCTCGAGGAGCTTGAGAAACAGAATCTTGGAGAAATCGGCGAAGGAATCATCCTCGTGCTTCTCGATGTTCCGAATCCACTTGTGACACTTCGCGAACAGACTGTTGAGTTGCCTAAGCGGGAGGCCTGGGCGGAATGGCAAGCTCGCGTCTCCCCCAACGGGGACGTCACTCTCATCGGGGTGGCGCCTCATGTAGTCGATCACGCCTTTGAGCTGGGCCCTCGTTGGCACCCGTCCTTGGAGGTTTCCGTTCCAAAGGATCGGCGCGCCCGTCGTCGTATTGAGACAGCGGACCTCCTTGCCGTTCGTTACGACGACGAACGGGACCTTCTTTGCTCGTCCGTATGCCAGTGCTTGCTTTTCGTCCTTCTGGACGATCTTGCGAGAGATGCGCTTTGCCTCCACCAGGAAAAGAGGCCTGGCTCTGCCGCATGTGACGAGTATGTCTACATATCCCTTGCCGTATCGCTCGGTCAGCTCGACGCCCGTCTCGTAGGAGAAATCAACGGTCTCGTCGTAGCCTCTCCGACGGAGATAGGGCAGGATTCGCTTGACAACGGTCTCTGTCTCGCTGAAAGCCATATCGCCAGACCCTAGAGTCGGCGTAGGACGCCAAAGTCCCAAGTGGAGCTAGGTAGCCCAGACTCCCTGCGGGAGCCCCGCATCGCAGGGCTCCCGCCTCGCTCGCAGATCAGCGAGCAGCTACTTAATGAACAGCATCTCCGAGTACTTGGGCAGTGGCCAGAGGTCGTCGGCGACCAGCTTCTCCAAGCGGTCGGCCGTGTCGCGCGCGTCGTCCATTGCGGGGATCACCGTGTCGCGCATGTATGTCGCCCACTTCATCGCCCCGTCCGGCTGGTTGTCGCTCAGGTTCGCGTCCTCGAGCTTCACGATCGCGAACTGGAACTCCTTGACGAGCGGCTCGACCTCCTCGACCAACTCATCCAGCCCGGTGGCCTTCAGCTCGTTGAGGTAGCGCACTGCTGCTGGCAGCAGCATCGTGCGAGCGATCTGAGCGGCTGTCTCAGACTCGATGTTGATCTTGACCGCGTACTGCTCGGTGAAGACCTCCAGGCGCGACTCAAGCTCGCGCTTGGAGAGCACCTTGTACTTCTTGAAGGCGGCCACGGTCTGCTTGTCGATCAGCCACGGCAGTGCGTCTGGGGTCGTGCGCAGGTTCGCAAGGCCGCGCTTCTCGGCCTCTTTGTGCCACTCCTCGGAATACCCGTCGCCGTCGAACACGATCTGCTTGTTCGCAGACCAAACCTCCTTGACGACCTTCGTCACGGCCTTCTCCAGCGTCGCGCCCGACGCTTTGAGCGCGGTTTTCAGCTTGTCGGTCAGCTCCTCGATCGACTCCGCCACGATCGTGTTCAGCACCGTGTTGGGCAGCGCCGGCGATTGGCTTGAGCCGAGCGCCCTGAACTCGAACTTGTTGCCGGTGAAGGCGAACGGGCTCGTCCTGTTGCGGTCTCCGCCATGAAGCGGCAGCGGCGGCAGCACCGGCGTTCCGAGGCCGAGGAAGGAGCCCGGCTTGGAGGCCTGCACCTTGCCGGCCTCGATCGCCGTGAACACCTTCTCGAGGTCCGCGCCGAGGAAGATCGAGATGATCGCCGGCGGTGCCTCGTTCGCGCCCAGCCTGTGGTCCTGGCCGGCATTGGCGATCGACGCCCGCAACAGCGCCTGGTGCTTGTTCACGGCCTGGATCACCGCCGCGCAGAAGAACAGGAACTTCAGGTTGTCCTCGGGCGTGTCGCCCGGGTCGAGCAGGTTCAAGCCGGTGTCGGTGCTCATCGACCAGTTGTTGTGCTTGCCCGACCCGTTCACGCCCGCGAATGGCTTCTCGTGCAGGAGACACACGAGCCCATACCGGCGCGCCGTGTTCTGCAGGATCTGCATCGTGATCATCTGGTGGTCGGCACCCACATTCGAGTTCTCGAAGATCGGCGCCACCTCGAACTGATTCGGAGCGACCTCGTTGTGGCGTGTCTTGATCGGCACGCCCAGCTTCGCGAGCTCCACCTCGCACTCGAGCATGTACGCGAGGATGCGCTCGGGGATCGACCCGAAGTAGTGATCGTCGAGCTCGTGTCCCTTCGGCGGCTTGGCGCCGAAGAGCGTGCGCCCGGTCGTCAGCAGGTCAGGGCGCTCGAAGTAGTACTGCTCGTCGATCAGGAAGTACTCCTGCTCGCACCCGATCGTCGTGAACACGCGTGTAGCGTCGTCGGTCCCGAGCAGATCGAGCGCTCCCATGGCGGCACCCGAAAGGGCGTCCATCGAGCGCAGCAGCGGGATCTTGTTGTCCAAAGCCTCGCCAGTCCACGACGTGAACGCCGTCGGGATGCACAGCAGCGCCCCGTTCGGGTTCTCCAGGATGAACGCCGGCGAGGTCGGGTCCCATGCGGTGTACCCGCGTGCCTCGAACGTCGCCCGGATGCCCCCCGTCGGGAAGCTCGACGCGTCCGGCTCGCCCTGGATCAGCTCCTTACCGGAGAACTCGGCGATCGCCGTGCCGTCGCCTGCGGGCCCGTAGAAGGAGTCATGCTTCTCGGCGGTCGAGCCGGTCAGCGGCTGGAACCAGTGCGTGTAATGGGTCGCGCCCTTCTCCATCGCCCATTCCTTCATCGCCTGTGCCACCGCGTCGGCAAGCGTGGTGTCCAGCGCCTCGCCCCGCTCGAGCGTGCGCTGCAGCGCCTTGAACACGTGCCTGGGCAGCCGGCGGCGCTGTACCGCCACGCTGAACACGTTCGACGCGAAGATCTGGTTGCCGGGAAGGGTCAGGTCAAGCGAGCCGAGCGCGCTCCCGTTGGCGCTCCACTGCGCGGCTGTCACGTTCTGCTGGCGGCTCTTTGACATGGGCTGGCTCGATTCCTCCTGGTCAAGTTCTTTTGCGGTCCCGGACACACGCGCCCTCGGACTCTCTATTACCTAGGCATAAGGCCGAATCGCATCGTAGCCCCCCGCGCGTGCGCGGGTACCGCTCAACTGGCGAAAGCTCACCCGCGATCTTTCGACACGCGGCCAAACGCCGCGCATCCAGTTATTCGGAGGCAGGCTGTTCGGTCGAGGGGACCGGGTGTGGTCCCGGGGCGACCAGGCCAGTTTCGGGATTCACGTGCGTTCGGGCGGGGGCGGGGGCGATTGATGCCGTCATGCTTCCTGTGGCTAGGCCCCCCCGGGCCAGGCGCGCGAGTGCCTTGCCATCGACTCCAGCCGCCACGGTGTAGTGCACCGTGTGCGTACCGGCCTTCACCGGCGTCACCAGCCACACGAACGCTCGGCGCGCGTGTGGCGCTAGCCTCCCGAGCGCCCACGTGTCCACGAACGCCGTTTCGCCGCCGCCTGGCGGGTCGATTTCCTCAGTCTTCACGGGTGGGTTGGTCGCGACGGCTCCCGGCCCCGTGTTCACGATCCACACGGGGCGCTTGCTCACTGCCAGCTTCGGATAGGTACTCGTGTAGTAGAAGGAGTCGAGCGTCACCGTCACGTTTGGGATCGTGCGCGAGCCCGCATTGCGCACGATCAGCGTGAGTCGCGTGTCGTGGGCGATCGCCTGCTTGGCGGGGAACCGCGCCACGAGAACTTCGACCGGGTAGCTGCCCGCCCCTTCGTGCGCGTTGCGTTGCCCGCCGCCGCATCCGCTCATCAGGGCGCCGAGCATCACGCCGCACACGGCAAGCGATACCCCCGGAAGCGCCTTTCCCACCCTCACAGCGAGGGCCACGATATCAGCGCCGGTGGCGTTCGGCCTGCAGCTCCCGTAGCGCTCGGTCTGCGCCGTCGGTGGCGTCCGGCCTGACGATCGCGTAGAGTTGGAGACGCGGGTCGGTACAGTTGGGGGCCGCAATCATGGGTCGTCCCCCGAGGAGGGGTATTAGATGGTTCGCAGCGCAGCCGAGCGGGCTTTCCTACCGACTAGGAACCTGCTTGAGGAAATCGGGGACATGATGGTCCTGACAGGCAGGACGATCACCTCTGCCCTGCGCCCGCCCTATCCATATGGCGGAGAGTTCGTCTCGCAGTTCCTCTTTGCGCTGCGCCTGTGCTGGTTTCCGCTGCTGATCTCAACAGTTGCGATCTGCTACGCCGCGCCGGGCCTGCAGGCGGCCAACTTCCTCACGATCTTCGGTGCCCTGGACCGCCTTGGCGGGATCTTCGTGCTCGCCGCGATCCGCGAGATCGGCCCCAACGTGACCGCGATCGTGCTCGCCGGAGTGGCTGGCACGGCGATCACCGCCGACCTCGGTGCCCGCAAGATCCGCGAGGAGCTCGACGCGCTGCAAGTGCTTGGCGTCGATCCCGTCAAGAACCTCGTCGTTCCCCGCTTTCTGGCCTTGATGCTTGTGACGGGCCTGTTCAACGTCTACGCGATCCTCTTCGGCCTGTTCGGCGGCATCCTCGCCGAGATGGTCAACGGTCAGCCGCTCGGTCCCTTCTGGGACACGCTGTTCGCGAATGCCTCCACCACGGACCTGTGGGGCTCGGCGCTGAAGACCACCATCTTCGGCGCCATCATCGCCATCGTCTGCTGTTACAAGGGCATGACCGCCTCCGGTGGCGCCGAGGGCGTGGGCCGTGCGGTCAACCAGGCGGTCGTCGTCACATTCCTTGCGATCTTCTCGTTTGACTACGTCTACACGCAGCTCCTGCTTGCGACCCACCCGAACATCTTGGTGATCAAGTGACTTCCCCCAAGCGCGCTCGGTCCGCCGGCAAGGGAGTCCGGTCGTGAACGAATTCCTCGTCACTCCGCGCGAATGGCTCGCTACCACAGGCGAGATCGGCCGCTTCGGCGCCAACATCATCCGTGACGTTTGGGGCCTGCGCGTCTTTCATTTCTTCGGTGAGGCACTGCGCCAGTCGGGCATCCTGATCGTCTCCTCGACGTTGATCATCTGGTCGCTGATGTTCGTGCTCGGCCTGGAGTGCGGCATCGAGGGCGCCTACTTCCTCGAGGCCCAGGGCGCACCGGCCTATGCGGGTGTCTTCACCGCATGGTGCGATTTGCGCGAGATCATCCCCTACGCCTTCGGCTACATGATGGCCGCCAAGGTCGGCACGGGAATCGTCGCCGAGCTCGGCGCGATGCGCATCTCCGATGAGATCGACGCGCTCGAGGTCATGGGCATCGATTCGCTCACCTTCCTCTGCGCCACGCGCCTGCTCGCCGCCTGGGTCGTGCTCCCGTTCATGTACTTGGCGGGCGTCGGCGCGGCCTTCCTCGCCTCCTACATCGCGGTGGTCGAGCAGGTCGCCACGGTCTCGGCGGGTGGCTACCTGCTGATCTTCTGGCAGTTCCAGAACCCTCCCGACTTTTTGTACAGCCTGATCAAGGCGATGTTCATGGCCACCGCGATCGTGCTCGTGGGCTGTTACTACGGCTACAACGCCAGTGGTGGGCCCGTGGGCGTGGGCACGGCGACCGCCAAGTCAATGGTATTGAACATAATCTTGGTGCACTTGATCGGAATGCTTGGCACCCAGGTCTTCTGGGGCGCCAACCCGAAAGCCCCGATCGGAGGCTGAACGTGGCCACGCGCGAGCAGGGCACCCCCGGAGGCGAGGACGAGCAGCAGCCTGTGGGAAGCGGGATCCTGGAGGAGGACAAGCAGGATAAGGAGGAGAGCGGCGAGTTCGAGTTCCACACGGGCACCAACCGGCCCACCGGCGTCCCCGATGCGATCGAGTTCGTCGGCGTGCACAAGTCCTTCGGCTCAAACCACGTGCTGCAGGGCCTGAACATGGGTCTGCCCGAGGGCCAGATCTCGATGATCCTCGGTCCTTCGGGAACCGGCAAGTCAGTCTGCATCAAGCACATCGTCGGGCTGCTCTACCCCGACGAGGGCGACGTGATCGTGCAGGGCCGCTCGATCCCCAGCCTGCCCGACGCAGAGCTGTTCGAGATTCGCAAGAAGTTCGGCGTGCTCTTCCAGGACGGCGCCCTGTTCGGCTCGATGAACCTGTACGACAACATCGCCTTCCCCCTACGCCAGCACACCGAGAAGGGCGAAGAGGAGATCGCCGAGATCGTCAACTCGCGTATGCGCGAGGTCGGCCTCGGCAACGCCGGCGAGAAGATGCCTAACGAGCTCTCCGGCGGGATGCGCAAGCGCGCCGGCTTCGCCCGCTCGCTCGTGCTCGACCCCGAGATCGTGCTGTTCGACGAGCCCGACTCGGGCCTCGATCCCGTGCGCACGGCGCTGCTCTGCGAACTCATCAAAGAGGTCCATGAGGAGAACGGCGGCACCTACGTCGTCATCACCCACGACATCATGTCCGCCCGCCGCGTCGCCGAGCACATCGCCGTGCTGTGGCGCGGGCGCATCGTCGAGTCTGGCCCCGCCGCCGAGCTGTTCGACTCCGAAAACGCGTTCGTCCGTCAGTTCCTCTCGGGCGAATCGCAAGGCCCCCTCGGAATGGAGTAGCCCAGGCGGCCGCCTCGTCGTCCCTGGCTGCGTCCTCCCTCCCTCATGTACAAAGCACATCACGCTCGGTGCGTCCTTGCCAGGAACGACGATCCAGCCGCCTGGCGGCTCGTTAGTGCGGTGCTATTGACTAGCCTTCTTACGTGAACGTAGGAACAATGTTTTCAAGGTTGGCCGTTGCTGCGGCGCGCAAGCCGTTGCTCACGATCCTGCTACTCGGCGCGCTCGGCGTCGGCTGTGCGGTAGCGGCGCTCAGCTTGCAACCGACGGCGGCTACCAAGACGCTCGTCGGAAGCTCGAGCGCCGCCTATAAGAACACCCAGAGCTTCTACAAGAGCTTCGGCGAAGAGCCCGTGGAGGTGCTTGTCAAGGGAGACCTGCGCAAGCTCGTGCTCAGCTCCGATATAGACCGGCTCGTGGGGCTTGAGGGATGTCTCTCGCCCGAACTTCCACGAGCCGCGCTCCCCCAGGAGGGTGGTGCGAACGGACCCTGCGGGCAACTCGTGCGCAGCAAAACCGTCAAGGTCGTGTTCGGGCCCGGCACGTTCCTCAACGAGGCGGCGCTACAGGTCGGCGAAGCCCTCGCCTCGCGTAGCGCTCAAGCCGAAGCGCAGGCCAAGCAGGCGCAGAGTGCCGTCTACCGTACGGCGCTCGCGCGCGGCCTCGGGACGCAAGAAGCAACCACGCTCGGCGCGCAGGCGCGCAAGGCAACCATGTCCGGTTTCGCCGCCGAAGTCAGCGCGCTCGCCATTCGCTATGGCCTGAACAGCGTTCCCACCCTCGACGACCACGAATTCGTCTCGAAGATCGTGTTCGATTCCTCAAAGCCCTCCGGCACTCCCAAGCAGCGCTTCGCCTACCTATTCCCGAGCCGCGAAGCGGCGCTCGTCTCGATCCGCCTGAAGGCTGGTCTCTCGGAAGCGCAGCGCTCGCACGCGATCGCTCTCATCCGTCAAGCCGTGACGATGAGCCAGTGGCATCTGCAAAACGGCGAGAGCTATCTCGTTACCGGCGAGCCCGTGATCGTCAGCGACGTCACGAGCTCGATCTCCCGTTCGATCGAGCTGCTGCTCGTCGCCGTGCTGCTCGTGATGGGCCTCGTCCTGAGCCTGATCTTCAAGGGTCGCCCGCGCCTGCTGCCGCTCGCGATCGCGATGCTTGCCTCCGCGCTCACATTTGGCGCGCTCGCGCTCTCGGGTGCCGCGCTCACGATGGCCTCGGTGGCCGTGCTGCCAGTGCTGGTCGGTCTGTCCGTGGACTACGCGATTCAATTCCAGTCGCGTGTCGAGGAGGCTCGTGCCGAGGGGGCTCACGACACGCTCGAGGCAATTCGCCATGCGGCTCAGCACGGCGTCCCCACGATCGCGACCGCCGTACTCGCGAGCATCGGCGGGCTGCTTGTGCTGATGCTCTCACCCGTGCCGATGGTGCGCGGCTTCGGCCTGCTACTCGTGGTTGGCGTCGCGCTCGCGTTCCTGTGCGCTTTGACGGCCGGGTCAGCCGCGCTGGTGCTTGCTGGGCGCCGACGCGAATCGGCTTCCGGTTCGACCGGCGGGGGGATGGGTACGGGCACGGGTGGATTGGGCGTGATGGGGGCGCAGACAGCGCTAGCAGGCGCGGGAGGGGAGTTGAAAAAAAGGGGTGTCCCTCGCGTGCGCGGGGGACAGGTGTTCTCGGAGATGCTGGCCCCGGCCTGGCAGGGAGCACGCGAGATCCTTACCGACAACCCCGCGAACCGCTTCGTGTTGAGGATGGCGCTCGAGCGGGCGGTACGGCATCCGGGTCGCGTGCTCGGGATCGGTCTGGTGCTTGCCGCGCTCGGGTGGGGCCTCGACACTCAGACCCAGGTGCAGACCGACATCGCCAAGCTCGCGCCGCAGAACCTCTCCTCGCTTCACAACCTGAGCACGCTCGAGCGCGTCACCGGCGTTGGCGGTGAGATCGACCTGATGGTCAGCTCGAACTCGCTCACCAAGCCCGCCACGATCGAATGGATGAGCTCGTATGAGAGCGCCATTCTCAAGCGCTTCGGCTATAGCCCCGCGAAGGGTTGCGGACGGGCGCAACTATGCCCCGCTTTCTCGCTCCCCGACCTCTTCCAGGGTGAAGAAGGCTCCACCGCCAAATTGACCGAGAAGCAGGTCAAAGGCCTGCTCACGGCGATCCCGCCCTACTTCTCCCAAGATGTCATCACCCCTGACAGGCGTGTAGCCACGCTCGCGTTCGGGATCCGGCTTATGTCACTTCAACGACAGCACCAGGTGATCGAACAGATGCAGTCGAGCCTGCATCCGCCGGCGGGCGTCAACGCCCGGCTCGTCGGCCTGTCCGTGCTCGCGGCTCAGGCCGGCGCGCAGATCGCCTCGCCGTGGCGTCGCGTGGTCACGCTGCTCGCGGCGCTCGCCGTCGTCGCCCTGATCCTGCTCGTGGCCTTCAGGGGGGATCGTCGCCGTGCGCTGGTCCCGCTCGCGCCGATCGTGCTCGCCACAGGCTGGTCGGCGCTCGTGGTCTTCGCGTTGCGCATCCCGCTCAACCCGATGTCGGTCACGCTCGGAGCGCTCGTGATCGCGATCTCCACGGAGTTCAGCGTGCTGCTCTCCGAGCGCCACCGCCAGGAGCGCGCCGCCGGTCACTCCACCGTGCAGGCGCTGCGCCGCGCCTATCGCCATACCGGCGCGGCGGTCGCCGCCTCGGGGGTCACCGCGATAGCGGGCTTCGGCGTGCTCGTCCTGTCGGACATAGCGATGCTTCGCGACTTCGGGCTCGTGACGCTGGTCGATCTCTCCGTATCGCTCCTTGGCGTGCTCGTAGCCCTACCCGCCGCGGTCGTGCTGGCCGAAAGCGAGCAGCCACTGCGGGAGCGCATCCTGGGTGGCCTGCGCTCGCTCGGGGCAATCGTTCCCAGACGACGCGCGAGGCGACGCGGGCTCACCGCGCCATGAGCAGGTCCGGCTCGCCGAGACCTCCAGCGGATAGCGACTCGCCCTATCGGGGCATCGCCGGGGCACGCTATGGCCGCTATGTCGTAGCTCTCGCCGCGATCCTGCTCGTGGCGTTCACGATTCACGTCGCGCTCAACTCGCACAAAGGCGCGACGAGCATCCACCCGGGTGCCCGGATCCCTCCTTTCGCGGCGCCCTACGCGCTGGGGGGACCGCCCGGCGAAGTGGATGTCGCGACTCACGCCAACGACGGGCAGGCGGGCAAAGTGGCGGCGTGCTCCGAGCGAGGCCCGAGGATCCTCAACATCTGCCAGCTCTATGAACGGGGACCCGTCGTGCTCGCCCTGTTCTTTCAAGCTGGTTCCTGTACCCGAGTCCTTGACGAGTTGCAGCTGCTAGCCCAGTCGTTCCCGCAGGTTGGCTTTGCGGCGGTCGCGGTCAAAGAAGGAGCCTCCTCGGTCGCGCGCGTGGTGCGCGCGAAGCACGTGACGGTACCGGTGGGCGTCGATGGAGAAGGGCGACTGGGGGAGCTTTTCTCGATGGTGAGCTGTCCGCAGATCACCTTCGTCTATCCCGGAGGCGTCGTGCAGAGCGCGGCGCTGTTGAACACGCAATCACTCGCCACACTGCGCACGCGCGTGGCTCAGCTCCTGGCGGCATCGCGCGCCCGTGGCTGGAGGCCGGGGCGTACGTGAGACTTGCGCCGTCGCAGCTCTCATGCGTGGGTGAGACTACGTGAGCCCGGATCGCGCCGAGATTCCTCGCACTGGGGGCACCTCATCGACTGGCGCCGAGAGACAGCCCGTACGCGGCTGGTGCGATCGTGAGGTCCTACAGGAGCTGCCAGGGCTCGGGCTGATGTCCGTCACTGTCGAGCTCGCGACCACGAGCTCGCTCACGGGCAGCTCGCCCCCGTCTGTATTGGATCGCCTGCGCGAACTATCCAACCGTTGGCGCGGCGCTCGCGCGGTGAACGTTCGCCAGGAGCGGATCCCCGCGGCCTACAGAGTCTTCTTCCGTCACATCGGGCTCGACCCGGACGTTACGCGGACGCCGATCGAGGCCGCGGTGCTCGAGCGGATGCTCGAAGGCGGCTTTCTCTCCGAAGGATTGCTCGCCGACATCCTCACGATCGCCCTGATCGACACTGCCGTACCCGTGTGGGCATTGGACGCCGACACTGTCACCGGGCCTCTCGGCATCCGTGTCAGCCGCGCTGAGGAGCGTCTGGGTCGGGGCCTTGACGGACCGAGCCTGGGCGGCGGCAGGCTCGTCGTCGCCGACGCGGACAGCCCTCTGGCGGTCCTCTTCGGGCAACCCGCCCCGGGCCACGAGCCGACTGCCGACACGCGCCGGCTGGCCCTGTTCGCGGTGCAGGTCGCGGGCGTGCCCGCCCTGCACGCCGAAGAGACCCTGTGGGCGTGCCGCTCCGCGCTGGCCAACGCCGGCCGTTGAGGGAAGTGAGCTGTTTGTGCGTGCTCAAGACGAGTCGGGATGGCTCGCACCTGCACTGAGATCGCGGATTGGGTGCCTTTCGCTCTTTACCGCGACGTATCGGGCAGCTAACATCGGTGAGGTCGTTCCCACGGGAGGAGCAGAGCATGGTCCAATCTGAGCAGCTCACGGTCGATCGTGTTGATCCCGATCTCGCCTTCGGTGGTTTCACGACGGGTGATGGGTATTGCGTCTCGGGCGAGCATCCCATGGCCACCGACGAGCACGCCGCGCGCAAGGCGCTCAGGGCGCAGGTTTCAAAGCTCGAGCGCGAGCTCTCCGGACTGGTGGCCCTCACGTTCCCACACATCTCTCCACGCGACCCCGACGGAGAGGCGTTCAGCGGCCCGCGCCTACTGAGCTTGGCCGAGCTCGAGCGAGTGCGCGACCGGCTGGCCCTGCGGGTTGGAGAGGTGCACGGCGAGGTCGCCGAGCGCACAGAGCTCGAGCGTCGCTCACGCGCATTACTCGAGCGGATGAAGCTCGAACCGGGCCGCTACAAGTTCGTGCGCGTTCCCGTCGCCGATCTTGGCGACGGTCATTGCGGCGTATGGGAAGTGCGTCCGCGCCTCGGCTTGATCGGGATGCTGTCCGGCTGGTGGCAAGTCAAGCTCTCATCCGGTTGTCCGTAGCTACACCGAACGTGGGCCGGCCAGGCTCTCACCTCGCTTGCCCGTAGGCGCACAGAACCTAAGGCAGGTCAGGCCCTTGTGCGGCTGCCCGTGCCGCGCTGAGCTTTTGCGCCGGTCAAGCCCTTATGCGGCTGCCGGTCGCCGCGCTCAGTTGGCGAGCACCGGAGGTAAGCCACGGGCTGGAGACCGCCACCGAGCCGCTGGTCGTCAGCATCGCCGCGAGCGTGCGGCGCTGGCGCTCGGTCATCGAGCCGACCGTCTTCTGCTCTGACATGGGGATCTGGGCAAGGAACTTGCGGCAGCGCGTCTGACCCCAGCGGCGCTGACTCATAAGCAGGTCGGCGACTGCCATGCTCTCGGTTTCCCATGGGCAGTCGAGGATCACCCCAGCGACGGCGATCTCGCCGGCGGCGATTCGGCGCTTGAGCTCGGCGCGGGCGAGGCGCACCTGATTGGCGCGTTCGAGGGCGCGCATGTGCTGAGGGCCTGCAGGGGCAATGGTCGCTGTGGCGTTCATATGTGTGCTCACTCCCCGTTGTCGCCGCGAGAACCCCGTGGCGCGCAACAAGCTTGGCTGGTTGATGAGTAACGCGTCCGCCCGATCGTCCGTGGCCGTCCCTCGCGAGCCCTGTCGCGAAAGCCATCGGCACCCCTCTACCGATCGCTTGCAGGCGCGCCTTGGCCGGTCGTGCATTGCGTTCTGAGAAGCTAGCCAGCGGGGGGCGCGGGGTCAACAGTGTTCGCGCAGAACATTCGCTAGAAGCGGGCTTTTTTTGAAGATGTCTCTACTTGTGAAGAAGGGTTGGCGCGATGGCGGACCCTCGAGCGTCCCGCCTAGTCGAAGCTCTCGGCTGAGGCCACGTGTGAGGTGATGACGACTGGCTGGGGCGCCGCCCTGGAGGAAGGCTTGGCTCGGGCCTCGGCCGGATGGCTGGAGGAGGCACGTGTGCGGCGATTGGCTTTGCGCTGCCCTTGGCTCAGAGCTCGACTGGGCCCGGTAGCGGGCCGTGCTCGGCCTCGAACTCCGGCTTGACTGTCGCGAACACCTCCAGGGCTCGCTCGAGCGTGGGGCGATCGTGGGTTGCCATCACGCTCGTTCGCAACAGTGCCCCGCCCGGCGGTACCGCGGGATGCAGTGCGCAGTTGGTGAACACGCCTCGGTCATAGAGCGCGCGCCACAGGAGCGCCGCCTTCCAGTCGTCGCCCACCAGCACCGGCACGATCGGCGTGACGATGCTCTGCTTAGGGCTGTCCGGCTCAGGGCCGATCCGCACTGGCTCGCCTTGCAGCGTGCGATAGCCGAGCGCGCGCAGCCCGTCGGCGAGATAGCGAGCGTTCTCCAGCACCTCCGCGAGCAACTGCGGGCCCTCGGAGGAGCGAATGATTCGCAGCGCTGACAGAGCCGCGCCGAGGGCCGCCGGCACCGCCGAGGCGGTGAATAGGAATGCGCGGCTTGAGATGCGCAGGTAGTCGATCACGTCTGCCGGCCCAGCTACGAAGCCGCCACAGGCGGCGAGTGACTTGGAGAAGGTGCCCATGCGCAGATCCACGTCGCGCTCGACGCCAAGTAGCTCCGATGCGCCCGCGCCGCGCGCGCCGAGCACGCCAGCGCCATGCGCCTCGTCCACCATCAGGCGCGCGCCATGGCGCTTGCACAGCTCGACGATGTCCACGAGCGGCGCCACGTCGCCCTCCATCGAGAACACGCCGTCCACGACGACGAGCGCGCCGCCCCCGTCGCCCTCGGCACGCTCCAGGGCGCGTGCGAGCTTGTCCATGCGGTTGTGTCTGAAGGGGCGCATCTTTGCCTTGGAGAGCAGCACTCCGTCGAGGATCGATGCGTGGTCGGCGGAGTCCACGATCACGGTGTCCTTCGCGTCCAAGATCGTTCCGAGCGTGCCGACATTGGCCTGATGGCCGGTCGTGAACACGATCGCGTCGTCGGTCTCCATCCATTCGGCGAGCTCGCGCTCGAGTTCGAGGTGAAGCGGCGTGGTGCCGTTGAGCAGGCGCGAGCCCGTCAGCCCGGTGCCGTAGCGGGTGAGCGCGTCGCGCGCGCCTCCCATCACCCGGTCGTCGCCGGTCAAGCCAAGGTAATTGTTGGAGGCGAGCATGATGCGCGGGGAGCCCTCCATCTCCACGACCGGCATCGCCGGCGACTCCACTGTGCGGAAGTAGGGCATCAGGTCGGCCTCGCGAGCCGCCCTCAGCAGCTCCTCGCGCTCGTAGCCGCGAACCTTGGCAAAGACGTCTGTCGATGTGGGCATATAGGGTCCTGGTCTATGGCGGTTAGCGTCAAGGAGGTCTCGGGCCGCGCCGAGCTGAAAGCGTTCGTTGACCTCCCGTTTCGCCTGCACTCTAACCAGCCGTTGTGGGTGCCTCCGCTGAAGATCGAGCGGCGCATGTTCCTGAACCGCAAAATGAACGCGTTCTTCAGTCACGGCGAAGCGGAGTACTTCCTCGCGTGGCGCGACGGACGGGTGGTGGGGCGCGTTACCGCCCAGGTCAACCATGCGTTCAACGACCACCAGCAGAAGAACTGGGGCTGGTTTGGCTTCCTCGAGTTCGAGGACGATCAGGAGGTCCTTGACGGACTGCTCCACGCGGCGGAAGCCTGGCTGGGCGAGCGCGGCAAGGAGCGCATGGTGGGACCCGCGAACTTCGCTATGAACGACGAGAGCGGCGTCTTGATCGAGGGCTATGACGTGCGCCCGATGATCCTCCAGCCATGGAACCCGCCCTACTACCAGCAGCGCCTGGAGCAAGCGGGGATGACCAAGGCGATGGACCTCTTGATGTGGAACCTGGAGGTGACCGAGCGCGACAAGGTGATGCCCGTCATTTGGGAGCTTGCCGAGAAGGTGCAATCGGAGCACGGCATCCGCGTGCGCCCGATGCGCCGGCGCCAGTTGCGCAAAGACATGGACGCCTTTGCCGAGGTCTACAACTCCGCATGGTCGAAAAACTGGGACTTCGTGCCTTATTCCAAGAAGGACCTGGACGCCTACGCGCAGGAGCTACAGCTCGCGTTCGACAAGCATTGGTTCATGATCGCCGAGCGAGAAGACACGGGCGAGGTGGTCGGCATGGCGATCACGGTGCCCGATCTCAACCAGGTGCTCGAAAAGATGAAAGGCAGACTGCTCCCGCTTGGCTGGTGGTACTTCCTGCGCAAGGGCCGCATCATCGATCGAGTGCGCGTCGGCTTCCTCGGCGTCAAGCCTGAGTATCAGCACACCGGGGTGGCCGCCAAGCTCTACCAAGAGCACTTCGACGCGGCCGAAGCCCGGCCGCAGAAGGGTGGCGAGATGGGCTGGATCCTCGAGACCAACACTCCCATGAACCGGGGCATGGAAGCGATGGGCGGCACCGTGGTCAAGCGCTATCGCGTGTACGAGCGCGAGTTGTAGCGCGAGCAGGCCGCTCAGACTCCCGGCACGAGTGCCGGCCTGGCCCGGTCAGATCGAGTGCGACAAGTGGTCCGGGCTGCGCTCTACACTGCGCCATGTGAGCGAGCCTCTTAACGACGAGGTTCTGGATGGCCTGCCGGTGCTCCCCGACGAGCCGTCCGGCGTGAGCATGTTTTCCGCGCCCCCGTCGCGCACGCTGATCGGGCCACTCAGCGGACCCGTTCAGAAGACGGCCGCGGCCGCCGCCGGAGGTTTCGTCGCGGGCGCCGCCGTGCTCGGTCTGGTGCACCGTCGCAAGAGCAAACGTCTCGCGCTCGCAAGCGCCCGCTCGTCGCGGCGGTTGGCGCGCTCGGGCAAGCGCTCCAAGTCCGTCGGAGAGCTAGTCGAGGTGGTCGCCTCGCGCTCGCTGCTCGTCGATGTGCACCTGCTCGGCGTGTCCGGCAGGGATCGCTGAGGCTGAGCGCTGCCTGCCCCGACGGCGTGGGTCCGGGTAGGCGAGCCGATCGCTCGTCCACGGGCCGGGTCCTCGCGTAGTTCGTCCCCGCGCTCGCGTGAGCCGTCGGAGTTGCGTGTTGAGGTCAAGCCCGCTTCCGTCTATCGCCTCCCGCTCGTTGGGGGGATGGACGGGGTGTTGCGCTGCTGCGGAGGCTTGCTCGAACGGTTGCTTCACCACGAGGAGCAGCCGGTGCACGTACGTGTGGCCCAGACGGCTCCCGACACGGTCTTGTTCGGCGCTCGCTCGCACAGCGTCGAGGCGGCGCGTTACGGGATCGAGCGGATGCGCTTCGCGCTCGGCGTCGATGAGGACCTGAGTGCCTTTCACCGGGAGCTCGCCCACGATCCGCTGATCGGGCGCTCGATCAGAGCGCGTCCATGGCTGCGGGCAGGACGGCGACCCGAGCCTTTCGAGGCACTTGCGTGGGCGGTCTGCGAACAGCTGATCGAGTACGAGCGGGCCGCGGCCATCCAACGGCGCATCGTGGCCTCGATGGGTGCGCGTTGGGTTGGCTGGGAGGGGTGTGCGCACGCGCTGCGCGACGTCCCTTCGCCGGGCACCTTTGCCGGCGCGTCACCCGCCCGGTTGGAGTCGTTGGACCTTGCCGGCTCGCGTGCGAGGCTGCTCGTGCGCGTGGCGCGAGAGGTGGCCGGCGGGCGTCTTGACCTGCACCATTCCGATCACGAGCGAGGCTGGCGTCGGTTGCGCGCGATCCCCGGGATCGGACCGTGGACGGTCGAGATGCTCGCGCTGCACGGCCAGGGCCGCTACGATCAGTTGCCGGCCGGAGATCTCGGCCTGATCAAGTACGTCGGGCGGCGACTCAGCGGTGGGGACCCGTGGGCGCGGGCAAGCGAAGAGGACGTTCGCTCCTTCTTTGCGCCGTATGGACGCTGGCGCGGCTTGGCGGCCGTGCACGTTCTCTCGATTTGAGTGCTTCTTGGCGCATGGACATGCCCAGTGTCGGGGCACGGGATGCGGTTTGCGGTCTGGCATGTCGAGCGCATGTTCGGCATTTTCGTCATGCCGAGAGAATGCGAATAACACCTGTACATTGAAATTGTTCGGCCCAAGGACACATTTATGCGCGATCTTGCATACTCTGTTGGACATGGAAGCGAAACTCCGGATCTAGGGGCCGATCCCGGCTATGTCAGCCAAGAACGCGGTACTGGGACTCGTGATCGAGCGGCCGGGCTATGGGTACGACCTGGCACGCCGCTTGGAGGAGAGGTTCGGCTCTTCGGGCTTTGCCCCAACCGGCGTGTACTCGGCGCTCGATCAGCTCAGCTCTGATGAGCTTGTGCGCAGCGCCGGTTCACGAGCGGACGCCGCGAACGAGCGGGCGGCGCCGCGCACGATCTACGAAGCCACGCCCAAGGGAATCGACCACTTCGAAGAGTGGATGGTCGGGGGCTCCTCGCTGGCGCCTGTGCGCGACGAGCTGTATATGAAGATCGCGCTCTCCAGACCCCACAACCTCTCGCGACTCATCGAGCTAGCTCGAACACAGGAGCAGGATTGTCTCGCGCGCCTTCAGGAACTCAGGCAGCCGGTCACCCGACCGCAGCAGGGCAGGCCCAAAGCGTGGTCTGAGGTGGCGGTGCTGCTGGTGCGCGACGCCGAGATCAAGCAGTTGCAGGCGAGGGTCGAGTGGCTGCAGAAGGCTCGCATCATCATGGACAAGTTGAACGGCGCCCAGGACCGAGGCGCCGCGCGGGGCGGCGAGTTCGCTTGAGCTCACAGGTGTGCCTTGCGCTCCAGCAGGTGAGCAAGAGCTACTGGCGTGGTCCGCATGAGACCACCGTGTTGAAGGACGTCTCGTTGTCGGTATATGCGGGTGAGTGCGTCGCGGTGTGGGGCCAGCGGGGGTCGGGTAAGACAACGCTGCTGAAGGTGGCCGCGGGCTTGGAGAGACCCGAAAGCGGGATCGTGAGGTTCAAGGAGCAGGACCTCGGTGGTATGTCGAGAGGCGCCTTGGTGCGGCTGCTGCGCGAGGAGATCGGTTGGGCCAGGCGCACCGGGCCCGAGAGCGATGAGCTGGAGATGCTCGACTACGTTGCGCTGCCACTGCTCAAAAGCCAAACCTTGCGCCGCGCACGTCGTCGTTCCGCGGCGGCGCTTGCCCGCGTCGGCGTGGCGGAATGCTCGAAAGGACGTTGGGATGACCTGACCGACGGCGAGCGCACGCTCGTGTCGATAGCCCACGCGATGGTCCGCCAGCCGAGTCTGCTGGTGGTCGACGATCCGACCGCGAACCTCGATGTGCTCCAGCGCGAGGAGGTCATGGGTCTGCTGCGCAGCACCGCCGAGCAGGACTGGCTCGGAGTGCTGATCACCGTGCCGGACATGCCTTCGATGGTGCACGCCCACCGCATCGGATCGCTCAGCGACGGGCGTCTGCTGGTGCCCACGGGCGCGTCGCCCGAGCGTGACAACGTGGTCGAGTTCCCAGGCCGCGGACGAGCGGCTCCCGGGTGAGCCAGTGAGCGACGAGACACCCCCCGATCCAGATCCACAGCCGCAAGCTGGCACGCCGACCGGCGAGCCGCTGGTCTCGATCACGCTGTCGCGCAACCAAGTGGACCACGTGGTAAGGGCGGCTCTCGGAGACGATGCGCCACCGAGCGTGTCGGGCATGGTGGCCGGTACGGGCTTTCACCGGGCTCACGCCAGGCAGGTACTCAGCTCCAGATACCGTGCGCTCCAGGACAACCGGCGGCTCTCGCGCTCACTGCTGGCCGGGCTGCTGGTGCTCTCCTGCTTCCCGCCGGAGGGCGTGGACATGGGGATCAAGGACATCTCCGAGCAGCTTGAGCTGAACACAAGCACCGTCCACCGTTATGTGCTCACCCTCGTGGCCGTCGGATTGCTGGAGCGCGACCCGGACACGCGTCGCTACAGGCTGCTGCCGGAGTGAGGGTCCGGGCGGCTGGTCGGGAGCCAGACGCCGCCACAGACTGCTGGGAGACAAAGATCCGAGCCATTGATGCGATGGCTTATGCGGGAGGGGTCGCGCGTGGAACTCTCCTTCAGTTCCGCGCGCGACCGTCTCCAGGGCGTCCAGGTAGGGAGTACTGGACGTCGGCCTGTCCCGGTGGATGATGCGCCGTCTTCACCGCCTTCGGGTCAGGAGGCGGCACTGAGACCGTGACAACGCGGTCGGGGCAGCTTGAGATCCGATCGACCCGCGCGAGCCTCATGCCGGCTTGTGCTCCCGTGCTTCGAGGGTGGCACGTAGCTGGCGGACTTGCTCTGTAAGCCGTCGGTTGTCGGTTCGCAGGCGCGCCGTCTGACGGCGCGCGGCAGCCATTTCCTGGGCGAGCACCGGCAGGACGCGGCGCAGGCTATGCAGTCGGTCGAGCATCTGGTCGCGCTCCCAGGCATCCGGGCCCATGCGAAGGGCCTGGAGGCTGTGATCGGGGGCAGGGAGACCGGTGAGCTCCGGCTGGCGCAGAGGTGCAGGGGCTGTGGTTGACACGGCTGGCATTCCTCTCTCGTGTTCCTGGCTTGGGGCCGGGCGCGTGGTGGCTTGTCGTGCGTCGTGTACTCGGTGTGCGCCTGGGCGGTTCATGAAGTGACCTGTTGTGCAGCGCGTATCGACATGCGAGATCGTGGGACAAGCATCGTCTCGCGCGAATGGACCGTGCCCATCCGCACCTACCACCCTGTCGAATCGCGGGTTTCCCACACCGCGAGTCGCATTCCCCGATTGCGTGCAGGAATAACGTAAGAGCATCATGAGAAGCGCAGGCTGCCAATCACAAGCGTGGGCCGGCAATGAGGAGCGCGTTGTCCTGCTGCGTTCGGCCGCACCCATAGCGGACTTCTCAGGAGGCGTTTATGAGGCCGCGTTTGAGCGCATAGGCGACCAGCTCGGCGCGTGAGGAGAGGCCCAGCTTCTGCTGGATGTGCGCGCGGTGGGTCTCCACCGTGCGCACGGACAGATACAGACGCTCAGCGATCTCGGCATTGGTGTGGCCCAGGGCGATCAAGCGCAGCACGTCCACCTCGCGTTCGCTCAGGTCGTCCGGCGGCCCGGGAGCCGGCTCGGAGGCGAGTCGCGCGCCCAGGCGCGGGTTGAGGTAGCTCTCGCCGCGCGCGGCCCTGTGCACGGCCTCGACCAGCTCGTCGTCGGCTGCCTCCTTGAGCACGTATCCGAGCGCGCCCGCGCTCAGCGCGTGGCGCGCGAACGCTGGCTCCTGCTGCATGGTGAGCATCACGATCTGGGTGTCGGGATACTGCTCGCGAATCATGGGAATCGCCTCGAGGCTCGATCCGCCGGGCATGTTCAGGTCGAGTACGAGCACGTCGGGACGGTGACCGTGGACGTAGCGCTGGGCGTTCTCGATGTCACCCGCCTCGGCCACCACCTCGAAGTCGCTCTCGGTTTCGAGCAGTAGCCGCAGGCCGCTGCGCACGACGGCGTGATCGTCCGCCAGCACGATGCGGATTGCCGTTCCGGGTGCCCTGGCCTTGACGCCCTCGGCCCGCTGAGCATCTTGTGTCACGAGGGGGACGCTAACGGCTCATGCAACGGCGTGGTTGCGGGAAACTACGGGCTCGCGCACGGGCCCATACGGATGGGCCAAGGTCCGGGTCGCTAGCTGGGGCCATCATGGTTATACGACGGGTCGAGGTAGGCCAAGTGGGCTATGTAAGTGTCTCGTTATATCCCCTGACCGGGCAGGAACTCGTTGGTGAACGGTGGCAGGCCGGCGCTGTTGGGGTCGGAGTGAATCAGCCCCTGCGTGAACATCCAATGGCCGAACGTCGCCCATGCGGCCGGTTCTTGCCACCCATATGGGTTGGAGTGCTCGCTTGGCAAGGTAGCCGGGAGTGTCGCTTCGATCGAGGCGAGTTGCAGCTTCTCTTCGGCGGAGGGATTGGCTTTCACGATCAGGGCGGCAGCCGCGGCGGGGTTTGCGCGTACCTGCTGCTCACCGCGCGTGAGCGCCTGCAGGAACGCGCGCAGATCCACTCCGTCGGTGCGAGCCTCTTCCGCGCGCACCACCAGCACCAGCTCATTGTAAGTGGGCACGCCGGCGTGGTCGATGGGGATCACGACCGGGTTCTTGTGCATCTGCTGTAGCTGGATCGCCTCGTAGTTCCAGTAGCCGCCAAGCGTGGCCGCCACCTTGCCTGAGAGCATCGCGGGCACCAGATTGAAGCCGACGTCGCTTTCTGTGACGGAGCTCGGATTCACACCGGCCACCCGTAGTGCGGTGTGCAGCTCGGTGGCCTGGTAGGCGATCCCCGCTGTACCCACCCGCTTGCCCGCGAGGTCTGAGACCTTGTGCACGTGGGCTGAGGGCAGTGCGATGATCGAGGTGAGCGGGCGCTGCACGAGCGCTCCGATCGACACGAGCTTCAGGCCCTCATCGCGTGCGAGTAGAAGTTGGGGCTCATAGGAGATCGCCATATCGACCTTGCCTGCCGCGAGCAGCTTCAGCGGTTCGGCCGATTCGGTGGGTACGACGGGGTGTACGTCAAGGCCCACCGTGCTGAAGTAGCCGTGCGCGATCGCTGTGTACAGCGAAGCGTGGTCGGCATTGGGGAACCAGTCGAGCATCACCGTGAACGGCTTGGTCGCAGGCGCCGAGACGGCGTCCTGCTTGGAGCCGCAGGCGCTCAGCGCGGCGGCGCAGATACAGGTGAGCAGCAGGGAGGCGGCGGCGCGGCGGGCGGTGGACTGTGCTCTCAACGGATCTCTCCTCGGGGTCGATTCGCCCACGGCGCGAGCACGCGCTCGGCAAGGGCGAGGGTGTAGAAGCAGGCGATGGCGAACACGAACAGAACCACGGCCGCGGCGTAAGCGCGCGGAGTCTGCAGTGCGTTGATGTCGGCGTTGATCTGATGCCCGAGCCCGGCGTAGGGCCCGGAGGTCGCGGTCGAGGTCTCGGCTATGTAGGCCCCGATCACCCCGACCGCGAGCGCGATGCGCGCGCCGCTGAGGGCTGCCGGAAGCGCGGCGGGTAGCTCACCGAAACGCAGCGCCTGCCAGCGCGATGCGCCGAGCGTGCGTAGCAGCTTGAGCTGGTCCGGGTCCACCGAGGCGAGTCCATCGACGGTAGTGACCACCACCGGGAAGAAGCAGATCAGCACGATCACGAACAGCTTTGGCAGCACCCCGAAGCCCCACCAGAACACGAGCAGGACGCCAATCAGCGCAATTGGAACCGCTTGGGAGCCGACGGCCAGGGGGTACACCGCGCGACGCAGTAGCGGCGAGAGGTGGATCAGCACGCCGAGCATGAAGCCAAGCAGCAACGCCAGCAGTACCCCGAGCCCAACCTCCTGGGCGGTCAGTTCGAGGTTTGCCGACAGCAGACCCGCGTTGTTCCAGATTTCTGCCGCCACTTCGTGGGGGGCGGGCAGCACGATCGGGCTCACCGAGCCTATGTCCACGTAGGCCTCCCACGCGCCGAGTAGCGCGAGCGCCAGCAGCGCCGCCGGCAGGCCGCGTGCGATACGGCGCGTAATTGCCTGTCCCACGCGTGCGCGGGGGGGACCGTCGTTGGGGGTCATCGACCATCCTCGGTTGCGCCCAAGTTGAGCGCGCGGAGCGCTTGCTCGCGTAGCGCGATCACGGCGGGGTTGGTGCGGGTGCGGGGCCGGGGGAGATCGACGCTCAGCTCGGCGATCACGTGGCCCGGGCGCGGTGCGAGGACAGCGACGCGGTCGGCGAGCACGATCGCCTCCTCGACGTCGTGGGTGACGAGCACCACCGTGCGCGGCTCGCGCACGAGCGCGCCGGTCAGCCATTCCTGCATCTCCTGACGGGTGATGGCATCGAGGGCTCCAAACGGCTCATCAAGGCACAGCAGTGGCTTGCCGGAGAGCAGTGTGCGCACGAACGCCACGCGCTGGCGCATCCCGCCCGAGAGCTCGTGCGGGCGCGCACGCTCGAAGCCGCCGAGGCCTAGTTCGTCGAAAAGGGCTGCTCCGCGCTCGCGCGCCCGAGCGCGAGGGAGGCCGGCGATCCGCAATGCCAGTGCCGCGTTGTCGAGCGCGCACAGCCATGGCATCAGCAGGTCGCGCTGGGGCATCAGCACCGCTGGCTCGCACCGCAGGATGCCGGCGTCCGGTTGCTGCAGGGCGCAGATCAGCTCCAGCAGCGTCGTCTTGCCGCAGCCACTAGGTCCCACCACCGCGAGCACGCTTCCGCGGGCGGTCCGTAGCGAGACATCCGCGAGCGCGTGCACCGGTGCGCCTCGGCGGTCGGTGTAGGCGTGGCTCACCCCGTCCAAGACGACCGCTTGCTCGGCGGGGGCGTGACCGACCGCATTGGTGAGGGCCGCTTGGCTCCCGCCGCTCGTGTCTTGCTGGCGGCGCTCGCGAGGCTTCAGTTGAATCGGCACTGCGCTCCCTCCGCGGGCATTACCCCACAGGTTCGAAGGGTCGGCGCCGGGTGGTCTCTTCGTGCGCCATCTCAGCCGGCTTCCCGCCAGCTCCCCTGGTTTTTGCTCAGTTTGATGCTAGCGCGCGACGGCGATGGGGGCAGTCCCTGGGGGGGGTCACCCGCCAGCGCCGACAACGGGACGAGTCAGCGCCTTGACGAAGTCCTCCAGCTGGGCGGTGGTCCAGCACTCAAAGGCTGTGCAGTACTGCTCGTAGGCGGCGATCACGGAGTCGCCGTAGTTCCAGTACAGGCGCGGCTCCGGGTTCAGCCAGAACGTGCGCCCGGCGCGCGTCGCCACCTGGCCGAAGAGATCGGCGCGCGGATCGCGGCCGTTGGTGCGCGCGTCGCCGAGCACGATCACGGTGGCACGCGGGTTCATGTCGTCCTGGATCAGCTCCAAGAGCTCCGACCACACACGCCCGTAGTCGGTGTACCCGGAGATGTCGGCGACCCCAGCGTCGCTTGAGATCCGCTCGGAGACGGCGCGGAAGTCGCGCTCGTGCTCGAACACGTCGGTGACCTCGCTTATGCGCTCGATGAAGACGAACGAGCGCATCTTGCGAAACGAGTCGTGCAGGGCGTGGAGCACCGACAGGAAGAAGACCGACGCGGAGGTGACGCTCGTGGAGACGTCGCACAGCACGTAGATCTCGGGACGGCGCGGACGGCGCGGGCGGTAGCGCAGCTCGACTGGCACGCCTCCGGTTTGCAGGGAGGCGCGCATCGTGCGGCGTACATCCACGTGCGCGTGATGGCGATGGCCGCGGTTCTGCTTGCCCTGCGTGGCGAGGCGCCTGCGCAGCTGCGTCACGACGCGGTGCACGGCGGCGAGATCCTGCAGCGGGCCGGAGGGCAGCGCGCGGTCCAGCTCGCCGAGCGGGCGCGCGGGCGGGAGGCGTCCGGAGCGCTGCACCTGCGTGCGTTCAAGCTCGCGGCGCATCAGCGCCTCGAAGCGGCGCAGCGCGTCGCGCGGCACGCCGTCACGGCGGGGATCGTCGCGTGGCAGATCGGGCTGGGGATCGGCGCGGAGGCCGAGCGCGCGACGGATGCGCTGCACGTCGACGCCAATCACGCCCGAGCCCTGCTCGGCCTGACCGAAAGTGGCGATCGCCATGCGCGCGAGGTCGCGCATGGCACCCTCCGCGCCATCGCGCAGTGCTGCGGCGATCTGCATACGCAGCGCGTCGAGTTCTGTTTCGGAGAGCTCGCCCAGGTCCGCCGAGGAGCGGTTGCTCTCATCGACCCCCTCGCGTACCGAGGCGATCTCCACCGCGCGGAAGAAGAAGCGGTCGAACACCAGCTCGAAGATGCGCCGGTCGTCCTGGCTCTTGGCGAGCGTGGCGGCAAGCGCCTCGCGGAACTCGCCCTGAGCCGTCCAGGGGATCTCGCGCAGCACCGCGAACGCATCCAGCAACTCGGAGGTGCCGACCGCGACGCCCTCGGCGCGCAATTGCTCGCCCAGCTCGAGCAGTCGGGCCGCCATGCCCTCCGGGCCGGCGGCAGCGGCGGTCGCATTGGGAGCCGCATTCCCAGGCCCCCCCACGCGCGCGGGGGGCATGGCGGAATCGCGGCCCTCAGGCGGGCTGGGCACTGGCCGGCTCGGCGTCCCGTTCGAGCTTGAGGCCGACGCGCTCGGCGACGATGTCCATGTCGGTGCGGTGCTTGACGATCACCGACATCGTTTCGTTGAAGACCGTGGCGTCGATGTCCTTTGCGCCGAGCAGCAGGAGCGCACGCGCCCAGTCGATCGACTCGGCGATCGAGGGGGGCTTCTTGAGGTCGAGCTCGCGCACCATGCCAACGACCTCCACGAGCCGTTGCGCGACCGCGTCCGACAGGTCGGGAGCGTGCAGCTTGACGATCGCCAGCTCGTGCTCGAGGCAGGGGTAGTCGAGCCACAGGTACAGGCAGCGGCGCTTGAGCGCCTCGGTGAGCTCGCGTGAGTTGTTGGAGGTGAGCAGCACGACTGGGTGGGTGGTGGAGGTGACGCGGCCTAGCTCGGGGATCGAGATCTGGAAGTCGGACAGCACCTCGAGCAGCATCGCCTCGAACTCCTGGTCGGTCTTGTCGATCTCGTCGATCAGCAAGACCACCGGCTGCTCGGAGGCGATCGCGCTCATCAGCGGGCGGGCGAGCAGGAACTCCTCGCCGAAGATGTCCTCCTGCACGGCCTCCCATCCTGTGTCCGAAGCCTCGGCCTGGATGCGCAGGAGCTGCTTGCGGTAGTTCCACTCGTACAGCGCCTTGGCCTCGTCGAGGCCCTCGTAGCACTGCAAGCGGATCAGCTCGCGGCCCAGATAGCGCGCGAGCGCCTTGGCGAGCTCGGTCTTGCCGACGCCCGCAGGGCCCTCCACGAGCACGGGCTTTCCGAGCTTCGTCGCGAGGAAGGCGACAAGCGCGGTGGACTCGCTCGGCAGGTATCCCACCGAGCTGAGGCCCGCTGCTACTTCTGCTGAGGAGACGGGTCCGTCCGCGGCCATGGTCGACGGAATGATAGGGGTCCCTCAGTGCTCGTCCGGCTCGGAGGGCGAGTCGTCGAAGGAGAGTTGGTCTGAGGGAGGTGGGGGAAAGCGGGGACGCTTGGGTGCTCTGGAGTCCTTAGATCCGGGCGCACGGGGCGAGGCCGCGGGCGGGGCGGAGGGCGGCCCGCTTTGCGTGGATGGGGGAGATGGGGTCGTTCTCTGGGAGGTTTGGGCGCCTTGCTCCACCACCGAGGTGATGTCCTCGGAGGGATGGATGGTGGGCTCGATCGCGGGGTCATCGTGCGGCGATGGCTGCGAGGGCCGTGCGGCCACGGGCGCGGCGCGTTCGGCGCGCCGCGGAGAGGGCTCCACGACGTCCACGTCGTCCCGCGCCGAAGGGCGTTCTGAGGGGCCGGGCCTGCCGCGACGGCGCATTAGCGGCGCTTCGGGCACGTTCGTCGCGCGCATGCGCCAACCCGCGTAGCCGAGCACGCCGGCGGCGACGAACGCGAGAAAGAAGCCCCACTCGATCCCCACCGGGTACCCGTGGCCGGCGGGACGTGAGAAGACGCGGTAGAAGATCAGTAGCGTCGCCCAAGCGCCGGCGACCATCACGACCGCGCCGTCGCTGCCGGGCATGTGGAAATCGCGCCGCTCGGCGCGACCGAGCATCAGCGCGATCACGCCGGCCGCCACGAGGAATACGGCAGCCTCGACGAAGGACACATCCCCGAACGCGCTGATCGCGTGTGAGTTGATCACACCGGTCTTGCGGTTCAGCGACTGCAGATCGTACCACGGCAAGAACATCGTCACCAGCAGCGCGAGCGCCGCCACCGAGGCGATGCGCTGCTCGGGCGCAAGCGCCCCCCAGGCGCGCGTGATGCGCGTCAAGCCGCTACGCCGCGCGGTTTGTCAGCCGTGCGAAGTGCCTCGATCATCTCGGTAGGCAACACCGTCGAGGCCTTCCAGATCTCGAATCCCATTAGTCGTCCGGTGTCTTGATCACGGTCGATCAGGCCCCAGGAGTGTCTTTCACTGACGGCGCGCCCCTCCTCGAGGCAGATCATGGCGATGTCGACTTCAGGGTCATAACTGGCGATCTTCGTTGGCTGCATGTCTCTGAGAATACTCCTGATCCTGCTGCTATTGGACCTCCCAGACGCTCACGATTCGAGCGGTCTGAAGGTCCCAGTTGTGGGGGTGGTCGTAGACAACGACGAAGCGACGTCCGTCTGCGCTCAGGCCGTGAGCCATCCAGCCGGCTGGGCCGCGATTGACTCGAGGGATGTCGTGCCCGGCCTGGATAGTGCCCTCAACCTGCGCACGGTCCAGCAAGCGCCGCTTGCACCTTTGCTCAGCGTGCTCTGTCCAGATGAAGCGTTCGATCACAGCCGACGAAGCTACGGCGCGCTTGGGACGGTATTCGGCGCGGACGTCCGTCGGGACTCCAGAGACGTCAGACCCCCCGATAAATGAGTCCGTTCCTCTCGGTCAAGAAATCTTGTCAGGGGGGTTGACTTTTGCTGTCGTTCGGGTATAAGGTTGTTCATGTAGTGGCATCCCCCCTTATGGGGATGTCGCACCTCGAGAGGGGTGCGGGTCGAAAATAGGTCTGGTTCGGGTCGCCTTCACAGGTTTACCTGCAGGAACCAGTTTGGGTTTTACGGAGAGGGAGCCGGGTCGCTTCTATGAGGGAGCCTGAGTTTCGCGTGCAGTTTTATGGGCATAGCGTGGATGAGATTCCATGCGCCGCTGGACGGTCCGTAATAGGACGCGTCAGCGTCGCTGACGCGTCTCTCTCTCTCTCTCTCTCTGTGGAATGGTCGGCTTCTAGCCGCTAGCCCTCTTGGCCGCGGGTTCGCTCCGTGGTCCACCGGACGTGAGGTCCGGTTTGGTTACTCGCGCGCATTGAGCGAGCGCTCTCGGTCGGTGCGGTGCCTGAGTCGTAGGCGCACGGGGCTGTCGTCCTCGTGCGCCAAAGCTGGTGGTCCGGTTGGTGTGAATTGCTCTTATGGAGGGAGTCGGAATTGATGCGTGCGCGTATGAGACAGGTTTCGTTGTTGATCTTCGGGTTGTCGTTGCTCCTGCTGGGGGCGGCCACCTGCGCATATGCCCACGTCGACTACACATTCACCGCCTCGTTTGGTGCGAGCGGCTCGGGAGCCGGGGAGATGTCGCTGGTTCCGGGCTCTCCATACGAGCCCTCGAGCGGCGTGGCCGTAGCGGCCGCTACGGGCGACGTATATGTCGCCGACACAGGCAATCGGCGCATCGACGAGTTCTCCTCAGCTGGGGTCTTTGTTCGCGCATGGGGTTGGGGTGTAGCCACCGGCGCCGGCGAATTTCAGATCTGCACAAGTACGTGTCTCCAGGGTCTGTCCGGTGCCGCGCCCGGGGAGTTCGAGTCACCTTCGTTTGTCGCAATCGACGATGCCCCCGGCGGAGAAGGGGATGTGTACGTCGCCGACAGCGGCGACGGCTTGGTGTCGAAGTTCGACGCGCAAGGCGGCCTAATCGGAAATTGGGGAAACAACGGTTCCAGTGAAACTCCGAACGGGCAGCTCAGCGGAACGAATGCGACTCCCACATTCAACGTCTACAAAACGGTGGAAGGCCCGTTCGGAACTCCCTTCAGCGGTATGGCTGTAGATCCTGCCGGCAACCTTTGGGTCTTCGATCACAACGAAGCTATGTTCGAGTTCGGCCGGTCAAGCACTTTTATCAACAGCTGGTACGCAGGGAGCTCGGCTCATCCAGGCGGTCTGGCGGTCGATGAAGGCAATATATATCTGGACGGTGGTTTCGAAAGAGCAGTAGAGCTAACCACCCACGAAGCCAACCAAGGGTTGCTGATCGGGGGCGGGTACTTGACACGAACCGAAATCCATGATCTGAGCTTTGACCCATCCAGCGGGGATCTCTTCATCGACGCGAACGGCTCGGTTCAACGTATCCATCCGTCGTCGTGTAATCCGGGTGTCGGTGCATGTGCGGTGGAAGAAACCTTTGGGGCTTCGCAGCTGTTGGGCGGGGAAGCTCTGGCCGTCAATTCGGCTACCGGCACCGTGGTGGTCGCTGAGCCAGGCCAGAATCGAATCGCCATATTCACACCTGAAGTACCGGAACGGCCGGCGATCGTGGACCAATCGATATCGTCGATCACCGCGAACAGCGCGACGTTCTCGGCCTCGATTAACCCACTCGGGCGCGCGACTGAATACCACTTCGAATACGGTCCGACTGCAGCTTATGGACAGTTTGCTCCTGTCCCGGACAAGGTGGTGGGGAGTGGCTTCAGCGCTCAGGAAGTCAACGTGCACACGCAGGGCCTAGTGGCGGGGACCACCTATCACTATCGCGTAGTGGCTCACAACACCCTGGGCACCTCTTACGGAGAAGACAAGACGTTCACTACACAGGCCGTGGTTGAGGTCGGTGGGCTGCCGGATGGGCGCGAGTGGGAACTGGTGACCCCAGCCCAAAAGCAAGGCGCTCTCTTCTACGGTCTGAACCTTGGCTTTTACTCGAACGGGGCATCCCCTCTCGTCACGAAGGCATCGAGCGACGGCGCTGCGGTGGTCAACCTGGCGAGCTCCCCAACCGAAGCTGAGCCGCAGGGCAGCGGCGAATATGCATCTGTGCTCTCGACGAGGACAAGTGAAGGGTGGTCTTCGCGGGTGATCACGGTACCGCACGAAGAAGGCACGGGACCGTCGGTCGGCAAGGGAGGGGAATACGCGTTCTTCTCTGAAGATCTCTCACAAGGGATCCTCTCGGTATTCGGCAATTTCGACAGGCAGTTGTCACCCGAAGCAACCGAAGCGACGCCCTACCTGCGCACAAACTATTTCAACGGGAATCTCGGTGAACTTTGTGAGACGTCGTGTTATCGGCCGCTCGTGACCGCGTCGAACACCCGCTCGGGGGCGGTGTTTGGTGAAGAGACAAACGGTCACTGCGAAGACGTACTGTGCGGGCCCAGGGTCATAGATGCTACTCCGGACGCGAGCCACGTCGTGTTCTCATCGCCGGCTCAACTCACCGCCGTACCGGACGAAGAAGGATATGACAAATCAGCAGCGGGGGCCCTATATGAGTGGTCTAATGGTCGATTGCAACCCCTGTATCTGCTGCCAGAGAACGAAGGCGGCGGTGGTGTGTTTGCCGGCGAACTCGCGACCGTGGGCAACCAGCTCTCTGAGAAGGGATCTGTCTTCTTCTCATATGCAGGGCATCTCTACCTGCACAATTTTGACAAGGGCCCCTCCACTCGTCTAGACGTGGCGCAAGGGACGCAAGAACCAAGTGAAGCCGGAGCCGCCTTTTTGTATGCCAGCACCGATGGGTCGAAGGTTCTCTTCAGCGACCCCCAGCAGTTGACGTCGGCTCCCGGCGGGGGCGTGTACGAATGCCGGATCGTTGAAATGGCAGCAAGAGAAAGCTGCGAATTGACTTTGACGGATGTTCCCGAGAGCTCTTTGATCGGTGGAAGCGACGACGCTTCTCTCCTGTACTTCATGGGAGCCGGAGAAAAGCTGGAAGTGGCACGTTATAGCGAAGGAACGTGGAAGGTGTCGGCTGGGCCGCTCATGGGAAGTCAACCAGTTTCTACGATGCCCACCTACAGGGTCTCGCCAAACGGCCGTTATCTGACCTTCATGACGGACTCGGATTTGACGGGCTACGACACCAGGGACGCATTGAGCGGGCAACCAGATCAAGAGGTGTATCTGTACGACGCTTATTCGGACACTCTGCGCTGCGCGTCGTGCGACCCGACGGGCGCTCGTCCGGTCGGGGTAGAAGACAGAGGGATGATGCTCGTTGCTGGAAGCGTAAACGAAGGGGTGCCAATCGCCGCAAGCCTGCCACCCTGGGTAGCTATCAAATTCGAACTGTATCGTTACCAGCCGCGTTTTCTGTCCGACAGTGGCCGCTTGTTCTTCAACAGCAGTGACGCGCTGACGCCGAAGGACGTCGATGGAACTGAGGACGTCTACGAGTATGAGCCGCCGGGTGTGGGGACCTGTGAAGCATCGAGCACGACCTACAGCGCCTCTTCGGGAGGCTGCGTCAGTTTGATCTCATCGGGAAGTTCACCCGAAGAATCGGCTTTCATGGACGCAAGCGAATCGGGTAGTGACGTATTTTTCATGACACAGACAAAACTGCTCCCGCAAGACTTCGACAACGCCCTCGATGTCTATGACGCGCACGAATGCAACCCGAGCGCGCCGTGCTACGCGCCTCCGGCGGTATCGCCACCACCGTGCTCGACTGGTGACTCGTGCAAGGCGGCGCCGACCCCGCAACCGTCGGCCTTCGGAGCCCCGCCGAGCGCCACATTCTCGGGTGCCGGGAACATAGCTCAGCCTACTCCCGCGGAAGTCGCAAAGAAGGCTCTGACCAAGCCACAAAAGCTGGCGCAGGCATTGCACGCGTGCAAAAAGAAGAAGCACAAAGCGCGCGCGACTTGCGAACAAAAAGCCAGACGACTGTACGGCACAACCAAGACCCGTAAGGCCAGGGCAAAGCACAAGGGGAAAAGGTGAGCGCGATGCGTTTGATTGGGAAGAGCATATCTGTGACGATCCTGGTCCTGTTGGCAGTCATGACAACCACTGCCTATGCGCAGTCGCCCTGGTGGCATCTGAGCTCGTCCACCAGCCCCACATACCTGCAGCCGGGAAAGGCCGGCAACGAGATACAGCGGTTGACTGTGAGCGCGAGTGAAGGCGTCTACATTCTGGAAGGCTCCAGTCGGGTGCTCCTCGAAGTGGGGGAGTCTCCTGAAGATGTGCAGCTCGCCCTCGAAGAAGAAATGTATGGCAAAGGCAACGTTCGAGTGACTGGTGGCCCTGGCGTACATGCTTACAATCCATTCGAAGTCTATGAAATAGAACTCGTGGGAAGCCTTGTGTACCAACCCGCACAGCTCCTGACCGTCCCTCAACAGCGTCTGGTAGGAGGAAGCGAAAGCGCGGGGGTGGAAAAGGTTGCCTCAGGTCGTCCGGCGGGGGTGATCTTGGCGACCGCCGTGAACCTCGGTGACGCCAACGCCAACGCCGTTGACAAGCCCATAACGATCACCGACAAACTCCCAGCTGGCCTGAAGGCGATCTCGATCGAAGGGAACACCGACGAAGGTCTCACTCGGCAGCGTCTATATCCGCTCGAATGCTCACTGGAACATCTGAGCTGCACTTTTAACGGACAAAACAACAACGGGGCAACCAGCCTGCCTCCTTATGAACAGATGCAGGTGCGTATTGCCGTCAATGTCAAGCAAGGCGCAAGCTCGGGGGAAGTCAATGAAGTCGGAGTCACGGGAGGAGAAGCGGCTCCTGCTGTCGCCAAGCAGGCCATAACCATCAGTGAAGCGCCCATACCATTCGCCGTGAGCACGTATGAAATGAGACCGGAAGAAGAGGGCGGAGGTGTTGCCACGCAGGCCGGTTCCCATCCGTTCCAGTTGACGACTACGCTTGCGCTCAACGAAACCTATGAAGCAAAGTTCGTCAACGGGTTCGTGATAGGTGGCAAGCCGGTGGCGCTGGCAAAGGATCTGCACTTCAAGTTGCCTCCGGGTCTGATTGGCAATCCGACGCCATTCTCGCAGTGTCCGCTCGGAGAATTTCTTAGCAACCACTGCTCGCCTCAGACAATAGTGGGTGTCGCGAGGGTAAATGTGGGGATACCAGGAGGGCTTTTTCACGGGGCCGCAACTCCATTTTCGGTTCCCCTGATCAACATCACCCCCACGATCGGCGAGCCTGCGCGGTTTGGCTTTCTCGTCGAAGGCGCGCCGGTCCTGTTGGACACGGCGGTGCGCACTGGTGGTGACTATGGTGTCACGGTAAGCGTTACGAACATCACCCAGCTCGTAGAATTCATTTCAAGCGAAGTAACCTTCTGGGGTGTGCCCGGTGACCCTCGTCACAACAATGCACGCAGCGAAGAATGCCTGGCAAGGGGGATTTCGCCACAGGAACCCCTCGCCGCCTCGTGCTCCAGCTTCAAGGTCAACGATCCGCCGCCACTGCTGGCGCTGCCCACGTCGTGTACTGGTGCGCTCAGCACCACGATAGAAGATGACTCGTGGAAGGAACCACAGGCGGTGCAGTCGCTGTCGAACACCGAACCAATGCCGGCGATGGATGGTTGCAACCGTTTGCAGTTCGGGCCATCAATCAGCTTGGCGCCGGACAGCCAGGCGGGCAGCACGCCAACAGGCCTGACTGTGGGTGTGCACGTGCCCCAGGACGTGAGCCTGAACGCACAGGGACTGGCCGAGGCCGAGGTGAAGAACACGACGGTTGTGTTGCCTGCGGGCGTGGCGATCAATCCCGCGGGCGCGGATGGGCTGCAAGCGTGCTCGGAAGGGCAGATCGCGCTAAAAAGCGCGGAGCCGCCGACTTGTCCCGGCGCGTCGAAGGTCGGGCTCGTGACGATCAAGACGCCATTGCTGCCCAACCCGTTGGAAGGCGCGGTATACCTGGCAGCGCAGAACGCGAACCCGTTCGGTTCGCTCGTGGCACTGTACGTGTTTGTCGAAGACCCGATATCGGGTTCCCGCGTGAAGCTCGCGGGCGAAGTTGTCGTGAACCCCGTGACGGGACAGTTGGTCTCGACGTTTGAGAACACGCCCCAGCTTCCGTTCGAAGACTTCGAACTGCACTTCTTTGGCGGGGACAGAGCGCCATTGGCGAGCCCGGCTCATTGTGGGGCGTACACAACGACGGCGGCAATCGAACCGTGGACGGAATCAGGCGAAGTGGATTCCAGCTCGACGTTCGATATCGACAGCGGTCCCGCGAGCTTCGACGAACCGGCTGGCCGTTCGTGTCCCGGTGTGCGCCTGCCATTTGATCCCTCGTTGACCGGTGGTGCGACGAACATCGCTGCTGGAGCATTCTCGCCGCTCACTCTCACATTCAGCCGTAAAGACGGTGAACAGAACATGCAATCCGTCGAAGCCCACCTACCACCGGGTCTCTCGGGCATCCTCTCGAACATCGAACTGTGCCCCGAACCACAAGCAAACCTCGGCGAGTGCCCCCCCGGTAGCCTGATCGGCGAAACGATCGTGTCTGTCGGAGTCGGTGGTGACCCGTTCACGGTCGGCGGTGGCAAGTTCTACCTGACCGGCTCATATAACGGGACAGGTAGCTGTGCGATGGGTAGTCCTGGCTGTGCTCCCTTCGGCGTCACCTTCGAGGTGCCCGCGAAGGCCGGACCGTTCGATTTGAAGCGCAACACAGCCAACCCCGCCGGTGAGGATCCCTGCGATTGCGTGATCGTCAGAGGAAAGATCGAAGTCAACCCAATCACAGCCGCGATCACAGTCAAGAGCAACCCCCCCGGCTCGCCATACGCGATCCCGACCAGTATCGAAGGGATCCCGCTCGAAATCCAGCACATCAACGCCACCACAACTCGCGGTAACTTCCAGTTCAACCCGACGAACTGCGAAAAGATGCAAGTCACCGGTACGGTCGACTCCAGCGAAAACACAACCCTTGATGTCAGTGTGCCGTTCCAGGTCACCAACTGTGCGATCCTCGGGTTCAAACCCGGGTTCAAAGTCTCAACCTCAGGGAAAACATCCAGGAAGAGCGGCGCGAGCCTGAACGTGAAGCTCACCTATCCCAAAGCACCGTTCGGAAGCCAAGCGAACATCAAAAGCGTCAAGGTCGACCTGCCCAAACAACTGCCCTCGCGTCTTACCACCCTGCAAAAGGCGTGCACGGCCGCACAGTTCGAAGCGAACCCGGGGGGATGTCCGGCGGAATCGATCGTGGGTCACGCAACCGCGATCACCCCACTGATCCCAGTACCGCTCACCGGACCCGCGTATTTCGTGTCCTACGGCGGCGCGAAGTTCCCCGAACTCGTGATCGTACTCCAGGGCTACGGCGTCACCCTGAACCTACACGGCGAAACATTCATCAACCCAAAGACGAACGTCACCTCGAGCACGTTCCACGCCATCCCCGACGCACCCGTCGGCAGCTTCGAACTAAACCTACCTCAAGGCAAGTATTCGGCACTTGCGGCCAACGGCAACCTCTGTCAACTCAAACTAGTGATGCCGACCGCATTCACAGCACAAAACGGCGCAACCATCAAACAAAACACCCCAATCGGCGTCACTGGCTGCGCAAAGCACAAGACAGCCAAGAAGAAGGCGGGTAGGAAGGGCAAGAAAACCGGCATTCACACGTCGAGGGGCAAGGCGAAGAAGGGTTAGTGCCGTGTCTCCTGATAAACGGGCTCCTTCTCCCGTCCGCCCGCAGGCCGAGCTGGCGGCGATCGACGGGCGCGCTCCCGTAGCTGGTCCTACCCAGTCGGGAATGGGGGTCCGTGAGCGTTCGAGCGGGCGTGAGCAGGTGTCGGAGATTCAGCGTGCGCGGATCATCGCGGCGATGGTCGCTGTCGTCTCCGATCGCGGGGTGGGATATGCGACCGTTGCGCGTGTCGTGGCGCGCTCGGGGGTTTCGCGGCGCACGTTCTATGAGGTGTTCGTAGATCGCGAAGATTGCTTCATAGCCGCATTCGACCAATCTGTGCAGCGGATCGCCGCGGTCGTGCTGCCGGCCTACCAACGGCCGTCGAAGTGGGCTGAGCGTGTACGGGCTGGATTGACGGCATTGCTCAAGTTTCTGGACTTCGAGCCTGCTATCGCGCGGCTTGTGATCGTCGAGGTGCTTGGCGCGGGCCACGGCGCGCTCGAGCGTCGCCGGTGCGGCATCGCCCAAATAACGGCAGTCATGGATCGGGAGGGCAGGGACGCCATCAATGGCGATGGCCCGCCACCCCTGACGGCCGAGGGCATCGTCGGCGGTGCACTCTCGCTGATCCATTCGCGCATTGTGGAAGAGCCCACTCCGCTTGTGGGGCTGTTGGGTCCATTGATGGCGATGATCGTGCTGCCCTATCTCGGTCCCACCGCCGCGCGTCGCGAGCTTGCGCTTGCGAGCACGAGGAAGAGCGATCCCACGACTCACAACGGTGCGCGAACCGCAGGCCTCGATCCTTTGCGTGATCTGGACATGCGCCTCACCTACCGCACGGTCCGCGTGCTGCTCGCGATCGGCGACCTGAGCGGGCGCGGATCCTATCCGTCGAACCGTCAGGTGGCTGACCGATCAGGGATTCGTGACCAGGGTCAGGTCTCGAAGCTGCTCGCACGTCTACAGCAGCTCGGCCTTGTCGACAACGCGGTCTCACCGCGGATAAAGGGCGAGCCGAACGCCTGGCGCCTCACGCGTCACGGTGCCGAAGTACGTGAGGTCGTGTCGGTATAGGGATCGCTCGGTGTGAGCAGTCAGGCCCGTGCGCCCGTGGCCGCGCCCAGGCGCTTCACCAGCAGCTTCGCGTCCTTCTCGCTCACCGTACGTAGCTGGCCCTGAAACGCCAGCTTCCAGTGCTCCGCCGGCCACTTGCGGATGTGCTCCAGCTTGGTGGCCAGCTCTTCCGCTGGCACCCACTCGTCCTGCTCGAGCACGATCTCCGGCTCTGTCGGGAAGCGCCACGGATACGCGTCCGCTTTGCCGGGCTTGCCCGGCCACAGCTTCTTGCGGTCCTCGTACAGCTCGCCCGTGACCTTGATGCTCCCCGCGAACGACATCACCTTCGTCAGGTACAGCACGATCCGGTCGCCCGGCTCGATCTGCAGCGCCCGTGGACGGTTGCGCTCCTTGATGCCGATCACGCTGAACCCGTGTGCGCGTGTCGCCTCGTGATTTTCGGGCGAGGCGGTCAGGATCCAGGTTTGGGGCGCGGCGTCCGGCATCGGTGAGTCTCAAAGAATAGGCTGCCGCTGCGCCGGCGGCGAGATCCGCTCCAGCGGCGCGAGCTTTGCGGCCCGGGCGCTCTTAGCCCCTCCTTTGGAGGAAGCCTTCACCACGATTGTCCCCGTCGCGACTTCTTCGTTGCCGGCCAAGTCCACGGCTTTGATCCCCACCGAGTAGGTGCCCGCTTTCGACGGCGTCACCCACAGCAGTCGCGGCTTGCCGCCTTCGACGGTCGCGCTGTTCGTCCATACCGTCTTTTCGCCGAGCTTGATCACGATGCTCACGCTCGCCACCTTCGAGAGCTTCAGCTGCACCCCCGCGCGTTCGCTCGTCTTCACCGTTTGCGTCAGAAGTTCGACCACCGGCGGCGTCTTTTCGTCTTCGCGGAAGCTCTTGTAGGTCGTGCAGTAGATGCTGTCGCCGGGGATCGGTCCCGTTGTCGGCGTCAGCGGCTCGCCCTTGCTTGTCTTTTCACACAGGTGTTCGAGGAATTCCGCAAGCAGCTCGTGGTAGTTGAGGTCCGATTCGGAGTGCTGGTCATACATCGACCACGCCCCCGTGTTGTAGTGGGGGACCTCCGCGCGCGCCTCCGCGTCGCCCGCTTCGAACAGCTGCTGTCCCAGCGGGTCCTTCGTCAGCTTCGTGTATTCGTAGAGCCCCACGAGGCTCTGGATGAAGCCGTTGAGGATGCGCTCGCTCGGCGCGTACGTGTACTCCAGGTAGTGCGCCCCCGCCGCTGTCGGCACGCGCACACCGGTGGAGGGACCGGTCTCGAAGATCCCGAGCGCCTGCTGCGCGGCCGTCAGGTAGACCTGTTCGTGGGTGACGCTCCACGCGCGCGCGAGCACCTGCAGGGCGGTCCCCTGCGAGAGGCCGCTCGTCCATGGCGGTATCCCGCCGTCGAACTGGAACATGTACTCCCACGCGATCCCCCCGGCCCGCTGGGTGGCGAGCGAGATCGCTTCGTTCAGCACTTCCTTCAGCGCCGTCAGTTCTTTGTCGAGGAAGTACCCGTTCGCCTTGCCGAACGTCGCCAGCCACTGGATCTCGATGCCCTGCCCCGGGTAGTACTCCCACACAAGCCGGCTCCCGCTGAAGTACACACGCTGGTCGGTGCCCAGCAACCGTTCGGTCGTCCACCACTGCCTGTTGCGTTCGAGCGTGGTGAACACCACCGGCAGCCGCGACGCGATCAGCTGGTTGCTACCCGCCATCGCTTCGATGTTCGCCATCACCGCTCCAAGTTCCGCCGCGCGTGTGCCCGACAGTTTGCGCAGCGAGCTCCTCGCCGCGCTGAACGCGCCCTGGTACTGCGCGTACGTGGCCTGTGTGATCGCGCCGCTCTTCTGCAGTCGTTGCAACGCGGCGGTCACGGTCACGCGTTGAGCGGCGCTCGCGCTGAGCGGTAGCGCCCACACTGCGGCCATCGCGAGTCCCAGCGCCAGCACGCGCAATGGCCTAGCCGGCATTCGCCTGATGCTAGGCTCATTCGCGTCGGGCCTCGCAGCAAACGTTGCAGCGTGCCGACCGGGTCGAAGCATTGAGCGCACTCCTGAAGAACACCACGCTTCGCTCATCAGTTGCGCTGCTCGCTGCAATTTCATGCGTTTGCCTGCTCTCGGCGTGCGGCGGCGGCTCCTCCGACAGCGCCCAGTCGCTGCTGAACGAAACCTTCTCCGGGCACACGCCGATCGAAAGCGGCAACGTCAATCTTTCCTTTGCCCTGGGCGCTGCGGGATCAAGCTCCTCCACGAAGCCGCTCGCGGTGAGCCTCACCGGCCCGTTCCAGAGCAACGGCGCCAGCAAGCTCCCTCGCTTCGCGCTCCAACTCCAGCTCAGCGCCGGCGGCCACGGCCTGCAGGCGGGTGCGACATCGACCGGCTCGGCTGTGTTCGTTGAGCTCGCCGGCACCTGGTTCTCCACTCCCGCCAGCACCTACAAGTCGCTTGAAGAAGGCTACGCGCAGGCCACCAAGAAGGCGTCTGACGCCAAGGTCCGCTCCACCTTCTCCTCGCTGGGTATCGAACCCGGCCGCTGGCTGTCCGACCCCAGCAAGGTGGGCACCACGACGATCGGCGGCGTCTCCACCGTGCATCTCACCGCTGGCGTAAACATCCCGGCGTTCCTGGCCGACGTCACCAAACTCTCCCAGGCCGGCAGCACACTCGGACTCGGCTCGGTCCCCGGAGCGTCCACCGCAGGCGGCACGCTCTCACCCACCGTCATCACCGAACTCGCCAAGTCGATCAAATCCGCCCACGTCGACGTCTACACCGGCCAGAGCGATCATCTGTTGCGGCGCCTGGAAGTAACGGCCACCGTCACGGGCACGCCGCAGACCAAGTCCCTGCTCGGTGGCCTCAGCTCCGCCTCGCTCACGGTGCGCCTCGAATTCTCCGATCTCAACAAGCCGCAGACGATCGCGGCCCCAAGCAATCCCCAGCCGCCCACGCAACTGCTCCCGGCGCTGCAGCAGCTCGTCGGTGTGCTCGAGGGCTCCTCGGGCTCGAGCACGGGTACGAGCGGCGGGACGCTGGAACCACTCTCCTAACGCGCAGCGTCAACGGCCGTCAGGGTCGAGTTCGGCGAGGGTGCGCTGGACCTCTGACTCCACGTCCATCGGCTCTTCGCCGCTGCGCGCCCGGCGTTCGTTGCGCGCCACCACGAGCTGACGCACCTCTTCGGTCAAGCTCGCATCGTGTTTGCCGACCGTCGCGCCCTCCGTCGGCTCTTCGAGCAACGCGAGCTCCGCATCGATGTCGAGCGCTTCACCGCCTTTGCGCACCTGCCGGTCGCTACGCGCCTGCAACATTTGGCGGATCTCCTGCTCGCGCTCGGCTCGTGCCAACGGTGAGTTCGGCGGCGGCCCGCTCGGCCTGCCAGGGCCGCCCTCGCCCATCGACAGCCCGCCCTCGCCGATCTTGTCGTACAGGCTCCCTCCCGCGAGAAACGAGCCGACGCCGACGAGCACGAACAGCACCACCGCACCCACCACTACGACCGTGAACGGTTCCATCTCCTGATTGTGGCTCACTTGCCGCGGTCTTGCCGCGCGGGAAGCATGCATGGGCCGTGAGCGTGCCGGTTTGGGGTGCCTCCCGTGCGCGTGGGCGAGGACGCGAGAGCTTCGCTACTCTTGAGATGCCAGATTGACTGACCAGTCAATCTATCCCTGCGTCCGTCCTAGGAGAACACCAGACCATGGTCGATTTCACGCTCACCGACGAGCAGAAGAACCTGCGCGAGATGGCTCACGACTTCGCCGAGAAGGAGATCCGGCCGGTTGCCTGGGAGTACGACAAGGACGGTGCCTGGCCCGCAGACATCATCGAGAAGGCCTGGGACGTCGGCCTGATGAACACCCACATTCCCGAGGAGTACGGCGGACCTGGAGCCGGCTACCTCGATGGTTGCCTGATCGAGGAGGAGCTCTCCTGGGGCTGCTCGGGCATCCAGACCTCCCTGGGCTGCAACGGACTTGCGACCGCGCCGATCATGCTGGGCGGCTCGGAGGAGACCAAGAAGAAGTACCTCGGGATGCTCACCGAGGCGCCCAAGCTCGCCTCCTTCTGCCTGACCGAGCCCGACGCCGGCTCGGATGTGTCGGGAATGCGCACGACGGCCGTCAAGCAGGGGGACAAGTACGTCATCAACGGCTCCAAGTGCTTCATCACCAACGGCGGCTACGCCGACTACTACACGGTCTACGCCAAGACCGACAAGGACGCCGGGCATCGCGGCATCTCCGCGTTCGTGGTCGAGCGCGACTGGGGCGTGGTCGTGGACAAGAAGGAGGACAAGCTCGGTCAGCGCGCGTCGAACACCGCGACGATCTCCTTCAACGACGTCGAGGTCCCCGCCGAGAATCTGCTCGGCGAGGAGAACGCGGGCTTCAAGCTCGCGATGATGACGCTCGATCGCACCCGCCCAGGCGTCGCCGCGATGGCCACCGGCATCGCTCGCGCCGCGTTCGAGTTCGCCACCGACTACTCGCGCGAACGCGTCCAGTTCGGCGTGCCGATCGCGATGCACCAGGCGATCCAGTTCATCATCGCCGACATGGCCACCGAAGTGGAGGCCGCGCGGCTGCTCACCTGGAAGTCGGCCGTGCTGCTCGACCAGGGCCAGCGCAACACGCTCGTCTCCTCGCACGCCAAGCGCTTCGCCGCCGACGCGGCGATGAAGATCGCCACCGACGCCGTGCAGGTGTACGGCGGCTACGGCTTCATCAAGGACTATCCGGTCGAGAAGCTGTTCCGCGACGCCAAGATCATGCAGCTGTACGAGGGCACCTCGCAGATCCAGCGCCTAGTCATCGCGCGCGAAACGCTGCTCCCGCGGCGCGTCGAGGAGCCGGCGGCCGTTTGATGTTCGTGTTCAAGGCCGCCGTCGTCGGGGCGGGCACCATGGGCGGGCAGATCGCCCAGACGATCGCCGTGGCCGGCTTCCCGGTCATCCTCAAGGACATCAACCAGGATCTCGTGCAGGCGGGCCTCGACGAGGCGCGCTCGGTGACTGAGGGCCAGGTCTCAAAGCTCGTCAAGAAGGAGCGCATCACCGCCGAGCAGGGCGCCGCCCAGATCGAGGAGATCCTGGCTCGCATCGAGGGCACCACCTCCTACTCCGGATTCGGCGATGTCGATTTCGTGATCGAGGCCGTGCCCGAGCGCATGGAGATCAAGCAATCCGTGTTCGCCGAGCTCGACGCTGTCACGCCCGGCCACGCGATCCTTGCCTCCAACACCTCTTCGCTGTCGATCGGTGAGATCGGCGAGGCCACGCTGCGCCCCGACAAGGTGGTCGGCTTCCATTACTTCTACCCGGCCTCGGTGATGCCACTCGTGGAGATCGTGGAGGGCGATGAGACCTCGCCTGAGACCGTCACTGCCGCGCTCACCTTCGCCCAGGCGATCCGCAAGCAGCCGATCGCGTGCCTGGAGGTCCCCGGCTTCGTCGTCAATCGCATCCTGATGGCCGGCATGTCCGAGCTGTGGCGCGAGCAGGAGGAGAAGAAACTCTCGATCAAGGCGATCGACGAGGGCGTCGGCGCTGCCGGGGTGGTCCCGATGGGCCCTTACTTCCTTGTCAACCTGCTTGGCCTGGACACCGTGCTGCACGTGGCCGAACACGTCGCCGACGCCTACGGCGACGAGCGCTTCTACGTGCCCAAGGGGATGCAGAAGCTGGTCGCCGACGGCAAGCTCGGCGCGAAGACCGGTGGCGATGGTGTCTACAGCCCCAGCGGCGAGGCCAACCTCAAAGGGGATGCTGCCCCCGACGTGGCTGAGCTCGTGGAGCTGCTTACGCTGAAGACGTTCACAGAGGCGGCCCTGGTCTTGCAGGAGGGTGTCGCCACCCACCGCGACATCGACTTCGGGATGATGGCCGGCGCCGGCCTCGACCCGCGCCGCGGCCTGATGCCGCCGTTCATGAAGGCCGACGTCGAAGGACTCGACTCGATCCTCGAGCGCCTGGAGAACGCCGCCGAGCGCTATGGCGAGCGCTTCACGCCGCCGACGATCCTGCGCCGCCTCGTGGCTCAAGGGCGGCTCGGCCAGAAGAGCGGCCAGGGCTTCTACGCCTACCCTCAGCCCGATGCCGAGCAGCCCGCCGAGGTGGTCAAGCTCGAGCACCGCTCAGGCGGCGTGGCGATAGCGTGGCTTGCCAACGGCCAGATGAACTCGATCTCTCCACAGGTCATCGAGGATCTGGGCAAGGTATGGGAGCAGGTGAAGAACACCGACGTGCACGCGCTCGTGATCGCCTCCTCCAACCCGTTCCTGTTCAGCGCCGGCGCCGACATCAAGGCGTTCACATCGATGGACGAGGCGGGAGGCGAGCAGCTGATCCACGCCGCCCACGCGCTCTTGCGCGAATTCGGCTCGGACGGCATCGCCACGATCGCGGCCGTCAACGGGCTTGCCTTCGGCGGTGGCTGCGAGCTCGCGATGGCCTGCGATGTGCGCATCGCCGCGCGCTCGGCCATCTTCGGTCAGCCCGAGATTAAGCTCGGGATCATTCCCGGCTTCGGCGGCACCCAGCGATTGCCGCGACTCGTTGGCGAGAACAAGGCCCTGGAGATGAACCTCGGCGGCGATCCGATCGCCGCCGAAGAGGCTTTCGAACTCGGCCTCGTCAACCGCATGGTCGAAGATCATGAACTGCTCGACACGGCGCTCTCCTGGGGGCGCAAGCTCGCCGCCCAGGCGCCGCTTGCCCTGGAGCAGATCAAGCGGGTTTCGGGTGCCGGCGATCTGGATGAGGGCATCGAGGCGGAGAAGCGTGGTTTCGCGATCGCCTTCTCGAGCGCCGACGCCAAGGAGGGCATCTCGGCCTTTCTCGGCAAGCGCGCTCCGCGCTTTCAGGGGCGCTGACCAAGGCTCACAGACCGGCCGTTTCGAAGACCGCCGGCCGTCGTGGCGGCGCGGCTTCACGGGAGCGGCTTGACACCGGCCGGCAAACCGCTCCTGCAACGTGCCGGCCATTGCGCCCAGATCGGCCAGCGGCGCTCAAGGTATGCGGGCCGACTGCCGACGCTTCGGTCGATGTCGATCCCAAAGATTGGATCCACCGGCCAGGCCCCCGAGGGGGAGCAGTCCTCCGCGCTCGCCCGTATGGAGCTGGAGCGCGACCTGCGGCGTCTCGGGCAGACGCTCAACGAGCGAACCGAGCACGTGGTTGGGGGCATCCGCCGCCGCAACGGAGAATCGGGTGTCGTGCTCGAGCCGATCGTCGAGGAGAGCTTTGTCAAGGTCGGCACCGTCTCAACCGTCGCGGTGGCCAGATGGATGGCAGGCGAAGGCCCCGAAGTGGCGCGCGAGGTCGGACAGGAGTCTTGGAACATCTTCGGACAGCTCGCCGCCCAGCGAGCCGCCCCGCTGAACGAGGTCACCAAGCGCTGCCTGCGCTGGCGCGACGCCGCCGCCGACGCCATCCGCGAGGTGGCCGACGAGCTCGAGCTGCCCATCACAGTGCTCGAGCGCGCCCTCTCGATGCTGCAGCGTTCGCTCGACGTCACGCTCGTGCGCATGTGCCAGTCCTTCGAGGCAGAGCGTCGCCGCGCGCACGAGGAGCTGCATCGCCGCCAGGAGGAGCTGGCCTTCATGGCCACTCACGACGCGCTCACCGGGCTTCCGAATCGCACGCTGATCCTCGACCGCGTCGAGCAGATGCTGGTGCGCGCGCGTCGCAACCAGACGCCGGTCGCTGCCCTGTTCGTGGACCTCGACAATTTCAAGCACATCAACGACACGCTCGGGCACGGCGTCGGCGACCAGCTCCTGCGGGCCGTCGCGGCGCGCCTGGAGGCGGTCGTGCGCGACATCGACGCGCTCGGGCGGCTCGGCGGGGATGAGTTCGTCGTCGTGGCTGAAGGGATGTCGCTCGCCGCCGGCCCCGAGTTGATCGCCGAGCGGCTGCTCACGGCGCTCAAGCAGCCCTTCAAACTCAAGGGCGCGGAGAACACACGGCTGATCGTCACCGCAAGCGTTGGGGTCGCGATGGGCGATCGCGCCACCGCGGAAGAGCTCCTGCGCGATGCCGACATCGCGATGTACCGCGCCAAGTGGGACGGCAAGAACGGCTACGTCGTGTTTGAGTCCGGCATGCAGGACGCCGTCCAGAGCCGCCTGGAGCTTGAGATGGACCTGCGTGATGCCTTCGACAAAGAGGAGTTCTTCGTCGTCTACCAGCCCACTTTCAACCTGCGCGAGATGGTCCCCACCGGGATGGAGGCGCTGATTCGCTGGCGCCATCCCACGCGCGGCGTCGTCCAGCCCGATGACTTCGTGCCCCTACTGGAGGAGACGGGCCTGATCGTCGAGGTCGGAGGGTGGGTCCTACGCGAAGCCTGCCGCCAGGGCGCCGAGTGGCGCGAGGCTGGGCGCGAGATCGGAGTCGCCGTCAACGTCGCCGCGCGCCAGCTCGACCGCGACGAGTTCGTGGATGAAGTCAGGCAGGCTTTGAGCGAGTCAGGGCTGTCGGCCGAGGCGCTCACGATCGAGATCACAGAGACCACGATCATGGCCAACGCCGAGGAGACAGCCGTTCGTCTTGCGGCCATCAAGGAGATCGGGGTGCGCGTCGCGATCGATGACTTCGGCACCGGTTACTCCTCGCTCGCCTACCTGCAGCGCTTCCCGGTGGACGCGCTAAAGATCGACCGCTCCTTCATCTCGAAAATGAGCAACGACGCCGAAGGCGAGACGCTGATCAGGACGCTCGTCCAGCTTGGCAAGTCGCTCTCAATCGAGACGCTCGCGGAGGGCATCGAGCAGGCCCAGGAGCTCTCGCTGCTGCGCGAGGAGAGCTGTGACACCGGACAGGGCTTCCTGTTCGCGCGACCGCTCGACCTGAGCGAATGCGAGTCCTTCTTGGATAACTGGGCCGGAGCTGTGGCGCCCATCCCCGGGTCGGAGTTGCCCGGGTTGACGGTTCGAGCACCCGAGGGCGCTAAGCGAGCTTGACGAGATCGCGTTGCGGCGCGATCTCCCAGCGCACGGCCAGCTCCTGAAGCTCCTGATCTAGCTGCCACCGGTCGGCAAGCGGCTCGCCCTCGTATTCGGCGCTCGCCCCCTTCAGGATCATCGAGCCGTGGTTATCGCCGATCGCGCGCAGCTCGGCCACCTCGTCTTCGCTGAGCAGCGTCTGCGCCGGTAGCGATGCAAGCTCCGCGCGCTTGTCCTCGATTGGTCGGGGGGCGTCCAATCCGGAAGTAGGGGATGGGCCACTCTCCTGGATCAAGGTGGGCGCTACGCACCGGACTGCCGGGTGGGCGAGGTTCCATTGGCAGGCGAGCTGAAGCGGCGTCAGCTGGTGACGCTCGGCGTAGGGGCGCATCCGCTCGAGCTTCTCCACGCCCGCCTGCACCCAACCCTCCGGCCGGAACTTGCGATGGTCGTACTGCGCGAACTCGTGCCCCGCGCGTACGTCGTCGTGGAACAGGCCCCCATAGTCCACCACACGCGTGATCAGCTTCACGTCGTGGGTTCCAGCCGCGTCGAGCACCAGCTCGCCCGGCCACGGCTCCATCGGGCTGAGGATGATCATCGCCCAATCGATCAGCTCGCCGAAGCGCTCCATGCAATCGATCAGATCGAGCGTGAACCCGTTCGCGGGGCCCGGGGCCACGCCGAGCAAGCGCGTGAGGCCGGCTTCGCGCAGCGCCTGCATCCCTTTCCACACGCTCTCGCTCGTATAGCCGGTGCGATCTGGGTTGTGCAGCATCAGCAGGTCGAAGCGCTCGACGCCGAGACGTTCCAGGCTCCTCTCCGTGGCCATACGGATATAGGCGCCATAGTCGCGCTCGCTGCGCAGCCGCGGATCGGTGAAGCGCGGAAAGCCCTTCGCGCCGTCGCGCTCGCCCTCGTAGAAGTCGTGCCCGATCGCCCCGATCAGGCAGAAGCTGTCGCGACTTGTGCCCTCGATCGCGCGTCCCAATAGACGATCGGCCTCGCCCGCGCCGTAGGCGTCGGCGCTCATCACGGTGTCTATCCCCGCCCCCGGCCGCAGCAGCGTGAGTAGGCGCTCGTCCTGCAGCGGCTCGCCGAAGTGCATGAAGCGCCCGCCGCTCCACGTCCCGATCGCCGTGGTGGTTGGGTCCATAGTCATCGGGGGATCGTCTGAGTCGGTGCCATCGCCCCGAACTCTACGACGAGGCGAATCCGGTGGCGGTGCGCGCTCGCAAGGCCGCCTCCAAGCGCTCGAGTGCGTGGCGCACGATCTTCTCTTGTGGCGAGTCCGCGTGGGCGCTGGCGGCCACTCCCGCGCCCAGCTCGCGCAACTCGTCGATCCGCGCTTGCAGGTCCAGGCGTCGCTCCTGTGGCAACTCGCGCAGGGCCACCACATACGCTCGATCCAGCTCGATCGCCGCGAGCGCCAGTCGTCCCTGGTCCAGGTCCAGGCGTGCGCGCAGAGTCAGCTCCTCGCACAAGAGCACGTTCCCGCGTCCCGACAAGAGCAGCGCAAGGCGCTCCTGCGGGCGCAGCACGCTCGCGCGCTTGCCGGCTCGCCGGCGCGAGAGCAGCAGCTCGCGCGCGTCGGTCCACAGCCCGTCGGCCACCTGCTCGCCCTCGCCGAAGCCCGCTCGCACGACGAGCGCCTGGGCGGGGGACACCTCGTGGATGTGGGGCGCCGCGCCCGCGATGCGATGGGCAAACAGCATTCGATTGAGCACTCCCACCGCCGCATTGGCCTCCCGCTCGGGATCGAGTTGCTTCAGCCACGTGCTCGCCTGGCTCTGAAGCGACAACGGCACCGGGTCGACGATCGTCGCCCGCGCCACCGGCACGGCCGCGGGCTCCGGCACGGCACGGCGCGTGCGCGAGCGCCTACCGAGCATGCCTCTACGCTCCGCCCCAATGGTTGAGAGCACCACCACGTGCTCGGGCTCGTTGCCATCCGGTCCCGCCGCTTTGCGCAGCAGGTAGCGGCCGTCTGCGGGCCCCAGCTCCCACGGGAGCTCCATCTGCACGAAGGTGAACAAGCGGACGGGCACCAGCGCACGGTATCCCGTCTCGCCAGTTGCGCGCGACTCGACCACGAGCGCCGCGACTCGACTAGCCTGTGACGCGCCCACCAGCAAAGCAAGGAGTCGCTGAGCATGTCCGACGGCAGCAGCCACACCGCCAAGTTGCGCGAGCGCTTGACAACCGGAACCGAGGACAAGGTCGGCAGGGCGCTTGCCGACCTGCTCGAGAACCCGCTCATCACTGGCACGATCGGCCGCGCGTTCGACGCACGCGAGCGGGCCGCCCAAGCGCAGGAGCTGGCGCTCAGCGCGCTCAACATCCCGACCGCCGCGGATATCGAGCGGCTTACGCGTCGCCTGCGCTCGGTCTCCCAGCGCCTAGAGGGCATCGAGGATGGCGTGCACCGCATCAACCGTGCGCTCACCGAGGGCTCGGTCGAACGGCGCCTGGTGGCCATGGAGGAGCAGTTGAAGACGCTCAGCGGCAAGCTGTCCGCGACGAGTAGGCCTTCCGCCAAGGCGACGGTCGGCGCGGCGCGTGCACGTAGGAGCTCTGTGGCGTCTAAGAAGACGGTGCCCAAGAAGCCGACGCCGAAGCGTGCAGCGCCCAAGCGCGCCGCAAGGGCCAAGAAGAGCGTCTGAGCTATCGGGCAAGCGCGGCCGCCGCGGCGCTACCCATCGCCTCGGCTGCGTGCAGGAGCGAATCGTCATCGATATGGACGCGAGCGTCCGGTCCGGAGAAGGTGTCGCTGACAGCCAGCACGCAAGCGACCTGGATACCGGCGGCCGCTCCGACCGCGAACAGGGTCGATGCCTCCATCTCCACCGCGATCGCCCCCGCGCCGCTCCAGCTTGCATTTCGCTTGCCATCGCGCTCGTAGAAGAGGTCGGTGCTGACGATGCGTCCCTCGTGGTGTGCTCTGACAGGGTTGCTGCCGAGCTCTTCCACCAAGGCGCCGGCCAGGGTCGGATCGGCGAGCGTCAGCTCGCCGGCTCCCAGTGCGGCGCTCGTTCCATCGGCGACGATCGCCTCGTGCGCCACGACCAGATCGCCGAGGCTCAGAGCGGCGCTCAGCGCTCCGCATGTGCCGACCCTGATCGCGCGCGTGACTCCCAGGGAGATCAGCTCGTGCAACACGATCGCCGCGCTTGGGCCGCCCATGCCTGTGCTCTGGATCGTGAGCGGCTCGCCGTCGGCGGCCGTCCCCGTATAGCCCCATAGCCCCCGATGATGGTTGAACATGAGCGGTTGCTCCAGCAGGAATTGTGCGAGCGCAAGCGCTCTGCCGGGGTCCCCGGGTAGCAGCACCCGCTCGGCCAGAGTGGTGGTGGGATGCAAATGGATCGGCTCGCTGTGGCTCACGGGCCGCGACTCTAGACTGCCTTGCATGAGCTCGCCCTTCTCGTCCTCGCGCGAATTCAAGGAGGTCATGAACCTGCTCGTCACGATGATGAGCGAGGACCCCGAGATGGGCCCTGCCCTGCGCAATGCCGACGTGCCGCAGCGCTTCGAGTTCGAGGATCTAGACCTTGTGATGAACATTCGCGCGTGCAAGCCGGGAGACCCCACCAACCTCTACTGGGAGTGGACCGACGAGGTCGACTGGGAGCCGCGCGTGAAGATGAAGATGTCCTCGGAGGTCGCCAACCGGTACTTCCAGGGCAAGGAGAACATTCCGCTGGCTATCGCCCGTCGGCGCATCAAGACCGGTGGCGACATCAAGGCATCGCTTGCGCTGATCCCGATCACCAAGCCGATCTACGAGCGTTACAGCGCGATGGTGGCCGAGCGGTACCCGCACCTGGTGGTCTGAGCCGATGGCAACCAGCGAGCAGGCGCCGAGCACGGGCGCGGAGGAGCCCACGCTTGCGGAGGTGGCAACGCGGGCGGGCGTGTCCGCCGCGACGGTCAGGCGCTGGGCGAAGGAGGGGCTGATCCCTCAATACGAGGGTGCCTGGACCCCGGCGGCGGTCGCGCAGGTGCGCATCGTGGGACGCCTGCGCGAGCGCGGGCACACGATCGAGCAGATCCGTCGTGCGAGTGAGAGCGGCCAGCTCGCCGGCTACGTGCAAGGGATGTTCGCGCCGCCCGAGGGTCGCTACACGCTCGAGCAGGCCGCGCGTGAGGCGGAGATCGATGAAGAGCTGATCGAGAGGATCTACATGAGCCTCGGTCTGAGCACGCTCTCGATCGACTCGATCTCCGAGGAAGACATGGAGATGCTGCGGTACATCGCGGCGATGCTCAACTCGGGGCTGCCGGAGGTCGCGTTCCTGCAGCTCGCGCGCGTGTACGGGCAGACGCTTGCGCAGATCGCCGACGCCGAGGTGCGCTTGATCCACATCTACGTGCACGAGCCGATGATGCGCGAGGGCATTCCGGGCGTGCAGATGGCCGAGGCTATGGAGGGCCTGGCCGGTGAGCTGCTGCCGTTCGCGGCGCCGTTCATGCGCTACCTGCACGGGCGCTTCCTCGGGCACTTCATCGAGCAGGACGTGATCGGGCACATGGAGGCCGAGCTGGTGGGGAGCGTGTCGGAGGAGGGACGCATGCGGGTCGTGATCGCGTTCGCCGATCTCGCCGGTTACACGCGCCTGACCGAGGAGCGCGGCGACGAGGAGGCTGTGGGCGTGGTCGAACGCTTCGTGGATTCCGTCCAGCACTCGCTGCCGATCGACGCGCGCGTGATCAAGACACTCGGCGACGAGGTGATGGTGGTGGGCTCCGACGCCGTTGCGCTCACGCGCTGGGCAGTCGATTTTCAGTCCGCGCTCCCACCCGACGCGCCGGCGCCGCGTATCGGCCTGCACTGTGGGGAGGCGCTCTACCGCGACGGCGATTACTACGGGCGCGATGTCAACCAGGCCGCGCGCGTGGTCGCACGGGCCGCCGGCGGCGAGGTGTTGGTGACGCGCCAGGTCGTGGACACGGCAAGCGGCGTGGACGGGCTGCGCTTCGAGCTGATCGGCGAAATTGGTCTGAAGGGCTTCTCCGAGCCGATCGAGCTGTTCCACGCCTTTCCGCGCGAGGAATAGGCCTGCTCTCATGAGGCACGCGCCGGTGGGTGTCGCGGAGGTTGCAAGCCGTGAGCGTCGCGGAGGTTCGCGAGCTAGGAGTGTCACAGGGGTTCGCGAGCCATGACCGCCGCCGAGGTTCGCGAGCGGGTGCGAGCCGGAGGCCTGCTCCCGCGGGGCTCAGGAGTGGTCGCGATGCTCTCCGGCGGGCGCGACTCCGTTTGCTTGCTCGATGTGGCGGTGGCGCTGTGCGGGGCCGAGCGCGTGCGAGCGCTGCACGTCAACTATGGGCTGCGAGTGGAGTCCGACGGGGACGAGCGCCATTGCCGCGTGTTGTGCGAGCAGCTTGGCGTACGGATCGAGGTGGTACGGGCGAGCAGGGGAGAGGACCCCACCGGCAATCTGCACGCCTGGGCTCGCGATCTGCGCTACGGGGCGGCACGCGCGCTGGCCGAGCGGTTGGACGAGCCGGCGGCGGAGGATGGCTCAAAACAGCCCGCCCCCCGAGCACGCGAGGGGCACTCGGTTTTTGTGGCCACAGGCCATACCGCGAGCGATCAGGTCGAGACGATCCTCTACCGCATTGCGGCTTCGCCTGGACGCCGTGCGCTGCTCGGCATGTCCGCGCGCGAGGGGAGGCTTGTGCGGCCATTGCTTGGGCTGACACGCACCGAGACGGGCGATTACTGTCGGGAGCTGAATCTCGCGTGGCGCGAGGATGTGAGCAATGACAGCGAGCTGTACGCCCGCGCGCGGGTGCGCCACGGTCTCGTGAAGGCGCTCGATGAGGTCCATCCGGCAGCGCAAGCCAACGTGCTGCGCACCGCCGCGCTTCTGCGCGAGGAGACGGAGCTGCTTGACGCGGCTGTCGAGGCCGAGCTGGGCGCGCGCGCAAGCATCGCCATCAAGCGCTTGGCAGAGCTGCCGCCGGCATTGCAGCGGCTCGTGGTGATCCGCCTAGCCGAGGATGCAAGCGGCGGGTTCGCGCCACAGGCCGGCGAGCGCGTGGCCGAAATCCTCGCGCTCGGCGCCCGCGGCGGTCGGGCAGAGCTGCACGTCGGCGGTCTCGCTAGCGCGGTGATCGAGGATGGCGAGCTGCACATGATCACGATCCCTCCGCGCGAGCAGCGCCCTCCGGGCAACAATGGGCGCGGGCACGCCGAGCAAGGCCCAGGGGACGAACACGACGGGCCCGAGCGCCACGGGGCAGACGCAGACGAGCGCCACGAGGCGGACGGGCCCGAGCGCCACGGGGCGGACGCAGACCGATAGGCGGGGGGCGCCCGGCGGTCAATACACTCCTGCGCGTGGTGCCCACACCAGAGCACGTCGTCTCCGCGCCCTCCGAGGAAAGCTCCGAAGTCGGCGAGGTGCTTGTTGGCGCCGAGGAGCTCAAACGACGCGTGCGCGAGCTGGCCGAGGCGATCTCGCGCGACTACGCCGGTCGTCCGCTGTTGCTCGTCGGCGTGCTCAAGGGCGCCGTCTTCTTCCTCTCCGACCTGATGCGCTTCATCGACATACCCGTCGAGGTCGACTTCATGGCGGTCGCCTCCTACGGCTCGGCCACTGACTCCTCCGGGGTGGTGCGCATCCTCAAGGACCTCGACATCGCGATCGAGGGCCGCGATGTGCTGATCGTCGAGGACATCGTCGACTCGGGGCTAACCCTGCAATATCTGCTGCGCAATCTCGGCTCGCGCAACCCCGCTTCGCTGGAGGTCTGCGCGCTGCTGACTAAGCCCGATCGTCGTAAGGTCGATCTGCCAACCCGCTACGTTGGCTTTGAGATACCCGACCGCTTCGTGATCGGCTACGGACTGGACTATGCGGAGCGTCACCGCAACCTCCCGTTCGTCGCAGTGCTAGAGCGTTAGATACTGCCGTGCCGAAGCGTTGTATAGACATGGGAACGACCCCCTATCCCAATAACCCGGCCACACACTCGCCTGCGAGCAGGTGGCCGCGCCGCGCGCGCCTGAGCGCTCAAACAGCCGGTAATTGCGGCCTCTCGTGGTACCCTGGGGGACTGGTGGCCACGACCTTCGACGCCGCCGGCACCCAGGATCTACGCCCATGAGCCGATTCTTCAAGAGCGCTGCATTCCCAATCCTGATCGTGGTGGTGCTCGCCTTCTTCCTCTCGAAGCTGATCGTGCCCTCCTCCTCCAAGGGGCCCGAACACACCTACCAGACGCTCGTCTCCACCGACATCCCCGACCATCTCGTCAAGTCGGCCGAGATGAAGGTCAAAGACAACGCGGTCTCGGTTGAACTGACGAACAAAGAAAAATATGAAGTCGGCATCTTCGATCAGCAGACCCCGCAGCTGGAAACGGAACTGAAGAAGGCCGGCGCCAAGTTCAACATCGAATCCAACAAAACGAGCATCTGGCCATCGCTGCTGACGTTCTTGCTACCGCTCGTGCTGATCCTCGGCTTCTGGTTCTTCCTGATCAACCAGGTCCAGGGTGGAGGCTCGCGAGTGATGTCCTTCGGCAAGTCGCGCGCCAAGCGCATGTCCGCGGACTCTCCAAAGATCACCTTCCGCGACGTCGCCGGGGTCGACGAGGCCGTCGAGGAGTTGCACGAGATCAAGGAATTCCTCGAGAATCCCAAGAAGTTCCAGGCGCTCGGCGCCCGAATACCCACCGGCGTGCTGCTCTACGGTCCTCCGGGGACAGGCAAGACGCTGCTCGCGCGCGCCGTCGCAGGCGAGGCGGGCGTGCCCTTCTTCTCGATCTCCGGCTCCGATTTCGTCGAGATGTTCGTCGGCGTTGGTGCCTCCCGTGTGCGCGACCTGTTCGAGCAGGCCAAGCAGAACTCCCCCTGCATCATCTTCATGGACGAGATCGACGCCGTCGGCCGCCATCGTGGCGCAGGTCTTGGTGGCGGTCACGACGAGCGCGAGCAGACGCTCAACCAGCTGCTGGTCGAGATGGACGGCTTCGAGGCCAAGGACAACATCATCATGATCGCGGCCACCAACAGGCCCGACATCCTCGACCCGGCGCTGCTGCGCCCCGGTCGCTTCGACCGCCAGATCGCCGTTGACCGCCCCGACCGCAAGGGTCGCTCCAAGATCCTCGAGGTTCACACGCGCGGCAAGCCGCTCGCGAAGATCATCGACATCGACGCCCTCGCCGGCCAGACGCCCGGCTTCACCGGCGCCGACCTGTCGAACCTGATCAATGAGGCCGCGCTCCTATCCGCTCGCATCGGCAAGCGCGAGATCGGCCAGGAAGAGCTCGAGGAGGGGATCATGCGCGTGATCGCCGGCCCCGAGAAGAAGACGCGCGTGATGTCCTCCAAGGAGCGCCTGATCACCGCCTACCACGAGATGGGTCACGCGATCGTCGGCCACTTCCTTGAGCACTCAGACCCCGTTCACAAGATCTCCGTCATCTCCCGTGGCCAGGCGCTCGGCTACACGATCTCGATGCCCCAGGAAGACCGTTTCCTGACCACCAGGGCAGAGCTCAACGACACGATGGCAATGACGCTCGGCGGTCGCGCCGCCGAGGAGATCGTCTTCGAGGAGATCACCACCGGCGCCTCCAACGACCTGGAGAAGGTCACCGCCACTGCCAAGCAGATGGTGATGCGCTTCGGCATGTCCGAGAAGCTGGGACCGCGCGTCTTCGGCCACGAGCACGGCCAGCCGTTCCTCGGCCGCGAGTTCTCCTCAGAGCCCGACTACTCCGATGAGATCGCTCGCGAGATCGATGACGAGGTGCGCCGCATGGTCGAGTCCGCGCATCAACGCGCCAAGACGATCCTGACCGAGCACAAAGACGACCTCACCAATCTCTCTGAGATTCTCGTCAAGCGCGAGACGATCGAGAAGGAGGAGTTCCTAGCCTTGCTCGATGGTAAGAACGAGGAGGAAGTCTTCGGCGCCGAGGAGCCCCCCGCGCCCGAGCTGCCCGTCCCGCCGGCTCAGGCCGACCGGGCTGGTCGTGAAGCTCCGCGTCCGTTGCCGCGTCCCGGCCTTGCGGGAGGCACCGCGGATATGCGTGGGGCCGATCCCGAGCCTCCCACCGTCACCTGACGGTCGTCTAGCCGCCCCTGGCGGCGTCCTCCCTCCCTCATGTACGGAAGCACACTTCGGTCGGTGCGTCCTTGCCAGGAACGCCTATACGACCGTCAGGAGCTGGACGGTCTATGAGTGGGATGTACCGCCTGATGGGGATCGTGAACGTTACGCCCGACTCGTTCTCTGACGGGGGATTGTTCCTCGACTCGTGCGCGGCCATCGCGCACGGGCTCGAGCTCGTAGAGCAGGGCGCTCATATCCTCGATATCGGCGGCGAGTCCACGCGTCCGGGCGCCGAGCCCGTGGGCGTCGATGAGGAGCTGCGTCGGGTGGTGCCGGTCATTGAAGGCCTGTCCGATGCCATGAGCTCGATCGGGAATCGTCCGCGAATCTCGATCGACACGTCGAAGGCACAGGTCGCTAGGGCCGCGCTTGGGGCCGGCGCGAGCCTCGTCAACGATGTCAGCGCGCTGCGCGCCGATCCGGAGATGGCCGCTGTGGTGGCCGATAGCGGCGCCGACTGCTGTTTGATGCACATGCTCGGGGAGCCGCGCACGATGCAGCGCGGGGTGGGTGGGTCTTCATACCGGGATGTCGTCGATGACGTGAAGGCGTTCCTTGCGGAGCGCCTTGCGTTCGCGATCGGGGAGGGCATCGCCGAGCAGCGCATATTGCTCGATCCCGGTATCGGCTTCGGCAAGGACGTTGAGCACAATCTCACTTTGTTGCGCCGCCTCGATGAGATCGTGGCCCTCGGTAGGCCGGTGGTGGTTGGCACCTCGCGCAAGAGCTTTCTCGGGCGGATCGCGGGTGAGATTGGGGGTGCGCCCGAGCCGGCCGCGCCGGACGAGCGGCTGCCGGGCACGATCGCGACGAACGTGATGGCGCTGGAGCGTGGGGCGAGCGTGTTCCGTGTGCACGACGTTGCGCCGGTGGCCGCTGCGCTTGCGGTGGCGAGTGCTACGTTGAGCGGCAAATGGACGGCGACCCCCACGACGAGCTGAGCGACGAGGAGCGCCGCCAGCGCGACGAGGAGGCCGGACTCCCCGATGACGCCGAGGAGCACGACGCGTACGAGGAGGAGGACGACGAGGAGGAGGGCTTTGAGACCGTCACGATCGAGATCAACGGCCTCTCGCTCTACACCCGTCACGGAGTAACCGAGGCCGAGCGTGAGATCGGCCAGCGCCTCTTGATCGACCTGCGCTTGGACGTGGGCGAGACCGACGCAACGGTTACCGACCGCGTGGAGGACACCGTCGACTACGCCGAGGTATGTCAGCTCGTGGCGCTCGTCGCCCAACAGCGCTCCTACCGCACGCTTGAGCGTCTGTGCAGTGCGATCGCCGATCGCCTGCTCGGTGACTTCGAGCTGGAAGGGGTGTGGGTGAAGGCGTCCAAGCCCGAGCCGCCAATACCGCTGCCCGTGGACGATGTCTCCGTCGAGGTTTGGCGGGAGGCGGGGGAGTAGTGAGGATGTCTCCGTCGAGGTTCGGGAGGCCGGGAGTAGTTAGTCAGGCGACGTGCCCGTCGAGGTTTGGCGAGGCGAGGGAGTAGCTTCAGCTCGCAGGCCGTTATGTCCGCAGTGCGGATGAACCCGCTGAAGAGTCCTCGACCAGGCGGTCGAAGCGCTCTCCGCGTGGATCGTCGGCTCCCGCGATCCGGTCGAGCCATGCACGCACTTCTTCCACGTCCAACTCCTCGACGCACACGAGCATCTGCTCGATGTCGAGCCAGTCCTTGGGTCGGTTGAAGATGGCCTTGCACACGAGCAGGTGCTCTGGGGCGAGCACGGGGATTCTCGTCTCCCCGAAGGGCTCACTTCTGATAGCCCGACGCATCGCGTCGTGGAGCGCGTCGTACGCGAAGAACAGGTCAATCGGCGTGTTGCCCCAGCGCAGGCGGCACTGGCCGTCGCGCTCCACGATCTCCGGCTCAACACCACCGCCGATCCCGATCTTCGCGAGGTCCCGCTCGACATCTGGGTATGAGCTCGGAGCAATGAACAGGTTCAGGTCCACGTCGATTGTCGCGCGCGGCTCGGCATAGTAGGCGAGTGCGAGCGCTCCGCCGAACGCGTGGGGAGTCTTCGTCCGAGTCAACTGCTCGTGGATCGCGACGATCTTCTCGGGAAGGCTCGGCTCGCTCATATGACGCGCGAGACGATGCGCGGGAAGTGGATGCGCTCGCGCGTCCCTATCCGGGGGAGATGGTCGGCCAACAGCAATAGGTCGCGCAGTGTCTCTCCTCGTCGCTCGCGCGAGGCCGTGATCCAAGCGGCGGCGGCCTGCGCGTTGTCCGTTGGTTGCCTCCCATGTGCCGACAGGGCCTGTGCGAGCAGGCGGGCCAGCAACGGTCGCGGCCGCTGACCTTCAGCCAGCTGGGCGAGCAGTTCCCCCGCTGAGCGATCGGAGGGCGGGACTGTCACCGGTGCGCCCGCGCGCCGTGCCGCTTGACGCAGCTTGGTCGCATCCAGGCTCTTTGAGGAGCGCGCTAGTGCGTGCTCGATCGTCTCAGGCGTCAGGGTCCTGAACGTAGCCAGCGTGCGGCTACGAGGTCCCGCCCCAGTCGTGTGCGACTCGCGTATCTCCCACGCGCCGGCACCGCGGTCCACTATGTAAGCCATAGTGGGTTATTTTACCACTATCTTAAAAAGTCCTTGCATGGCGCGGGCTTGGTCGCTCACCGAGCGAGGCGAGGGCATCCTGCAGGCCACCGGACAGGTTCGAGGCTTTACCGCCTGAACAGCGGTAAAATTCACATATGACCGCTCGTGTTCCGAATCCGCCGCTCAGGGCTGGCTATGAGGCCGAGTGGGCCCAGGTCAACCGTGAAGAGGCTGAGCAGCTTCGCGCCAGCAACATGGCGCTGACTCCGGTGCAGCGACTGGAAGTCGGCCAAAAGCTCTCCCAGCAAGCGGTTGCCCTGCTGGGCGCCTCGATACGCGCAGGCCATGCCCCCAGACGAGCTCTCTGGTCCTGACCTCGCCGGCGTCGTCGCGGATGCCAAGGCGACCGGGCTCGACTATGTCGTGATTGGTGGCTTCAGCGTGATCTACCATGGTCACGTTCGGGCGACCAAGGACAGCGATCTGCTTGTACCTGATGGGCCCGAGGCGGATGCGGCGATTCTGCGTTTCCTGCAGCGGACGGACGCGAAACGTCTGCGCGACGGCAAGATCCTGACGCCCGCGGACGTCGCCGATGCGCCCGGTCTGCGGGTCAATACTCGTCACGGGATTGTGGACATCATGCGTGGCGGGCTCCCACCACTGGACTTCGACACTGTCGCCAAACGGGCAGAGACAGTTGAGTTTCTTGGCGAGTCAGTCCGAATCGCGGGCCTCGCCAGCGTCGTCGGGTTCAAGCGCCTCGCGCATCGCCCCGATCCCGACCGTAGCGACCTGCGTAATCTCGAAGCTCTCCACGGGCCACTCCCGATCGAGCCGATCCCCGGCGTGGACACCTGATCGAGAGATCCTTCTATAGTGTTCCGCGGCGATGCCCACACGCAGCGGCCTGCTCGGCCTCGGATCGAACGTCGGCGACCGCCGCTCCCACCTGCAGGCCGCCGTCGATGCGCTGCCGTCGGTCGGCGTTCGAGTCACGGCAGCGTCCTCCGTATACGACACCGACCCGGTTGGCGAGGTACTTGACCAGCCGAGCTTCCTGAACGCGTGCGTGCTCATCCAGACCGCGCTCGAGCCGCTGGAACTGCTCGACGCCGCCAAGCACCTGGAGCGCGAGCTGGGACGCATAGATGGCGGTGTGCGCCACGGCCCGCGCACGATCGACATCGACATCCTGCTGCTCGGCGACATCAAACTCGCCCACGAGCGCATGAGCTTGCCTCACGAGCAGGTGCTCTCCCGCCGCTTCGTGCTGATCCCCGCGCTCGAGCTCGACTTCGAGCTGGTAGCCCCCGACGGCACACGCCTGTCAGACGCGCTCGCTGTCCTCCCAGTCAGTGAGGGCGTGCGCTGGGCTGGCCCGCCGCTCCAGCAGGTCGCGGAAGGATCTCCTAGCGCCGGCGTCTAATCGGAGAGGGCCAAGGTCGGCCCGGCAGGGCGGGCCGACGCGGGGGAGGCTGGCTCCCCGGTCGGCTCGTCCCGGCTCTTTGCGCCAAATATCCGCAAGCCGGTTCAGGTGCGCTTCGTATCAGCGCGCGGCGCGTGCCGGCAGCCACTCGGCCGGCAACGTGCCGGGGGGCGCTTCGCCCGCCTGCGGCTCGAACCAGCGCGTGAGGCTCTGCGCCGGGTGACCCTCGATCAGCGGGCGCACGTCGGCGAGCGTCATCAACAGGCGGATTGAGCTGCCGATCTGCAGGTCCGCTGCGTTGGGCTGATCGCCGCCAAGCACGCCGTCGGAGATCCACGCGTCGATGTGCTCCAGCTGAGCGGGCAGCGCGGCCAGGTCGGCCTTCGCGTTCTCATCCTCGGCGTGGTTGCGCCTGGCCATCAGCTTCGCCGTCAGCGGTAGCCCCGGTCGCAGCACCGCGCGTGGGAGCGGCAGCTTTGCGTCGCCCACATAGCTCTCCATGCACGCCGCATTGCGCAGGAAGGCCGCGTCGAGCAGGCGCCGTGGCACGCTCTGCAGCACCTCGTCTCCCCACCGCTCCGCCTCCAGTACGCGTGCGCGTGCGACCGCGTCGGACAGCGGCGGCAGCAACGGCGGCTCGGGCGCGAGCGTGTCCAAGCGGCGCATGATCGTGCGCGAGCCAGCCAAGCGCTCCTTGTCGATGCGCAGCCCTGGCACGGTGGTGCCGCCGTAGCGCAGCGGACCCCACACCATCTGCGACATCGGCAACAGGTCGATGCGCTCGTACTCGATCGACTTCAGCCTCAGCGCCACCTCCACGGCGGCGCAGGGGTGCGATCCCGGCACCGTGTAGAGCTTCACGTTCACGCCTTCAGCATAGGCCCATTGCTCCCCTTCGTGCGTCCTGGCTGGCTCGCCGACCAGTACCCCAAGGGGGACTCACCGGCCGGCGAGGCAAGCACTCCAGGAGGTGGCGCGGCGGCTGGCGATGCAGCATCCGCGCGCTGCGCCCATAATCCCCGCCATGCTTCTCGTGGTCGACGTCGGCAACACCCAAACCCACTTCGGCACCTTTCGCGGTGAGGAGCTGCTCGAGCACTGGCGTTTCGCCACTGTCCGCGAGTCCACCGCCGACCAGCTCGGCGCCGCGCTTGGCAATCTCCTGGAGCTGCGCGGCGTTTCGTTCAAGGACCTCTCTGGCTCGATCATCTCCTCGACCGTTCCCCATTTGGAGCCCGAATGGACCGCTATGGCCAAGCGCTACCTCGGCCACGAGATGCTCGTCGTCGGTCCAGGCTTGAAGACCGGCATGGCGATCCGCTACGACAACCCGCGCGAGATCGGCGCCGATCGGCTCGTCAATGCCGTCGCCCTGCGCGCTCGCTTCGGCGGACCCGCCGTCTGCGTTGACTTCGGCACCGCCACCACCTTCGACGTCGTCTCCGCCGCGGGCGAGTACATCGGCGGCTCGCTCATGACCGGCATCGAGATCTCCTTGGACGCGCTCACCGAGCGCGGCGCCCGCCTGCCCAAGGTTGAGCTCGCCCCGCCCAAGAACGTCATCGCCAAGAACACGATCGACGCGATCCGCTCCGGCGTCGTCTACGGCTACGCCGGCGCCATCGACGCAATCCTGCGCCGCCTCTTCGACGAGCTCGGCGGCCACGCCGATGTAATCGCCACAGGAGGGCTATCCAGCCTGGTCGTCCCCTTCACCGAGGAGATCGACGAGGTTGACGATCTCTTGACTCTCACCGGACTGCGCCTCATCCAGGAGATGAACGCGGAGTAAAAGGCAGCTATGGAAACACGAGTGCGCCCGGGCGATCAAAGTACGGATGGGTCCACGCTGTATGAGCAAGCACGAGGGCGTCCTGGCGGTCACAGGCGCTGTGGCGGGCTCGATCGGCAGTAGGTGGCGCGCGAATATCCCGGGAACGACCCAATTCCCCACATAATGGGCGCATGGCAACCCCGGCACCCCTTACCGATCCCTGGCAGCTCGGTCCCCTCACCGTCCCCAACCGCGTCATGCTCGCCCCGCTGGCGGGCATCGGCAACTGGTTCGTGCGCCTGCAAGCCAAGCGCCACGGCGCCGGCATGGCGGTCTCGGAGATGCTGTCCTCGCACGCCATCTTCCACGGCAACGAGCGCACTTGCGTGGAGATGCTGCGCATCGATCCGCGCGAGCGCGAGATAGGAGTCCCACCCACCCCACCGTCCGCCGGTGTGGGCGACGTGGACCTCCCTCACGGAGCGGCCCGCCTGCGCGGACTCGTCTCGATCCAGCTCTTTGGCCAAGACCCAGGGGTCATGCGCGTCGCCGCCACGGTCGTCGCCCGCGCTGGCGCCGACACGATTGACCTGAACATGGGATGTCCCGTACCCAAGGTCTGCAAGACCGGCGCCGGCGCCGCCCTGCTCGACGATCCCGATGTCGCGGTGGCAGTCGCGCGCGCCGCACGCGAGGGCAGCGGCCTGCCCGTCACCGTCAAGTTGCGCTCCGGTCGGCGTCCCGGCGATACCAGTGGCTTCGAGCTTGCCCATCGCCTTGTCCGTGAGGCGGGAGTCGCTGCGATCGCCTTCCATCCGCGCTCCGCCGCCGTCCACCACAAAGGCGTCCCCGACTACGCCCTCGCCGCGCGCCTCGTACGGGAGCTAGACGCGCCCGTGATTCTCACTGGTGGGCTGCACGACTCCGAGTCCACGCTCTCCGCCTTCCGGCAGACGGGCGCCACCGCCGTCATGCTCGCGCGCGGCTCGCTCGGCAATCCATGGTTGTTCGAGCGCCTGCTTGGGGTTCGTGAGGATGCTCCCACGCGAGCCGAGGTGCTCGCCGAGCTCGACTGGACGATCGACCGTGCCGTCGAGCATCTCGGTCTGCAACGTGCCGCCCGCTACCTGCGCAAGTTCTACCCCTGGTACGTGGCTCGCTTGGGTATGGAGAAGGCCGAAGCGAAGCTCTTGGGAGAGTCCCTGCAGAGGGCCGCCACGCTCGAGGACGCTCGCTATACTGCTGCGCTCGCTGCGCTCCCACGAGCCGCGATCCCCGCCTGAACGGCGGGGTTTTTCATCACCCCACACCAATCCCGCGGATCGAGTTCCCGCCACCCACATGCCCAAGGACGTCATCCTCACTCCCGAAGGGCTCTCCAAGCTCCAGGACGAGCTCGAGCTGCTCTCCACCGCCAAGCGCCGCGAGGTGGCCCAGCGCATCAAGGAGGCGCGCGAGTTCGGCGACATCACCGAGAACTCCGAGTACGACGACGCCAAGAACGAGCAGGCTATGCTCGAGAGCCGCATCGCGATATTGCAGGAGAAGCTGCGCATGGCGTCCGTCATCGACTCGGCTGAGATCTCAACCGACGTCGTCGGTGTCGGCTCGGTCGTCCACGTCAAGGACGAAAAGACCGGCAAGTCCGTCAAGTACACGATCGTCGGCTCTGCCGAGGCCAACCCCGAGGAGGCCAAGCTCTCCAACGAGTCCCCCGTCGGGCGCGCGCTGCTCGGGCACAAGCGCAACGATACCGTTGCCGTCCAGGTCCCGCGTGGGCCCGCCCGCAAGCTCAAGATCACAAAGATCGACATCGGGCTCAAATAGTCTCTCGCGTTGTGAGCGAGAGCGCCAACGAGCAGCCGAGGCCGGCCGAGCCTGGACAGGGTCGGAGCGAGCACCCTGACTCCGATGCCCCACGCGTACGCGTGGGGCAGGCCGCCGGCGAGCATTCCGCGCACGGCCTCCCCGAGCTGATCGCCGAGCGTCGGGCCAAGGCGCGGCGGTTGCGCGACGATGGGGCGGAGATCGGGCCCTACGCTTTTCCAGGTGTCGAGCCGATCGCGGATGTGCGCGCCGCTTACGAGCACCTTGGAGTGGGGGAGGAGACGGATGACCCCCACCGCGTCGCCGGGCGCATCGCCGCGCGCCGCGGCGCCGGCAAGGCTGCCTTCATCGATCTTGTCGATCGCAGCGGCAAGATCCAGCTGCACGCTCGCGCCGACGTGCTCGGAGCGGACACGCTCAAGCGGCTGCTCTCCCTGGACCTCGGTGACCTGCTCGGTGTCGACGGGGCCCCGCTGCGCTCGCGCCATGGCGAGCTCACCTTGCGGGTGGACGGATTTCAGATTCTCGGCAAGGCGTTGCGTCCTCCGCCCGACAAGCACGCCGGTCTGGTCGACGTCGAGACGCGCCAGCGTCGCCGCGAGCTGGATCTGATCGCCAATGAGGACGCTCGCACACTGTTTGCCAATCGGGCCCGCATCGTCTCCGCTGTGCGGGCGTACTTGGACGGAGAAGGCTTCCTGGAGGTCGAGACGCCGGTTCTCCAACCGCTCTACGGCGGTGCTCTGGCGCGACCCTTCACCACTCACCACAATGCGCTCGATCGCCAGCTCTACCTGCGCATCGCCACCGAGCTGTATCTCAAGCGCCTGATCGTCGGAGGCTTGGAGCGCGTGTATGAGCTCGGCAAGGACTTCCGCAACGAGGGCCTCTCCACTAAGCACAACCCCGAGTTCACGATGGTCGAGTGGTATGAGGCCTATGCCGACTACTCCGACGAGGCCATCCGCCTGGAGGCGATGGTGGCCGGCGTGGCCGCCGCTGTCGGCTACGAGGGCGAGCTCGCCTTCACGGCGCCATGGCGGCGCGTTCGCTTCGTGGAGGCGGTGCGCGATGCCACCGGCGTTGACCTGCGCGCGCATCGCGAGGCCCCCGCGCTCGCCGCTGCCATCGCCGAGCGCGGTCTCTCCATGCCCACCGATGGGCTCACCTGGCCTCAGCTCGCCGACGATCTGCTCTCCAAGTTCGTCGAGCCCACGCTGATCCAGCCCACATTCGTGCTCGACTACCCAATCGAGCTGTCTCCGTTTGCACGGGTGCACCGCTCGGATGCGGGTCTTGCCGAGCGCTGGGAGGCGTTTGCCGGGGGCATGGAGATCGCCAATGCCTTCTCCGAGCTCACCGACCCCGACGAGCAGCGTGCCCGCTTCGAGGCGCAGCGCCGGCTCGCGCTCGCCGGCGACGAGGAGACCCAGCCCCACGACGAGTTGTTCCTCGAAGCGCTCGAGCACGGCATGCCCCCGACGGGGGGTGTCGGAGTGGGGATCGATCGGCTTGTGATGCTGCTTACGGGACGCTCCTCGATCCGCGAGGTCGTGCTGTTCCCCGCGATGCGCAACTAGCTCGCGCAGGCCGCCACTCCCGATGTGCGCCCGGTGCGCAGATGGGCATGGATGGGATGCGCAACTAGCGCAGCTCTCGCGGTCTTTTAGGACATACACCCACAACGTCGCGAGGGCGGCATCGGGGGCCGGATACCCGGTTGGTAGACTGCCTGAAAGGCGCCACAGGACCGTACACGCGAGGTGTCCGGTCCTCACAGGAAGGAAGTACCCCATGTTCGAGCGATTCACAGAACGGGCCCGGCAGGTCGTCGTTCTCGCGCAGGAGGAGGCGCGTACGCTCAAGCACAACTACATCGGCACGGAGCACATCCTGCTCGGGCTCCTGCGCGAGGAGGAGGGGCTTGCCGCGCGCGTATTGGAGAGCCTCGATATAACCGTCGAGCGGGTGCGCGCCCAGGTAGTGCGCATCGTGGGCTCCGGCGAGGAGGTCACCTCCGGTCAGATCCCGTTCACCCCGCGCGCCAAGAAGGTGCTCGAGCTGGCCCTGCGCGAGGCGCTGTCGCTTGGCCACAACTACATCGGCACCGAGCACATCCTGCTCGGCTTGGTACGCGAGAACGAGGGCGTCGCCGCCCGTATCCTGCTCGACTTCGACGCCGACTCCGAGAAGATCCGCAACGAGGTGATCCGGATGCTGTCCGGCCCCGGCGGTCGCCGCCAGGGCTCTGGCTCGGGAGCCGGCTCGGGCTCCGGTCCCGGCGAGGGCAAGAAGTCCTCAAAGCTGCTGGATCAATTTGGCAGGAACCTCACAAAGCTTGCCGCTGACGGCAAGCTCGACCCCGTCGTGGGACGCGAGACCGAGATCGAGCGGATCATGCAGATCCTCTCGCGCCGCACCAAGAACAACCCGGTCCTGATCGGCGAGCCCGGTGTGGGCAAGACCGCCGTGGTCGAGGGCTTGGCCCAGCGCATCACGAATTCCGACGTCCCTGAGCTACTCAAGAACAAGCAGATCTACACGCTCGACCTGGCCGCGCTGGTCGCCGGCTCCAAGTACCGCGGCGAGTTCGAGGAGCGCTTGAAGAAGGTCATGAAGGAGATCACCCAGCGCGGGGACATCATCCTGTTCATCGACGAGCTCCACAATCTTGTCGGCGCCGGTGCCGCCGAGGGCGCGATCGATGCTGCCTCGATCCTCAAGCCCGCGCTCGCCCGCGGCGAGCTGCAGACGATCGGCGCGACCACGCTCGACGAGTACCGCAAGTACCTGGAGCGCGACTCCGCCCTGGAGCGCCGCTTCCAGCAGATTCGCGTGGAGGAGCCCACGATCGACCAGTCCGTGGAGATCCTCAAGGGCCTGCGCGACCGCTACGAGCAGCACCACAAGGTGCAGATCACCGACGAGGCCCTGCAGGCCGCCGCCGATCTGGCCTCCCGCTACATCTCAGACCGCTTCCTGCCCGATAAGGCGATTGACCTGATCGACGAGGCGGCCTCGCGCATGCGCATCAAGTCGATGACCTCCCCGCCCGCCAATCGCGAGTTCGAAGAGGAGATCGAATCGACCCGCCGCGAAAAGGAGGCGGCGATCGAGGCTCAGGAATTCGAGAAGGCAGCAGCCCTGCGCGACCAGGAGCGCAAGCTGGCCGGCAAGAAGCGTGAGCTCGAGGAAGAGTGGGAGTCCGGCGAGGCCGTCGAGCGTCCCTCGATCGGCGAGGAGGAGATCGCCGACATCGTCTCGATGTGGACCGGCATCCCCGTGTTCAAGCTGACCGAGGCCGAGACCCAGAAGCTGATGCGCATGGAGGAGGAACTGCACAAGCGCGTGATTGGTCAGCATCCAGCTGTCGAGGTCATCTCGAAGGCGATCCGCCGTTCGCGTGCGGGCCTGAAGGACCCCAAGCGCCCGACCGGCTCGTTCATCTTCCTCGGCCCCTCCGGCGTCGGCAAGACCGAGCTCGCGCGCACGCTCGCCGAGTTCCTGTTCGGCGACGACGAGGCGATGATCCGCATCGACATGTCCGAGTACATGGAGAAGCACGCCGTCTCGCGTCTGGTGGGCTCACCTCCCGGCTACATCGGCTACGACGAGGGCGGCCAGCTCACCGAGGCCGTGCGTCGCAAGCCCTACTCCGTGCTGCTGCTCGACGAGATCGAGAAGGCCCACCCCGATGTGTTCAACATCCTGCTGCAGATCCTCGAGGATGGGCGCCTCACCGACGCCCAGGGCCGCACCGTGGACTTCCGCCACGCGATCGTGATCATGACCTCGAACATCGGGGCGGCCGAGATAGCGCGCAACACGCCGCTCGGGTTCGCCGTCTCCGACGACGAGACGGGGATCACCTACGACGACATGAAGAACCGCATCATGGGCGAGCTCAAGAAGGTGTTCCGGCCCGAGTTCCTGAACCGGATCGACGACGTGATCGTCTTCCACAAGCTCCAGAAGGAGGAGATCCGCCAGATCGTGGAGCTCCTGCTGGTGCGCATCCGCGAGTCGATGGCCGAACGCGAGCTGCAGCTCGAGCTGACCGATCCCGCCAAGGACCTGCTGGTAGACAAGGGCTGGGACCCGGCGATGGGTGCCCGGCCGCTGCGCCGTGCGATCCAGCGCTACATCGAGGACCCGCTCGCCGACTTCGTTCTGCGCGAGCAGCTGATGCCCGGCGCCACTGTGGTTGTCGATCCCGCCCCTGAGGGCGACGACAGCGAGGTGCGCCTCACGATCGTCAAGCCCAAGAAGGCTAAGACCCCAGTGGGGGTCGGCGCCGGCGGCGGCGAGTCCGAGCCCGGCACAGAGCTCCCGGCGGGCGAGGACGAGCACGTGGGCGACGACGAGCACCCAGCCGAGCCGTAGGCCGCACGAAGCTGAGCTCCTCGCCTCGCACAGCCGATACCGCTAGCGTGCAAGTGAGCATCGTGCCGCTGGAGGCCGAGGACTGGCCTGCGGTCGCGCGCATCTTTGAGCAGGGCATCGCCACCGGCAACGCCACCTTCGAGCACTCAGCCCCCAGTTGGGAGCGCTGGTCGGCCGCGCGCTGCCCTGAGCCACGGCTCGTGGCGCGCGACGCCTCCGGGGTGATCGGCTGGGCAGCCCTCAGTCCAGCGTCGGCGCGTCACGTATACCGAGGCGTTGGCGCCGTCAGCATCTATGTCGCGCCCGCCCATGGCCGCCGCGGCGTCGGACGAGCATTGCTCGACGAGCTCATCCGCGCGTCCGAGCGTGCGGGCTTCTGGACGCTGCAGGCGGGCATCTTTCCCGAGAACGTCGCCTCCATCGCCCTGCACGAGGGCTTTGGCTTCCGCACGGTCGGCACGCACGAGCGGTTTGGCCAGATGCCCGACGGTCGCTGGCGTGACGTGGTGCTCTACGAGCGCCGCAGCGAGACCGTCGGGGTCGAGCCATAGGCTGAGCCTATGGCTCGTGCTCAAACCGTCCATATCTGCTCGCAGTGCGGGCTCTCGTCCGCCCAGTGGCACGGTCAATGTCCGGGCTGCGAGGCGTGGAACACCCTCGTGGAGGAGCGTTCGGCGGGGGGTGGTATCGATCGAAATGGCATGCCCCACGCGCGCGGCCGCGCGGGCGCGCGAGCCGGTGCCGGTGGGACACCGCTCGTGGCGCTCTCACAAGTTGCGGCCGCTCCGCTGGCTCGCCTAAAGACCGGTATCGGGGAGCTCGACCGCGTGCTCGGCGGCGGGCTCGTGCCCGGCTCGCTCGTGCTGCTCGGCGGCTCGCCCGGGATCGGCAAGTCGACGCTCACCAACATGGCGCTCGGCAACATCGCCGGCGCCGGGCACAAGACGCTGTATGTGAGCGGCGAGGAGTCGGCCGAGCAGGTGCGCCTGCGCGCCGAGCGGTTGCAGCCGAGTGCGCTTGAGGTGCCCGTGCTTGCCGAGACCGACCTCGACGCCGTGCTCGACACGATCGCCTCCCACGCCCCGAGCGTGTGCGTGATCGACTCGGTGCAAACGCTGCGCTGCGCCGAGCTCTCCGGTGCCCCTGGCTCGGTTGGGCAGGTGCGCGAGGTGGCCGCGCGCATCATGGACCTCGCCAAGGCCCGCTCGATCGCTGTGGTGCTCGTCGGGCATGTCACCAAGGACGGCGCGCTCGCCGGTCCGCGTGTGCTCGAGCACCTGGTGGACTGCGTGCTGCAGTTCGAGGGTGAGCGTGAGCGGCCCTACCGCGAGCTGCGCGCCCTGAAGAACCGCTTCGGCTCGACCAACGAGGCCGGTCTGTTCGAGATGCGCCAGGGAGGGCTCGTGGAGGTGCTGGACGCCTCCGCGCGCTTTGTCGCTGAGGCGACCCGCGCTCCCGGCAGCGTGGTGCTCGCGGCGATGGAGGGCTCGCGTCCACTGCTCGTGGAGGTGCAGGCGCTCGTCGCCCCCTCTGAGCTCGAGCAACCGCGCCGGGTGGTGTCGGGCCTCGACCGCAATCGCCTCGCGCTCGTGCTCGCGATCCTCGGACGCCATGGAGGCGTTGGGGTGGGCGGCCACGACGTATTCGTCAACGTCGTCGGCGGCGTGCGCGTCGATGAGCCCGGGGTGGACCTCGCGATCGCGCTGGCGGTTGCCTCCGCCGCGAAGGGAGTGGCGCTCGACGGCTCTCCGTGCGGCTGTTTCGGCGAGTTGGGGCTCACGGGCGAGCTGCGCTGGGTGGGTCATCCTGAGCGCCGTCTCGCCGAGGCCGCCAGACATGGCCTCGCGGACGTGCACGCACCCGCCGGCAGCGGTGCGCAGGCGCGTGAGGCTTCCACTCTGCGGGAGGCCCTCATTGCGGCGCTGCCCATCGCTGCGCGCCGGCCCGCGCGCGCCGCCGCATGAGACCGGACCCGTGCTCCTGACACGCACGGCTGGCTGACTCCAGTCGGTTGCTGGACTCCAAATTCATGCTTTTCTTCCACGGTAACCACCGAGTGAGCCGATTCGTTCCCTCCGAACCCGTTAGGGAGGCGATAAAAAAAGCCTAAATGCCCTAGAATGGGTAGTTGTGGCCTCACGATCCGGCGAAGAACTCGACACGGACGCGCGACCCGAGCCCGGCCTGGTGAGGGCCCTGGAGATGGTGGCCCCCGGCACCGCTTTGCGGGAGGGGATAGAGAGCATCCTGCACGCTCGCACCGGTGGCCTGATCGTGATCGGCGACCCAGAGGAGCTCAGCTTCCTCTTCTCGGGTGGCATCAAGCTCGACATCGACTACACCCCCGCCTTCCTCTACCAGGTGGCCAAGATGGACGGGGCGATCATCGTCAGCACCAATGCCACCAAGATCGCGATGGCCAATGTGCAGCTGATGCCGGACCCCACGATCCTCTCGCACGAGACGGGCACCCGCCACCGCACCGCCGAGCGCGTCTCCAAGCAAACGGATGCGCTCGTGATCGCCATCTCCCAGCGGCGCGAGGTGGTCTCGCTGTACGTGGACGGGGCCAAGTACATCCTCGAAGACATCACAGTGGTGCTCTCAAAGGCCAACCAGGCGCTCGCCACGCTCGACAAGTACCGCCAGCGCCTCGACCAGGTCTCCACGCGGCTGACGGCGCTCGAGTTCGAGGGGGGAGTGACGCTCCACGACGTGCTCACCGTGCTGCAGCGCTCCGAGCTGGTCACGCGCATGGCGGTCGAGATCGAGCGCTACATCGTCGAGCTCGGCAGCGAGGGACGCCTGATCGAGATGCAACTGGAGGAGACGATCCTCGGCACCACCGCCGAGAAGGCCGCGCTCGTGCAGGACTACCTGGCTGACTACACCGACGAGGCGTTCGCCTCCGCGCACGAGCAGATCGGCCGCCTCGTCCACCAGGACCTACTCGACTTTGGCCGCATCGCCGAGCTGCTTGGCTATGACCGCAAGCTCAACACGCTCGACTATCCGGTCTCTCCGCGTGGCCATCGCATCCTCGGGCGCATCCCGCGTTTGCCAAAGCTTGTCGTCTCCCAGATCGTGGGCGAATTCGGGGGGCTCGACGAGCTGCTGGCCGCAACCGACGCGGAGCTCGAGGCAGTTGAGGGAGTGGGGGAGATCAGGGCGAAGGACATCCGCGAGGGCCTTCGCCGGCTGCAGGAGATCAATCTCGTGGATCGCTACCTACAGACTTGACCCATAGCCGGTCCGTGGCCGGCTCCGACACAAAGGCCGGTCCCCATTGCCGGCGCGACGAAGGAGGACACCATTCCCGCACAAGCAATTGACGAGGCAACATCATTCATCGAGGAGCTCGAGGCGACCCGCGAGGTTGAGTGCATCGAGTTCGAGCTCGGCGACCACGTCGTGTACCCCCATCACGGCGCGGGCAAGGTTCTCAGCAAGGAGGACATGGAGGTGCTCGGTACCACGCGCGAGTACCTGACGATCAAGATCCTCCACAACGACATGACCGTCAAGGTCCCCACCGAGAACGCGGCCCTGGCAGGCCTGCGCCGCGTGATCGATGAAGAAACGGTCAAGAAGGTTCTCGACGTGCTCACCGCCGAGGTGTCGGAGATGCCAAAGAACTGGAACCGGCGCTTCAAGCACAATCGCGACAAGATCAAGACAGGCGACATCTACGAGCTCGCCGAGGTGGTCCGCAACCTCGCCCTGCGCGAGAGCGAGAAGGGCCTGTCCACGGGCGAGAAGCAGATGTTCACGCGCGCCAAGAAGATTCTCGCCTCCGAGCTCATGTACGCGCTCGACAAGGACGAGGACGAGGCAGAGTCCTACCTGGACGAGCTGTTGGCCACCTCCGCGTCGAGCCAGCTCGCGGCTGCCGCCGCCAAGTAGCGGGCTCTCGCTCGTGCCCGTGAGGGTGCGCACGCGGCAGTTGCTCGAGCCAGCCATCCTCCGTCGCGTGCGCGGTAGGACCCGATGAAGGACGGGCCGCGATGGCCGTCGCGTTGATCGTTGCCGCCGGGCTCGGCGAGCGTCTTGGAGCTTCACGTCCCAAGGCGCTCGTCGAGCTCGCTGGGCGGCCACTGTGGGAATGGAGTCTGTGCACACTCCGCGAAGTAGCCGCGATCGGAAGGATCGCAATCGCGACGCCACCCGCCTATGAGTACGAGGGAGGCGTTGACGAAGTGTCGATTGGCCTGCCGTCCTCACTGGACGCGATCGCCGTCAAAGGCGGTGCGACACGTTCGGAGTCTGTACGCCTCGCGCTGGCGGCTGTCGGAGAGGGACAGGACTCGGATCTGGTGCTCGTGCACGACGCAGCGCGTCCGCTGCTCACCGTCAAGCTGATCGAGGCGACGCTCACGGCCGCGGAAGGCAAGGGGGTCGATGCCGCGATTGCCGCCACTCCGGTCACCGACACCATCAAGCAGGCCGACGGCGAGAGCGTGGTGAGGCAAACCCTCGATCGCGCCGGCTTGTGGGCGGTGCAGACGCCGCAAGTGTTTCGCCGCGGCGCATTGGAGCGCGCTTTGGATGTCCCACGCGAAGTGCTCGCCCAAGCCACCGACGACGCGTCGCTCGTGGAGCGCGCCGGAGGGCGGGTCGTGGTGGTGCCGGCGCCGAAGGAGAACCTGAAGGTGACCACTGCGCTTGACCTGGAGCTTGCCGAACTACTGTTGGCACGGCGTGAGGGGTAGCACTCGACAGGCTGCTGTTTCCCTCATGGCAGGTCCGCGTCAGGCTCGCGCGCGAACGGTGGATCTGGGACATCGGGCTCGTGATAGCTACCCTGGCGTGGCTCACGATTACGAGGATCCCGACCGACTGAAAAGAATGCTCACTGACTACCACCTACACCTGCGTCCCGACGAGCTTGGCGCGACGCCTGCCGAGTTCTTCACGCAGACGAATGTCCAGCGCTATCGCGATATGGCATCTGAGCGCGATATTTCAGAGCTGGGCGTGTCTGAGCACATCTACCGCTTCAAGCAAGCGCTCGATATCTGGCAGCATCCGTTGTGGCGCGAATTCGCGCGCGACGACATCGACGAGTACATCAGCTTCGTGCGCGAGGAGACCGATCTGCGCCTGGGGATCGAGGCTGATTTCATCCCTGCCGCGGAGGACCGTATCGCCAATCTGCTGGAGGCGCACGACTTCGACTACGTAGTCGGCTCGGTGCACTTTCTCCGCGACCACGCACTGGACATGGACGACTACAGCGTGTGGGGAACCGGGCGCAGCGCCGAGGACATCTGGCGTGCCTACTTCCTGGCGCTAGGCGAGGCTGCTCGTAGCGGCCTGTTTGACATCCTTGCGCACCCAGATCTGGTCAAGGTATGGGGCCGTGACCGTCCGCTCCCAGAAGGCGACCTGCGCCGCTACTACGAGCTTGCGATGGACGGGATCGCCGAGTCTGGCGTGGCCATCGAGGTATCCACCGCCGGGTTGCGCAAGCGTGCCCAAGAGATCTATCCGGCGCCCGCGCTGCTTGCGATGTGCGTGGAAGCGGGTGTCCCCGTCGCGCTGTCGAGCGATGCCCACCGACCCGAGGACGTCGGCGCCGACTATGACCGCGCGCTCGAGTTGCTGGAGAGCGCGGGTGTGACGGAGCTGTGCGTGTTCGAGCGTCGCGAGCGCCGGCTGGAGCCGATCACCCTTGCGGGCACATGCGGCGCGGGTGTGGTGTGAGCCGTGTGAGACGCGGGCGATGTCGCCACGCGCCCAAGCTGGACGCGGCTTTCGCGAGGGGCGGACCCGCATGACGCTGACCGGCATCGGCTATGACTCCCACCGGCTGATCGAGGGTCGCCCGTTGATCCTCGGTGGCGTGGAGATTCCGAGCGAGTTGGGCTTGGATGGTCACTCCGACGCCGATGTGCTCACTCACGCGGTGATCGACGCGTTGCTCGGTGCCGCCGGGCTCGGCGACATCGGCGAGCACTTCCCCGACAACGACGAGCGCTACCGCGACGCCGATTCGATCGAGCTGCTGCAGAGGGTGCTCCCACGCGTGGTCGCACAGGGCTTGGAGCTGGTTAACGTGGACAGCACGGTTGTGATGGAGCGTCCCAAGCTCGGCCCCCACCGCGAGGCGATCCGCGAGCGCCTGGCCGTCGCGCTTGGACTCGCCATCCCGCGCGTCAACGTCAAGGCCACTACGGGCGAGGGGATCGGGTTCGTGGGGCGCGGCGAGGGCGTGGCAGCCCTGGCTATCGTCAGCCTGCGTATCGCCGACTGAGGAGCGTTCTCCGGCAGCTCCCGATTGGTCTGCTTGAAGGACCGGTGGCGACGGCGCACGCTACTGTTGGCCGGCCATGCGAGAGATCAAGCTGCACGACACGCGCACCGGGAAGCTGCTGCCCCTGGAGCCCCGCGATCCCGGCCAGGTCGGCATCTATGCCTGCGGCCCCACCGTCTATAGCCGCATCCACATCGGCAATGCGCGCCCCTTCGTGGTGTTCAGCCTGCTCAAGCGCTTTCTCGAGCACGAGGGCTATGACACGACGCTGGTCGTGAACGTCACAGACGTCAACGACAAGATCTATAACGCGGCGCGTCCGAACCCACAGAGCGCCGATCCGGCGCGGCGTACAGGCTGCTCGAGTGTGGAGCTCGCGGCTGAGATGACCGCTCTCTACACCGCCGACACCGACGCGCTCGGCCTTGGTCGCCCCGACCGCGAGCCGCTTGCCTCAGAGACGATGGATGCGATTGTCTCCTACATCCAGGAGCTGATCGACTCCGATCACGCCTATGAGAGTGGTGGCGACGTGTTCTTTCGCGTGCGCTCCGATCCTGACTACGGCTCGCTCTCCCACCGCCGGATTGACGACATGGATCAAGGAGAGGGCATCGAGGGCTCCGAGCGCAAGGCGGACCCGTTCGACTTCGCGCTATGGAAGGCCCACAAGCAGGACGAGGACAAGTCGTGGCCCTCACCCTGGGGACAGGGTCGTCCCGGCTGGCACATTGAGTGCTCGGCGATGGCCGAGTCGCTGCTCGGCGTGGGCTTTGACATCCACGGTGGCGGCTCAGACCTTGTCTTTCCCCACCACGAGAACGAGGCTGCCCAGACGCGCGCCGCGCGCGGCCATGAGCTTGCCCGCATCTGGATGCACAACGGCATGATCCAGCTCACCGGCGAGAAGATGGCCAAGTCGGCGGGCAACATCGCGCTCCTGCACGAAGTGACCGAGCAGTATGGGCACGAGGCTGTCGTGATGTACCTGATCGGGGGCCACTATCGTCAGCCACTGGCATTCTCGCCGTCTGAGCTGGACGACGCCGACCGTCGCATCCACCGCATTCGCGACGCGCTGCGACGGCTCGATCCCGGTGCGCCCAGTCCCGCCGACATGGCGCCACGCGCCGAGGCCTTCTTTGCCGCGCTTGCCGATGACTTCAATACGCCCAAGGCGCTCGCCTGTCTGTTCGAGTGGATCCGCGAGGCCAACCGGCGCGGCGAGGCAGTTGGCGATGGGGATCTGCGCGAAATGCTGAGCACACTTGGCCTGGAGGGCCTGGAGCCATTGGGCGCCGCGCGGGACGTCGAGACGATCGACCCGGAGGCGGTGGCTCTGCTGGCCTCACGCGAGGCAGCCCGTCGTGAGCGCGACTTCGAGCAGGCCGACCGGTTGCGCGAGCAGATCAGACAGAGGGGCTGGGAGATACGCGACGGTGCGGCCGGCCCCGAGCTGATTCCGCTGTCGCAGTGATCCTGGTCTTGACGTGATCGTCTACGGCCGCAATCCCGTGCGAGAGGCCCTGCGCGGACGTCGTGCCCACAGCATCTCCGAGGTGTGGGCGACCGCGAGCGCCGCTCGTGAGCCCTGGTTGGACGGCGTCAAGGCGAAGGTGTGCACAGCAGAGGAGATTGAGCGTCACTGTGGCTCCTCTGCCCACCAGGGAGTCTGTGCAGTCGCCGGCGGCTATCCCTACGTCGGCTCGAATGAGCTCTTGGCGGTCGATTCGCCGCTTATCGTCGCGCTCGACCAGGTCCAGGATCCGCAGAACCTTGGGTCCATCTGCCGTACGGCGGAGTGCTCGGGGGCAACGGGTGTGGTGATACCTGAGCGTCGCTCGGCTGAGGTGACCCCGGCCGTGTGTAAGGCCTCGGCAGGAGCGGTCGAGCACATCCGCATCGCGCGGGTGCGCAACATCGCCGACTTTCTTGGAGACGCGCGCGACGCCGGCTGCTGGTCCTATGGCGCGAGTGCTCCTACCTCATCGACAGTCGGTTATGCGCAACCGGACTACAGCGGCGGAGTCGTATTGGTACTCGGCAGCGAGGGCAGTGGCTTGCGTCCACGCGTGGCAGATGCATGCGATCAGCTCGTATCGCTACCCCTGCACGGCCAGATGGAGTCCCTCGGTGTAGCTGCCGCTGCTGCCGCTCTTCTGTACGGAATCTTGCACGACCGTGAATCACGCCTTGACAAGGCTCCATAACTGTGCGAAGCTGCCGCCCATAACGCTCAACCTAAGGTTGACTTCATAGCTTTGGCGCCAGGGGAGGAGTGCGCCACTGAGCATGTTTTGGCTGGAATAAGCCAAGAAAGGATCTGCTCGTGGCACGTATGTTCCATAACCCTCAATCTGAAGTTAAGGTTGAAGATGGCTTTCTAATCGCCCTCGCGAAGCAGGGTGATCGCAATGCCTATGACCGTCTCGTGCGTCGCTATCACGGCTTCGTGCGTCTAAAGGCCTCGTCGTATTTCCTCGCTGGGGGCGACTCCGACGATCTCATCCAGGAGGGCCTGGTCGGGCTCTACAAGGCGATCCGCGACTACCGCACCGATCGCGAGTCGAGCTTCCGCAACTTCGCGGAGCTCTGCATCACACGCCAGATCATCACGGCCGTGAAGACCGCCACCCGCAACAAGCACACCCCTCTCAACCAGTACGTCTCGTTCTCCTCGACACCCGCCGCCGGCGGCGATGACGTGCCCACGCTCGACCAGACGATCGCCGGGCCCAGCGTCAACGACCCGGTCAACCGCGTGATCTCCTCCGAGGAGCTGCGCTCGCTCGTGGGATGCCTCTCCACGGCTCTGTCTGAGCTTGAGAGCCGCGTGCTCTCGCTGTATCTCGACGGCCGTTCCTATGAGGAGGTCGGCGAGCGGCTCGGTTGCGACACCAAGACGGTCGACAACGCCCTGCAGCGAGTCAAGCGCAAGGTCGGCGCCCACCTGCGCACGAGGCTCGTAGCGTCTTGACCGAGAGTCACCGCCTCCGGAGGAGGGACTAATGGCCGCGGCTCCCTCGAGGCCGCGGCTCGTTTGAGGTCTATGCCGGCCTCGGATCCGATCCGAGGCAACCGGCGAGACCGACGGAAGCTCTACTTGGGTCGGTAGGGCCCGGGCTTGCGGCGCGGCTTGCCGCCGGGGAACGCCAGGCGCACGATCGTGCGATGGACGCTCCCGAGCTGCTTGCTCAGGGGACCGGTGTTGTACGGCAGCCCGTAGCGCTGGCATATGTCGCGCACGCGTGGAGCGATCTCGGCGTAGCGGCTGGAGGGCATGTCGGGGTAGAGGTGATGCTCTACCTGGAAGCTCAGGTTGCCCGCCATCAGGTGGAACAGCGGTCCACCATCTATGTTCGCTGAGCCCAGCAGCTGGCGCACATACCAGCCACCGCGGGTCTCCTCAGCAACCTCGGCCTGGCTGAACGTGTAGGTCTGGTCGGGGAAGTGCCCGCAGAAGATGATCGAGTAGGCCCACACGTTGCGAACGATGTTCGCGGTGAAGTCGGCGGCGAGCGTCGACTTGAACGCGCGCGCCGCGTGGCCTTCCGCTCCTCGAGCCACGGCGTCGCGGATCGGACCCCCACGGCCGCTCTGGTGAAGCGTGGCTCTCCTGCCTTTCGCTCGGGCTCTGACCCGTCGGCCTTTCTCGTGAACCGGCGGCCTCTGAGCCGTCGCGCGCGCGGTGGCCGCTTGAACAGCTCCGGCAACGGCCGCGGAGAGCAGCGGGAAGGCGATGTAGTCCTTGACGACCTGCCTGCGTGCCTTCACGCCGATCGCCTTCAGCTCCTCGACCAGCTGCTCCTTGGTCTTCTCGCCGGCGTGGATCGCGTCGAAGTTGAGATCGTGCAGCGCCACGCCCCACTCGAAGAAGCCCATCAGCAGCAGGTTGTAGAACGGCTGCAGCAGGTACACGGGGTTCCACCGCTGGTGGGGATCGATGCGCATGATCTCGTACCCCAAGTCGCGATCCTTGCCGCGAATGTTGGTGAACGTGTGGTGCTCGTAGTTGTGGGAGTGCCGCCACGCGTCCGCCGGCGAGGCCGTGTCCCAGTCCCAGCTCTGAGAATTGATGTCGGGATCGTTCATCCAGTCCCATTGCCCGTGCATCACGTTGTGGCCGATCTCCATGTTCTCGAGGATCTTCGCGATCGACAGCGACGCGGTGCCCGCCAGCCACAGCGGCTTGTAGGGCGATCCGAGCAGCATCGCGCGCGCCGTCAGCACGAGCTGGCGGTGCAGCTTGATCGTCCCGCGGATGTAGCGCGAGTCGCGATCGCCGAGGTCGGCACGCACCTCGTCGTGGATCGCGTCGAACTCGCGACCCAGCTGCTCTATCTGCTCGGGCGTGAGCCGGGCCAGGGGGCTCTCGATCTCATCGGGATTCGAGGGCACGGCCACCCGTGGGTCAGCCGTCGCCGCCATCCCGCCCGTGGGGGGCGCGTTGGGGGGGATCGATGGCTTCTCGGCGTGGATGGTGGACACTGGGGCTCCTTCGGTCGTCATGTCTTATCGGGTTAGAGGTCGATCTCGATTGCGCCCTCGGGCGCATTGATACAGGTGCGCAGCATCTCTCCGGGCTGGCCGTGCACGTTGCCGGTGCGCAGGTCGCGTACCTGTCCCGTGCGCAGCTTCCCCACGCACGTGTGACAGATCCCCATGCGACATCCGTAGGGCAGATCGGCCCCCGCGCTCTCTCCCGCCACGAGGATCGGCTGCTCCCCGTCGCTGGATGCCTCCACGCCGCTGCGACGGAAGCGGATCGTGCCGCCCCGGCCGCGCTCCCCGTCTCCGATCGTCGTGCTTGGTTGGAAGTGCTCGACGTGCAGCCGCTCGGGATCGCCGTCTTCTCGCCAGCGCTCCTCCATCGTTTCCAGCAGGCCGCTCGGTCCGCACACGAACGCCTCGCGCTCGCGCCAGTCGTCACATAGCTCGTCGAGCTGATCCGGGGTCACGCGACCCTGCTCTCCGGTCAGCCGAAGGTGCAGCTTGTAGCCAGGATCGCGGGCTTGCATCTCGCCGAGCTCGCGCGCGAAGATGACACCGTCGGCGGAGCGTGCGCAATGGACGTGCACCACGTCCTCGATCGGTCCGCGTCGTGCCAGGCTGCGCAACATGCTCATGATCGGCGTGATCCCGCTACCGGCGCTGATGAACAGCAAACGCCTTGGCAGTGGCTGGGGCAGCACAAAGGTGCCTTCCACGCCGCCCAGACGCACGATCGTCCCTGGACGCACCCGCCCGAAAAGGAACGGGGAGACCTTGCCCCCCTCGACGAGCTTTGGCGTGATCGAGATGCATCCGTCGGCGCGTCTGGGATCGGATGTCAGCGAGTATGCGCGCCAGTGGTGCACTCCGTCTACCTCGATTCCGAGGCGGAGATACTGTCCCGGCCGGTGGTCCTGCCAGTCCCAGCCCGGCTTGATCAGCACTGTCACGGCGCTTGGTGTCTCGCGCTCGATGCGCTCGATCCGTCCGCGCAGCTCTCGCGTTGACCACAGCGGATTGACCAGCTCCAGGTAGTCGTCCGGGAGCAGGGGCGAGGTGAACGATCTCACCAAAGCCAGCGCTCGACGACGGCCAGCGGGCACGCGGGGAGTGGCGCCGCGCTCAGCCATGGTTCCACGTGGAGCTGTATTGGGAAGGCAAACTCATCTGACCTCGATCAATGCTACCTCAAATCAGGTTACATGCAAAATGGTATCCTCATCTCAGGTGGCGAGATCGCGGATTGATATGACTGAGACGACGAACCGAACGCGCACACGCTCCACTTCCAGGAGGTCTGCGTCCACCGATCGCGACATATCTGCTCGTGACCGGGACATACCCGCTCGCGAGGAGATCGACACCTCGCTCGAGGATGGCCTCACGATCGAGCAGCTTGCGGGCGAGGTCGGGATGTCGGTGCGCAACATCCGCAACCACCAGTCGCGCGGTCTGCTGCCCGCCCCGGAGGTCCGTGCCCGGATCGGCTACTACGACGCCGATCACGTCGTCCGCTTGCGACTGATCCTCGACCTCCAGGCCGACGGCTTCAATCTCGCGGCGATCGAGCGCCTGATGAGCTCTTCCGGTGGAGCGGCCGGGCGGTTGCTCGGTTTGAGAAATGCCATGACCACGCCGTTTGCCACCGAGTCCCCGGAGGTTGTCACCGCCGAGGAGCTGGCCAAGCGCTTCGGCGAGGTCGACGGCAAGACGGTCGAGCGGATTCGCAAGCTCAAGCTGCTTGTCCCGCTCGGTGACGGACGCTTCGAAGTGCCGAGCCCCGCGCTCATGAAAGCCGCCGAGGAAGTTACTGCGCTCGGCATCTCACTGCACGCGGCGCTGGCGCTCGTCGAGCGTGTCAGCCGCGACTGCGAGTCGATCTCCAGGGCCTTCGTAAGGCTGTTCCTCAGAGAGCTGTGGGAGCCATTCGAGCAGGCCGGTCAGCCCGACGAGCGCTGGGACGAGATGATCCATGCGATCGACGCTCTGCGCCCGATCGCCTCAGAGGCGCTTCTGGCGGTCTTCAAGCAGAGGATGACAACCCAGGTGGAGCGCGCCTTCGGCAAGGTGCTCGAGCAGCAGTCCAAGCGCTCGAAGTGACCCGCGTCCGCTGTGAAGCTCGGTTCAAGCCCCACTTCAAAGCCCGGTCTAGACGCTTGACTTGACGCTCTCTTCGTCCGAGCGAATCAAACACCCACTCTGGGTGTTAGCACCAGCGGAGCACATCAAAAGTCACGCAGCTATCGCAATGGGAGGCGTTAATGCGTTCACGTATGCCCGTTCCGGCCGTAATGGCCGTCATATCGTTGCTCGCGCTCGCGCCATCGAGCGCTCTTGCCCGCAAGCACCCCAGTCCCAGTGGACGCTGCATCGTAAGCATGCAGGTAGCTCCTCGCCAGACGGTGGCGGGGGATCCGGTGGTCATCTTCGGGCGGCTCCGCTGCATCCGTCGGGCCAGTGCCGTCGGTCAACAGGTCGTTCTCTATCACCATCTCGCCGACTCGCCCGCCTTCGCACCGATACAGATTGCCACCACCGACGCAAGCGGCTTCTACGAGTTCAGCCGAGCGGACGGCGTGGTCGAAACCAACCGCTCCTTCTACGTCCGCTCGCACGGTGCGCGCAGCGCCACCAAGCAGGTCAAGGTCGCCGCGCAGGTCACACTCAGCGGCTCCAGTGAAGGTCAGCTGCTCACGGGTGTGCCCAACCGCGTCAGCTTCACGGGGACTGTGTCACCCGCTGATGTGGGTGCACGTGTGATCCTCCAGCGCCAAAACGCCCTCACTGGCAACCAGTGGCGTCGCATCGATTCAGGTGTTGTGGAACCTACGGGCAATTTCAGGATCACGCACACGTTCGTCGTGCCTGGTGATGCCAACCTCAGGGTGCTCGTGCGCTCACAGGGACGAAACGTCCCAAGTGAATCCAACATACTTGCGGACACCGTCTCCCAGGCTCAGAACCCCGAACTGACGATCCAGGCGTCAGCTGACCCGATCATCCTTGGCGAAGCCGTCACAATCAGCGGCAAGCTCGCGATCGGGGCCAGTCGCTCGCTGACGCTGATGGCCCATACCGCGCGTCAGCCCGGTTTCTCCCCGGTGGCGCAAACGACTACTAATTCGTCGGGTGAATACAGCTTCTTGGCACAGTCCCCGGTCAACAGCACCTTCTACCGGGTCGACGCCGGTCAGAGCGTATGCCTGCCGGGGCCGGTAGCAACGGCCTGCCCTGACATAGCGCTGCGGCCGGTGTCCTCCGCTGTGCTCTATGAGGGGGTCAAGGACGTTCTCACCGCTCAGGCCTCGCCCATTACGGCACAGGCTGGTCAAAGCGTCACGTTCTCGGGCACCGTCTCGCCAGACCACACAGGTCATGTGATCTACCTCGAACGCCAGAACGCGCGCGGGACCGGATTCCATGTGATCCAGCTGTCATTCATCGGAGCGGGCTCCGCCTACTCCATCGCCCATCAGTTCTATGACACGGGGAGCAAGGTGGTGCGTGTCTACATCCCGGGCGACCCCGAGAACCAAGGCGCGGCCAGCCAGCCGTTTACGATCCAGGTGACCCCGACACCCGCATCCACGCTTATGCCCGAAGCGCCGGAAAACGCGACGACGCCACCAGAGGGCCAGTCCTAGGGAAGGGTCGTCATGGCTTGCAGCCGGCCAGGGAGGTGGGCCGGCTGCAAATGCTTTGGCTGCTTGCCTAAAGTCGCTCGCTCAGGCGCTCTTTGCTCGCGCGCTCCGGCCTGGATCCCGAGATCCTGCCCGGTCCGCGCAATGCCCGTTCCTCCTCGGGCCCCTCGCGCCCGCCGCTAAAGCCAGCGATCGGAGCATTGCAGGTTGGGCAACAGTCTCCCGCGGCCCACACGAGCAAAGCGTCGGTCCAGTGATGGCAGTGGGGACAGCGCACTCGCTGGCGCATCAACGATCGGCCCTCACACCAAACCGGAGCATTGCAGCTGCATCCTTGTGCCAAATAGGAGCATTGCCCGATCATCCGTCGCTTGGGCGCTGTCCGCCTCCGTGGAATACCCCGGGAATGGGTGGCGGACTACTGAGTGGCCCTCCCCTGAGCGTGGCCGGCGCCGGTCACTGGGCCCAGTCCCGAGGCCGCGCTCGTCTGGGCCATGGTTGGCCCCAGGCTTCGTGATTCTCCGCCCGGAGCCCGGAGCCCGGAGCCCGGAGCCCGGAGCCCGGAGCCCGGAGCCCCGAGCCCCGAGCCAGAGCCGGGGCCGTCTTTTGCAGTGGGTTCAGGCGGCGACCGTGCCGCTCCCGTGCAGTGCCTCCTGCAATTCATCCTGAGCCTCGTTGGAGAGTGAGGACTTGAGCACCGTCCCGCCGAACTTACTGAGTGCCGACACGGCCTTGTCAGGGGTCACCTTCTCCACGATCATGAACAGCGCTGAGTTCCCTGGCTTGATCATGTCGCGCACCTGCTGCTGGAATTCGCGATCGATCCCGGTCTTCTCGATCTTGCCGAACAGTGCGCCGAAGCCGGCGCCGATCGCCAGGCCGAACACGGGCACGAAGAACAGCAGCCCGAACAGCAACCCCCAGAACATCCCCCAGGTAGCGCCCCCGCCGACGAAGTGATGGTTGGTATTCACGTGGTAATCGCCATCTTTGTCGCGCACGATCGTGGCCACAGCATCAGGCTGGATGATCAACTCGCCAGCGAGTCGTCTCACTTCCTCGGCTGCCTGCGCCGCCGTGGTTTCGTCGTCATAGCCAATGGCGATCAAGTCGGACATGTTGCCTCCTCGGTTTTGTTCTGGGTGTCGTGCCTCGTCTGCTGGAAACGTGATTCTGCGCCTGTAGCCCGAGGCTAGGGCCCACGCCGAACCGGCACATCACCCGTTGTGGATGATGCGCGTAAGAGCGCTTGCGCCTACGTTGCTTTCGGGAGCGTTCACGGACGAACGTCTCCCACTCAATTGGCCACTCGAAGGAGGCAGTGCAAAATGGATAGCGGCTACGACGCACCACCGAGCTCCCAGTCCTCGCGGAGCGTCTCGTCAAGCTCAGGCGGCGACTGGTACGAAGGTGAAGGTTGGGTCGCATTCGCCGGCATCATGATCGCGATTGTCGGCGTTCTCAATTTCATATATGGCATAGCGGCCATCTCAGGCTCACACTTCTACGCACGCGAAGTCACCTACATCCTGAGTGGGCTCAATACCTGGGGCTGGGTGCTCATGATCACCGGCATCATCCAGTTCTGTGCATCGATCGCCATCTTCGCGCACGTCGAGTGGGGACGCTGGATCGGGATACTGACGGCTTCCGTCAACGCCATCATCCAACTAATCTTTATTCCAGCCTACCCGTTCGCATCATTGGCTTTGTTCGCGCTCGACATCCTCGTCATCTATGGCCTCGTCGCCTACGGTGGCCGCCAGCGCACAGTCGCCTGAGCGTCGTCTTTCACACACAAGGGGATCACCCATCGAGTCTTTTCAATGAAGAGGAGTCACCATGGCAGCCGTCACGCAAGACACACGACGCACGCTCGAGGGCATCTCGGCTGGTGAGCTAGACATGCTGGAGACGGCTGTCGGATTGCGCGAGGTGGACCTCGCCGCGAGCGGACTTGACGGGCGTACCTTCGCGCTCGTCAAGATCGCGGCGCTCGTGGCGCTCGATTCACCCCCTGCCTCCTACGCGTGGCAGGTGCCCAACGCGCTCGCCGAAGGCGCCACGCCCGAGGACATCACAGGCGTGCTGCGCGCCGTAGCCCCACAGGTCGGCGGCCCGCGGGTCGTTGCCGCGGCACCGGAGATCATGCTTGCGCTCGGGCTTGACTTGCACGCAGCAGGCGACTAGCGAAGTCACACGCGCCCATCGAAAGCTGTCGCTCCCTGCTGTTGAGCGGCTACTGGCCGCGTTTGAGCGTCCGTTGTTTTTACCCACACCAGCTCCGTAGTCACGGCCGCAATCTGCGTCTTAGCGCGGATGACCGACCGTCGGCCTGGGCGTACTTTTCAGCAATGTCGCTTGCCGTCAAGAGCGGGCGCCCGCTCGTCAGAGAGGGATTCGTCCGGCGGTCAAGGCTGCTCGCGAAGCTGATCGACGGACGCGACACGCCACTCGTCTTGCTCGCTGCTCCCGCCGGCTACGGCAAGACGAGTCTGCTCGCCGAATGGGCGGCGCAGGACCCTCGCCCGAGTGTGTGGCTGTCGCTTGAGCCCTGGCACGATGACCCGCTGGTGCTTGTGCGTGCGATCGTCGCCGGCCTCGAGGAGATCGCGCCTGTCGATCCGCGCCTGTGCTCAGCGCTCGACGAGTCTGAATCGAAGCCACACGTGGCGTCGACCGTGCTGCCCTTACTGGTCGTCGAGCTGGAAAGCCGTACCCATCCGCTGGTGCTGATCCTCGACGATGCTCACAGGCTCACAGGCACGGACACCCTGAAGGTACTCGCCACAGTCGCCGAGCATCTCCCCTTTGCCTCTCAACTGGTCCTCGCCTCACGCGCCCGTCCTGTTCTTCCCCTCGGTCGCCTACGCGCACATGGGGCCTTGCTCGAGCTCGACGCAGGCGACTTGGCAATGACGCCACCTGAAGCCTCCTCGCTCTTGCGAGCGGCCGGTGTGAGAGTCAGCTCGACCGAGGTCGATGCGATCGCGATGCGCACAGAGGGCTGGCCCGCGGGCCTGTATCTCGCGGCGCTCTGCGCGCGCGAAGAGCGCGACAGCCATGCCGCTCTGGCGCGCTTCGGCGGAGACGACCACGTGGTCGCCGACTATCTCCGAGACGAATTCCTCTCCGAGCTCAGTCCCGAAGAGATCGAGTTCCTGATTGGAGCCTCGATCCTTGAGGAGCTATCGGCAGCGATCTGCGACGCGGTGCTCGACCGTACCGCCTCCACACGCCTGCTCGATCGTCTCGCCTGTGGCGGACTGCCGCTGCAGTCGCTCGATCGCAGCCACGAGCGCTATCGCTGTCACGGACTCCTGCGCGACATGCTGCTCGGCGAGTTGCACGCCCAGCCCAAGCGCGAAGCGCAACTGCACCTACGGGCTTGCTCTTGGTACATGGCACACGACGAGCTCGATAGTGCAGTCATGCACGCTACTGCCGCCGGGGATGCCCAGCTGGCGGGAGACTTGTTGTGGGAGAGCCTTCCTCGCCAGCTCGCTGCGGGGCGGGGCAATGTCGTGCAGGGATGGCTTCGCCACTTCTCCACGGATGATCTCTCCACCTATCCCTCGCTCGCGCTGACCGCGGCCCACAGCGCCCTCGCGCGCGGCGACCTGCGTCAGGCCGAGCACTGGGGTCTCATCGCGGCGGCCGCCCTCACGCGGTCAACCACCCCTCCGTCGGTCCCTTCCCTGTCGGCGGGAGTCGCCGTTATCCAGGCTGCCGTCGGTCGGCATGGCATCGCCCCGATGGGCGCTGGCGCCGCTCGCGCCAGCGCCCGTGAGGATGAGGACAGCCCGTGGCGTGCAGTCTTCTGCCTGCTTCAAGGTGTCGCCGACCATCTCACGGGCGATCGCGAGCAGGCGCGTGAGCATTTGGAGGACGGCATCCATCGCAGCTCGGTGGCAGCCCCACCGGTCGAGACGCTCTGCCTCTCCCAGCTCGCCATCATCGCCGTCGAAGAAGGCGATTGGGACCAAGGGTGCGACCTGATCGCTCGGGCCGTAGGCCAGGTCGAGCGTCACGGTCTCTCCGCATATCCCAGCTCCGCGCTCACCTTCGCCGTCTCCGCACACCTGCGCTCAGAGGTCGGGCAAGTCGATGAGGGCAAGCGCGACGCCCGCCGCGCGGCGCATCTGCTGTCAGGCCTGAGCGACTTCATCCCTTGGTATGAGGCCGAGACCCGCATCGCCCTGGCGCGTGCCGCCCTGAGACTCGCGGACGTCCGTACCGCTCGCACCCTGCTCGCTGAGGCGTCACAGCTGGCGCGCCGGGTACCGGACGCCGTCGTATTCGGCGGCTGGCTCGAGGAAACCTGGGGGCTCGTTGACTCCGCCGCCACACTCGCGCTTGCCGGGCCCGCGGCCCTCACCCTGGCTGAGCTGCGCATCCTGCGCTTTCTGCCCACCCACCTCTCGTTCCGTGAGATCGGCGCTCGCCTGCACGTCTCCACCAACACGGTCAAGACCCAGGCCCATGCGGTCTATCGCAAGCTCGACGTCTCCTCGCGCTCGCAGGCGGTCACTCGCGCGGGCGACATCGGCTTGCTCGACGGTTGAGCTTGCCCTCAGTCGGAGGGGGCGTAGCCCAGGTGCGCCGACATCCTCTCGGCGCACTCCACGACGAGTGGCATCAAGCGCTCGAGTACCTGTGTCTGGGAGAAAGTCGCCTTGGGGGCCGCTACGTCCACGGCGGCGATCACCTCAGTCGATCTCGACCTGATGGGGGCCGCCACGCATCTCTGCTCGTCCACGTGCACCTGGTCGGCGAGCGCAAACCCCTTCTGGTGGATTCCCTCGAGCTCCCCGCTCGGCTTCGCCCTCGTCCTTGTCGCCTCTTTGGGGTCTGGGCTCTCCGCTGACCCGTCGAGTGCCTCGCGTTGCTCGCAGGAGCGATGCGCGAGCAGCACTTTTCCCATCGCTGTGCTGTCGGCCGGAAGGCGCGAGCCACGCCCGAGCCTCACAGCGACTTCGCTGTGCCCTTGCCAGGAGCTCCTCGCACGGTCGATATACACGATGTCGTTGCCGTGGAGTACCGCAACGCTAGCCGTGCACATGCTGCGGTCACGCAAGTCGGCGAGATATTCATGGGGGAGCTTGCCCAGCGCCGTTGAGCTCACAGCCGAGCGACCCGGGTCGCCTGCCCGCATCCCGAGCCGGTACTTGCGCCTTGGTCCCTGCTCCAAGTAGTCGAGCGCCACGAGCGTCGACGCGTACCGGTGTGTCGTTGGCCGGCTCATTTCGAGTTCATCCGCTAGTTCAGCTATCCCCAGCCACGGCCGATCTGGAGTGAACGCTCTGAGGATCGCCAAGCCGCGCTCGAGCGACTGCGAGTAGCGACCCTCATGGGATGTGGGGAGATGCAAGATGCCTCCACGGATGGGGGACATGGTTGTCATCGAGTGGGCTCTCGGTTGCCTTCGTTTTCGCCACGTGTCCGCATCGCTGTCGGGTGACAGCTCCACAATGTTGCTCATTTGGACCGATTCTAGCTAGTCAGCTCTGAATCTTTCAGGGCTGAACCCCGCTGTGGCTAGCTCTGCCGTGATTCCGCGGGGAGTCTTTCGAGTCTCTCGCGCACCCCTTGCAGCCATTCGATTCTGGCGTTCCAAAAGCCGAGCTCGGCATCGCGAGATACCACTCTCACCATCCTGTCCCACTCAGATCCGTCAGCTGCCTCGGCTTCCGAGGCCCGCTTGAGATCCTGCACTCGTCCCAGGCACACGAGCTCCTGCCCGTGGATCAACTCGATCATGCGTGGCGCATCGCGCGGGCGGCACAATGCGATCCTGAAGTGCAGATCGTCGCGCAGCGGCGGCTCGGCTGAGGTCGATAGCAGCCAATCCTCGAAGGACTGCACTCCCTTCGGAGTCGCCTCGTAGATCGCTCTGCGTCCAGATGTTCCGTTGCGTAGGGGATCGCCGTTCTCGTCCACCCGTCGTACGAGCCCCTCGGTCTCAAGCTTCTCTAGGGCCCAGTAAGGATAGGAGTCGGCCAGATCCGCGAATCGCAGTTGCCTGCGCACACCGGAAGCGATCCTGTAGGCATAGCTCGGCTGCTCGATCACCAGCCCGAGAACAGCATGCTTAGCAGACACCGGTCTCCGACCTGCCTTCCAACCAGTGGACTTCGTACAAGTACGTGACGATAGTCGAAGGGCGCCTCGGTTTGGTCGATTCGCGACTTCCGTAGCGCCTCATGCTTTCGTGGTCCTCGACCCCGAATCCGAGCTTGGCGGGCGAAGTTTGCGTCTTCGTCGGGCCAACGCTCAGGAATGTGCCTCTCGAAGATGAGCCCCATGCCGATCGCCGCTGTCCGGAGAGTCAGAAACAAACGTGAGCGTCGTTATGAGCATCGCGCTTCAGGGAGGGCGCATGCGAGTGCTTCGACCGTTTTGAATCCGACCCGATCCGCTGGGCTTGAGGGCGGCTGATCGGATGCCCCGGGGCGCACGTCGGCAAGTCGATACACGACTCTCCCTCGAGCCAGCCATAGGTCCTCCTCGGTCGCGTCATCTGGGTTCACCCAGTTCAGCTCACGAGCGTCTGCGGGTCGTGTGGCCACTGCCGTCGAGGCGGAGTTCCGACATCGAGTGCTTGCGGCTTTACCGAAGAAGCGAAGCGCTGCTTGGGGGGTGGGGAACATGAACGCGTCGACCACGATGTCGTCCGAATAGGAGGCTCCCCACTGAGGGTCTGGCGCCCACTGGCGTACCTCGAAGCTCCCCCTCCAGTGCGTCCTTCTGGAACCTTCCGTTGCTGAGTTTTCAGGCGAATTGTCCGCCCAGGCGTCAATCGGGAGGACCGTGCCCGATTCATACTCGTGTCCACCCGCACGACGCGTCACGGATTGCACGATCGCGCGCAAGGCGAGGATCTGCCTGGTGCTGACGGTCGCCAGTACTGGCGACCGTCTCGCTCCACACTCGGATTGTTCCGAGGCGGTGCCCGAGGAGGCGGAGTCTCCTGCGACGAACATGTTGTGGTTCCCGATGAGCCCCACCGTCGCGAGCCCGAGGCCTACCAAGAGCATTGCAAGGCGCGCCTCTAGGACGAGCCACTTCGCCACACGTAGGGATTTCGATTCTGGAGACGCGCCAAATGCCTGTCCCGCATGCGGAGGTGATGTCGCGCCGAAGGCATCCTCGGCGTCTACGCGCTCCCTGGAGATCGGCATGGTTGTCTATCGGACGCTTGCTCGTGTCGCTCAACGTGGCTCAAGTTGAGTCATTCGAGCGCCGATTCGGCTATATGGCGCGACGGAGGCCCAAACGCGGAGATCATCTAACGCCGGAGCAGGCGCACGAGGGGCATCTGTGGATACGGTTCACTGTGCTTGCGGCTGTCCTCCAAGCGTGGATGGCCGTCACCGTTGTGGCGCTATTCGTTCCTCATCTCCTGGGCTTGTTCTTGGCGCTCGGCGTGGCTTATTCATTGGCCGCCCCGCTTCTGCTCGGCTATCTCAACCGCGATGTCGATCGCCGCGTGCTCGTTGATGGTGCGCCAGACAGCCTTGTGTCTCTCGCGCGCGCTGCGGGGTTGCCGTCGCCTTCAAGTCTGAGTGCGCCACCCCGCTAATGCGCTTCGGCTGTCCGGTCTTCCCGGCCATCATTCTTGACGTCTGGCCAGGTCGACGTGAGTTGACGTCGCCTATCACCGTCGTGCCCGAGGGCGATGGCGTCTGGATCTACTTTCGCCTAAGCCTAGGTGGGTTGTAGCGGGTGCTGCATTCGAACCCATAGCGTTCGTACTGGCGCTCATACCGCGTGGCGCAGTACTCGCCTGCGCCTAGGCACTTGTGTTTGCCGCCGATGGTCGCTGGTATGTCCTGGGTGCAGGCCGCTTTTGCCACGGGCTGGGCTGTGCTTGCTGTGCTCCCGAGCGCGAAGAAGAGCGCCAGGGTGGCAATGATGGTCGCTGGGGATGTCTTCCGTAGGCGCATGGGTGCTCCGCGGAGTTCTGTACCAAGCCGGAGACGGGATTCGAACCCGTGACCCCCTGTTTACAAGACAGGTGCTCTGGCCAGCTGAGCTACTCCGGCGGGAAGGATCGAGGGTAGCGGCCCGGCTGATGTAACGCGGCCTTCCCATGCGGGTATCCCATTGCATGGAGCCAAGCACAGGAGTCATCGAGCGCGAGCGGGACTCCACAGTCCCAGATCCGTCGGCTGGCGGGCATCTGTCTTCTGTGCACGAGACTAATGCCCCAGCCGATGAGCTTGCTGCTTGCCCTCCCAGGGCAAGCGAACTGAACGCCTTCCGGGAGCACGCTGTGGACTGCGGGGTCAACCCAGTGCTCTACTGGCTCGTCAGGGCGCTTCTGGTTCCTTTCTTCCTGCTCTACTTCCGTCTCGCCCGCCTCGGACGCGAGCACATCCCGAGCTCCGGTCCGGTTTTGCTTGCAGCCAACCACCGCAGCTTCCTTGACCCGTTCGTGATCGGTGCGCTCACCCGCCGACCCGTCTACTACATGGCCAAGCGCGAGCTCTTCGAGAGCCGCTGGCAAGCATGGTTGCTCAATGGCCTCGGGGCCTTTCCAGTGGACCGCGGCAGCGGCGACGAGGATGCCATGTCCACCGCTCGGACCATCCTTCAGCGGGGCGATTGCGTCGTGATCTTTCCCGAGGGCACCCGTGTGCGTCCCGGTCCGCTCGGCCGCCCCCATCGGGGGGTCGGGCGGCTTGCCTTGCAAACGGGCGCGCGCGTCGTCCCCGTCGCTGTCATGGGCACCGAGGATGTGCGCCGGGGTTGGCGCATACGCCCGCGTAAGGTCACCATCCGATGTGGGCGAGCACTCGGATTCCCGGTCGCTGAGCGTCCATCCCTGGCGATGGCCCTGGGCGTATCCGAGCGCATCTGGGCGTGCATTAGCCTGCAGTGGGAATGGCTTGGCGG